>Ga0070694_100002258_pt1 | contig 11392 bp, 8 predicted proteins | sample KBSK1251metaG_FD_65470 | JGI IMG/M metagenome (GOLD analysis project Ga0070694, IMG submission 65470) | Corn, switchgrass and miscanthus rhizosphere microbial communities from Kellogg Biological Station, Michigan, USA - KBS K1-25-1 metaG | ecosystem: Host-associated > Plants > Roots >... | reverse complement strand
GCCGGCGCCGGCCCCTGCCCCATCCTCAGGACCGTCTGCCCCATCCCGACGAACACGACCGCGAGACAGGCCAGATAGATCGCCGCCACGACGCCCCGCCCCTGCGCGAGCGCGCCGGACAGGATGGTGAACTCGCTGAGGAACGGGCCGAACGGCGGCGAGCCGGTCACGGCGAGCATCCCCGCGATCCACAGCGGACCCGAGAACGGCAGGACGCGCACGAGACCGCGCACGCCGGCGACCGCCTTCGTGCGGTAGGCGTGCAGGATGTTCCCCGCCACCAGGAACATCACCCCCTTGGCGAGGGAATGATTCACGGCGTGCAGCATCGCCCCGCGCGCCGCCCCCGCGCCGAGGCCGACGCCCAGCGCCAGGATCCCCATGTGCTCCACGCTCGAGTAGGCGAGCATCCTCTTGTAGTCGGTCTGGCCGAGCACGAAGACGCCGGCCAGCGCCATCGAGGCCAGCCCGAAGGTCACGAGGAGATGGCGGCCGAGCGCGCCCTGGCCGCCGGCGTCGAGCACCTGCTGCGAGCGCATCACGGCCAGGAAGGCGCAGTTGAGGAGCGCGCCCGAGAGCAGCGCCGACACGAGCGACGGCGACTCGCTGTGGGCGTCCGGCAGCCAGGTGTGCAGCGGCGCCAGCCCCATCTTCGTGCCGTACCCGACCAGCAGGAGGAGAAACGCCAGGCGCAGCCAGTCCGGCTGCAGCGACGCCCCGCGGGCGAGGAGATCGTCGAGCACCATCGAGGCCGCTCCTCCCTCCGGGCTGGCCGCGGCCACGGCCAGGCAGAGCGTCCCCAGAAGCGCCAGGCCGATCCCGACCGAGCAGATCACCAGGTATTTCCAGGTCGCCTCCAGCGAGCGGTGATGCCGGTGGAAATAGATGAGCGGCGCGCTCGCCAGAGTCGTCGCCTCCACCGCCACCCACAGGATCCCCAGGTGGCGGCTGACGCAGACCAGCGTCATGGTCGCCAGGAAGAACAGGAGACAGCCGGTGAACGCCGCCTCGGGGGCGTTGGAGAACAGCGCCCCTTCGACGAAGTCGGCGCGCCGGCCGCGGACCTCGCGGCGCAGGTACTCCACCGCGTAGATCGCCGACGCCAGGAACAGGACGCTGGTGAGGGTCAGGAACAGAAGCCCGGCCGCGTCCAGCGCCAGCCAGCCCGAGGGAAGGGGCGCCGGGCGGACCCACCAGCAGGAGGCGGCGAGGCCGGCGTGCGCCATCGCGGCGGCCACCAGCAGGGCGCGGCGCGCGGCATCGCGCCTGAGGAGGAAGGCGGCGACGCCCGCCAGCGCCGGAAGGCCGAGCAGCAGGAGGATCACGGCGCCGTCCCCTGCCCGTCCGATCCGGGGGCGGGCCGCCAGTCCCTGAGGGCCGAGAGCTGCTCGGTGTCGATGTCGTCGAACTCGCGGCTGATGTGGAAGATGGTGATCCCCATGACGAAAACGGCGACGAAGACGTCGAGCAGGATGCCCAGCTCGACGAGCACCGGCGCATCCGGCGCGATGCCGACGCCGAAGGCGTAGATACCGTTCTCGAAGACGAGATAGCCGAGCACCTGGGTGATCGCCTTGCTGCGGCTCACGACGACCAGGAGGCCGGTCAGCATCGTGGCGAGGGCGACCGGGACGAGGAGCGACGAGCGCACCGCCGGGGGCAGGGGCATGCGCGCCGACGCCCAGAGGGCGACGCCGAGCACGCCGCCGCCGAGGAGCATCGAGGCGGTGTACCCGAGAAACGGCCGCACCTCGCGCTGCACCTTCACCTCGCGCAGCGCCCGCAGCAGGAGCCACGGAAAGACGATCCCCTTCAGGCCAACGCCGGCCGCCGACAGCAGCAGGGCCCTGGTACCGGGCACCTCTCCGGCGGCCAGGAGCGGCAGGCCGCCCAGCAGGATCCCCTGCGCCGCCACGACGCGGATGCATCCGCCGAGACGCCCGGAGCCGAGCAGCTTCAGGTTCGTCAGGACGATCAGCACGAGGAGAGTGTCCAGCCAGCCGGTCACCGCGTCACCTCAGCACGAGAACGAGGGCGAGCGCGGCCAGCGTGGCCGCGCCGACGAGCAGCTGCGGCACGCGCGTCAGTCTCAGCCGCGCCATGGACGATTCGATGAGGCCGATGGCCACGGCCAGGAGGGCCATGCCGCCCAGCGAGACCGCGCCGTCGGTCCACGCGCTGCCGGTCCGGATCGGCAGGACCACGTTGACGAGGAGCGCCCCCATGACCCACAGTTTCAGGGCGGAGCCGTAGAGGATGAACGCCAGGTCGGGGCCGGAGTGATCCAGGACCATGACCTCGTGGATCATCGTCAGTTCGAGATGGGTGTTCGGATCGTCGACCGGGATGCGGGCGTTCTCCGCCAGGACGACGGCCAGAAGGGCGGCGGCGACGAGCGGCAGGGCCGGGCCGGCGCGGAGCCAGGACTCGACCGAGGAGGCGGCCTGCATCCCCGACAGGGACGTGCCCTGGGCGGCGAGCCCGACGGCGGCCAGCGCCAGGAACAGGGCCGGCTCGGCGAGCGCCGCGAGCTGCACCTCGCGGCTCGCCCCCATCCCCTCGAAGCTCGAGCCGGTGTCCAAAGCGGCGAGCACGGTCCCGAACCGGCCGATCGCAAGCAACCCGACCACCAGGACGAAGTCCCCGGGGAACGCCAGGAGGGCCGGCGCGCCGCCGAACGGGACAACCAGCGTCGCGACGGACACCGCGGCCAGGCCGGCCATGGGAGCGGCGCGGAAGACGGCCGTCGTTGTCCGGCTGTAGACGGACTCCTTGCGCAACAGCCGGGCGAGGTCGCGATACGGCTGCAGGAGAGGCGCGCCGATCCGTCCCGCGAGCACCGCCTTGGTGCGGGCGATCAGCCCGCCCAGGAGAGGGGCGAGGACCAGCGCGACGACCGGGTGCAGCCAGGTCCACGCCCTCATGGCGCGCTCCGGGCCTGAAGGACGAGGAGCAGCAGGAGGACGACGACGATGTACAGGACGTAGAGCTGCAGCCGCCCATGCTGCAGCAGGGTGAAACGCTGCAGCGTCGTGCGCAGCCTGCCGAAGGCCGGCTCGTACAGCCGCTTGCGGAACAGCGCGGGGGTCGTCGTGGACAGGCGGGAGGAGCGGGGGAAGAATCCCGCCGGGGGATCGAAATCCAGCCGCGTGCGCAGGAGGGGCTGGAACAGGCCCGCCAGCGGGTCCACGTACGACGTGCCGCTGTACTGCATGCGCGTTTCGGGGCGGGCGTAGCCGCAGTCCCAGGTGACGGTCTCGCGCGCGTCCCGGCGGCGCAGCAGACGCCGCCGCAGGAGCGCGAGGGCCCCGAACAGGAGGACGACGAGCGCCGCGGCGAGGCCGACCGTCCAGGTGGGCGCGAGCAGGTCGCGGATGGCGGCGCCCGCCGGAAGGGGCCAGGCGCCGCCCTCCGGATGGCGCGCGAACACGAAGACGAAAGGAGCGGTCCAGGCGAGACCGGCGGCCACGCAGGCGACGGCGAGCGCCTTCATCGGCCCGAGGAGGCCGCCGCCGGCCTCGCGGGCGGCCTCCGCCTCAGGGCTTCGCGGGTGGCCGAGGAACCCGATCCCGACAACCTTCGTGAAGGCCGCGGCGGCGAGGCCGGCCACCAGCGACACGCCGGCCAGGACGGTCACCCCGGACACGGCGATCGCCGGGGTGAGGGTCGCCTGCAGCGCCGCGAGAAACAGCAGGAACTCGCCGACGAAGCCGCCCAGGGGCGGCAGCCCCGAGATCGCCGCCGCGCCGACGAGGGTACAGGCGCCGGTGCGCGGCATCCGGCGCAGCAGGCCGCCCAGGCGGTTCAGGTTCAGCACCCCCGTCGCGTGCAGCACCGCGCCGGCGCACAGGAACAGGAGCCCCTTGAACAGCGCGTGGTTGAGGACGTGGACGAGCACGGCGGCGAAGGCCAGCGCCGTGACGGCGGGCGCGCCCGCCACGATCCCCATGATCCCGAGCCCCAGCCCGAGGGCGACGAGCCCCATGTTCTCGATGCTGCTGTACGCCAGGAGACGCTTGATGTCGTGCTGCGCCAGGGCGAACGCGGCGCCCCCGACGGCCGAGAGCAGGCCGATCCCCAGGAGCAGCCAGCCCCACCAGCCGTCCGGAGCGCCGATGAAGCCCAGCGTCCGGATCAGACCGTAGATCCCCATCTTGATCATCACGCCCGACATGAGGGCGGAGACGTGGCTCGGAGCGGCGGGATGCGCCTCCGGGAGCCAGACGTGGAACGGCATGAAGCCGGCCTTGGTCCCGAATCCGACCACCGCCAGGAGGAAGAGAGCGCCGCCCGGGCCGGCGGCCGATGCGGCGGCGAACGCCTCGAACTCGAACGAGCCGGCGCGCGCGCCCAGAAGCGCGAACATCGCGAGGAGGAAGGCGGTCCCGAGGTGCGACGCGACGAGGTACACCCAGCCCGCCTCGCGAGCGTCCTCGCGATCGTCGTGCCAGGTGACCAGAAAGAACGACGACAGGGCCATGACCTCCCAGGCGACGAGGAACAGGACGGCGTTCCGGGCGGTCAGCACGACCAGCATGCTGGCCACGAGGACGTCGAAGAAGAGCCACATGGTGCCGGGCCGACGTCCGCCCTCGGGACGATGGCTCCGGCCGTCCTCCATGTACGCGGCGCCGTACGAGGCGGCCAGCGCCGTGAGCAGCAGGAGGGGCAGCAGGAACCAGACCGACAGGGGATCGAGAGCGAACGAGAGGGATCCGAACGGCGCCGGCCACGGGAGGCGAACGGCGTGGGGCAGAAAACCGCGCCAGGAGAGGACGACTCCCAGGGCCGCGACGATGCATGCCGCGTGCGCCGCGCCCGGTCCCAGCCGCGTCCACCGGCTCCCGGGGTCGCGCGCAAGGAACGCGCCGGCGCCGCCGCCCAGCAGGATCCCGACGGCAGCCAGGATCAGCAACATGCAATAGAGCGGTCCGCGCAGTGCAATGCGGCGCAGAGTGTAGCAAAACGCGGGCCCGCCGCTCAATCTCATTTCGAGCCCGTCGCGCCTGGGAGCCTGTCCGAGTATTGGGCCGGGCCCACGCGGAGGTTCTCATGACCGGGATCCTGGAGGGCGGAGTCGCGTGCGGGGAGGTGCGTTACCGCCTGACCTCGGCGCCCATGATCGGCGCAGGACCTGTCTTACACTGTCAGCATGTCCTCTGACAGCACCGAAGGCCTGACGATCGATCTCGAAGACGGCCGGACAGTCTCCGGGCTCCTGCTGATGCCGCGCCGGCCGATCGCCTGCCTGGCGCTCGCCCACGGAGCGGGCGCCGGCATGACTCACCCCTTCCTCTCGGCCTTCGCGGCCGGGCTTGCCGAGCGGCGGATCGCCACGCTGCGCTATCAGTTCCCCTACATGGAGCGAGGCTCGAAACGGCCGGATCCGCCCAAGGTCGCCCAGGCGACCGTCCGCGCCGCCCTAGTCCTGGCGGAGCGCCTCGCCCCGGGGATACCGCTCTTCGCGGGCGGCAAGTCGTTCGGCGGCCGCATGACCTCCCAGGCGCAGGCCGAATCATCCCTGCCCGGCATCCGCGGTCTCGTCTTCCTGGGCTTTCCCCTGCATCCGCCCGGACGTCCGTCGGACGAGCGCGGCCTGCATCTCTTCGACGTGCAGGTCCCGATGCTCTTCCTGCAGGGAACGCGTGACGAGTTCGCGAGCCTGCCGCTCCTGCGGCCCTTGATCGAGCGGCTCGGGTCGCGCGCGAGGCTCGAGGCCGTCGCCGACGCGGATCATTCCTTCCGCGTTCCAGCGCGGACCGGACGCAGCAACGAAGAGGTCTTCGGCGGGATGCTGGAGACGATGTCCGCCTGGATGGAGACCGTCCTGCCTCAGAACCGGTAGCCGACCACCGTGCCCGGGCCCGGGCGGTAGAAGATCAGGTTGGAGACCGCGTCCACCTCGTAGACCGGGTCCTTGTCACGCCCCAGGTCGATGACGCCGAGGATGCGGCCGGTCGCCTTGTCCACCTTCGCCAGGCCGTACGAGCCGCGGTCGGCCTTGACCATCATGAAGACGAAGGCGCGGGCCACCGCGGACGCCTTGAAGCGGGTGCGCGCCGCCTCGCCGTACTTGGCGCTCAGGACCGCCGCCTGCGTCCCGACCTGCGCGTAGCCGGTGGCGAGCGTCGCGGTCATGGCGCGGTCCATCGAGCCGGGCGCGGTTTTGGTCGAGCCCGCGGCGAAGGTGGCGCTCGCGGCGCCGGCCGCCACGGCGGCCATGCCCATCCGGATCTGCTCCGCCCGCAGGAGCGCCCGCATCATGACCGGCAGGCGCGGCGAGGGGTGGTAGGCCTGCACTTTCAGCGATCCGTCGAGGCCCCAGGCGATGACGTTCTGGCTGGAGACCACGGTGATCCGGTCGCCCGCCACCTCGATCCCCATTGGAGCCTCGTCCTCCTCGAGCTCGACCGGCGTTTTCGACAGCGCCGTCACCATCCCGCGCTCGACGTCGATGCGATGCACGAGGCCGCTCTTCGCGCCGTAGGTGTAGAGGCTCTTCCCGTTCGCCACCGCGACCAGCGACTCGTCCGAGCGTACCGCCCCATCCAGCCTGGGGCGGCCGGTCGAGAGATCGAGGATGTCGGCCTCGCTCGTCGTGACGTACAGAAGCCCCGCCGGGACCACCTGCGTCGAGACGATTTTCCCGCGCAGGCGCAGCGGCTCCTCGAACCGCAGGACGCCGTTCTTCACGTCGACCAGGCTCAGGTTGAAGACCTCGCCCTTGCTGGTCCAGGCGCTGTCGTAGCCGGTGGTCAGCACGAGGCCGGCGTCGGTCCAGTCGTGGTTGACGATGCCCCCCTCGATCTCGATCCCCTTCCCCTTCTTGCCCCAGAGCCCCTCGCCGGTCTTGAAGTCGCACAGCAGGATCTTTCCCTTGCCCGTGGTCCGGCCGCTGAGGATCAGGCCGCGATCGGTGACGATGACGTCGTTCAGGCCGCCCTTGATCCGCACCGGCTCGGGCCAGGCCGCGGCGCCGTCGGCCAGACGCCGCGCCTCGTACACCGAATAGATGACCTCGCCGCCCCCCGTCGAGCTGCTCATCGTCGTGGCGGTCTCGCTGCCGACGTAGATCACGCCCGGCGTCCGGGCGGTCGTGAAGAAGCGGGTCGCGCGCGCGCCGTGTGCGTTCGGAACCTTCCAGCGGATCGTCCCGCCGCGCGTGTCGACCGCGTAGACGTCGGTGGACGACGCGATCAGGAAGGTCCGTGCGTCGGCCTCCAGCGGATCGGAGACGATTCCCGACTGGTTGGTGGCCGCCTGCAGAAACGCGGTCAGCTTGCGTGCGAACTTCCCGGCGCCCGCCAGGAGCTGGTCGTTCTCCCACAGCAGCCGGCCGCTCTCGGCGTCCACCAGGAACATCGTCGTCGCCGGGTTCCCCTGCCTGAACCCGAACAGGACGAGCGCGCGGCTCTGCGGCAGGAGATGCCGGCTCAGGACCTGATCGACGCCGGCCTTCGCCGAGTCGAACACCACCCGCCCGTCCACGGTGTCGAGGACGACCGTGCGCGGACGCGTCCCGCCGTCGGAGATCGCCACGAGCGAGGTCCCGGCGATCTCCTCGTAGTGGTCCTGCGCGAGCCCGCCGACGCCGGCGTGCTTCCAGAGAACGCGCCCGCGCTCCGGGTCGATGGCGCTCAGTGCGTTCGTCGTCTTGACCAGCAACTGGCCAAGGGGTGCCACGCGCTGCCACTCGACCTCGCCTTCGAGCTGCAGGCTCCATGCGGGCGAGAGCGTCGCGGCGGATTCGGCGGCCGGGCTCGGGTTGCCGGCGCGCGCGCCGGGAACCTGGGTGAAGAGACAGCAGGCCGCAACCGCGGCCGGCACGAGGAGACGACGGGCGCGACAACGCATGGTGATCCCTCCCGCGATCGGATCCGATCGCGGGGAACAAGGTAGTGCCCGGAGGCGCGCTTCGGCAGCCGAATGCAAAATTGAAATCGGTCCCCTTCGGGCGCAGGGGAGCGGGCGGCCTTCTCTCAGCCGCCGCACTCCTGCGGAAGGGGACAGGGAGGGAAGATGCCTCGCTTGAACTCCTTGAATTCGTACAGCGGCCGGCCGCAGATCTCTTCCTCCACGGTCGCGCCGCGCAGGCTCACGAAATTGCCGGCCTCGTCCAGCTTCCTCATCATCGACCTCGAGAGCATGGTGTATCCGACCAGGGGACGGCCGCACACGATGGGATCGGTGGACAGAATGGTGACGCACGCCCCGAAGAGCGCGAAGTTGGCCGGCGGGCACGACGTGTCGGCCTGGACGAACACGCCGACGTCGCTTGGGCCGGGGGCCGCAGAGACCGTCATGAACCCGCATCCGATCGCGCATGCCAACACGACGGAAACGACCGCAAGGGTTTTCATGTGGGGATCCCTCCTTCACGAAAAATACGGACGCGCCACGCCGCCGTCAACCTGGAAATCGCGGCGCCATGGAGATTGTCGGGCATGACCGGGATGCCACGGGCGGCCGCGCCTGCTATCATGGTTCCATCGCTGGCGTGAGGGAACTCCATGATGGCCGATCGGCGCCTTCCCCACCCCTGGCCCGCCCTCACCGTCCTGGTCTGCGCCGCGCTCATGGCGTCTCCGGCCGCGGCGGCCAGCTGGAAGTTTCGCGTCGACGAACATGCCCGGGTCGAGGTGAACGGGGTTGCGCAGACGGACGCGAGGCTTCTGGCGACGGATGCGCCCGGCATCTACCTCGTGGAGCTTCCGTTCGACTCGAAGGTCGTCCTGGTCAACGTGCCGTCGCGATCGGCGATCCTCCTGATGCGGAGCGAGGTGAAGCGGACCAGGAGCGAAGGCCGGAGTGACGTCATCCTGATCGACCAGCGCTCGGCGCTCGCCACGCCGTCGTACGCGCTCCGCTCCGAGGGGCAGACTTTCGATTTCCAGACCGACATCTCCTCCGTGCACGTGGCTCTGCCGGGCCCGAAAGCCGGGACGGAGGGCGACGGTGCGACGAAGACGGAGGTCGCGCCCGCCAAGCCGGTCCCCGAGACGCCGGCGGCCGCCGGCCCGGCGGTCGCGACCGAGCCTCAGGGCTCGGGAACGCCGCCCGCCGCCGACAGCGCCGCGGCGCGCGCCTGCGTCCGGCTCGAGACGATCGCGTCGCCCACTCCCAGCTGCACGAAGTCGGTCTACGTCCGCAACTCGTGCGACAGACCGGTGGTCGCGCTGGTCAGCCAGACCCAGCGTCTGATGAGCGGCTCGCTTTCCGACAGGATCTCCGTCCCGGTTCCCCCCCGGGGCCAAGCCTGGGTCGCCTGCGTCTGGTGGAGCGGCGCCATGGCTCCGGCCAGCCACGATCTGATCGGCGCCGGATTCGTGGAGCCTCCCCCGCACCATGGACACGGCGGCCGCCGCGGCGCCGGGCAAGACCCCTGAGCAGCCGCCCTCTGCGGGCCGGCCTTCTCTATTCCCTGGCGCGGAAGACGATCAACAGGATCGAGAGGACGGCATGGAGCGCGATCGAGGGCCACAGGAGAGCTCCGGCGCGATCCCCCTGGATGCCGAGATAGAGAAGGAGCAGCGTGATCAGGAGGTTGTAGGTCAGAAGGGCCCGCACCGCGGGCAGGAGGCTGGCGCCCGTGGCGCGGCCCGGCATGCAGGCGAGCCCCAGGCAGAGCAGACCGCAACCGGTGACACGCCCAAGCGCCAGACCGGCCCCGGCGACACCCTCGCCGAAGAGGAGCCGGGTGAAAATGCGCGGATCGACGAGGAGGCCGGTCCCCGTGAGCACCTCGAGTCCCGCGGCGAAAACGAGCAGCCTCTTCATCCGCTCCCAGAGTACACCGGGGTCGGCGCGAAGCGCCATCCGGTGGCGTATAATTCGGCCAGGTTCACCCTCGTGAAGACGATTCTGACGATCCTGCTTGGCGGCGCTCTCCTCCTCACGTCCGCCCCCGTCGCGCGCGGCGAAAAACCGGCGCCTCCGGAGGCGGCCTCCCCGCCCACCGTCCCGGTTCTGCTGCACCTGGTCCAGAACCTGGAGGAGGGACCGGCGCATCCCCGCAGGGGGCTCAGGGTGTGGCTCGCCAACATCGATGAGGCGGAGCCGCTGCGGGAGATCGAGGACGAAAAGACCGGGAAGGACTCCCCGATGCGGGATTGGATCCTCTGGAGACTGCCCGCCGGCGAGTACGCCCTGGTCCTCAGCGCGTACGCTTCGGGGGGCATGCCCTCCACGTCGATGTTCGATCGCTTCCGATTCACCGTCCCCGCGTCGGCGCCGGCGCTGTATCTGGGGTCGCTGACCTACGCGTGCCGGAAGGCGACGATGTTCAAGGCCTTCTGTCCCTCGCCAGGCTCATTCAAGGAGGATGGCGCTGCGGCCCGCCCGATCGCTTCCCGGCTCGGCGTGCCCGAGCCGATCTCCGCCCCGCTGCGCCGCACGGTCGATGACCGGTTCGTGGGCTCCCAGGCGCGGTCGACGGCGCCCGAGCCGCTGGCGCCTGCGGAAACCCTCGTGATGGCGGGAGAAGGGAAGATCGTCAGGAAGGCCTACGATTTCCTGGGCCTGTCGGATCGCGAGGGTCGGGAGCTGGCCCTCGATGCCGGGGTGACGATCGAGAAGGCACTCCTCGATGCGCCCGACAACTTCTACACTCTCCTCGCCGTACCGCCGCTGTTGGTCCTGGGATCGATCCCCCATGCGGTGCACAGTCACCGGCTCAGGAACAAGGCGGAGTGCATCGAGCGCATCTTCGACGAAGAGGCCGCGAACACCGCGACGAAGGCCCTCGACGGGGCGCTGCGGAAGCCGGGCGCGGGCCAGCCGGCGCAGGGCGGACGCCCTCCCGGACAGCCGAGCGGCGACGCCGGAGGGCGGTACCGGCACCTGCTGGCGCTCAACGTGCACCGCATCGAGGTCGATTCCTGCCATCCTGGATCCGGGAAGATGCTCGACCCCCGGGGAAAGAGGTTCTGCCTCCAGATGGCGGTCCGTGCGCGTCTCTACCGGCAGGGCGCCGCCGCTCCGTTCCGCGACGAGATCTACGCGCTCATGCCCTCGGATCGCGTCGGCCACGAATACGACAGGAAGGCCTTCCCGGTCCCGGAGCCTTACGAGTACGAAACATCGCTGACGCACTTCCCCACCCTCAAGCGGACGTACCACGAGTATTGCGACGAGGCGGGGGGCGAATACCTGGTGGCCGACCTGCAGAAGGCGGTCCGGCAGGTGGTCCCGAGCGTCCTGAGGCGCTCCGGCCTCACAGGGATCCAGGCTCCCTAGCCGCCGGCTGCGTGGAGGCGCGGCGGGAGAGGCTTCGCGCGGGGCTTTACTGGGTCTGGGTCTGCCAGCTGCCCTGAAGGTCCTGGGCCACCTGCGCCACGAGGGAGTCGACCAGATCGCCGTAGGCGCTCTGGGGATCGGCGGCGTTGAAGACGTA
>Ga0070694_100002254_pt1 | contig 11399 bp, 9 predicted proteins | sample KBSK1251metaG_FD_65470 | JGI IMG/M metagenome (GOLD analysis project Ga0070694, IMG submission 65470) | Corn, switchgrass and miscanthus rhizosphere microbial communities from Kellogg Biological Station, Michigan, USA - KBS K1-25-1 metaG | ecosystem: Host-associated > Plants > Roots >... | reverse complement strand
CAACGAGGCTTCGAGCAGGATCGCTTCGCCGAGGAAGGCCGTGGCCATGATCAGTATCGGAGCCATCACGTTCGGCAGCATGTGCCGCAGGATGATCCGCGCGTGACCGTAACCCGCGGCGTGCGCCGCGTCCACGTACGGCATCTCGCGCACCGCGAGCGCGCTGGAGCGCACCACGCGCGCGCAGCGCGGCACCATCGGCGTGGCAATGGCAAGGATCACGTTGCCCGCGCCGGTGCCGAGGATCGCCACCACCGCAAGGGCGAGGATGATCACGGGAAAGGCGAAGAACACGTCCATGATGCGTTGCACGATGAGGTCGACACGGCCGCCAAAATAGGCACTCGCCACGCCGATCAGGGAGCCGAGCGTGGCGCCGAGGAAGGCGGCGCCCAGACCTACGGTGAGCGCGGTGCGCGAGCCGTAGATGATGCGCGTGAGCACATCGCGGCCGAACGCGTCGGTGCCTAGCCAGTGGCTTGCGCTCGGTGCCGCGAGCATCGCCGCGTAATCATTCGCAAGCGGGTCGTAAGGCGCAATCCAGCCGGCGGCCGCGGCCATCACCGAGGTGAGCGCGATGAGCGCGGCGCCGACCGCGCCGAGCGGGCGCTCGCGCACGAACCGGGAGACCGAGGCAAACCAGCCGGCCGGCTCCTGGTCGCGGGTCAGCTCTTCTATGGTGTGCGGGGCGGCGGCCACGTCAGCGGTAGCGGATGCGCGGATCGATCCAGCCGTAGGCGATGTCGACCACGAAATTGATGACCAGGAAAAACGTCGCGACGAGCAGCACCAGCGCCTGGATCAGCGTGTAATCGCGGTGCGAGATCCCCTCGACGAACAGCATGCCCAGGCCGTTGAGGTTGAACACCTGTTCGGTCACCACCAGCCCGCCCAGCAGGAACGCGAATTCCGTGCTGATCACGGTGAGCACCGGCAGGATCGCGTTCTTCAGCGCATGGCGCGTGAGGATCAGCTGCATCCACAGGCCCTTGGCGCGCGCGGTGCGGATGTAGTCCTCGCGCAGGACCTCGAGCATCGTCGAGCGCATCATGCGCGTGCCCACGGCGCAGTAGCGATAGCCCACCGCCATGGCCGGCCAGATCATCTGCGCGAGGTTCTCCCAGGGGTTCACCCAGAGCGGCGTGAACACCATCGGCGGCACCCACTTGAATACGATCAGCATGGTCAGGATCATCAGGCTGCCGAGCCAGAACGAGGGCGTGGCGAGACCCGCGATCGAGAATACGCGCACCGCGTAATCCACCCAGGTATCCTGCTTGAACGCGGCGAGGATACCCAGCGGAATCGCCAGCAGCGTGGCAATGGCGCTCGCCATGAGGGCGAGCTGCAGCGAGAGCGTGAAGCGCAGCTTGATTTCCTCGGTGATCTGCGCACCGGTCCACATCGAGAGCCCGAGATCGAGCTTCACCAGCCCCGTCATCCAGGTGGTGAATTGCTTCCACATCGGCTGGTCGAGGCCGAGCTTCGCGCGCTCGATGTTCATCAGGTCCTGCGACACGAACTGGCTGCCCTGCCCCAGGTAGCGCGCCTCGACCACGTCGCCCGGCACCACGCGCAGCAGCAGGAAAATCAGCACCGCGACTCCGAGGAGCGTCGGGATCACGGCGAGCAGCCGCTTCAGGATGTAGAGCCCCATGCGCGCGTCAATCCGGCGGCGGAGCGCCGTCCGCCGCCGGTGACGAACCCGTCACGGCGACAGCCAGACGGTGTCGAGCGTGTTGTTGAGGTAGTGGCTCGGCGTGACGGTCCAGCCGTGCATCTTGGACGAATGCGGGATGATGCGGTGCCACTGCAGCGTCATCAGATAGTGCGCCTGTTCGTCGAGCAGCCGTTTCTCGAATTCCCGGATGATTCGCTTGCGCTCCTCGACATTGGACGCTTGGCTCTGCTTGTCGTAGAGCGCGTCGAGCACCGGGTCCTCGTAGTAGCCGTAGTTCGCCGGATTGCGGCTGGCGGACGTGAACTTGTACATGTCCAGGTCCGGCTCGACGATGTAGCCGCACTGGAAATCCATCGCCACTTCGTGTTCGCCCTTGCGCAGCGGCGTGTAATACGCAGCCGCCTCGATCACCTGCTGCTTGACGTTGAGGCCGACCTTGCGCCACTGGTCGATCATCCACACGCCGACCGGCTCGTAGGGCATCGGGATGCCGCGATTCATGAAGGTGAAGGAGAAGCCTTCGGGCACGCCGGCTTCCTTGAGCAGGCGGCGCGCCTCGGCGCGCGATTTCTCGGCGTCCGGCCAGTAGCCGGCGAGCTTGCTCAGCTCGGCCGGCGGCGTCGCGAACGGCGTGCCGGGGACCTGCACCCCTGCAACCTCCTTGACGATGGCGATCTGCGAGAGCGCCTTGGAGCCTTCGTAGCGATCGAGCGCGAGCGACATGGCGCGCCGCACCCGCACGTCATCGAACGGCTTTTTCTTGTGGTTGAAGGCGACCATCAGAATGCAGTCCCAGGCCGATTCCTGCACCGTGATCTTGTCGCCCAGGGCGGCTTTCAGGTTTTCGCGGTCCTTTGGCGTGAAGCCGCGGAACTGGACGTGCGCGCGCTCGCCGCGCACCGCCGCCACCTGCGCCGCGGAGTCGCGCATGAAGATGGCGCGGAAGCCGTCGAGGTAGGGCTTGCCCTTGTCCCAGTAGTTCGGGTTTTTCTTGCCGATCACGTGCGAGCCCTTGACGTGCTCGACAAACGTGAACGGGCCCGTGCCCATGATGTTCTTCTCGTACCAGTGCGGGTCCTTCGCCAGGAGATCCGCCTTGTAGATGAAATTGTAGGGCGAGAGCAGCGAGGCGATGAAGGAGCCCGAGGTGTTCTTCAGCTTGAACACGATCGTGGTCGGGTTCGGCGCTTCGATCGACGCGACATCGGCGTACTGCTCCTTGCGGCTGGAGCCGACGCCGGGGGGCGGGAAGATGATGTGGTCGTAGGACGCCTTGATGTCCTTCGAGGTCATTTCGGAGCCGTCGTGGAATTTCACGCCGGTGCGGATTTTGAGCGTGTACGTCTTGCCGTCGGCAGAGACGCTCCAGCTCTCGGCGAGCGAAGGCGCCGCCGTGGTACCGCTGCGGTCGTTCGGATCCACGCGCAGCAGCGTGTTGTAGAACGGCGCGATCGGGTGGATCAGGCCGAAGGTCTCTTCGCGGTGGCCGTCATACGAGGGCGGCTCGGAAGGCACGGGGAATACCAGTTCCCCGCCATAGCGCGGTTGTTGCGAGAGTGCCGTGAACGGAACCAGCCCGGCGATGGCGACCAACGCCACCAGTTTGCGGAAATGCGTCATGAAAATCCCCCTCCAGAGATGATCCATAAGCACAACACTCAAGCGCCCGGAATTAGAGGCAGGCGCTCAAGGTAAGTTCCGCGCTGCGAACCTGTCAAGTTCGTCAGGCTAGATGACAGGCAGCCCAGTGACCGGGCTTGATTTCCCTCAAGGGAGGGATTTCCGCACTGCAGCGATCCACGGCGATCGGGCAGCGTGGATGGAACACACAGCCCGAAGGCGGATTGAGCGAGCTGGGCACTTCGCCGCGCAGCACCATGCGTTCCCGCTTCGCCTCCAGCTTCGGATCCGGAATCGGCACGGCCGACAGGAGCGCCCGCGTGTAAGGGTGCAAAGGGTCTTCATACAGCGCCTGGCGGTCGGCCAGTTCGACGATCTTGCCGAGGTACATGACCGCGACACGGTCGGAGATGTGGCGAACCACCGACAGGTCGTGCGCGATGAAAAGGTAGGTGAGCCCGAGGCGCGTCTGCAGGTCTTCCAGCAGGTTGATGATCTGCGCCTGGATCGAGACGTCCAGTGCCGACACCGGCTCATCGCAGACGATCAGCGAGGGCTCCATCGCGAGGGCGCGCGCGATGCCGACGCGCTGGCGCTGGCCGCCCGAGAGCTGGTGCGGATAGCGCCGCGCGTGCTGCGGCAGCAGGCCGACTTCCTCGAGCAGTTGCCGCACGCGCGCCTGGCGCTTTGCCGGGTCGCTGATGATGCCGTGCACCTTGATCGGTTCGGCAAGGATCTCGCCGACCGTCATGCGCGGATTGAGCGACGAATACGGATCCTGGAAAATCACCTGCATGCGCCGCCGCATCTGGCGCAGGTCCCGCTGCGACAGCTCGGAGATGTCCGTGCCCTCGAAGAGTATTCGGCCGTGGGTCGGCCGCTCCAGCTGCAGCACGCAGCGCCCGGTGGTGGTCTTGCCGCAACCCGACTCCCCCACCAGCCCGAGGGTTTCGCCGCGGCGGATGGTGAAATCCACTCCGTCAACAGCACGCACCGAACCTTTCGCGCGCCTGAAGAGGCCCGCCCGGGACGGAAAATGTTTGCTGAGGCCCCTGACTTCGAGCAGCGCGTCACTCATGCGGCCGCTTTCCGGACCAGGCGCACGGATTCCCAGCAGGCCGCTACATGACCGCCGGGTCCGGCCTGCGTCAGAACGGGCGACTCGGCATCGCATCGTGCTACGCGATAGGAGCAGCGCGGCGCAAATGCACAGCCCGGCGGCAGGCGCGACAGGTCGGGCGGTTGGCCGTCGATGGGATGAAGGCGCGCGCGGCGCGGTTCGTCCAGGCGGGGCACCGAATGCAGCAGGCCGAGCGTATACGGGTGGCGCGGGTTGGCGTAGAGCTCGGCAGCCGTGGCGCGCTCGATGATGCGTCCGGCGTACATGACATTGACGCGATCGGCATAACGCGCCACCACGCCCAGGTTGTGCGTGATGATGAGCATCGCCACCCCGAGGCGTTTGGACAGGCTGCGCATCAGCTCGAGGATCTGCGCCTGGATAGTGACGTCCAGCGCGGTGGTCGGTTCGTCGGCAAGGACGAGAGACGGATTGCAGGCGAGCGCCATGGCGATCATCATGCGCTGGCGCATGCCGCCGCTGAACTGGTGTGGGTACTGCGCAAGGCGCCGCTCCCCGTCCGCGATGCCGACCAGGCCCAGCAATTCGATCGCGCGCGCGCGCGCCGCGGCTGGGTCCAGCTTGACGTGAATCTCCAGACCTTCGGTCAGCTGCCGGCCGATCGTGAGAACCGGATTGAGCGAGGTCATCGGCTCCTGGAAGATCATCCCGATCTCGCGCCCGCGCACGTGGCGCATCTCCTCTTCCGAAAGCTTGAGGAGATCCCGGCCCTTGTAGATGACTTCTCCCGCCTCGATCCGCCCGGCGGGCGCGTCGATCAGTCGCATGATGCTCAACGCTGAAACCGACTTGCCGCAGCCGGATTCACCGACCAGGGCGACGGTCTCGCCTTCCTCGACGTCCCAGGAGACGCCATCGACGGCGCGTACCGGGCCGGCGCCGGTGGCAAAAGTGGTTTTTAGATTCCTGACGTCGAGTAGCGTCGCCACGGTCTGGCAGTCTAGCAGCCTCGCCTAGGGCACGATCACCGGGGCAACAGGCTCAGTAGTCCGCGGCAAGCGCGCTCGCCTTTTCCTCGGCGCCGAACGCGTCGCGCCGGTCCGAGGTCGTCACGCGCTGCAGGTCGCGCGGCCAGCGCGTGTCCTCGAAATCCGTGCCGCGGTGCATGGTGCAGCGGTTGTCCCACATCACCAGATCGCCCACGCGCCAGCGATGGGTGTAGACGAATTGACGCTGCGTCGCGTGCGCGATGAGCTCGGCGATCAGGGTATCCGCCGCCGCGTCGCTCATGCCGCCGATACGGCCGATGTGCGAGGCGATATACAGCGTCTCGCGGCCCGACTCCGGGATGCGCCGCAACAGCGGCCGCAGCACCGGCTTGAACGCCGTCATTTCCTCCGGCGTGAACGCGGTGAAGCCGAGCTTGCGGCGCGAGTAGACGAGCGAATGCTCCGCAATCAGGCCTTGCAACCGGGCTTTGGTCGCTGCGGGCAGCGTATCGCAGGCTGCGCGCAGGTCGGCGAATTCGGTGTGCCCGCCGATCGGCGCCACCGAGCGCGCGTACAGCATCGAGGCGTAGCCGCTCGGCGCCTTGAACGAGCTGTCGGTATGCCAGAGGCGATTGCCCATCTGGAAGAGGCGGATGCGCGCGTCTTTCTTCCACAGCCTGCCATCGGCGTCGAGGTTGGCGATGTCGGCGAACTGCTGCGGCACACGCAGCTTTTCGTTGCGCAGGGCGCGCTGCACGGTCACTTCGAGCGGGCCGAAATTCCTCGCGAACGCGAGGTGCTGTTCCTGCGTCAGGGTCTGCGCCGGAAACGCGAGCACCGCGTAGGTGGCGAAGGCCGAGCGCACCGCATCCAGGGTGTCGCCGTCGAGCGGTTGGCCGAGGTCAATGTCGCCGACCTCCGCGGCGAATCTCGGCATGACCGGAAAAATCGAGATCGGCATCCGCGGCATGATATACCGCCACCGCCGCACGATAGAATCGGGGCATGAAATTCAAACCCCTCGGCCGTTCCGGCGTGCAGGTCTCCGAATTGTGCTTCGGCACCATGTCCTTCGGCGGCGACGCCGACGAGGCCGCCTCGGCCGCCATGTACAAGGCCTGCCGCGATGCCGGCATCAATTTCTTCGACACTGCCGACCAGTACAGCAAGGGCAAGTCCGAGGAAATCCTCGGCGCGCTCATCCGCGGCCACCGCGACGACCTGGTCATCACCACCAAGTGCTTCAATGCCATCGGCGAAGACACCAACGCGCGCGGCACTTCGCGCCGCCACGTCACGCGCGCCGTGGAAGCGAGCCTGAAGCGGCTGCAGACCGACCGCGTCGAAGTGCTGTTCCTGCACCACTACGACAAACGCACGCCGCTGGAGGAATCGGTGCGCGCGCTGGAGGACCTGGTGCGCTCGGGCAAGGTGCTCTACCCCGCTGTCAGCAACTGGCCCGCCTGGCAGACGCAGCGCGCCGTGAGCCTGCAGGAACGCAATAACTGGGCGCGGCTGCAGGTGATCCAGCCGATGTACAGCCTGGTGAAGCGCCAGGCCGAGGTGGAACTACTGCCAATGGCCGAGGCCAATGGCATCGGCGTGATTCCCTACAGCCCGGCTGCAGCGGGCATTCTGTCGGGCAAGTATTCCGGCAACGCCACGGGTCGATTCAAGACCAACAAGATGTACGAAACCCGTTACAGCGAACCGTGGATGATCGGGGTTGCAGAAAAGTTTGTCGGGTTCTGCAAGGAGAAGGGACTGCACCCGGTCAGCACCGCGGTCGCGTGGGTCGGCGCCCACCCGGCCATCACCGCGCCCATCGTCGGCGCGCGCAACCTCGAGCAACTGCAGGACTCGCTCAACTCGGTGCGCATCGAGATGACGCCTGCGCTGCGCGCGGAAATTTCCGCGCTTTCGCCGACGCCGGCGCCGGCGACCGACCGGCTGGAAGAACTCAAGCCCGCGAAGGGCTGACGCCATGTGCCGCGCGCTGCTTTATCTTGGCGAACCGGTCCTGCTGGACAACCTGCTTTTCCAGCCCGACTCGGCGCTGATCCGGCAGAGCACCATGCCCAGAATGTTGCACATGCTGAACCTCGCCGGTTTCGGCCTGCGCGCCTGGGATCCGGCGAGCGCCAACCCGGAGCAGGCCTACTCCTACTACTCGCAGTCGCTGCCCGTTTTCGACCGCAACCTGCAGAACCTGGCGCAGAAAATCCGCCCCAGCTGCGTGCTCGGCCACGTGCGCGGCGTCGCCTATTCGACGCGCGTGGAGATTTCGCTGCAGAACGTGCACCCGTTTCATTTCTCCAGGGTGCCGCTGGTGCTCGCGCACAATGGCGACCTCGCCGAGTTTGCGCGCATGAAACCCCTGCTGCTCGAGCACATCAGGCCCGAGTACCTGGCGCAGATCCATGGCACCACCGACAGCGAGTGGATTTACGCGCTGCTGGTTTCGCGGCTCACGGGTTCGTTCGCGATGCTGGAGGAGAAATCGCTTTTCAAGGCGATCCAGGACACGCTGCAGATCATTCGCGACATACGCGCCAGGCTCGGCATCGCGCTTTCTTCCTCGGTGAACCTCTTCGTCGCCAACGGCAACCAGCTCGCCGCGGTGCGCTACTGCTTCGATTTCGGCTGCTACCGCACCGAAGACCCCGCCAAGGTGCACGAAGCCAACCTGAGCTTCCTTTCGCTCTGGTACACCCTCGGGCGCGACTATGCCTTGCATGACGGCGAATGGAAGATGACCGGGGGCGCGGAGAACGCCGACTCCATCATCATCGCCTCCGAGCCGCTGACCAAAGACACTGCGGCATGGGTCGAGCTGCCGGAGTACGGCGCGCTCTTCGCCGAGATTCGCAATGGCCGGCCGCACGTGGCGGTTCGCTTGCTGGACTAGGCTGGCGTCTCCGCGCGCCACATCTGCCCGTGCAGGGCCGCCTCCAGCTCGACCGCCTTGTCGCTCGCCGCAGATAGCTTCGCGTGGCTTATGAGCCGGGTGAGCTGCGTGTTGGTGCGCGCGATCGAGCGCATCAGTGTGCGGTGGATGGCGTGGTGCAGGCTCACCGTGGCGCCCGAGGCGCCGTTGTAGATTTCGAGGAAGGCCGCCTGCGGAATTTCCAGCAGGCAGCAGGCCTCGCGCACGCGCGCATTGTTGGCGCGCGCCGCGGCGTTGATCACCGCCATGAATCCAACCAATTCGCCCGGACCGGCGATGGCGACGCGGCGCTCGCGCGCCACGCCGCTGGCGGCGTCCTTTCCACTGCGCGTGAAGATCTCGAGCGCGCCGCGAACCACCAGGTAACAGCTGTCCGCGGGGCGCCCGGCGACGAAGGCCCAGGCGCCGCGCGGCAGTTCCAGCACCTTGCCGCTGGAGGCCAGTTCGTCGATTTCATCGGCATCGAAGCCTTCGAAGAACGGCAGCACATGGAGGAACGACCTCCAGTCGAAGGATGCGTTGCGCGAGCGCTTCACACCCGCAAGAGGGTCGGCGGCAGGCGCGTCCTCCGTGGCGGGGCGATCTTCCACCGCCGGGTGGCCTTTGACGCGATCGTTCAGCACGCGCAGCTTGTCGGAGAGCGCGCGGGTGATGGAACGTTGCACTTCGAGCGCCGAAAGCTCCCGGCTCGCGACGAGCGCGCGGAAATCGTCGCGGCCGACGAACCAGGCGTCGACGTTCGACTGTGCCACCACGGTGGCGGAAACCACGCCGCGCTCGATCAGCGCCATCTCGCCGAACATCTCGCCGTCGGCGAACTGCGCCACGCTGAGCATGCCGCCGCCCGGCAACGCGACGCGCGCCTCCACGGAGCCGGCGCGGATGAGGTAGCAGCCGCGCGAGGCTTCGCCCTGCCGCACGAGCTCGGCGCCCTTCATGAACGACACCTCGCGCGCTACGGCAAGCAGTTGCTCGAACGGATGTTTCGCGGCTGCCACCCTGGTTTTCCCTTTGCGGCAGTCTACCCGGGGTAAACTGCCGTGCAAGCCATGGCCCTCGACCTGCTCATCAAGAATGGCCTCATGATCGACGGCACCGGCGCGCCCGCGAGGCGCGCCGACGTGGGGATCGCCGATGGCCGGATTTTTTCCGTCGCCAGCGGAATCCGGGAGCCGGCGCGGCGCACCATCGACGCCGACGGCCTCGCGGTGGCGCCCGGCTTCATCGACCCGCACACGCACTACGACGCGCAGATCTGCTGGGACGGCGCGCTGACGCCCTCCTCCTGGCATGGCGTGACCTCGGTAGTGATGGGCAATTGCGGCGTCGGCATCGCGCCCTGCCGGCCGCAATCGCGCGAAATCGCGATGCGCGACCTCGTCAACGTCGAGGCGATTCCGTTTGAAGTGCTCAACCAGGGCATCACCTGGGATTGGGAGAGCTTTCCGCAATTCATGGACGCCGCCGCGGCGCGCAAGCCTTCGCTCAACCTCGCCTTCCTCGCGCCGCTGACGCCGTTCCGCCATTACGTGATGGGCGAGGCGTCGATGGAGCGTGCCGCCTCCGTCGATGAGCTGAATGAAATAAAGCAGCTGCTGGGCGAGGCGATCGACGCCGGCGCCTACGGGTTTTCGAGCACGCTGCTCAACCAGCACATGGGCTATGCCGGCCGGCCGCTCGCCTGCCGCAATGCGAGCCGGGAGGAACTCAAGGCCTATTGCAATGCGTTGCGCGAGCGCGGCAAGGGTTCGATCGAGATCGCGATGACGAAGCAGATCGGCGTCATGGAGGAACCCGAACTCGAGCTGCTCGATTTCATGCTCACGGAAAGCGCGCGGCCGATCACCTTCATCGCCATGTTCGACCGCGACGATATCTCGGAAGCGGTACGCACCTCGCTGCGCAAGGCGGCGCCGATGATCGCGCGCGGCGCGCGGCCGCAGACATCGCCGCTGCCGCTGACGCGCGAAATCAACATGCGCAATCCGTTCTCGTTCGCCGCCTTTCCCTCCTGGAAGCGCGTGTTCGAGGACAAGTCCAAGGCCGCACAGGCGGCCGTCTACCGGGATCTTGCGTTCAGAAACCAGTTCCGCAAGGAATTGAAGCGCCCGGCAGCGTTCGGCAACTGGGAGCGCATCACCGTTCACGAAGTCAAATCCCCGGCATTGAAAAAATGGGAAGGACAGACGGTAGCCGAACTCGCCGCGGCCGAGGGCAAGGACGGCGTCGACGCTTTTCTCGACATCACGCTTGCCGACGACCTCGACAACGAGTTCACCATGGTTTCGTTCAACAACCGCGTCGACCGGATGGCGGAGATCCTCAACAACCGCGACATGCTGCTGGGGCTTGGCGACGGCGGCGCGCACCTCGACATGCTGTGCGACTCGGGCTACCCGAGCTACATGCTGGGCACCTGGGTACGCGAGAAGAAAGTGCTCACGCTGGAAGAGGCAGTGCGGCGCATGACTTCCGATCCGGCGGATTTTTTCGGCATCGCGGACCGCGGCAGGCTCGCGCCGGGACTGGCCGCCGACATTGCGATCTTCGATCCCGCCAGCGTCGGCTCGATGGGACGCCCGGAGCGCCGCTACGACCTGCCAGGCGGCGGCAAGCGCATGGTCATGCGCTCGAAAGGTATCGAGTACACGGTGGTGAACGGCGCGGTGACATGGGAAAACGGCAAGCTGACGGGAGCCGCAGCAGGAAAGGTCCTGCGCTCATGAGCTGGAAATTTCTGTGTTTGGTTCTTTTCTCGGTAGCTGCGAGCGCATAAACGCCGTATGACACGCTGAAGGACTGCACGCCGATCACCCTGGCTGCGGTCGCGCCGCTGGTGGTCGAGGTGCATGCGCAATCGCCGATCACGACGCTGCGCGAACTGATCGAAACCGCGAAGGCCAACAAGGGCAAGCTCAATTACGCCTCGGCGGGACCGGGCAACACCAGCCACCTCGCGGTGGAACTGTTCAAGATGACGGTCGGCGTCGACATGACGCACGTGCCGTACAAGGGCAGCGGCCCGGCGATCACCGCGATCCTCGGGCGCGAAGTCGACCTGATGTTCGACGCGATCGGCTC
>Ga0070694_100002252_pt1 | contig 11405 bp, 6 predicted proteins | sample KBSK1251metaG_FD_65470 | JGI IMG/M metagenome (GOLD analysis project Ga0070694, IMG submission 65470) | Corn, switchgrass and miscanthus rhizosphere microbial communities from Kellogg Biological Station, Michigan, USA - KBS K1-25-1 metaG | ecosystem: Host-associated > Plants > Roots >... | reverse complement strand
ACGGCTGGCGCGGTTCTGGAAATGGAGTACTTGGACGGCCCGGAAGCGACCATACGGTTTGGTACCGGACACGGTGGCGGAGCCATTTTGGTCAGCTTGCGCTGACGCAGAAGAAGGGGAAGGGGGCCGCGTGTCGGCCCCCTTTTGTTTTTGTGCCTGGTCGCCAGAACCCGGACTGTTCAGTCATCGCGTTTCCCTTGCCAGAGGCGAGCAAGATGCCCCAAATTGGGACATCCTCTTTTTACCCAGGAGCCGCCATGGCCCACATTTCCGTTCGCTGCCTTTACCACCTCCAGCGTGGCAGCTCGGCGCGATGTAGCTGGTAGCCGGGTGTTGCTCGCGCACAACGGTAGCAGTTCCACACTGATCGTTTCAATCAGGTGTTCGGACTCCCCTATCTGAGGAGAAAGTGTCACTATGCGATTTTCCATCGGTACGTTCAACACTCCCAGCCGGCTGATCGCGCTGCTGCTCGGACTGTGTGCGGCGATGCCATCCGCCGCCGCGGCGCAGCAGGCCGCCGCGATCACGGGTCGCGTGGTCGACCAGAGCACGCAGGCGCCGATCCTCGGCGCGGAAGTCGCGGTGCGGGCGACCTCGATCACGGCGATGACCGATCGTGAGGGGCGCTACAGCATCCAGAACGTGAGCCCCGGGATGGTCACGCTCGTCGTGCGCGCGATCGGGTATGGCTCCGCGTCGCGCACGCTCACCGTGAGCGCCGGCGGCTCGAGCGAAGTGAATTTCGGTCTCAACAGCAATCCCATCGCGCTCGACGCGGTCGTCGTGACCGCCACGGGCGAGCAGCAGCGCTCGCGCGAGCTCGGTAACGCGGTCGCGAATATCGACGCGAGCAAGATCGCGGACGAGGCGGCCCCGACCAGCATGTCGGATCTGCTGAATGGCCGCGCGGCCAACGTCGAAGTGACGGAGGCCGGTGGGACCACCGGCGCCGGCGCGCGCATCCGCATCCGTGGCTCGAACAGCGTTTCGATCTCGAACGAGCCCGTGCTCATCATCGACGGCGTGCGCGTCGACAATTCGGCCAACTCGACGACGATCGGCGTGGGTGGCCAGCAACCGTCCCGGATCAACGACCTGAATCCCGAAGACATCGAGTCGATCGAAGTCGTCAAGGGACCGGCGGCCGCGGCGCTGTACGGCACGGCCGCGGCGAACGGGATCATCCAGGTGCGGACCAAGCGCGGACGTCCCGGACCGGCACGCTGGACGTTCTACAGCGAAACCGGCGCGCTGAAGGACTTCACCGACTATCCCGCCAACTACGCGACCGATTGCTTCCTGATCGACGTCGCCGACGGGACCTGCACGCAGTCCTCGCTGACGAGCTTCAACCCGCTGATGCAGAATCCGCCCTTCCGGACGGGCTCGCGGCATCAGAACGGCGCCAGCGTCGCAGGCGGCAACGAGGCCATGACGTACTACGTCGCGGGCGAGATCGAAGACGAAAACGGCATCTACAAGATCAGCAACCTGCGCCGGTACAATCTGCGGACGAACCTCACCGCCGCGGTGAGCACCAAGACGAACATCAACATCTCCGCCGGCTACGTGAACAGCTCGCTGCAGCGCCCGCAGAACGACAACAACTCGTTCGGCATCCTGCCGAGCGGCTTGCTCGGTCTCACCGATACGACCAACGGCGGCTATGCGTTCCTGACGCCCGGGCAGAGCATGTCGATCGCGAATTTCCAGAAGATCGAGCGGTTCACCGGCGGCGTCAGCGTCGATTTCCGTCCGTTCACCTTTTTGACCACGCGGAGCACGATCGGCGTCGACGTGAACACGCGCACGGACGAGGAGACGTCGTTCCCGGGCAAGATCCCCTCGGACTTCGATAATGACGCGTTCCTGGGCTATCGCACCGCCAACCGCGGCGTGCTCTACAACACGACGGCGAATTTCAACGCCACGGCGAATTATCGGCTCGCCCCGAGCTGGCGCGCGACCACGTCGGCCGGGATCCAGTACTACCGCGAGTACGCCAATACGATTTCCGCCTTCGGCCAGAACCTGATCGCGGGATCGAACTCCCTCGGCGGCACCGCGCTGCCGACAATCGATGAGGCGACCGCGGAAGCGAAGACGCTCGGCGCGTACATCGAGCAGCAATTCGGCTGGCGTGACCGCGTGTTCCTCACCGCGGCCGTGCGCGGGGATGACAATTCCGCGTTCGGGCAGGATTTCGATTTCGTCGCCTACCCGAAGCTGAGCGGGTCGTGGGTCATTTCGGAGGAGCCGTTCTTCCCGAACGTCGCCGCCCTCTCCTCGCTGCGCCTCCGCCTGGCGTACGGCCAGTCGGGACTGCAGCCCGGAACCAACGATGCCCGGCTCTTCTACACCCCGGTCACCGTGACCGACGCCGGCTCGGACGAGCTCGGCTTCACCAGCGGTAATCTCGGCAATCCCAAGCTCAAGCCCGAAAAGTCGGGTGAGGTGGAGATGGGATTCGACGCCGGGCTGTTCCGCGACCGCGGGTCGCTGTCCTTCACGTTTTACTCGAAGCGGACCCATGACGCGCTGATCGCCCGCCGCGTGGCGCCGTCGGTCGGCGAGACGACGACGCAGTTCGAGAACCTCGGCAGCGTCAGCAACAAGGGCGTCGAGATCACGCTCGATGCTCGCGTGATCAGCCGGCCGAAGATCTCGCTCGACGTCTCGGCGTCGGCCTGGGGCAACAAGAATCGTTTGCTCGAGCTCGGCGCCGGCATTGAGCCGATCATCTTCGGACTCGGCGGCGCCTCGCAGCGGCACCAGGAAGGCTATCCCCTGGGTAGCTACTTCCTGCAGCCGGTCGAGTGGTCGGACGCCAACGGCGACGGCTTGATCGGGTCGAACGAAGTCACGCTCGGAGCCGAGCAGTTCCTCGGCACGCCGTTCGCGACACATGGCGGCACGCTGAGCTCGACGCTGACGCTCGGTGGCGGCCGGGTACGCCTCTACGGCCTGCTCGACGGACGGTTCGGCAACAAGCAGTTCAACAGCACCGAGCAGTTCCGCTGCGGGTTCGGCATCTGCAAGGGTTTGAATGATCCCACGGCGTCGCTCAAGGATCAGGCGGACGCGATCGGTACCGCATTTCTGGGGACCGACGGTGGGTTCATCGAGGATGCGGGCTTCGTGAAGCTGCGGGAGGTCTCGCTGACCTTCTTCGCGCCGAAGCAGTGGGCATCGTCGATTCGCGCGGACGCCATCAGCCTGACGCTCGGCGGCCGCAATCTCGGGACGTGGACGAAGTACAAGGGTTTCGACCCCGAGATCCTGGGCGGCGGCCAGGCGAACTTCAGCACGTTCGAGTTCCTGAGCCAGCCACCGGTGCGCACGTTCCTCGCGCGTCTCAACATCACCTTTTGAGTGAGGAGATGAGAACCATGCTGCACGTCATCAATCGCCCGGCGACAAAGTGGTACAGTGTCGGCCTGGCTCTGATCGCCGTGCTCGCGCTCCCACTCGGCGGGTGCGACACGAAGAAGATCCTGGAAGTGAACGATCCGGACATCCTGACGCCGGGCAGCATCTCGGGCCCGGAAGCGCTGCCGACGGTGCGGCGCGCCGCCATCGGTGAGTTCGCGCTCGCCTACGGCGGGTCCGGCGCCGACGGCTCCGGCGGCGTCGAAGGGGTCATCATGTACAGCGGCCTGCTCGGAGATGAGTGGATCAACTCCGAGACGTTCCCCACGCGCATCGAAATCGATCGCCGCAATATCCAGGTCACCAACGGCGATGTGGACACGTGGTTCCGGCAGTTGAGCCGGACCCGGGTCCGGACCGAGTTCGCGGCGAACGGGTACGCGGAATTCGCGCCCAATCCAAACGCCGAGCCCGGGTACTCCGAGGTGTTGTCGCTTGCCGGGTTCAGCTACCTGTTCTTCGCCGAGAACTGGTGCTCGGGCGTGCCCTTCAGCCACGCGGAGGCGAGCGGCGCCATCGTGTACGGCCAGCCGCTGACGACTACGCAGATGTTGGACACCGCGCTCGCGCGCTTCAGCGCGGCGCTCGCGGTCGCGACGTCGCTCGGGGACGCCGGCCTCATGAATCTGGCGCGGGTGGGCCGGGGGCGCGCGCTGCTCGATCAGGGGAGTTTCGCGGCGGCGGCGGCGGCCGTAGCGGGCGTGCCGACGGCGTCCGTGTATGAAGTGACGTATTCACTGAACTCGACGCGGCAGAACAACGGGGTCTTCAACGCCAACGTCGCCAACGAGCGGTATTCGGTGGCGAATGTCGAGGGTGGCGTCGGTCTTCCGTACCGGAGCGCCGGCGACCCCCGCGTCGTGTTCGCGCGCACACCGGCGACCGACGTCGGGTTCGACCGCCAGACGCCGCAGTTCGATCAGCGGCGCTACACGGGGCGGGACAAGCCGATCCCGCTGGCGACCGGACTCGAGGCACGTCTCATCGAGGCCGAAGCGGCCCTGAATACGGGCGGGGCGGGCGCGGGCGCGACGTACCTGCCGCTGCTCAACGCGCTCCGTGCGGCGCCGCCCGCGTACATCACGGGGAACGATCTACCGGTCGCGCCGATGGGGGCGCTGGCCGATCCCGGTACCGCGGCGACCCGCGTCAATCAGTTCTTCCAGGAGCGGGCGTTCTGGCTGTGGGTCACCGGTCACCGGCTGTCCGACATGCGGCGCCTGATCCGGCAGTACAGCCGTGCGGTGAACACGGTGTTCCCGACTGGGCCGTATTTCAAGAACAACCTGCAGTACGACGGGACGGACGTGAACTTCCCGGTTCCGTTCGACGAGCAGAATAACCCCAACTTCGACCAGTGCCTCGATCGTAACCCTTGAGCGAGGCGGCGGGTCGTCGTTGACGTGAAGGGGTGGCGGACGCTCGCCACCCCTCTTCGTTTCAGGTCTTGGTGACGATCAGCACCACGCCACCGCCGGCGTTGGTGCCGTAATACGTGGTGGCGTCGATGCCGCGCATGACGACGATGTGATCGATGGTATTTGCGGGGATCTGGTCGAGATTGCGGAAATCCGACAGCCGCACGCCGTCGACCATGATGATCGGGGCATCGTTCAGGATGATGCTCGATTTGCCGTGGCGGCGCATCATGGCAGGGGTGCCGTTGCCGCGCTCGCTCATGTTGAGGTACGGGGCGGCGCGGCGCAGCGCGTCCCAGGCGGTGCGAGCACCAGTCGCGGCGATCTCCTGTTCGGTGATCATGTCCTGCCCATCGGGGCTGAGCTGCGCATGCTCTTTCGGGCTCCGATGGGCGCACGCCACCCCGACAAGTAGCAGCGCGAACGCCGCCAGGATACGTACCGCCGGGGGAGCCATTGCTCCTATATGCAACGGCGCCGCGTGAGCACCGTCAAGTCCGCGCAATTGTGAAGTTCTCGTAAACAGCGGTTCCGTCACCTGCGAATCGTTGCAATTGGACCCCGGCGAGGGTGTTTCTCTTGCGAGTCCGGGGGCCGTCCCCCAGTATAGAGAAGGGGTACCCCTACTCTTTCTGTGGAGGCCGCATGGATCAAATTTCCGTCCGCTGCATTTCGCGTCTCCAGCGCAACATCATTATCCCCGGTCGATGTAGTCGTTAGCGGCCTCGAGCAGTTCGTGCCGCTCCGGTCCTCGGACCGGCTAATCGCGTTTCCAGGACGATTTCCTCACCATTCAAGGAAGGGAAATATGCGATTTACGATTACGAGAACGTTCCTGCCCCTGACCGCGCTGCTGCTGGTGTTGTGCGCGCAGCCGGCAGCGGCGCAACAAGGCGAAGTGACTGGCCGCGTCACCGATAAAACCAGCGGCCAGGCGCTGGCAACGGCGCAGGTTTCCGTGGTCGGTACGACGATCCGCGCGGTGACCGGCCAGGACGGCCGCTACCGTCTCGTCGACGTGCCCGCGGGACCCGCGACCCTGCGCGTGTCATACATCGGGTACGCCACCACGACGCAACCCGTCACCGTTCCCGGCGGCGGATCGGCGGTTGCCGATTTCGCTATCGCGCAGGCGGCCGTCGGCCTCGAGGCCATCGTCGTGACGGCGACCGGCGATCAGGCCGTCCGCGAGCAAGGGACCGCGGCGCACAATGTCGACTTGCGGGACCGCACCAGCAAAGCGGCAGTCAACAACCTGTCGGACGCGCTCAACTCGACCGTGCCCGGGGTCGTCGTGCAGGGCAGCGGCGGCACCACCGGGACCGGCACCAGGATCCGCATTCGCGGCTCCAACAGCGTGTCGCTCTCCAATGATCCCGTGCTGATCGTGGACGGCGTCCGCGTCGAGAATACTTCGAACTCCACCTCCATCGGCGTGGGCGGGCAGCAGCCGTCGCGCTTGAACGACATCAGCCCGCAGGATCTCGAGGCCGTGCAGGTGAACAGCGGCCCCGCGTCGAGCGTGCTGTACGGCACGGACGCGGCGAACGGCGCGATCGTCATGCGGACGCGGCGCGGGCAACCCGGCGCGACGAAGTGGACGATGTCGGCCGAAGGCGGTACGCTGAGCGATTACGGCACGTATCCCGACAACTATACCGGTCTCACCGCGCTCGATTCGGTCTGTACGCTGACGCGCGTGGCGGCCGGCGTCTGCGTGCAAGCGCGCGTGCGCCGGTTCAATCCGATCGAGCAGCGCAGTCCGTTCCGGACCGGGAATCGGCAGCAGTACGGCATCAGCGCGGCCGGTGGATCGGAGCAGACCACCTTCTATCTCGCGGGGCATTTCAGCGACGAAAACGGGGTCTATCCGGTCAACTACAGCCGCCAGGTGAACCTCCTGGCGAACCTGTTCGACCGCGTACGGTCGAACATGGACATCCAGGCGACCGCGCTGTACACCAACGGCAAGCTGCGCCTGCCGCAGAACGACAACAACGTGTTCGGCGTGCTCTCGAGCGGCTTCCTCGGCAGCTCGGACAGCACGGCGAACAACGGGTATGGATTCCTGTCACCCGCGCAGAGCTTCTCGATTCATACGTTCCAGAACATCGATCACTTCACGGGCAGCCTGCAGGCGAATTACCGGCCACTCAGCTGGCTGGAGACGCATGCGGTGCTCGGCACGGACTTCCTGAGCCGGTACGACGAGAACACGACCTTCCCTGGGAACATCCCGGCGTCGTTCAACCTGACGGCCAGTCAGGGCAACCGCAACGCCAATCCGTTCCAGATCTACAACTGGACGGGAAACTTCTACGCCACCGCTTCATTTGCGCTCACGCCGTCGTTGAATTCGACGACCAGCGGCGGTCTGCTGTACTATCACCTGCGCAATCACGGCGTCCTCGCCAGTGTGCAACAGCTGACGGCGGGCACCAACTCACTGTCGGGTGGCGTCATTCCGACGGTTAATGAGCAGACGCTCGAGACCGTGACGATCGGCCGCTTCGTCGAGGAGCGCGTGGCCTTCAAGAACCGGCTGTTTGTGACGGGCGCGCTGCGGAGTGATGACAACACGTCGTTCGGGAAGCGTTTCGGGAACATTCTGTACCCGCGGCTTTCCGTGTCGTGGGTCGCATCCGAGGAGCCGTTCTTCCCGAAGCCCAGCTGGCTCGGCGCGCTGAAGCTGCGTGCGGCGTACGGCAGCTCCGGGCTGCACCCCGGGCCGACCGACGCGCTGCAGTTCTTCAACCCGACGCCGGTCGTCATCAATAACACCGACGTGCCGGGCATCACGATCGGCGGTCTGGGCAACGCGGCGCTGAAGCCCGAGCGGACGAACGAGACGGAAGCCGGGTTCGATGCGGAGTTCCGGCCGCTCTCGGCGCGGATCGCGTTCACCTATTACGACAAGCTGTCGCACGACGCGCTGGTCGCCGTAACGCTGCCGCCGAGCTGCGGGTGCGGCACGTCGATCTTCCGCAACCTCGGGTCGGTCAGCAACAAAGGCGTGGAGATTTCCGCGGCGGCCACGGTCATCAACACCCACAACCTGACCGTCGATCTCAACGTCGGGGCCTGGGGCACCAAGAGCCGCGTCAAGACGCTCGGTGCCAACATCGCGCCGATCATCTTTGGCCTGGGCGGCGCGACGCAGCGCATCCAGGTCGGGTTTGCGCCGGGGAGCTATTTCCAGGTGCCGTATACGTTCAACGATGCGAACAACGACGGCATCATCTCGACCAGCGAGGTGACGCTCGGTCCGACCGCTACGTTCCAGGGCCAGCCGTTCCCGGATCATGGCGGCTCGGTGAGCGGCACGATCACCCTGTACCAGCGCTTCCATCTGTACGGGTTGGCCGACGGCCGGTATGGGAACAAGCTGTTCAACAGCACCGAACAGTTCCGCTGCGGGCTGAACAACTGCCGCGGCCGCAACGATCCCACGGCGTCGCTGGCCGAGCAGGCAGCCGCGGTCGCCAACATTCTGGGCACGCAGGCCGGGTACATGGAGGATGCGGACTTCGTCAAGCTGCGCGAGCTGTCGTTGACGTATGATGCGCCGGCGAAGTGGGCGACCCGGATCGGCGCGTCGTCGCTCAGCATCACGGTCGCGGGCCGCAACCTGGCGACGTGGACCAAATACAAGGGGCTCGATCCCGAGCTCAACGAGGCGGGCCAGAACAACTTCACGACCGCCGACTTCCTGACCCAGCCCCCGGTTCGCTACTGGATCGGGCGCATCAACGTGGCCTTCTAACCGGAGAACCGGACCAATGACCATCCAGATGCTGAAGATCATGGCCCGCGCCCTCCGGAGGATCGGAGGCCGCGCGGCGCGCGTCGCCGTGGGCGTGACGCTGTTGCTGACAGTGGGAGGGGCGTGTCACCTGCTCGAGGTGAACACGCCCGATGTCGTCCCGTCCGACAACCTGAACGATCCGCTGGCACTGCCGACGATTCGCGCTGGCGCCATCGGCGATTTCGGGATCGCCTATACGGGATCCGGAGCGCAAGGCTCGGGCGGCACCACGGAAGGGCAGGTGCTCGCCAGCGGCCTGCTCGCCGATGAATGGATCAACACCGAGACGTTCCCAGACCGCGTCCAGGCGGACGCGCGGCAGGTCGATCGGGCGAGTGGGACGTGGACCACGGTGTACCGCAACCTCGCCCGCGCACACTTGTCCGCTCTGAAAGCCGCCGATCGATTCCACCAGCTGGCGGACAGTACCCTGAACTCGGGGTGGGCCGAAATGCTGGCGTTGGCTGCCTACACCCGGTTGATGTTCGCCGAGAATTACTGTTCCGGGGTGCCGCTGAGTTATCCCAACCCCGATGGGTCGGTGAGTTTCGGCGACCAGCTGACGACGTCGCAGATGCTGGATTCGGCGCTCTTCTTGTTCAATCAGTCGCTGGCCGCGGCGCAGTTCCTCGCGAGTGCGACGACCAAAGCCACCATGATAGGGCTCGCGACCGTCGGCAAAGCGCGGACGCTGCTCGACATGGGGCGACTCGTGGATGCCGACACCGTGGCGTCCACAGTCAGCGTGCCGACGACGTTTGCGTACGTGGTTCAGCACGACCTCAACACGACGCGCCAGCAGAACGGCGTCTTCAGCGGCATTCGGAAATTCAAGCGGTACGGTGTTGCGGACGTGGAGGGCGGTGTCGGGTTCCCATGGAGAAGCACGTTGGACCCACGCACGCCGTTCACGCGCGTCCCGGCGACCAACCGGGGATTCGATGCCGCGACTCCACAGTTCGACCAGCTGCGCTATACGGACGAGAAGGCATCGATCACGCTGGCCAGTGGATTGGAGGCACGCCTGATCAATGCCGAGGCGTCCCTGCGCCTCCGGGCCGATACGGCCGGGTTCCTGGCGACGTTGAACGGGCTGCGGGCCAATCCACCCACGTACATCCTTGCCGGCGCGCAGGGTACGGGGACGCCAAGCGACGTGGCACGCCCGATTCCCGCCCAGCCGTTGCCGGGTAGCATGGCAAACCTGACGTCGCCGGCCGACCCGACGGCAGCGATCAACATGCTCTTCAGTGAGCGGGCCCGCTGGCTATGGGGTACCGGGCATCGTCTGAACGACCTGCGGCGTTTGGAGCGCGCCGTCGGCGTGCGAGGCGGGTATGGACGGCCCGACGCCCAGGTGTTTCCGACGGGCTTGTACTTCAAGAATGGATTGACCTACGGGACTGACGTGAACTTCCCGATTCCGCTGGACGAACAGAACAATCCAAACTTCCAGCAGTGTCTGGATCGGTTGCCGTAGCGCTCTAGACTGGTAGAAAAAAAGAAAGGAGGGAGCGATCTGCTCCCTCCCTTTTTTTATCGCGGCGTCAGTTCTCGCCGCTGCCGCGCTTCGTCCGGACGACGATCACGCCGCCGACGGCGTCGGTCCCGTAATACGTCGTTCCCTCGGAGCCGGTGAGCACCTCGATGCTCAGGACGGTGGACGCCGGCAGCTGCTGCAGCGTGGCGAGCTCCTGAATGCGCACGCCGTCGATAAAGAGCATCGGGTGATCCTTGAGCAGCAGGCTGCTGCGGCCGCGATGCTCCACCCCGGTTGCCTGTCCGTTGCGGTTCTCCCCGTAAGACATTTGGGGCGCCTCGCGACGCAGCACCTCCCAGGCGGTTTGGCCGCCGGACCTCGCGATCATCTCCTGCGTGATCATGATGCGCTCGCTGCCACTCGCGGGGACGGCGGGCGCGGGATGGAATGTCTTACACGTGCTAAAGACACCGGTGAGAACGGCACTGAAGACGATCGCACGACCAATTGACGAGGCGCTCATGGCGGCCTCCGGCCAGGGACAACTGGGAACGACGGAATTAGCTCAAATCAGGCGCGGCATAGGGCGGGCGTCAATCCACGATGGCGTCAGGAAGCACGTACTTCATCGGATCGGCCGGCCGGCCGTTGACCCACACCTCATAGTGGAGATGCGGCCCGGTCGACAGGCCCGTCGAGCCCACGCGCGCAATCGCCTGGCCGCGCTTCACGCGCTGGCCGCGCACGACGAGGATCTTGGAGCAGTGCGCGTAGCGCGTCCGGAGCCCGTAGCCGTGATCGACCGTCAGCATGTTGCCATAGCCTTCGACCCACGACACCTCCGTAACCACGCCGGCGGCCGGCGCGTCGATCTCCATGCCCATCGGCGCGGAGACGTCGATGCCCTCGTGCGGGCGCGCGAGGTGGAGGATCGGATGCACGCGCTCGCGCGCGAACGCACTCGTCAACCAGCCCTTGGTGGGCATGATCGACGGCATCGCGGCATAGCGCGACCGCTGGCTCGAGGCGGAGTCGAAGGCTTCGTTGAGCGAGTGGACCAGGAGGTTGGCGCGGCGCGTCAGCTGATCCATGTCGATGCGCGCGGCGAGCGCCGCCTGTCCGTTCGGACCCGCAGCCGAGAGACTGTCGCGCTCGAACCACTGTCCGCTCGGTCCGCCGATACCGGCCTGCTGCACGTCCTTGTCGACCGGCGAGAGGCCGGCGAGCAGCCGCAGCGCCTGCTCGCGCTCGCCGAACACGTTCAAGGTGT
>Ga0070694_100002251_pt1 | contig 11408 bp, 11 predicted proteins | sample KBSK1251metaG_FD_65470 | JGI IMG/M metagenome (GOLD analysis project Ga0070694, IMG submission 65470) | Corn, switchgrass and miscanthus rhizosphere microbial communities from Kellogg Biological Station, Michigan, USA - KBS K1-25-1 metaG | ecosystem: Host-associated > Plants > Roots >... | reverse complement strand
CGGTTCGACGCCTTCGTCACCGCCGGCCTGGGCGAGGCCCCGCGGCTCGCCGACTACCGGAGCGTCTCGTTCTGGCAGAAGCCGAGCGCGCTCACCGCGTGGAACGTCACCGGCCAGCCGGTGCTGGCCCTGCCGAACGGCTTCGGCCGGAACGGGCTGCCGCTCGGCATGCAGATCCTGGGCCGGCCCTTCGGGGAGCCGACCATTCTGCGCGTCGGCCACGCCTACGAGCGCGCCACCGAGTGGCACCGCCGGCGGCCCACGCTCGTGCCCGGCGCGGCGGCGCCCGCGGTCACGCCCCCGCCGGTGCTCTCGGGCCCCGCGGACCAGGCCGACGCCCGCCTGCGCGAGCAGTGCGCGCAGGCCGCGCGGCGCGCCGGCCTCGCGCTCGACGACCTCATGCTCGCCCAGCTCTGCGAGGGAGCGCCTCACGCGCTCGCCATGGTGGAGCGCCTGCGCCGCGACCACGGGCTCGCCCACGAGCCCGCGAACGTGTTCACCTTCCCGCCCGCCCGCCTCGGCGACTAGGCGCTCGCGTGCTGGGGGAGCTGCAGGAGCGGGACGCCACCGGCGCCATCGCGGCGATCTACGCCGAGATCCGTCGGCTCTGGGCGGTGCCGTACGTCTCGTCGCTCCAGCGCCACCTCGCCACGCGCCCGGGATGGCTCGAGTGGACGTGGGCCGTGCTGCGCCCCGCCTTCACGAGCGGCCGGGCCCAGGTCGCGGCGCGGCTCGCCGCCGAGGGCCTGGTGGTCCCGCGGCTGGCTCCGATGTCGCGGGACGCGCTCGCCGTCTGGGGCGTCGATCCCGCGGGGGAAGCGGCCATCCGGGCCGCGTGTGCCAGCTTCGTCCGCGTGAGCCCGATCAACCTCGTGCTGTCTGGCCTGCTGCGGCGCATCCTGAGTGGCGATCGCCCCGCGGGCCCTGCGGGCGACGGGCCGGACTGGACGCCGCCCCCGCCGCTCGGGCCGCTGCCGCCCCTGGTCGACCCGGCCGCGCTGCCCCCCTCGCCGCAGGCGCTGCTGGGCTCGCTCGGCACCACGGTGGGCGGCGAGCCCTTCGTCCCCGGCCTCTACCGGATGCTCGCGTCGTGGCCGGCGTACCTCGCCCACGCCGCCACCGTGCTCCGGCCGCTGCTCGACGACGGCGCGACCCGCGCGGCGTGCCAGCGGCTCCTCGCCGCGGTGGACGCGGAGGTGCCGGCGGTCTTCACGGCGCTACCCCCGCCCCCCGCCACGCCGCCGATGCCGCCCGCTCGCGACGTCGCGGCAGTGCTGGCCGCGCTCGACACCTATCGGAAGACCAGCCCGGAGATGGTAGTCTTCGGCCGGATGCTCGGCGACGCCCTGCCCCAAGCCTGACGAGGAAAGAGAACGAGCCGATGAACATTCGACCGAACAAGGTGAAGCAGCGCCTGGCCGCCGGCCAGGTGGCCACCATCCTGGCCGGCACCAACGATCCGGACCTGATCGACCAGCTCGGCCCGCTCGGCGCCGACGGCGTCTGGCTGGAGGGCGAGCACGGCGGGGTCGACTACGCCGACCTGGGCAACCTCACGCGGGCCTGCGACCTCTGGGGCGTGACCAGCGTGGTGCGCGTGATGGACAACGACTACGCCACGATCTACCGCACGCTCGACCGCGGGGCCCAGGGCATCGTGGTGCCGCACGTCAACACCCGCGCGGAGGCGCAGGCCGCGGTCGAGGCGGCCAAGTTCGCGCCGCTCGGCAAGCGGGGCATGTTCACGAGCCGGCAGGGCTTCGGGGTGGCCGACTACCTCAAGACCGCCAACGACCAGAGCCTGCTGATCGTGCTGATCGAGGACATCGTGGCGGTCAACACCCTCGACGAGATCCTGAAGACGGACCACATCGACGTCTTCTTCGTGGCCCCCAACGACCTCGCGACGTCGATGGGCCACATCGGCAAGCTCGATCTGCCGGAGGTCCAGAAGACGGTGGACGGGGCGATCGCGAAGATCGTGCAGTCGGGCCGCAAGGCGGGCACCCTCGTCAACAGCGGCAACGTCGAGCGCTACACGCGCCTCGGGGTGCGCTGCATCATGACCAGCTTCTTCCCGTGGATCCAGGCCGGCGCGAAGGACCTGATGGACCGGGCCACGGCGGGGGCGAAGGGCTCGGTGGCGACTACGTAGCGGGCCGGTTCACGTCCGGCCGGAAGCGGCTCCCCGGCCGGGCGAGCCCGCCGCTCACCCCGATCGGCGTGCCGTCGGCGCGCCAGCACGCCGCGCCCTCCAGCGTGCCGTCCGGCGCGAAGGCGACCGCGTTCATCCCGCCCGCCACGCCCCCGACCGCCACCACCCGGTGGCCGCGGGCGGCCACCGCCTCGCGGACCGCGACCGGGATGTCCTGCTCCATCTCGAGCTCCTGGCCCTGGCTCCAGATCCGGGGCGCCTCCACCGCCTCCTGCAGCGTCATGCGGTGGTCGATCAGGTTGACCACCGCCTGGAGGACGGAGGTGAAGATGCGCACCCCGCCCGGCAGGCCCAGCGCCCACGCCGGCTTGCCGTCGCGCAGCACGATGGTGGGGGCCATGCTGCTGGTCACCCGCTTGCCGGGCGCGACGGAGGCGGGCGTGCCCGGGTGGGGATCGAAGAGCGCCATGGTGTTATTCAGCAGCACCCCGGTGCCGGGCACGGTGGCCTTCGAGCCGAACAGGTTGTTGATGGTCTGGGTCATCGCGACCACGTTGCCGTCGGCGTCCGCGGTGGTGACGTGCGTGGTGTGGGCGGAGCCGGCGGGGACGCCCCGCGCGGCGCCGTACTCCCCCGCCCGGTCGGGGCGGATCTGCGCGCGGCGGGCCGCCGCGTGCTCCCGGGACAGGAGGCGCTCGACCGGGATGTCCACGAAGGCCGGATCGCCGGTGCAGGCATCGCGGTCGGCGAAGCCGATCTTGAGCACCTCGGCGATCAGGTGGAAGTAGTCCGCGGTGCCGAACCCGAGCGCGCGCGGGTCGAATCCCTCGAGGACGTTCAGCATCTCGATCAGGTGGAGCCCGCCCGCGGTCGGCGGCGGCGCGCCGGTGATCTCGAAGCCGCGGTAGCGGCCGCGAACCGGCTGCCGCTCGATCGTCTCGTAGCGCGCGAGGTCCTCCCGGGTGATGATCCCGCCGTCCCGCCGCATGTAGTCGGCCACCGTCTCGCCCAGGTCCCCGCCGTAGAGCGTGCCGGGTCCCTTGCCCGCGATGTGGCGGAGAGTCGCTGCGTACTCCGGCATCACGATCAGATCACCCGGCTCGATGGGCGCGCCGCCGGGCAGGAAGGTGCGCGCGGTGTCGGGGAAGCGCGCCAGGTCGGGCGCGGTCTCTCGCACCGCCTCCACCAGGTAGGGCGTCGCGCGGAAGCCGCGCTCGGCGTGGCGGATCGCGGGCTGCATCACGGCCTCGAGGTCGAGGCGGCCGAAGCGCGCGACCGCCTCCGCCCACGCCTTGAGCGTGCCGGGCACGCCCACCGAAAGGAGGCCGACCAGGTTGACGTCGCCCTCCGCCCGCAGGTAGTCGGGCCAGGTGTCGGAGACCGGCCGGTACATGTCGGGGCGCGCGGCCGCCGGCGCGGTGGTGTAGTTGTCGATGACCAGGTGCCGGCCGTCGGAGAGGCGGAGATGCGTCATTCCCGCGCCGAAGATGCCGACCATCATCGGCTCGACCACGGTCAGGGCGAAGAGCGCTCCGATCGCCGCGTCCACCGCGTTGCCGCCCGCCGCGAGCATCTCGGCGCCCGCCGCCGAGCCGAGCGGGTGATTGGTGACCACCATGCCACGTGACGCGGTCGCCGGTCGCTTCTCGGTCATGGTCGGCATCAGGCGAGCAGGCGCGGCAGGCGCTCGCGCAGGATGGCCTCGGCGGCGCGGCTGATCTCGCGGACCAGGTCGGCGGCCGGCTCGACCCGATCGATGAGACCGGCGGTCTGGCCGATCATCACCGCGCCCCGGTCTGGATCGCCCGCCTTCGAGGCCTCGCGGAGCCCGGCGCTCACCTCCACCCGGTGCCGCCGCAGCTCGTTCTCTCGACCGATCCACTGCTCGATGAACCGGTTCCGGCGCACGCGCACGTAGGCGCCGGGCCACACCTGTCCGTGCGCCACGTCGGGAATGTCGGTCACCAGGGTGTCGTGGCCGTCGCTCTCGAGGATCGCCTGCTTGAAGCCCTTCGCGATCGGCGCCTCGTCGCTGGCCAGGAAGCGGGTGCCCAGCAGCACCCCGTCGGCGCCCAGGGCCAGCGCCGCGGCGAGCCCGCGCCCGTCGGCGACGCCGCCCGCGGCGAGCACCGGGACCGGCGCCACCGCGCTCACCACCATGGGGACGAGCGGCATGGTGCCCATCACCCCAACGTGGCCACCGCCCTCGGTGCCCTGGGCCACGATCACGTCGACCCCGGCCCGCGCCGCCGCCCTCGCCTCGGCCACCGTCGAGATCATGTGCATGAACAGCGCCCCGATCGCGTGAGCCCGCGTGACGTAGCCGGCCAGCTCCTGCTCGAGCGTCGGCCACGCGGTCGAGACCACCCGGGGCCTGGCCGCGAGGAGGCCCTCGTACTGCCCGGGCCGCTCCCGGAACAGGAGCAGGTTCAGCCCGAAGGGCTTGCCGGTCAGCGCGCGGATCGCCACCGCATCGCGGGCGACCGCGGCGGGATCCTGTGCGGTCGCGCCCAGCACGCCGAGGCCGCCCGCCTCGGAGACCGCGGCCACCAGCGAGGGGGACGTGCCAGTCCCCATCCCGCCCAGGACGATCGGATGCTCGATACCGAGCAGGTCGCAGATGCGTGTCCGCAACATCGTCTCCTCCTCTTCAGGGTCTCGCGAGAGGCCGGATTGGCCAGACCTCGGGCAAGGCCGTCGCCAGCCACTGCGCGAGCGCCGCGTTCACCGCGCGCGGCTTCTCCTGCGCCATCCAGTGCCCCGACGACACGACGACCTCGGTGAGATCGCGGCAGTCGCGTCGCATGGGCTCGGCGAGCCGGGAGTCGACCGTCTCGCAGGTGTAGTCGTACTCGCCGTGCAGGAACAGGACCGGCAGGCCGAGCCGGCCGCCGTCCCGGGCGCGCGCCGCGTACTCCAGGTTACGCCCCGCGTTCATGTACCAGGAGTCGGGGCCGAAGAAGCCGTGGCGCGCGAGGGCGGTCGCGTACGTGTCGAGCTCCTCCTCGGTCACCACGTCGGCATCCCGCGGCACGTCGGGCGCCCGGCCGGTGCCGCCGAACCAGCCGCCGTCCTTGCGGGTCTGCGCGGTGCGGGACGGCTTGCCTCGGCCCGCGGGGTTGCCCTTCCGGAAGAGGGCCTTGACCGTGCGGCGCGGGTCGGCGTCGAACGCGGCGCTGGCCTTCTCGAAGCTCTCCTCGTAGAAGAGCATGTAGTCCCACTGGCCGGCCGGGTACTGCGCCTCCGGATAGACCGCGCGATCGATCAGGGGAATCAGGTTCCCCGGCGAGAAGCCCGCGGCCAGGTACGGCACGCAGAGGTTGGCCACGCCCCAGCAGCGCTCCGGGTGGTGGCTCGCCAGGCCCCAGACCACCGGGCTGCCCCAATCGTGGCCCACCCACACCGCCTTCTCCCGGCCGAGCGCGTCGAGCAGCTCGATCATGTCGCGCACCGCGTGCTCGAGCGCGTAGTCCTCGTGGCGCGCGTAGACGCTCGATCGGCCGTAGCCGCGCATGTCGGGGGCGACGGCGCGGAAGCCCAGGTCCGCGAAGCACGGCAGCTGGTGCCGCCAGCTGAGGGACAGCTCGGGCCAGCCGTGCACGAAGACGATCAGGGGGGCGTCGGCCGCGCCCGCCTCCAGGTAGAACGTGGTGTGCCGGTCCGTCTGCGCGACGCCGTCCGTCACCGGGGGCCTCATCCGCCGGCCCCGCTACACGACCGCGTCGCGCCGGAGCCGCTCGATCTCCTCCGGGGTGTAGCCGGCCTCGGCGAGGATCTCGTCGGTGTGCTCGCCGAGGGTCGGGGGCTCGCGGTCGATCCCCGGGCCGCCGTGCTCGAGACGGAAGCCGGCCCCGACCAGCCGCATCGGCCCGTAGCGCGAGTCGATGGTCTGGAGCACGTCGCGGTGCTCGAGCTGCGGGTGCCGGACGATCTCGTCGATCTTCCAGATCGAGCCGCACGGCACGTCGGCCGCGGTCAGGCGCGCTTCCCAGGTCCGGGGGTCGTCCCCGGCGAGGGCCTGCTCGATGATCTCGCGCAGGGCCGGCTCGTTGGCGGTGCGGGCCGGCCAGTCCTTGAACCGCGGGTCGCCGAGCGCGTCGGGGCGGCCGATCGCCTTCATCAGGCTCGTGAACTGCTTCTCGGTGAGCACCGCCAGCACGATGTACCCCCCGCCGCAGCGGAAGCGGCTCGCGGTGGGCTTGCGGCTCACCGAGCCGTTGCCGATCTGGCGCTGCTCGACACCCGCCACCGTGTACTCGGACACCGGCCCCGCGATGAAGGCCAGGGCCGCGTCCAGCATCGCCACGTCCACGAGCTGGCCGCGCCCGGTGTGGGTACGCTGGTAGAGCGCGCTCGCCACCGCGAGCGCCGCGGTGATCCCGCCGATGGTGTCGCAGAGCGCGAAGCCGGCGCGGGTGGGGCCCGAGGCCGGCTCGCCGGTGATCGACATGATCCCGGACATCGCCTGCAGCTTGCCGTCGAAGGCCGCGGTGGTCTTCTCGGGCCCGGTGCGGCCGAAGCCGGACACCCCGCAGTAGATGAGCCGCGGGTTGATCGCGGAGAGGGCCTCGTAGCCGAGCCCGAGCCGGTCCATGACCCCGCCCCGGAAGTTCTCCCAGACCACGTCCACCCCGACCACCAGCCGCTTGACGACCTCCACCGCCTCCTTGCGCCGGAGGTCGAGGGTGATCGATCGCTTGTTGCCGTTCATGGAGAGGAAGGACGGCGCCATCTTCCGCTCCGCCCACGTGCGGTCGGCGGGCGAGATGCGCGTCTCGTCGCCCTCGTGCGACTCGATCTTGACGACGTCGGCGCCCAGGAGGGCCAGCTGGTAGGTCCCGTAGGGGCCGGCCAGGTAGCGGGTGAAGTCCAGGATGCGGACGCCCGCGAAGGGCTTGCTCACGAGCCCTCGCGCTTGGCCTTCGCGACCGCCTTCACGACGTCGAACTCCTTCCGCCGCTCGGCGATGTCCTCCGGCGTGAGCTTGCCCACGTCGAGATACCTGCGCTTCCACGCCGGGTCCGCGGTCCAGCGCAGCGGAGACGCCACCGTGGTCCGGGCCGCCGGAGCGCCCTCGAGCAGGCGCAGCGCGAGCTCGAGCGTCCGGGTCTGAGACTCCGCGTCGAAGGGCCGGCCGGCCGAGTTGCCGAGCGGGAAGTCGCTCCACACGAAGCGCGGGACCCCGCAGTGCTCGACGATGTCCCGGGCGCAGCCCATGATCACGGTCGGGATGCCGTTGGCCTCCAGGTGCCGCGCGGCCAGACCGACGGTCTGGTGGCAGACCGGTCAGCTCGGGACCAGGACCACCGCGTCGGCACGGTCCTCCCGGCAGCGCCGCAGCAGCTCGGGCGCGTCGGTTTCCATCGTCACCCGGTGGCTCCGGTTGGTCGGCGCCCCGTGGAAGCGCGGGGTGAGGCCGCCGATCCGCCCGCTCGCGACCACCTCCTGCATCCGGGTCAGCGGGAAGTAGGCGTCCAGGTCCTCGGGCACCGTGTTGGCGCGGTCGTAGCCCACGTGCGAGATCCGGAGATCGGGCTTGCCGTCCACCGGGGCCGAGTAGACCTGATAGAACTTCGCGCCCGCGTTGTAGGGCGCGCGCGGCCCCTGGTCGCCCGCCTCGGGCTGGAACGGCGCCGCGGTCGTGATCAGCGCGACGCGGGCCCGCGCGAGCGGCACCGCGAGCGGCGTGAACGGCGCGTCGGTGAAGTGAGCCCAGCGGTACGGGGCGAAGCCGAGCGCCTGGTAGTACGCGCGCGTGCGCTCCATGTACCGGATCGGGACGTCGTCCTCCGGGGCGAACGGGATCGCCGGACGGGACGAGGCGACCGGGCCGGCGCTCATGCCGAGAAGGTCTTGACGACGAGGCCGCGCGCCTGCTGGGGATCGACCCCGTTGGCGGCCATGCACGGGCTCGCGTCCTCGAGGATGCGGTCGGGATCACCCATCAGCATGTACTTCTTGTAGGTGTCCTCGAACTCGATGCCGAGCGCGCGGGCGAACAGGGTGAGGTAATGCTCCACCGTGATGGGCCGCTCGCGCTCGAACCGGCACTGATCGCGGTGGCAGCCGTGGTAGATGCCGGCCAGGTGCGTGGCCCCCGCGGCGCGCGCCCGGTCGATGTCGTCGAGCGCCATCCGCCGCCAGACCTCGGCCCCGAGCTGCTCCTGGAGCGCGGGGGTGCAGGTCCGGCCCCAGCGGGCGTCCGGCTCGAACTCGACCACCGTGATGCCGGGCACCGCCTCCAGCAGGCGGCGCGCGGCCCGTCCTTCACGCGCCCGGGCCTCGGTCGCGTAGTGGTAGTGGAGCGCCACCGTGGCCTCGACGCGCCGGGTGAACGTGAAGAGCCCCCGGTCCAGGCAATCGACGAGGAACTCCGCGGTGTGCCGCTTCGGGAACGGCAGGTCGGCCTGCAGCACCTCGTCGTAGAACTGGATGCACGACGGGCACCACATCACCACCTCGCGCGGGGCCATGCTCTGCAGCAGGTCGACGGTGTGGTTGGCGTAGCGCTCGCCCGAGGCCTCCTGCCCGCGCCGGTGGTGCTGGATGCCGCAGCAGTAGGTGGGCCCGCCCGCGGCCACGTAGTCGAGCCCGAGCCGGTCGAACACCGCGGCCACCGTCTCGACCAGGTGCGACGTCCGCAGCACGTTGCAGCCCAGGTAGAGGACCACGTCGTGGCGCTCCCCGTCCCGCGGCGGCTTGAGGAGCCACGTCCGCTCCTCCTTCCTCGAGAGCAGGTCGTGGGTCAGCTTGATCTCGCCGAAGTACTTGCCGTAGTCGAAGCTCATGGTGTCGAGAGTTTACCACCACGTGGCGACAAACTGGACGGGGGCCGGCAAACCAGGACGGGGGCTCAGGCGGGCGTCAGGCGCGACAGCGCCACCGCTGGGTCGGCCAGCCGGGCCGGATCCACCCGCGCGCGGCCGCGGATCAGGCCGGCGACGATCTTCAATTCGCTCTCCGCCTTCGGGTCCTCCGGATCTCCGCCCCGATCGAGCCCGACCGCCGCGCGCAGCACGCCGTCCTTCAGGTAGAAGCCGAGGAACTTCCGGCTCTCCGGCTGGCCGCGGAACACGAGACGATCCCACGTCGCCGCGAAGCCCACGTACTCGATCAGGTGCTCGTACTGATCGGACCAGAACGAGTGGACGTAGTCGTAGGGCTCGGTCCCGCCCAGCATCGCCCGCGCCGCGGCCTGGCCGTGGTGGAGCCCGTTGTTCCAGTGCTCCACGCGGAGGCGGCCGAAGAGGGGGTGCTGGTGGCTCGCCACGTCGCCCGCCGCGTACACGTCCGGCAGCGAGGTGCGGCACTGCGGATCGACGAGGACTCCGTTGTCCACGCGGGCGCCGGCCCCGGCCAGCAGCTCCTGGTTGGGCTCGATCCCGACGCCGGCCACCACCATGTCGCAGGCCAGCGCGCGCCCCCCGGCGGTGCGCACCCGCTCGACGCGGCCCGCGCCCTCGAACGCGGCGACCGAGTCGCCGAGCACCAGGTCGACGCCCCGGTCCCGGTGGATGCCGGCCAGCACCGCGCCCACCTCCGGGCCCAGGACGCGCGCGAGCGGAACCGGATGGCCCTCGATGGCGGACACCTCGAGCCCCATCTGGCGGAGCGACGCGGTCACCTCGGATCCGATGAAGCCCATGCCCACCACGACCGCGCGGGCGCCCGCCCGCGCCGCGCCCCGGATGCGGTCGCAGTCCTCGACGGTGCGGAGCTGGAAGATGCCGGGCAGGTCCGCGCCCGGCGCGCGGAGCGCGCGGTTGCGCCCGCCGGTGGTCACCAGCAGCCGGTCGTAGGGCACCGTCTCGCCGCTCCCCAGCTCGACCACCCGCCGGGCCGGATCCACGCGGGTCGCCCGCGCGCCCAGGCGGACCGTGATGTCGTGCTTGCCGTAATAGTCCGCCGGGTTGACCAGCTGATCCTCGAAGCGCTCCTGACCGCGGAGGTATCCCTTCGAGAGAGCCGGCCGGCTGTACGGCAGCCGCGCCTCCTCGCCGATCAGGGTCAGCTCGCCCTCGAAGCCACCGTCACGCAGGGCCGCCGCCGCGCTGGCCCCGGCCAGCGAGGCGCCGACGATCACGAACCGACCGGTCGTCATGGTCTCGCGCCCTCCCGGGCTCATTGAACGCCCGATCGGGCCCGCTGTCCAAGACTCGGCCGGCGCCGCGCGATCAGTTCCTGTCCGGGATCCGTCCGACGTCGGGCGCCGCGACCACCGCGGCGGGCTCGTCGCCGTCCCACACCCGCAGGCCGTCGATACTCGCCCCGGCCACCCGCGCGCTGTCCGGATCGTCTCCCTTCACCGACGGGGTGATCCGCGTGACGAGCCGCTCGCCCGGCCGGATCTCGCCCCGGAGCTCCTGCCGGTACACCCGGAACCCCACGTAGCGCGCCGAGACCTGCGCGGTGAACGAGCCGGCCCCGGCGCCGGTGAGAATCAGCGTGTAGACGCCCGGGACACCTCCGGGCACCTCGACGAGAAAGCGCTGCCCGCCCCGGCGCGCGGTGAGCGAGCCGAACACCTGGTTCACCTCGACGTTCTCGGCCAGGAAGCCGGCGGCGAGGCGGCCGTCGGGCATCTGCAGCAGAGGCAGCACCGGACCGGACGCCTGGACCTCGATCGTGCTCGCCCCGGCCACGAAGGGCTCCGGCGTGATGGGCCAGCCGGTCCGCGCCCACGCCCGCTGACCCGCCATGAGCACCGCCTCGCTCTGGCCGCTGCGGTTGACGATGGTCATGAGGCCGCGCCGCGTCCAGCACACGAAGCCCTCCGGACGGCGCTCGGCCCCGATCAACCCGTCGCGGGCGGTCGCGCTGTAGTCGTTCGACTCGAGCGTGAGGACGGACCGGCTCCCGGCCGCCTGCACCACCCGGGCCCAGACGCGGCCGGCGTGGATGAACAGGCGCATCGCGCCGGTGCCGCGCTCCGAGGAGGTCTGCCTCACGGTGACCTCGGAGTCCGGCAGCACGGTGACCGTGCTCCCGTTGAGGAACGTGATCAGCGCGACACTGCGCGGGCCCGTCTTGATCCGATCACCATCCGCGAGGTTCATCCCGCTGACCCCGGGCTCCCCGGCGCTCGCGCCCGCCGGAATGCGCTCGACCGGAGCGGCCAGCACGCTGAGGGTCGCCGCGACCTCGAGCTGGGCCTCCGCCGCCGCCGCCAGCCCCAGCCCCCCGACCACGGTCGCCACCATCCACCATGTCCGCGACACCATGAGTCGCCTCCGTCTCGCTGTCGATCGCAGCC
>Ga0070694_100002250_pt1 | contig 11408 bp, 9 predicted proteins | sample KBSK1251metaG_FD_65470 | JGI IMG/M metagenome (GOLD analysis project Ga0070694, IMG submission 65470) | Corn, switchgrass and miscanthus rhizosphere microbial communities from Kellogg Biological Station, Michigan, USA - KBS K1-25-1 metaG | ecosystem: Host-associated > Plants > Roots >... | reverse complement strand
TCGATTACGACCCTGGTAGTAATTGATGTATTGCTGAATTAATGGATTAAGAGTGAATGAGAAGTTGACGTTCTTCTGCGCTTGTTCCAACGCCAAAAGATCTTCACCGGAAACTTCCTTCTCACGATCGGTGAGCACAAGCTTGCTCAAATCATCGAGTGGCGAAGGCTCAAACTTTTGATCGCGAAAACCGATCTGCGGTGGAGTCTTTTGAGTTGCAGGTTCCTGCGTGTTCTGTGCAACAAGCTGACTGTTGACTGACGCCGGTGCATTCGGCTGTGTCAGCGGTACCTCTTCACGATAAATGCGCTCGACTAACTCGAGGTAGTAAGTCTGCAAACGTTGGCTTGCTCTTACATCAAAGCCCGACTCCAAAATCGAATCGACTGCTTTATCAAACTCTTCTCGCGCTTGCTCTCGCTTGTTGTCTTCGAGGTTGAGCTTGCCCCTGCGGAAGTGATCTTCCGCACGCGTGATGATCTGTGCGATTCGTCCTTCGGACTGTTCGACTTCGGATGGGATTGCACGCGCAGACGAGGCTGTCGGAATCTGTCCGAAAATATTTGTCGCTGAAGCGACGAGCGCCGTTAGTAAAGTCAAACGGGCCATCAAACGAGGAAAGCTCGCTGCCATCAAATCGTCGTACTCCTATTGTGCGGTATCTACTGGCTCCTCTATGGTTAGGGCACACTAACGGAGCCAAAACACAGCGAGGTTACCACACGGTTTTTTGGGGTGTCAACGAACCCCACTACATGTAATAGACTCTTAAACAGTAAATTTTTCCACCGAAAATTACTGTCGCATTACTGATGCAACCCACTCGAGCCGGGTTGTGCTGTTAACGCGCGAGATGGTCCATCGTTGCAAAAAACTCTTGACCGCCTCAGCGGAAGAGGCATGAATGTCCCAGTTCGCAGCATCGATTCCATACACAACAGTTCCGGGTCCGTTTCGCAACGAAATGGCTAAATACCTCAAAGAGCAACTTTTAAGTCACTCCAAGCCTCGTACTTCCCGAATGGAACACTGCTTGCCCAAACCTTCGCAAGGGTGTGCTCTCCCTGTGTCAGAAATTGAGAACTTCTGAATCAGGAAATAAACGATTACCCAAACAACCATGTCAACAGTCGTCAAAAGAGAAACCACGTTACATGAAATCCCCAGGCGGGCTGAGCTCAGCGCCGTCGATTCGAAGTCACAATTATTTTTTAACCGCGAGCTGAGTCTTCTCGAATTCCACGCGAGAGTTCTGGAAGAAGCGCTCGACGATCGCAACGCGCTGCTCGAGCGACTGAAATTCTTGTCCATCTTTTCTTCAAATCTGGACGAGTTTTTCATGATTCGAATTTCCGGACTCAAGGAAGAAGAGTTAGACGACACCAATATCGTTTCGCCTGACGGCTTAACCCCGTCACAACAATTGGCGAAGACGAGAGAACGGATTGTCGATCTCGTCGACGAGCAGGCTCGTTGTCTACGCGAAGAGATCTTGCCGCAACTGACGGAAGCGGGAATCTCTTTGATTCGGCATGAATCGTTGTCGCGGCATGAAAAGGAAAGTCTCAAAGACTATTTCATGGAAAAGGTGTTTCCGATTCTGACGCCGCTGGCTGTCGATCCGAGTCACCCGTTTCCTTACATCTCGCCGCTCAGCGTAAACATCGGTTTGATGGTTCGCGCGCCGAAGGATGTGAAGTTTATCGGCCGTGCAAAAGGCGGGGAGTCGAGATTTGTCAGAATCAAGGTTCCGGAAACGGTGCCACGGCTTGTTCCGGTGGGTTCTTCGGGATCTCGGTTTGTACTGCTCGAGGAACTTATCAAAGCAAACATTCAAGCACTCTTTCCGGGAATGGATCCTGGTCCATGCCACATGTTTCGCGTCACGCGCGATGCCGATATCGAGATCAGAGAGGAAGAGGCTGAAGATCTACTCAGCGCGATCAAGCAGGAGCTGCGCCAGCGAAAGTTTGGCACTCCGGTGCGCCTGGAAGTTTCTCCCGACATGCCCGCCGAGATGATCGAATATCTGACATCTTCGCTCGATCTCGAGGGAGACGACGTTTACGTTTTTGATGGACCACTACACCTTCAGGATCTGATGTCGCTCTATGACTGTGATCGACCCGATCTGAAGGACGTTCCATTCAGTGCGAGAGTTCCTGAGTGGTACTACGAATACGACTCGATCTTCGACGCAATCAGCGAAGGAGATCGACTGCTGCACCATCCTTACGATTCATACGATTGCGTGACGGGATTTATCAATCAGGCTGTTGACGATCCCGACGTCGTCGCAATCAAGATCTGCCTTTACAGAACTGGTCCGGACTCGCCGATTCCACCGGCTTTGATCAGGGCCGCCGAACAAGGCAAACAGGTGACAGTGCTGATCGAGCTGAAAGCACGCTTTGACGAAGAACACAACATCGAATGGGCGCAGAAGCTCGATCGTGCCGGCGTGCACGTGGTGTACGGCATTTTGGGTCTTAAGACTCACGGCAAACTGACGCTCGTGGTCAGGCGCGAAGGCGACATACTAAGGCGTTACGTTCACATCGCATCCGGTAACTACAATCCGACGACGTCATGCACTTACACAGACCTCGGAATGTTTACCGTCGACGACGTTATCGGTCGAGATGCGACTGAATTGTTCAACTACCTGACCGGTTTTTCGGAGCAGACTGATTATCGGAGACTGATGGTCGCGCCCGTCGATCTGCGCGAGAAACTCAACGCGCTATTCGATCGCGAGATCGAGCATCAACGCGCTGGCAGGCCGGCGCATATCGTCGCGAAGTTCAATCGCCTGGCGGATCTGCAAACCGTCGAGAAGCTTTACGAGGTCTCGCGCGCGGGCGTGCAGGTGGATCTGATCGTTCGTGGTATTTGCATGTTGCGGCCGGGAATTCCAGGTCTCTCCGAGAATATTAGAGTGCGAAGTGTTGTTGGTCGGTTCCTGGAGCACAGCCGTGTCTTCTGGTTTTCTAATGGTGGTGACGATCAGGTGTTTATCGGTAGTGCAGACTGGATGGCGCGAAACCTGAAGCACCGCATCGAGGTTGTTGCACCGGTAACTGATCCAGACGCAAAACGATACTTACGCGACGTGTTGCTCGACGCATATCTAAGCGACAACACGAAGGCGCGCGAATTACGGGCCGATGGCAAGTACGTGGCGATTGATCAAGGCGATCAACGCGGCGAGGCGTTCAACAGCCAGCAGTATTTCATCGGCCGCCCCGGTATTGATTGACCAGAAAGGTCGGAACGCGCTTGGATACGGTCAGTACCACCTGCGGTAGCGGGTGGGTCAATGGTGGACCATCGATACTGAATTCGGATCGTTGACCCACCCGCTACCGCAGGTGGTACTGACCGTATCCAACACCGACGCCCTTCAAGCAAGCTTCCCCTTTCCCCTTTTCTCAGAGGCCCCTCGAAATAACATCCCCGCGCGGAGAAACTAATGAAACGAACTCTGACTGCTTTGGCTTTAGTAATAAGCCTGCTGACATCTGTCAATACCGTCCTGGCAAAGAAGAAAAAGAAAGAGGCACCCACGGGCACGCCCATTCTTTGGCAACAACCAACGGATATTTCATCACGCAATCTCTATCTTGGACCAGGCGGGACGGACATGCGTCCGGACCTCCGCCGCATCACGTTCATCAAAGAAGAAAAGGGCGGCTACTCGAAGAAGTATGAAGTGCGTGACGGCTCGGGTCGTGAGTGGGTCGTGAAGATCGGTAAGGAAGCTCAATCAGAGACCTCGGCGATCAGATTGCTTTGGGGCCTCGGCTACGTTACCGAAATCAATTATCTCGTGCCGCGAGTAACGATTCCCGGCAAGGGAACTTTTACAAACGTCAGGTTCGAAGCGCGTCCTGACAAGTATAAACGGACGGGCGAGTGGAAGTGGAAAAGCAATCCGTTTGTCGGGAGGCCGGAGTTTCAGGGTCTGAAGATCATGATGGCGCTGATCAATAACTGGGACCTCAAAGACTCCAACAACGAAATGCTTCAACTCCGCGGCGATGATGGTAACGAACTCTGGTACATCATCAGCGACCTCGGCGCGACGTTCGGTCACGCGAGCACCACGCCGCTCTTGTGGCGTTTCACGCGAAGCCGGAACAATCCAAAGAATTATGCAAAGTCGAAATTCCTGGAGAAGGTCAAAGGCGATCGTGTCGTGCTGCATTTCGGTGGAAAGAATCGCGGGATTATGAAAGACATTTGTGTCCAGGATGCACAATGGATGGCGAACCTGCTTTCGCAATTGAGTGACGATCAGATTCGCGATGCCTTTCGCGCCGCGAACTACCGGCCTGACCAGATCAACTTACTTACGCAGACCGTGCGAGAGCGGACGAACGAGCTGATCAGCCTGCGGCCAAGCGTTCAAATCGGCAGAAACTGAACACGATGAATCAAAAGAGAAAAGAAGTATTCACACTCATCGTTGTTTTTACAGGTGTCGTTCTGCTGAGCGCATTTGTTGTCTACTTTCTTGGGGGCGACAGGCGCACAACTCCGGAACGCACAACTCCTGAAACAGTCAGGCCAACTCCGCAGACCGAGCAACCCGATGCAGTGTTCGGAGTTCCCGATCAAAGCACTCCCTCTACGTCTTCACCTTCAGCTGGCAACACTTTTATTGATCGATTGTTTGGCAGCCGCCATAGTGAAGCGTATTTGGCTGGTGACAGCTGGCTACAAACGATGGGAAGAATTTCACTGAGATTTCTTCTCGCCGCGCTGCTCGGCGCCGCCCTTGCATATCGTCCAAGAAAACGAATTCTTGCTCTCAAACGCAATCCTTATGTTGCGCAAACGCAGATTCTGCTTGCTATTGTTGCGTCCGCATTGATGATTGTCGTTGGCGACAACGCAGCGCGTGCGTTTGGTATCTTTGCGGCCGTTTCGCTGGTGCGATTTAGAACCAACATTCGCGATCCAAAAGAAATCACGGTTCTCCTGATCAGTCTGGCGCTGGGGCTCGCTTCCGGGGTCGGGCGTTGGGACTTGGCATTAGTTTTGGCGTTGTTTTCTTTGATCGTGCTCTGGGTATTGGAGTGGCGTGAGCCGGATCAGGTATTCCGCTCGATGGAGTTGAAGGTGACAACAAAGAATGTCATCTCGACTCAGAAGGCACTGCGAGATGTTCTTAGGCAGCATGGTTTCGATAAGGAATTGCGGGCTGTGGATCGTGAAGCGACGGAAGAGTCGCCGGGCAGCATTGTCTACTCAGTCGATGTGAGTCCGACGATCAGTACTGATGAGATTAGCGCGGATATCCTCGCGATCGATGGTCAAAATGTTCAGGGTATTGAGTGGGATCAGAAGAAGAGCTACTCGTACCTTTACCAGTAAAAACAAGAATAGGTCCTATATGACATGGGACCTATTCATTACTTGAAGCGCTAACTTACTTTTGACTCGTGGTCGCCGCAGCAGCGGTGGCCTTCTGCTGATAATTCACGGCGTAGTCCTGCACGAACTTCTTAAAGTCGCCATGTCCAAAGCGAGTGTAGAAGTCGTACTTCTTCATCTCGGCATAGACCTGGTCGAAGTTCCAGTTGTAATGATTGAATCGGTAAACAGCACCCATCGCGCCCGTGCGGTGCCGGCCGCCTGCGCAGTGCACGTAAAACTTCCCAGTCGCGGGATCGTCAACAAGCTTTATGAACTGTTCGACCTGTGCGGCTTCCGGATACTTCTTCGCGATCATTGGAATGTTGACATACCGCATGCCAAGCGCTTCCACACTCCGCTTTTCATACTCTTCCGGATCGTCGCGAAGATCGATAACCGTCTTAATCCCAAGCGCTGCTAGTTCCTGATACTCGCCTTCTTTGGGCTGAGCACCGCGGAAAAAACGATCGTCCATCTGCCCAAAGTTCTTGATGCTGACGTTTGTTACGCTGTTTTTGCTGTTTTCCTGCTGCTCCTGGCTGAATGCCGAGATCGACGACGCCAAAATCAAAGAAATAACCGCGAATAGAACAGAAACGTAGCTGCGACTTGATCTAATCATTAAAACTCCTTGTTTGTGGCTTGCGACCTTCGCGAGTCGCGGGAACTTATTCTAAAACCAAGCACTAAGATTCACCAGTCTTTCTGACGGTTGTAACCTAGTTTCGACTAACTTGACTGTATTAAACTCAAGCAGGCTCAAGCAGGTCGGGCACTGGCGGCCTGCGGCATTCGCTGCGGCTTCGGCGCCGGAGTGGCCGGAGGCAACACTCTCTCGCCCAGCGCTTCGCGAAAAACCTGCCGCATATTGTCAACAAAAACAAAGCGAATGTCTTTGAAAGGCTCCTTTGGCACCTCGTCAAGATCCCTGCGATTTTGCTGCGGCAGGATGATCGTAGTCACGCGCGCCCGCCGCGCAGCCAGCACCTTCTCTTTTACACCGCCAATTGGCAGCACATTTCCACGGAGCGTGATTTCGCCCGTCATGGCCACATCTTTTCGAACCGGCCGGGTCGAGAGTGCTGACACCATCGCGGTCGCCAGCGTGATACCCGCTGACGGACCGTCCTTCGGAATTGCGCCTTCCGGGATGTGTATGTGGAGGTCGTAATTGTTGAAATCTTCCTCGGCGATGTCCAGCTCTTTCGCGCGGGATTTCGCGTAGGAGTACGCCGCCTGGGCAGACTCTCGCATCACGTCGCCGAGCTGTCCTGTCAAGACGAGGTTTCCCTTGCCTTTCATTCGCAACGCTTCGATGAAAAGCACATCGCCGCCGACGGCTGTCCACGCCAGGCCGGTCGCAACTCCCACCTGGTCTTTTTTCAGGACTTCCTCAGGAATGATCTTCGGCGCGCCGAGAAACTCGTGGATGTTCTTCAACGACACGCGAATGCCGCCCTTGTGGCCTTCAGCGATCTTGCGTGCGACTTTTCGACAAATCCTTCCGATTTCACGCTCGAGCTGGCGCAGTCCGGCTTCCTGTGTGTATTGCTGAATAACAGTCGTTAGTGCGGTTTTTGAGATGTGCAGATCTTTGGCTGTAATCCCGTTTTCTTCCATCTGTTTCGGGATCAGGTGGCGAATCGCGATCTCGCGCTTCTCTTCCTCTGTGTAGCCTGCAAGCCGGATCACTTCCATGCGATCGCGCAGCGCAGGTTGAATAGTGTCGAGAATGTTTGCCGTGGTCATAAAGATCACGTTCGACAGATCGAACGTGACGCCGAGATAGTTGTCGCGAAAAGAATTGTTCTGTTCGGGGTCGAGCACCTCGAGCAACGCTGACGACGGATCGCCGCGGAAGTCAGCGCCGACCTTGTCGATCTCGTCGAGCATGATCAGCGGATTGTTTGTGCCCGCCTGTTGCACAGCCTGAATGATTCTTCCCGGCATTGCGCCAACGTAAGTTCTGCGATGGCCGCGGATCTCCGCTTCGTCGTGAACGCCGCCGAGTGAAAGTCGCACAAACTTTCGATCGAGAGCACGCGCGATTGAACGTCCGAGAGATGTTTTGCCGACGCCTGGAGGTCCAACCAGACAAAGGATCGGACCTTTCGGTTTCTCTTTGAGCTTGCGCACAGCCAGTGCTTCGAGGATTCTGTCCTTAACTTTTTCCAGACCGTAGTGATCTTCGTTTAGAACTCGCTCGGCCTTTTGCAACTCGAGGTTGTCGACAGAGGATCTGGACCATGGGAGATCAGTCATGATCTCCATCCAGTTTCGCAGCGTTGCTGTCTCTGCGGCGTCCGGGTGCATGCGCTCGAGTTTCTTCAGCTGTCGTAGCGCTTCATCTTCCGCCGGTTTTGGCATTTTCGCGGCTTCAATCTTTTCGCGGAACTGCGCGGTCTCTTCTGCCAGCTCGTTTCCTTCGCCGAGCTCGCTCTGAATCGCCTTGAGTTGCTGGCGCAAGTAAAACTCTCTCTGCGAACGATCGATGTCGGCGCGAGCTTGAGTGTTGATTTCCTGTTGGACCGTGAGGACCTCGATCTCCTTGTTCAAAAGCTCGTTGACGCGTCGCAGTCGCGCCGTGGTGTCGGCGATGTCGAGGACCGATTGAGCATCTTCAACTTTCAGTTCGAGGTTTGAAGCAGATAGATCCGCGAGACGTCCAGCGTCGTCGAGGTTCGCGATTATGGCCATTACTTCGGGTGAAATATTTTTCCCGAGGTTGATGGCTTTTTCCATCGATGCACGAACATTTCGCACGAGTGCTTCCACTTCAAGCGAACGCTCAGGAGGAAGCACTTCCTGCATCACGCTCACACGCGAGCGCAAATACTCGCCCGTTGAGTCAACGGATTCGATTTGAGCGCGCGCCAACCCCTGGACCAGAATGCGTATGCGACCATCGGGCAATTTCAACATGCGCATGATGACCGCGGCCGTGCCGATCGCATAGAGATCCTCAGCCAAAGGTTCTTCCTTGTCGAGATCCTTCTGCGAGGCAAGGAGAATCATTCGGTTTTCGCCCAGCGCCTCATCAACTGCCCGGATCGATTTCTCGCGCGACACAAATAGCGGCACGATCATGAACGGGTAGATCACGATGTCGCGCAAGGGCAAGACCGGCAGCTCGTTCGGGATCTGGAGTTGTTGATCGGTATCCGTTGGCTCGATTGCTTCGGAAAACTCTGGTTCTTTGGGTAGTGCCATAGATGTTTACCTAATCATTGGTCATATATCATTTGACATTTATCAATTGTCATTTTTTTCGGAAGCCGGAGGTCTTCAAATGACAAATGAGAAATGTCAAATGATATATGACCAATGACTTCATTTAGTCTCCGCATCCTTAACTGCTACCAGGACCTCCTCTCCTCTTCGATCCTCAATCTTGGGAAGTTGAATGATAAGCATGCCGTTCGTCAGTTCTGCTGTCGCATTCCGTATGCACACGGTCCAGCGTAAAGGTACGACGCGACCAAACTTACCAAAACTACGTTCGGAACAGAGGTACCCGATAATTCGCCGGCGATTGGGCCGCCGTTTCTTCTCACCCCAGATTCTTAATTTGTTGTTGGTGAGTCCGATCTTTATCTGATCGGCCGTCACGCCCGGAAGTTCGATGCGGATTGAAATCGCCTGGTCTGTTTCACACAGGTCTACTGGTGGCGCCCACGCGCCAGAGGCAAGAGGATTTTCGGCTTCGGTGGCTTCCTGCAAAGCGGCATACAGACGTCCAACACGATCGCGCAGACGCTGCAACTCAAGCCGCTCTAATCCGGTCGCACGAATAGGTTTGATCATTACAAATTCCCCGGTTCGTATTACTTCTTGTTTGTCGGGCCGCTGGTCCGCGTGCGCACCAGGTGTTTGAGCTCGGTCATAAATTCCGATACGTCTTCAAACTCCAGATACACAGACGCAAAACGAACATATGCGACTTTATCAAGTTCTTTCAAGCGTCGCATGATCATCTCACCAATCTTACTCGTCGGACGCTCGCGTTCGGAAGATTCCTGAACATACTTTTCGATCGCATTGACGATGCTATCAAGTTTGCCTGAAGGCACCGGACGCTTTTCGCAGGCCCTCAATAACCCGGCCATCACTTTGTTGCGGTCGAAAGTTTCTCTGCGACCATCTTTCTTGACGACCATGTATGGGATCTCGTCGATGCGCTCGTAGGAGGTAAATCTGCGTTCGCACCGAAGACACTCGCGTCTGCGCCGGATTGCATCGCCCTCGCGCGACTCACGCGAGTCAACAACTTTGTCTTCAAGGTAAGCACAGAATGGACATTTCATCTCAGTTGAACCTCCTCAGAGGGCGGTGAAATCATGCTGCGTAACTTTGTGAGGCTGAGGTCGCCGCGGATCACGTAAAAGAGTCCAAACAAAAGCGCCGGACCGAAATCGACGAGGTGTAAGACAATGGAAAGCGCGGCCGCAGTCTCGCGGTTTTTGACGCCGATGAACAACAATCCCGTAGCTGTGGCTGCGTGAAAAGCTCCCGCGGCGCCACCGGGTGTCGGCACCAACGAACCTACGAGCGCCCAGCCGAGCACGAATATCGTTTCGGGGAAGCCGACATCGAGATGGAAAGCGCGCATAACCAGGAGATTGGCTGCGGTAATCGCAAACCAAAGTAACGCTGTCCACCCGATCGTCTCTGCCAGCTCGCCAAGGTTAACGAGCACGCGAAGCGCTTGTGCGAGTTGTTCCAAAACGCGCAAGACCAGCTTTGCCAAACGCTTTGGAATAAAACGCCAGCGTTCGAATAAGCGTTGGACAAAGTTGATAACCGACGATGACGTCGCTCTGAACCACGCGAGAAAGATGATCCCGAGCACGGTCGCGCCTAACAAGCCAAACCCCGCCAGTCGAACTTGATCGAACGAGATGTCGAGCGCGAATGGCGGTCGAAACCAGATCAGGTTGATGGCGAACAAGAGCGCAACGGCCGCCATGTCGTAGATACGCTCGACGACGATGGTGACGAGTGACGCGCTCGGTCTCACTTGCGGATCGCGCATCGAAAGCGAGACTGGCCTGACGAATTCGCCCGCCCGACCGATAAGAAAGACGGCACTGAACCCGATGGTGGTCGCGGCAAAGAGATCGGCGAACCCGGCAGCGCTCAACGGCTTCAGCAGCGCTCCCCATCTGAGAGCCCTGAAAAGGTAAACCGAGCAAATGAGAAGGATCGCCGCCGCCAGTAGATAAGGATTCGCGTCGCTTACTGACCGTCGGACTTCAGTCCAATTGAGATTGCGACCGAACCACCATAGAAAAGCCGCAGCGACCAGACAAAGAACCCCGAATTCGATGTATTTGCGATAGCTCGGCGCGCTGGGCATCTGAGTTAGAGTGGCCAGAACCACAACATGTTGGGCCGGTCGCCAAGGCTACTACATGTCACCAGTGAGGGCAAGAAATGCGACGGGGAGACAGGGGGACGGGGAGACGCGGAGAAGGGGCGACGCGGGGACGGGGAATGTGGGTGACGCGGAGATGCGGGGACGCGGAGACGCGGGGACGCGGGGTTCGCCGAGTCTCCGCGTCTCCGTGTCCCTCCGTCTCCCCGTCCCCCCGTCGCCCCATCTCCCTATCGCTTCTTATGCCTCGTTGTGGCAAACTTTGCTGAACTTTAGTTTGGCACCTGTCGTAATCGGCTCCGGACAAGGGTTTGGCCGCCTTTGACGATTTCCGACCTACAGGTACCTGGAGTAGATGCGGTGGGAGCTGTTAAGGCTTTGGCAACAAGCGAAGGAGCCGAATTGGTTCGCAGGTGTCGCGCGGGCGACGGCGCGGCGTGGGAAGAGATTGTGCAAAGTTATTCCCGTCGCATTTACAACCTCGCCTACCGATTTACCTCTCGTTCCGACACCGCAGAAGATTTGACTCAGGAAGTTTTCGTCAGGGTTTACCGTTCTTTGGATCAATACGACCCCAAGCAGGGCGATCTCCAAAACTGGCTGATGAGGCTGG
>Ga0070694_100002249_pt1 | contig 11408 bp, 9 predicted proteins | sample KBSK1251metaG_FD_65470 | JGI IMG/M metagenome (GOLD analysis project Ga0070694, IMG submission 65470) | Corn, switchgrass and miscanthus rhizosphere microbial communities from Kellogg Biological Station, Michigan, USA - KBS K1-25-1 metaG | ecosystem: Host-associated > Plants > Roots >... | reverse complement strand
CTTTTCTCGCCGTCGTCGGCTGGTGGCGCTTCGCGAACTTCTGAGGCACGACGCGCAGCGCTACTCGTATCGCAGCGCGACGACAGGATCGACGCGGCTCGCGATTGACGCCGGCCGCCACGCGGCGCCGAGCGCAACCGCGCCCAGCACGGTGGCCGTCGCGGGCCACCGTCAACGGATCGACGGGACTGACGCCGAACAGCATCGCCGACAGCGCGGGACCGAGCGCGAGGACGCCGGCGATGCCAATCGTCAGCCCCGCACGAGAGCCGGTGTTCACGCACGGGGGATCCGATGCCGAAGACTGAGACGACGCCCGACCGTCAAACGCAAATGATCTCGTTCGGCCTCGCGATTCTGGGGGCCCTGCTCGCCATCGTCGGATGGTGGCGGTTTGCGAGCTAACGCCGGCCCGGATTGAGCTCGAACGCGGCGACGACGAAGGTCAGCGCGAGCAGTACGGCTGCGGCGGTCGCGATCACGATCGTCGACGAAAGGCCCGACGGCGCGGCGATCGCGTGCAGCTTCGGCCACGCCCACGCCAGCAGCGCGATCGCGCCGACCAGCGCCATGACGATCTGCGCGCGCTCGCCCCACTCGAGCGGGGCGAGCGCCGTTTGTTGTGCGTCCCAGCGCCGCAGCAGTTGCGCCTTCAGCCAGATGTGCGAGGGATCCAGCCGTGACGTGTCCTCGGGCAACGCGGCCAGCTCGCGCATCCAGGCGGTGACGAGCTCGTCGTCGTGTTCGTTGGTCATCGCTCTTCTCACGTGCCTGACGTTGCTTTGATGAGGGCGGCGAGCTTGCGCCGCGCGCGATGCAGCAGGACGCGGACGCTTCGCTCGCGAAGACCGAGCGCCGCCGCAATCTCGCGGTGGTCGGAGCCCTCGACGTATGCGAGCCACATCATCTGGCGCTGCTGCGGCCGGAGCTGCTCGAACACACGCACCATGTCCAGCCGCAGCGCGAGGTCCGGGCCGGCGGTCTCGCGGTCGCCGGCATGTCGATCGGACGCGTCGCGCTCGCGGCGCTGGACGCGCCAGTGATCGTGAATCAGATTGCTCGCGATGCGGAACAGAAACGCCCGCAGCTCGCCGGGGTCGCGCGTCGCCGGTGGCGTGCGGAGCAGGCGCAGGAATGCGTCCTGCACGATGTCGTCCGCGGGCGTCGCGCTTCCGAGCACGCGCACGACGTACGCCCGCAGCGGCGAGGCCGTGCGGCTGTACAGAATCTGAAACGTCCGCTCATCGAGCGTCTCGGCAGCGGCATCCTGCGCCGCCGTGTGTTGCGCGCCCAGAAGCTTGTCGGCCGCCAACCTGTCGCTCGCGATCGCCATCACGTGCGGGTCAGCGGCTCAGCGCGCCGCAATCCCGGCTTCGCGGTGTGACCCACTCATCTCGAAAAGGCCCAGAGTCCGCGCGACCCAGTACGATGCGGCCGACGACAGCAGCAATCCGAGACCCAGCGACAGCACGACGACGCTGATCAATCTGAACGCCTCACGATCCTCGACGCTGGTTCGCCACGTGAAGAAGGTCAAGCCGAGCCCGAGCGCCAGGAAGACGACGCCCGACTGGACGGCGATGAGAATGCGGTCGCGCGGCGCGGTCAGCCCGCGCTCGGCGGTCAGCACCTTCATCAGCCGGTCGCCGCCGTCGCTGTGGAGAAAGTCGCTGAAATCCTTCGCCGATCCAAGGCGTTCCAGCACGCGGTTGTTGAAGTCGACGATCAGCTTGATCTGCTGGCGGCGCTGCCAGCCGTTGACCACCACCCAGACGATGAAGCTGACCATCCCGAAGAAGGTCGGAAAAAAGACCCAGTCTGCGCTCATGGAAACTCCTCCGAGTCATATCCACAACGCTCGGGACCGCCGTGGCGTTAACAGGCGCCCGCCGGCCGGGCAAGCATAAAAGGGCTGTTAACCATCGGGGGCGCTCAAACGTTGAGGACTATATGTTCGACGCCGTCGCGCAGGATGCCCGGTACGCGGTGCGGCTCCTCGCCCGGAACCCGCTGTTCGCGCTGACTGCTGCGCTGTCGCTCGCGATCGGCATCGGCGCCAACACGACAATCTTCACGATCGCCAACGCGCTGCTCTTCAGATCTCCCGTCGGGATCGCCGATGCGGGACGCCTGGTCGACGTCGGTCGAACGCAGGACGGCCGCGGCTTCGACAACAATTCGTATCCCAACTACCTCGACGTTCGACAGCGACAGACGGTGTTCGAAGACGTGTACGCCTTTCGGACCGAGCCGCAGCCGATGAGCCTCGCGGTGCCGGGAAGTCCTGGCGGCGACGCCGGTGCCGAGCGCATCTACAGCATCACCGTGTCCGGCAATTACTTCACGGTGCTGGGCGTCCGTCCACACGCCGGACGATTTTTCACGTCAGCCGACGGCGACCGCATCGGCGGGAGCGCGTTCGTCGTCCTCAGCCACAAAACCTGGACGCGGCGGTTCAACGGCGATCCTGGGGTCATCGGACAGCCGATCCTGCTGAACGGCCATCCGTTGACCGTGGTCGGCGTGGCACCCGAGGGCTTCCACGGCACGACGATTCTGACGGGCGACGCGTGGGTGCCCATCGCGATGGCGGACTGGACGATGCCGCGGATTGGCGCCGCCATTCTCAACAACCGGACCGGTGTGTGGCTGCTCATGGGCGGGCGCTTGAAGTCAGGCGTCACCGTCGCGCAGGCGCAGGCCGAGATGGACGTGATCGGGCGGAACCTCGAGCGCGAATATCCGACCGAGAATCGCGGCCGGGGGCTGAAGGTCATGGCCACCGCGCCGGTTCCTGGAGAAGGCGCGGCGATCGTGGGTGGATTCATAGCAATCCTGATGGGGATTGTGGGGCTCGTCCTCGTCATCGCCTGTGTGAATCTCGCGGGCGTGCTGCTCGCGCGCGCCGCGGCACGCCGCCGCGAGATCGCCGTGCGTCTTGCCGTCGGCGCCGGCCGGGGCCGCCTCGTACGCCAGCTCCTGACGGAAGCGCTGATGATGTTCGCGATCGGCGCCGTTGCCGGTCTCGCCATCGCGCGTGTCATGACGGCGCTGCTGGTCGGGCTGCTGCCCTCGCTGCCGGTGCCGATTGACGTGTCGCTGCCGCTCGATACGCGCGTGGTGGCGTTCACGCTCGCCCTGTCGTTCATCGCCGCCGTTGCATCCGGTCTGGCTCCGGCGCTGCACGCGTCGAGGACCGATATCGTATCGAACCTCAAAGATGGATCGCTCGGTCGATTCGGCCGCCTGCGGCTGCGGCATGCGTTCGTTGTCGGCCAGGTCGCGCTCAGCCTGCTGCTGGTCGTCACGGCGGGTCTGTTTCTTCGCGCACTGCAGCGCGCGGCGACGATGGATCCTGGATTCGACCCGCGCGGCGTCGAGCTGACGGCGATCGATCTGTCGATGGCGGGCTACGACGAGACGCGCGGCCGCGTGTTCGCTCATCGACTCCTCGACGAAGTGCGAGGCCTCGCGGGCGTCGAATCGGCGGCCATCGCGTCGATTCTGCCCCTCGGCGGCAGCGGCTTCTCGCTCGGGCCGGTCGCCGTCCCCGGCGTCACCGGTCCGGACGGGCCGCAGTGGACCGACGCCGACTGGAACGTCGTCGAGCCTGGCTACTTCGCGACGATGCGTCTGGCGCTCGTCGCGGGCCGGGATTTCACCGGCGACGATCGCGACGGCGCGCGGCCGGTCGTCATCGTCAACGAGACACTGGCGCGGCGCTTCTGGCCCGGACAGGATCCGCTCGGACGCGAGGTGCTGATGTCGACTGGACGTCAGCAGACGCCCCGTATGGTCGTCGTCGGCGTCGCCCGCGATTTCAAGTACCGGTCGCTCGGCGATCGCGACCGGCAGTTCGTGTTCGTGCCGCTTCAGCAGCAATACATCGCGCGTCTGACCGTCGTCGCGCGGACGGCCGAAGGACGCCGCTTGCAGGGAGAGATCCGTTCGCTGCTGGCGAGGATGGACTCGAATCTCCCTATCGTGCGCGCGCAGACCCTCGAGGATTACACGGCGATCGGTCTGATTCCGCAGAGGGTCGCCGCGTCGGTGTCTGGCAGTCTGGGCATCGTCGGGCTGCTGCTCGCAGCGATAGGCATTTACGGCGTCACGGCGTACATGGTGACCAGCCGCACACGCGAGATCGGAATCCGCATCGCGCTCGGCGCGCAGCGCGGCGACGTGATGCGCATGGTGCTCGGCCAGGGCATGACGCTTGCGGCCGGTGGCGCGTTGATCGGGCTCGTCCTCGCCGCCGGTGCGAGCCGCCTCCTGGGCGCGCTGCTGTTCGGGATCGGTCCGATGGATCCGCTGGCGTTCGCCGGCTCGGCGATCCTGTTCTGCCTGATCGGCCTCGCCGCGTGCTCTGCGCCCGCGCGCCGCGCAACCGAAATTCACGCCATCGAAGCACTCAGACACGAGTAAGGGCCGACCCGTGTGTCGGCCCCGGGCGGACGCAGGTCCGCGCCTACCGGGCGGGTGTGGACGGAGTCGACGCCCGCTTCACGACGGTGATTGTGATCTGCGACGGGTACTGCTTCGAATGATGCACGGCGTTGCGCGCGACGACGGCCTTGCTCTCGTCGTAGTTGTTGCCGCCGGTGTTGAGATTGCGATCGAAGCGCGGGAAGTTGCTGCTCGACACTTCGATCCGAAGCCGGTGTCCGGCCTCGAAGTAGTTGCTCGTGGTCAGCGGCTGCAGCGTGACCTTGTAGATCTTCCCTGATTCCATCCACGCGAGCGGTTTGTCGTAGCCGTCGCGATAGCGCATGCGCTGGATCGACTCGTCGAGGTTGTACGCGCGGCCGTCGGGGTAGACGTCGAGGACCTTGACCGTGAAGTCCGTGTCCTTCGCGTCCGATGACACGTACAACGTCGGCGTGATTGGTCCCGTCACTTCGGTGCCTTCCTTGAACGGTTCCGTGGTGTAAACCAGGATGTCGTCGCGCGCTTCCATCCGCCGCTGATCGAAGGCGCCGGCCTGGACGGCGTTGCCGGTGCAGCAGACGTTGCCGCCGTACGACAGCACCGGGTTCATCGGGTCGTACGCGAACGAATCGGGCTTGTCGGCGTCCGGCGCCGCCGCGGCCAGCACGCCGTCACCTGACAGCGAGTTGGCGCGGCCTCCGCTCGACAGATGGAACGTCGCCGGCTGTGCGCCGGCCGGCGGCCACGTGTCGGCCGTCTGCCACTTGTTGATCCCCATCGTGAAGTAGGTGACCTTCGGCAGCGACGCGAGCCGCGCGTTGGCCTCGCCCTTGAGGAAGCGATCGAAGAAGCTGTAGACGATCTCGCTGTAGTCGAGCCGCGCGTCGCCCATGCTGCGCTCGCCGACGATCGTGTCAGCCGTCGCTCGCGTGTATGCGCAGTGCGCGACCGGCGCGATGATCGCCCACTGCTGGTTTGCGACCTCCGGCGACGCGGTCTTGCGCACGTGGTTGTACAGCGCGAGGTTGGGTCCGACCGACACGTCGTACCACGACATGAACCACAGTCCCGGCACGTTGATTCTCATGTCGTCGTGGACCAGGCCGCCGCGATACCACGCAGCGTCGTTCGGCGCCCGCTGAATCATCCGTCCGCCGGTCTCGACCGGCATCGCGTCCGCGAAAATGCCGTGCGGCGCGTCGACCTCTTTCAGGATGTCCTGCGCCGGCAGATGCCACAGCGCCTTCGACCAGTCGACCGGCGGCAGATGCTGCGCGAGGTCGAACGACTTCGACGCGCGGATCAGATCCTCGCGCGAGGTGTTGGGCGGAAACATCGGCCGCACCTGATTCTGCTCGCCGTAGATCCACGTGATGAACAGCATCTGCATCGCGCCGCCGCGATACCAGTTGCCCTGCTCGTAGTACGGGCCGACGCGTCCGACGCCGGCGCCGAAGCCCTGCGTGTTCATCGCCGCGTAGCCGGGATGGCCGAGCGCGGCGATGGCCATCTGGTACTCCGCGGTCGACGAGCAGCCGGTCGTGCCGAGCTTTCCGTTCGACCACGGCTGCTTCGTCAGCCAGTCGATCGCGTTGTAGCCGTCGCTTTTCGGCGCGCCGAGGATGTCGTAGTTGCCTTCGGAGAAGAAGTGGCCGCGCTCGTTCTGGACGACGTACGCGTAGCCGCGCTTGACGGCGGTGAGCGCCGCGGTCATGTCGGCCGGCACGCCGTTGTGCACGTCCCAGAAGTTGAAGTTGTAGGGCGTGCGGACGAAGACGATGGGCACTTTGTTGGAGGGGCCGGAATTCTTCGGCCGGTAGATGTCGGTCGCCAGACGCACGCCGTCCGGCATCGCCATCATCACCTTGCGATCCACGACCGCAAGCGACTGCAGCTCGTTTTCGGTCTCGACGCGCTGCGTGCGCTGCTGCGCCGTCAGCGTGCCCTGCTGGCCGTGAACCAGTGCGGCCGCGCTCATCGAGATCGCGACGAGTACCGCAAACACGACGCGACCAGTCGAAGTCTTCATATCGAGCTCCTGCGCCACGCGATTATGACACCGGCGCGGCTCTGCGTGTGCCCGCGCGCGTTGTCACGCGCTTTCACGCGCGTGCGTCAAAACGAGAGCCTCGATCTTGATCCGTCGCGGCGGCTTTGAATACTCCGAGGCCTCGACCGCGGCTTCCGCCGCGCGTCTCTCTCGACACAGTCGACATTTTTAGAGCGTGAATCTATGAAACAGGTTTTTGGTACGTTTGTGTGGGTTTTCACATTGGCCGGCGTCGCGTCGGCGCAGCAGGAACGGCCCGGACCGCGCGAATCGTCGCGCGGTCCGATCCGCCTCGAACCCAAATCCCAAATCCCGACGCGCTAGTACCGATAGTGCTCCGGCTTGTACGGTCCCTCGACCGGCACGCCGATGTAGTCCGCCTGATCCTTCGTCAGCTTCGTCAGCTTCACACCAAGATGATCGAGGTGCAGCCGCGCCACCTGCTCGTCGAGGTGCTTCGGCAGCATATAGACCTTCTTCTCGTACTTGCCGGTGTTGGCGTTCAGCTCGAGCTGCGCGATCACCTGGTTCGTGAACGACGCCGACATGACGAAGCTCGGATGACCGGTCGCGCAGCCGAGATTCAACAGGCGCCCTTCCGCGAGCACCATCACGCTGTGGCCATCCGGGAATCGCCACTCGTCGTACTGCGGCTTGATGTTGATCTTCTCGATGCCGGGAAACTTCTTCAGCCCGGCCATGTCGATCTCGTTGTCGAAGTGGCCGATGTTGCCGACAATCGCCTTGTCCTTCATCCGCTTCATGTGGTCAGACGTGATGATGTTGTGGTTGCCCGTCGCCGTGATGAAGATGTCGGCCGTCTCGACGACGTCCTCGAGCGTCGCCACCTGATAGCCTTCCATCGCCGCCTGAAGCGCGCAAATCGGATCGATTTCGGTGACGATGACGCGGCAGCCCTGGCCGCGCAGCGCCTGCGCGCAGCCCTTGCCGACTTCACCGTAGCCGAAGACCACCGCGACTTTTCCGCCGAGCATGACGTCGGTCGCGCGCGCGAGACCGTCCGGCAGCGAGTGGCGGCAGCCGTAGATGTTGTCGAACTTGCTCTTCGTCACCGAGTCGTTGACGTTGATGGCGGGGAAGAGCAGCGTGCCCGCCTCCATCATCTGATACAGCCGGTGCACGCCCGTCGTCGTCTCTTCGCTGACGCCGCGGATCGTCGAGGCGATGCGCGCGTAGCGCGAATTGCTTTTCGCGATCGACTGGCGGATCGTGTCGAGGATGACGCCCCACTCCTCGGGATCTTTGTCCGCATTGAACGCGGGCACTTTGCCCGCCTTCTCGAACTCCACGCCCTTGTGCACGAGCAGCGTCGCGTCGCCGCCGTCGTCGACGATCAGCGTCGGACCGCTGCGGTCGGGCCATTCGAGCGCCTGCTCCGTGCACCACCAGTACTCCTCGAGCGTCTCGCCTTTCCACGCGAAAACCGGCGTGCCTTTTGGATCCTTGACGGTGCCGCCGGTCTCCGGCCGGCCGACGACCACCGCGGCGGCGGCGTGATCCTGCGTCGAGAAGATGTTGCACGACACCCAACGCACGTCGGCGCCGAGCTCGGTCAGCGTCTCGATGAGGACGGCCGTCTGAATCGTCATGTGCAGCGAGCCCATGATGCGCGCGCCGGCGAGCGGCTTCCTGGCCCCATGCTCCTTCCGCAGCGCCATCAGCCCGGGCATTTCCTGCTCGGCGAGACGGATTTCCTTGCGGCCGAACTCGGCGAGCGACAGGTCCTTCACCTTGTAAGGTTCGCGGCCCGCGGACCTGGCCGCGGCGAACGCATGGATCTTTTCAGTCACAGTTGCCATTACTTTTCTCACTTTGCGCGCGGGGCCCCACCCCCGCGCGCCTGCCGCCGCTCGCCTTCGGCTCGCGGCGATGGTTAGTGGCGACTCGCCGCTTGGGGCGCCTTCTGTGCTGTCGCGACAAACAATCCTGGTCCCTTGGCCTTCACGTCCGGTGAAAGCGGCACGACGGTGATCTCGTCGAATCCGCTGTCACGGAGACTTCGCCGCACGTGCTCCTCGGAGAATCCGAGCCACACGTGGCCCATCTGCTGCTTGTACGCCGCACGATCGTGGGGGAGCATGTCGACGATGACGAGACGGCCGCCGGGCTTCAACACACGCGCGACTTCGGCGAGGGCGCGCTCCGGCTCCGGCACGTGATGGAGGACGAGCATCAGCGTCGCGGCGTCGAGCCGCGCGTCATCGATCGGAAGCGATTCGAGCTCGCCGCGCCGCAGCTCGATGTTGTCGAACCGGTGCAGCCGCTTCTTCGCCGCCTGCAGCATCGCGGCCGACGCGTCGACCCCGATGACGCGGGCGACGAACGGCGCCAGCGCCGCGCACACCTGACCGGTGCCGCAGCCGAGATCGCCGACCGTCCAGTCGCGATCGGCGAACGCCGCCATCGCCGCAAGGTGAAAGCGATCGCCGAACAGCTCGTCGCGCAGGCGATCCCATTGACCGGCCGACGATGAAAAGAACTCCTGCGACTTCGTTCGCCGCTCCGCCAGCGTCGACTGCAGCCGCCGCTCGTCGTGCGTCGCCGCCGCGGAGGGACCGACGTGCTCGCGCACCAGCAGCCACAGCCGCCGGGCCGCGGCGTCGAGATCGCGGGTCATCGCATAGAGATTGCTCGTCCCTTCGGCGCGCGCGGTGATCCAGCCCGAGTCGGCGAGTCCCTTGAGGTGCCGGCTGACTGTCGATTGCGGGAGCTGGAGGATGCTGCAGAGCTCCGAGACGGTCAGCTCCTGGCGGTCGAGCAGCAGCAGGATGCGGCTGCGAGTCGTGTCAGAGAGCGACGCGAGATGGTCGTGAATCGCCGGCGCGCGAGCATTCATCCGTATAACCGGATGAAAGGATACTCTGCGCGGCCCCGGCCGTCAACGTCCTCTATTAATAGCCGGGCGACAGGGCGCATTCGGATTCGTGGTGCTGTCGAACTGAAACGCGTGCACCAGCTCGTGGCCGATCACGTGGTCGGTGTCGGCGAGCGGTCCGGCCATCGGCAGCACGATCCGGCGCCGCAGCGGCGCGGTGACGCCGCCGGTGCCTTCGCCGAGCTCGCCCGGGATGATGTTGTTCTGTTCGAAAAGGATTCTCGCGCCGGTTGCGCAAGCCGCAGGCCGTGGGATGATCAGCGAGCGGGCGTGGAGCCCCGCGAGCTTGGGGAAAAAGACGAATCAACTCGAGACCGACACCATTACCCGCGAAGAGCTCAACGAGCTCATCGGCTCGGTGCGGGCCGGACAGATGACGCTCGTCGACGTGCTGTCCCCCGAGTCGTACTCGACGCGGCATATTCCCGGCGCTGTCAATCTGCCGGTCGCCGACATCCCGCGTCGCGCGCCTGAGGTGCTGCCCGATCGTGACGCGCCGATCATCGTCTACTGCGGCAGCCCGACGTGACCGCTCGGGGCGCAGGCGGTCAGCCTGCTGCGGCAGTTCGGCTATCGAAACGTTCGCGACTATCCCGGCGGTCTCGCCGAATGGTTCGCCACCGAATCGACGCGGGATGCGAATTCGCGATCGAACGCGAACGTGGCGCAGGCCTCGCCCTCACATGTGGCGGGGGCCTTCATTCGGCCTGCGGCTCCTGCGCATCCCCGGTCTCATGTCAGGCGGGCGCTCGCGCCTGCGAACCTCTCCACGCGCTTCATCGATGCGCTCTCGGAGCGATCCGTCGGCACGCTGTTCCGGTACTGGATTGGAATGGTCGTGGTGTGCGGCGTGGCGTTCTGGCTGCCCGCGTTGTTCACAGGCGCGACGCTGATCTCGAGCGGCCTGCCGATCGCGCCGAACGTGAGCGGGCTGATCTCGGCCGTGTACTTCAGCGCCGTCACGGCGACCTCGGTCGGCTACGGCGACATCGTGCCGATTGGCGCGGCGCGCCTTCTTGCGATCGCGGAGGCCACAGCAGGACTGATTCTCTTCGGCTGTGTCGTGTCGAAGTTCGTGTCACGGCGGCAGGAACAGCTCATCGCGGAGATTCATCACATCGCGTTCGAGGATCGGCTGGGACGCCTGCGAAGCAATCTGCATCTGATCCGAACCGAGGTGCAGGCCACGGCGCGGCTCTGCGAAGGGCGCGACATGGCGCCGCCCGAAGCGATGGCGCGTGTCGAGAGCGTCGCGATGATTTTCGTCGGCGAGCTCCATGCCGTACACGACCTGCTGTATCGTCCGCAGCAGACGCTCGACGAAGCGGTGCTCGAAGCGATTCTGGCAGGGCTGACGTCGGTCTTCCGTGAATTCACCGAGCTGCTGGAATGCGTCAAAGCGCTGCGCGCGGCGGATCGCTCCAATCTCTTGCGAATCAACCTGGACACGATGTCGCGTCTCGCGCGCGAGATCTGCGGCGAGTGCGTGCCGCGTGAATTCGCGCCCTCACTCCGCACGTGGATGGACCAGATTCAACGGATGGCGGGCGCGCTCGCGCAGATGTGAATGCCGGCGCCGTCGTCGGGTTGCGCGGCGCAGAACTCGGCGATCGCGCGTCGCACTTCCTGCCACGCCGAGCGGCGGGCGCGCGCCTTTCGCATTTCGTTGACGCCGGCGACCGCGGCCATGCCGATCGGCAGCAGGTCGACGCGGAAGAGAGGCTGCGATCCGAACGGCGACGTGAAGAGCGCCTGCGGGGGAAGGCCAGGTCCGACCGTGAAGTCGAGAATCGGCGGCAGCAGGTGCTCGAAGCGCGCGCGCTCGCTGATGGTCACCGTGAAGTCCGGTTTCCGCTCCGTCAGCGTCGAGGGAGGCTTCTCGAGTGCGGCGCGCAGGCGCTCGAGCGACAGGTCCGACACGTCGAGCTGTTGTGGCGCCGTCGCGAAGACACCGGTGATGAGCAGCGCCACGACGCTCGTCATGACGACGTTACTGAATTGGTTTGCCGCAGATTTCGATGCCGGCGCCGTGGT
>Ga0070694_100002248_pt1 | contig 11409 bp, 14 predicted proteins | sample KBSK1251metaG_FD_65470 | JGI IMG/M metagenome (GOLD analysis project Ga0070694, IMG submission 65470) | Corn, switchgrass and miscanthus rhizosphere microbial communities from Kellogg Biological Station, Michigan, USA - KBS K1-25-1 metaG | ecosystem: Host-associated > Plants > Roots >... | reverse complement strand
CCAGATGGGTGCGCGCTGGTAGTACTTCGACATCAGATAGAACTCGAAGCAGAACCCCTGCAAGATCGAATCGAGATCCGCCCGGAGAATTGTCGAGTCCCAATACAGCCGGATTCCGAACACCGAGAACGCTTCCGGTGCCGTGAGAACCTTGGGCTGCGTCACGTTGGTCTGCACAAACGATTTGCCGCTGTTCGAGCCAACGTTGACGAAGAACTGCGAATTGAGTGTGGTGATGGTCGCCGCCGCCGCGTACGTGATCGTATCGTAGACCGGCGTGTCCTGAACATCGAGTTGATCGCTCAGGTAAACCTGCCCCCTGAACGAGTCAATGATGAATTGGCGTTGCGCATTGATGGCGTCGAGAGCCGATTGCACGCTGTTGTTTTCAGCCATGGTTGATTCTCCTCATTCCTCTCTTGTGCTCCTCAGCCGTGCCCTAGCCCCCGTAAGCGGGACCATATGCCCGCCTTGCCGGTGCGCCCGCGAATGTGGTGATGCCGGGGCCGGTCAGCAACACCGGATTCTGCGGCACACTGAACGCGGCAGGTACGTAATCGCCCTGTCCGCGCCGTCCGCTCAATCCGATGACCTTTCCGACCTGCGGGACGAACGCATTCAGCGCGACCGACGCCGCCTGCGCCAACCCCCCGAGCATCACGGCGTTGCCGAAGGTGTCGCTAACCTTCCCTCCAGCCCAGCCCGCCAGCAACGCCACGCCGACACTTGCCGCCGTAGCCATTGCGTTGTTGGATCGCAGCGCAGCCGGTAATGCCGGTACGACCGTCCGGGTGACAGCCGCTCCTACCAATACGCCGCCGATCATTTCGATTGTTGACTTCGTACCGCCGCGACCGAAAATTGCCATCGGGTTCCGCGACCGGCGACGATGCCTGCGATTGCGCCGTACCACCACGACCCTGGTGTTCCGGCGACGACGATGGACGCTTACCGCTCGACGATGTGTACGGCGGCGCGCGTTCCGCTTTTTGCGTCTCCTTGCCATTGCTCCTCTCTTTCTTTTGCTTGGATTCACGAACCCGAGCGTCAGCAAACGCAACGGGTTTTTTCTCGGCCTTGAGCGCATCTTCCGCCGCCGCGTACTGCTGCGATGACTCTTGCGACGGCGCGGGTTAGCGGATGAATGCGCCCGACGCGCCCGCTTGAGAGCGGCTTTTTGCCTCTTACTGCCGAAAAACTTGATTTGCCGCGCCGTCATGCGCCTTCGATGAGCGCCACTGCGACGGCGTTTGCGCCCGCCACTGCGACGGCGGGGATTGGAAACTCTTGTGACTCGTTGTACGATCAATGGTTCCTCCCTCTATTCCTGTGGAACCTACTGCATCATCGAGTGTGGCCGGAAGAGGACGACGTTGAACGTTCCTCCGCTCCCCGCCGCCGACACCTTGTTGATCGTGACTGCGACCGAGTTCGTCAGGGCAACGGATACGATAGGCACTGCCGTACCCGGCGAACTGACATACGCAATCGGCACCGGGAATAGCTTCGCCAGATCCGCCGCCGACACCTGCCAGTTGTGTGTCACCGCTACGGTCGTCTCGCCATCGGCCATGAATACCTGTGCCGTAAATGCGTTTGCCGCAGCCGCCTGAATCGCCGTGGGTGCGACCGTTCCCGAAACCGGGTAGACATATGTGACGGTCGTTCCGGCGATCAACAGGCTTGCGACAGTGGCCCACATCGTATAGGATGGGGGGCCGGTGAAGACGGCGCACAATGCGATTGCAACCAATCCGAATAACAGCGCCGCCAAGAAAGTACCGCGTCTGAGTTTGACCATTCTTTTTGCTCCTCTAAAGTTCGTTCCTCTAACCAATCGCAGTCACAGCCTTGGCTACGCTGCGTTTCCTCCTACCAGCTCCGCGACCGCCACAGGCACGTCGGTTGGCCCCGCGTCACGCCGCTTGAGGTGAGGCACCTTGACGCGGCGATCCACGAACAACCGGCACCCGTTACGAGTCGCGGCCCTGCAAAAGCTCACATCCTCTGAATCGAATCCGTAGTGGTTGCGCGGGTTCATGTATGGGCGGAATGCCTGTGCGCCGCCTGCCTTGCGTAGCGCACCAATCCGCATCAGTACGACCGGGAACCCCGTATACCCGACTTCCTTCAGATCCTCCGAGCCTTCCATCAACTCGGCGTGAGTGAACAACTGGCTGCTGCCGTCCGCATTGATGCGCCCACAGGACAACTTGCCGGGAATACCGACATCATCCGGCTGCACCCAACACCACCCGGCGACAACATCCACCTCGGGATTCTCTTCCAAATCCTGAATCAACCGCGCGACGTTGTTGATGTTCACCACGTTGTCGTCGTCGATCCACAGCACGTAATCGCCGGGGTGATCGCTCTTTAGAACCTGATCGGTCATGCACATTCGCGTCACGTACACGTTGGATGAGTAACCGAATATCGGGTCAACGTCGAAGATCGGCAAGAGCGACCCAAATAGCGTTGTCCAATTCGCCATCACGACCGATGAGAAATTCTCACCGGGGAGACAGACTGTGATTTTGCGCTTCGCCCCCGAGACTGGTACGGCTTGCATCGTCGTGAAGCGCTTTTGTACCGCCTCGGCCCAATCGTCGGTTAGCCAGTGATGCCGGAAGTACGACGGATCGCACCCACCTTTCACCCATTTACGTGCCTCTTCGCGCATCGACTCGCGGTAGACGTGGAATGGAGGTACGTGCGTGTCCGCTACGAGCCGGATGTTGTGCATCGAGCAGCGGAGGCTGAAGTCGCGATCCTCCCCCCAGTGCATCCACGACTCGATTCTCCTGTAATCCACGCCTCTATCAAAGACGCTGTGATGGATGAGTGTGCAAGCACCCAAGCCGCCAACCGTGTAGTGCCCCGGCTCCCGCAAGCGAGTGACGGAATCCGGCCCGTGGAATGCGTAGTCGTGTACGTCCCAGACATTCGGCATCCACACGTCTTGCTCGTGCCACTTCGACCAAAAAACTTCGCTCACGACTTCTGCCTGTGCGCCGTACAATATCTCGATAGTCGATGGGTGGAGGAGCAAGTCGGCATCACACGAGAAGAGGTGCGTTATGTCCTGACCTTCAGCGCGCCGTTCCCGCATGAACGAAATGGCGAAGTTGCGGAGCTGGATGATCCGGTTGGTGGAATCCTGGTTCCAGGTGTGTGCGCCCTGCTGGTAATTTGAGCCGCCAAAAAGCGTCTTGCCATCGATCAATGCCGCATTGCCCAGGTTCGAGTCACGCAGCACACGAGACGCCTCCTCATCGCAATCATCGATGTAGAGCCGCACGATGTTGCCACGCAGGGAGGCATGAGAGGCAACCATGTCCGGGATCATCTCAGCCGGTAGGCGCACGGGAGTGAAAAGCAGGATCACGCCGCCCTCCCAACTGAGGTATAATCCCAAGCGGGGATAGGCTTGACCTCATGAATCGAGCCGAAAGCGAAGGCTTCATCACCTTCCGGCCTGCGTTTCCCCAATTCCACAAAAACGGAAGGGTGAGGAAGGTGATGACCACAAAAATATGTCAGTATTGCAAACGCCCTAGAATTGTTCATCGATTCGCCAGCCAGATCAAAAACAGGAAATTCTGTGGAATGAAGTGCTACCACAACAGCAGGCGCGGTAAACACAGAGTTGCCAACCCACGTTGTGGAACGCGCCTGTATAGAATCTGGAGCGGAATGCGGCGACGCTGCAATAATCCCAGCGACAAAGACTACCAACGCTACGGCGGGCGAGGCATTAACATTTGCAGAGAGTGGAGCGATTTCGAGGTGTTTCGCCGATGGGCGATTGCGAACGGGTACGAAGATAGACTCATGATTGAACGAGTTAACAATCAACGCGGATACAGACCGAGCAATTGCAAATTCGCAAACGCTGTGGAACAAGCTCGCAACAGACGCAGCAGTGTTTATATCAGAGCATTCGGAGAACGAAAAACAATGGTCGAATGGAGCCACGACGAACGTTGCACCGTAAACTACGAGGCTCTCATTGCGCGTATCCGTAAGCAAGGATTGCCAGCCGAGATTGCTATCACCCATCCTTTGCAGCAAAGAATCAAAGGAGGCAAACGACAAAAAATAGAGTACTAGGATCAATTTTCAACGCCTCGTTTCGTAATCTTGTATGCGCCGCCACTGATGCTCATGAGTTGATTAACCGTGTCGTACAGAAGCATCGGCTTCGGTTCATGCCCAACTTCTGAGCTTTTGTGGTAGTAGTCAATTAGTTTCAGCTTGTCGAAGCCTTTCTTCGTGCGGTACGTGAACTCCGCAATCTCCCCGACGACGACCGACTCCTTATCACGCTGCGACGATGAGAAGCTGAGCTTGCGGAGATCGATGGACTGATCGCCGCCCACAAAATACAATTGCGTGCCATCCTCATTCGAGCTGAGAATGATGCGCTCCTGGATGTTGTCAGGATCGGGAGCCGCGAGAGTCGCCACGCCGCCATTCACCAACTTGACCTTCAGCTCGATGAGATCGCCCAGCCCGGCGAGGTGCGAATGAACGTGGATTTCGTCGCGTATCTCGACTCGCTCCGTGGGAGGTACGCCATGGAAGTCGCGGTAGCGCGAGTCGGATTCCGATGCTGGATTCCCTTTCCTATAGCGCCGCCCGCCAACCAGCAACGGCTTGCTGTTGTCGTGCTGCATCCATTCAACGTGGAACGGCTTCACACGAGACGCATGGCCCGGCTTCCACACTCTCGGGTCATGCACACCCATGCCGCGTAACTTCGCCGCCGCCCGCTCCGCTGACTCCTGTGTAGCGAACGACTTGTACAGGCTTTGTGGATTCTTGTAGTACGGCGATGCCATACCTCGCCCCGGTTCGCCTGCGCTCGGAAACATTCGCTTGCTCTTGATCTCACGGTTGTACTTGTTAACACCGCGCACGAAATCGCGTTGCACCTTCGCCCGAATATCCGAATCGGGAATACCTTGACCCGGCCACTGGAAGAACGGATCGTGCTCGCCGTGCTCTAGATAGGCAAGATGGCGTTTCACTACGTTCTTTACTTCGGCGCTCGACATCGGACGGTGAAGCTGATCGAGGTGCATCTTTACGGCATGATAAGCGTCACTATCACCGATATGCGACCACCAAGGCTTTCGGGAACTACGCGGATTCCCCTGCCTCCCCGCGACTCGCTTGCCTGCCGCGTACCCTTCGCGGAACGATTTCAGCAAGTAGCTCTTGGTGACGCCATGCGGCAGACGATCACGCGGATTGCTGTACCTGTTGGCCTTATTTAACTGTTCGGCGTACTTCTCGGCCTTGTAGCGCTCGCTAACGACCCACGACGGCCCAGTGTACGGACCTTTGACGCCATCCTGGAAGCGATGCACCTGGACGTAGTAACCATCGGCACTGACGACCGGGCGGAATCCAGTCTCGGGCCACACGGGATTCTCCACACTCCCTCCATCAAGCGGCGTAACCCACACTGCGTAACGAACTACATCGCTTCTGTCGCCTAGGGTGTGCCCGCGCCGGTAAGATTCGCGATATTCAACATGCGAGTAATTTCCATTGCCGCCGAGCTTACGTAGTTTCGCATCATCCCGCAGCAATTGCCGAACTTTGGATTCCGCCTCCATGCGAGTCAAGCCATCGTGTAGCTTCAGCTCAGATGGATTACCGACTCTCGTGGGTTGAGTGCTCATTTGTAATCGAACCTCACCACATACTCGGACTTCTTTTCAGCCGGAGCCGCATTGTTCAGCCATCGCCGCGCTTTCGTCTCGCTGTCGAACAATGGCGAGATCGCCTCACTCTTGGAATACCGATTGTCGCCGCGCCACGGAGTTGCGAAGAATACCTTGTCATCCCCGCCAATGAATCCATTCTCAAAGCCGTGGTAGTACTCGTGCCCGGCGTCGTATCCTTCGCGATCCTGCCAGTCACGCTCGTACCTGTCGAGCTTCGGTCGCACCTCGTACATCACGCCTTCAACCGAGAAGAGGCGGTACTTCGGCTTGGCCGCGTACTCCTGCCCGAGCTTGTAGCCTTTGAGGTAGTGATCGACGGGGTTGACACTCACGGCACGCCTGCCGCTCTCGCTCCCGCGCCGGAACGCGGCACGTACCTTCTTTGCGCCGCCAGGAATGAAATGCTCGGCAAGCGATGACTGCAAGCGGCCCGGCAGTTCCAGGATGCCCGAGGAGGCACCTACGGCGCGACCGGCTGCGTATGCGATGCCGCTTGAGTTACGTGCCTTTCCTTGTTTCAATGCCAAATATTCGTCTGTTGTGAACACCTGCGAACGGTCAAGCAGTTGTGGGCCGCTACTATTTACGTGCCCCTTCACGTTCACCTGCACTTTGTCTCTCAATACTTGCATGACCGTGCCGGGAAAGAACCCATCAATAAAACGGACAAGAACGTAATCCCCCGGCTTCATCGACTTCGCCGGGTTGGAAATGATCCCGCTTGGATTATGCATGGCCGGTGTTTCACGCACAACCCACTTACGCACAAACTCGCCAGCAGCATTGCGAATCATCCGCGTCTCGATCACAGGAGTACCGGCGTCTTTGAAATCAGCGTAGAGTTGTTCAACGTCGCCGGGCCGGATGGTCTGCCAATAATAGTCTGGGCCTTTGGAAGGACGTAGCCACACTTCTACGATGACAGCACTCGGATTTCGGGAAGCGCCGTACATCCGCTCCCATGCCTCCGCAAACTTCGGCTCCGCGAGATACTGCTCAAGCGGCCAACTCTTCAGGTGTGACGGCGTGGCTCCGACTTTCACGGACGCCGCTTGAATGTCGTAAGAACTCTCGTATCCGGTCGGCGTCTCGCGGCCTGAGATCCACACGATGTAAGTGTGCGGATGAGCCGAGCCACGCATCCCACCCATGTAGTATTCGCGTGGATGCTTCACTACTTCAACGCGGACGCCTTTGTACTTCAAGCGCTTCAGCTCTCGCGCGGTCGCATCGGCGTGGGAGCGTTCATCGAAGGATTCGTTTGCCGGGTATTCCGTGCCGTACTCGGAGTCAGATGGATTGCGCATTCCGGCGAGAGTGGCGCGTGCTGCATCAAACCCGGCGACGTACCTCTTCCACATCTCCTGTTCAACCAACGCGCTCTTTTGAGGCCGGTCGAACATGGTGTAGAAGTTGTAATGCTTCTCGAAGTCGCTTCGCTTGGCGCTCCCACCGCTTGAGGTGCCATCGAGGTGGCCATCGCGGTAGAGCTTGTCCGCCAGGGAGGCGATAGAAAATGGATTCTCCTCTTGTGTTAGCAACCTGATTGCCTCATCGCGTCCGATCACAACACCACTCACCGACCACAATGGAGCATCAACCACCTCCGCTGCGTAGAGATGATTGGAAACATGCAGCCGTTGCTTTGGATCTCTGTAGATACGATGCGCGATCTGCACGGCAACACCGCGAGGCACAACCACCCCACCCCATCGGATGGGTTCGTTAAGGTAGGCGTCGGTGATCGCCCTGCCTTTAACCGGATTGTGAACCATGACAAGCGAACTCATAGAAGTTAGCCGCTAACGCTTCAGAATGCCCCCACAGCTCTCTGCACCCGCCTTGCATACGTCGGGTACTTGGCTCTCACGCGCCGCTTGGCTTCCGACATCTCGCGCCGGTACGCACTCCGGCTAGAGCCGCGCGACCCTAGCATCATCACCACCAGGATTCCGCCGCCCACCAGGGCGTACATTTTCCAGTTCTCCGTCACATTCGCCTTGATCGCGTCGATGTTGACGCCGCTCGTGATTCCCTTGAACCAATCCCCGGCCTTCGTACCCAGCTCGTTGAGCGTGGTGGAAATGTCGCCCATACCTCCAACGCCGCTGTAGTACGCCGACTCGTAAGGGTAGCGGCACGAGTCACAGCCGCACTGCTCTCCACATCCGCCGCAGCAACCGCCGCCGCTGCCTCCCAGCCCGCCCATACCGCAGGAAGCCAGATCGCCGACGCTGATAGGTGAGGCAGCATGAGTCAGCAGCACGGGGTTCTGCGGCACCGCGAATCTTGCATTGACGAACTCTCCGACGCCGAATCTCATTCCTTACCTCCCCCTGCTTCTCGACAACAACACACCACCCACCACGGCGACTCCGATAATCCCCACGAGCAACGGCAAGCTGAAGTCGCCGCCCGTTACCTTACAGACAGTGGCAGGGCCGAAGAACTTGGATAGAGTCGGATGGAGCTGGGTAGCTTCGTACTCGCACTGCGACCCAGTCGGCCCTTCCTCTTCCGCTACGATCCTCTTAAAAGCAATCTCCGTAACTTCCGCCTGCTGTACTGCCTCCTCGACCTTCGCGGCTTTCTCCTCGGGCGTCATGTCAGGCGCGTTGCGGTACACATAAGCAGCCTGTATGCGAGTCAGATTCTCCAATTCATCGTGCGAGTAAGGCTGGCAGGCGTCGGCGAAATCGGAGAACGGCATCCACGAGCACCAGCCGGGAATCTCCCGAATGTCGTTGATGGTGCCACCCGCCGCACGAGCCTGCTGAGAAGCGAGACGAGTTGCGTACATCGTCAGCGGCAGCATACTAGCGCCGGGGATTACCTGACCGAGTTCGCCCACGCCTACCCGCATCTCCTACCTCTCTGCCTCATACCGCCCCACGAACCTCTTGAGCCATCGCGTCACGTCGGGAGCCGCCATCTCGTAGATCGTCTTCACTTCTGCGCTGCCACGTGTCATGACGGCCTGCTTACTCAGCCCCATGAACAGATCGATTACGGCGTCTGTCTCCGGCACTGGCACAACACCATTCGCGTGCCGCTTGCCGCTCCTGCCATTCCTGCCGACGTGCCTCTGCTCATGCCGCTGCGAAAAACGCGATGCCCTTAAACTCAAATCGTACTGTGCCCGCTTCGCCGGATCGCTCAGCACTTCATACGCGGCGTTGATTTCCTTGATTCGCGCGACCGCCTTCTGACTCTTGTTCACGTCGGGATGCAAGTGTTTGTTGTGCGCCTTCCACACCGCAGTCAGCACGGCGGGCGACACACTCTCACTTACCTCCATCACCTCGTACAACGTCGGCGCTGTTTTCGCTTTCGCCATTCTCTACTTTCTCGCCAGCATCACGAGCGCGAACACTCCCACTCCGAATAGAGCCAGCATCATCGTCGTGTCAGTCTTAGCCGGAGTCAAGTACATTGGCATGGGAGCGATGCCGCCGATAATCGCAACCTCGTAACTGTGCTGCATCAAGGCACACGGATCGCCGGGAGGATATGACACATTCGGATTGCAGTACACCGTGGGCGGCATGGGTGCAGGTGGCGTCGGAGGCGGCTCAGCGGGAGGTGGTTCAGGCTCCATGCCTCCCTCCTCTTCCCCCAGCCCACGCAGCCCGAGCATCATCGGGTATTCCGGGTACGTCGATTCGACAGGGATGTACATTACGTGCCTCTTACTTGCCTCTCGCAGTCAACAATCCAATGCCCAGCCCGGCGAGCGCAATCCAGAACCACGTCGCGCTCGGGCATACAGCGGCTGCTACCTCGGGCGCCGTCAATCGTGGCACGCGCATACACTGCGTCGTCCACGAGAAGCACCCGCAATTTTGTCCAGGAGTCATTGTTTCCACCTCATAGCGCCAACCGGCATCACAGGCCAGCGGCGACCGTAACCGCCTCCGCTCATGCTGCCAATCCCGGCACTGGCTAACGACGGCACCACGCGCGCCATCTGTTGTAGGAACTGAATCGCCGTGAAGGTCTGCTCGTGATCGAATCCCATATCCTCCGGCGCGAAGATCGGAATATCGTACTTCGTCGGATCGAAGCTGCTCCCCGGAGGCGGGTTCTCACGGTACATCTGCCGATACCAGTTCCATTCGTCCCAGGTCATGTAGACATTGGGAAGCTGCTGCGCCCACGTCGTGTTCACGGAGGCGAGTGACATGATCTGATCGTCCGAATAGCTGCTGGCAATGTGAGCTGGCGCAACCGGAACCGTGGCAGTGGGAGTCGGGTGTGGCGAGTTCACCGTCGAAACCGGGCGAGGCAGGGGAGTCGAGAATGCCGGAGGTGGCGGCACAGGCGCAGGTTGTATGCCTTGCGTAGCCGGAGCGCCGGTCAGCAACACGCACTTATTCGGCCCCATGATCGACTGTGCGAACTGCTGCCCGGCTGGACAATCGGCCTGACTCTGCGGCCCGCCTGTCTCACCCACGAAGTTCTTGTAGATGTAGTAGCCAATGCCGCCCACGATGCCGATCTTCAGGAAATCCTTCATGTCCATGGTTACGTACCCTACCTGCCTCTACGTGGCTTGAACACTAACCACACCCCCACTAAAACAAGCGCTGCAACGATGGGGTTGTCGCTCACCATCTGATTCACACGGCACACAATCCCACCCTCGACCATCGCCTGTACTTCCTCCTCCTGTGCGTCCATGAATGCCTGCGTCACATCCGGGACGGGATTCACAAGAGTCTGCGGCGTGAGCGATTGGATCGAGTCGTAGGGGCGCTGCTGCACAGCAGGTGACGGCGTAATGACCACGGGCGTCGTCGGAGCCACCATGTTATCGGGTACGAGGAATGCAACGTCGTTCATCTTTCAGCTCCTTACTTTTTCATCCCCATCATCAACACAACTGCCCCGGCTGCGACCGCCCCAATCAGCAACCAATTCGTTTTCGACTCAGCACGCGGCAACACACCCTCGTTCACCTCGCGCTGCGTCACGTTGCTTCCCGCATCCCCTTGCACCGGGATTGTTCCGTGCTGTGGCGTCACGAGAGTCGGAGCGCCATGCACAGTTGAGGCTGGTAGTAGAGACGGCGTTGTTATTGTGCTGCCCCTGCTGCCGGGGATGGGAGTCGGGATCGCGCCTTCCGCAAACCACTCCTCCGGCGTCAGTGGACTGCCCCATGGATATGATTGGCTTTGTGGTACGTACCCAGCCCGCACTGCTCTATCAAGTGTGGAGCCAGCATAGCCGGGTTGCAGGTAGGCAGGCAGCGAATAGTTATACGAAGGTGCAACAGTAGCTACAACGGCGGGTGTAGATGGCGCGGAAGCATCATGAGCTGCTGTTGCCGCTGCTTCAATCTGCTGGCTCGTGTTGTACAAGTCAACCCAGCTCTGGAATCCGAAGGCTGCTGATCCTGGAGTGGCATATACGCCTAGACCCATCCGCTCAGCAATCTCTTCGTGGTACTCGTGCAGGCCGAACTCGGATCGATTCGCAGTGGATGCAGATGGAATCATCATCAGTCGTCACCTATGGAACTCACCAGAACAACGGCGGCTAAAAATAGGCCAGCGGGAAGCAGCCACTTCGTCAAGCTACTCGGCATACCCGATCCTGTAGATGTGCCGGGTGTGTTGAAACCGAAGAAATCTGCAATCCGCTGGCCTGTTTGTGCGAGGGAAGTGTCCGC
>Ga0070694_100002246_pt1 | contig 11411 bp, 8 predicted proteins | sample KBSK1251metaG_FD_65470 | JGI IMG/M metagenome (GOLD analysis project Ga0070694, IMG submission 65470) | Corn, switchgrass and miscanthus rhizosphere microbial communities from Kellogg Biological Station, Michigan, USA - KBS K1-25-1 metaG | ecosystem: Host-associated > Plants > Roots >... | reverse complement strand
ATCCGCGGCGACCGGCGGCGGATCACCTCGCCGATCTGCTGGCCCACGGTGAAGAAGGGGTGGAGGGCGTTCCGCGGGTTCTGGAAGATCATGGCGAAGTCCCGCCCGCGCCGCTCGCGCATCCCGGCCTCGTGCCACCGCAGCCAGCGCCGGTTGTCCTTCTCCACGCGCACGGGCGGCCCCGGGTCGAACTTCGCGAACCGGTCGAGCCCTTCGAGGAGGTTCACCTGGTCCTCCTGGCCCGGCGGGCGGTACCAGATCCGTCCCGACACCACTCCGGGGGCGGCGCTCACCAGGCCCATGAGCGACAGGACGGTGACGCTCTTGCCGGAGCCCGACTCCCCCACCAGCACCAGGGTCTCCCCCTGCTTGACGGCGAGCCGAACCCCGTCCACCGCGCGCAGGAAGCGACCGCGGCCCGGGAGGTAGAAGTACGTGCGGAGGCCCCGCACGAACAGGACGGCCCCTTCCCCCTCTCGGCGGGACGGGCGGGCGGGGACGGGGCTGCCCATCTAGGCTCCCGCCGCTTCCAGGCGCTCCAAGAGGGCGTCCCCCAGGAGATGGAATCCGAGGACGGTCAGGAGAATGGCCAGGGCGGGGACGGTGGAGATCCAGAGCTCGCCCCGGAAGAAGTAGTCCTTGCCCAGCGCGACCATGTTCCCCCAGGACGGGGTGGGCTCCTGCACCCCGAAGCCCAGGTAGGAGAGCGAGGTCTCGATCAGGATCGCCTCTCCCATGCCGATCGTGGCCTGGATGAGCACCAGGCCGCGCCCGTGCAGCCAGAGGACGTGCTTGAGGATGATCCGGGAGGGCGGCAGCCCCAGGGCCACCGCGGCCTCGATGTAGCTCTTGCGCCGCAAGGCGGCGATGCGGGCGCGCAGGAGCTCCGCGGCCGCGGGGATGTTCGTGACGCCCACCACGAGCAGGATCAGGTAGATGTCGGGGCGGAAGAGCGCGACCACGAGCAGGATCAGCACGAGCTTGGGCAGCGACTCCAGGAGCTGGAGCAGCAGGCCCACCGCGGTCCCGAAGCGCTCGGGCCAGAAGCCGACCAGCACCCCGAAGAGCGCGCCGAAGAGCAGGCTGGCGGAAACGGACAGGAGCCCCGGCAGGAAGAAGGCCGCCGTCCCCACCATGATCCGCGCGAGCAGGTCGCGGCCCACGAAGTCGGTCCCCAGCAGGTGGGCCGCGCTGGGAAGCGCGTTCACCGCTCCCAGGTCCATGGCGTCGGGGTCCTGGGGCAGGACCCGGAACACCGAGGCCAGGTAGACGGAGACGACCAGGGCCGCCATCCCCGTGCCGTAGACCGTGGCCACCGTGCGGTGAAGCGGCCAGGACCGCAGCCGCTGCCAGGCCGTGGGGTCCGCGGTCAGCTCGAGGAAGCGCATTCAATCCGCGAGCTGCGGGTTGACGGCCACCTGGACCGCCTCCTTGACGATGTGGGCGGCGCGCACGATGAGCGCGGCCAGGAGGGTCACCCCGAGGAGGGTCGGGTAGTCGCGGTCGGAGGCGGCCTGCCAGGTGAGGCGCCCCATCCCGGGCCAGTTGAACACCTGCTCCACCACGATCGCCCCGCCGAGCACGTAGGGGATCTTGTTCGCGAGCAGGGAGGAGAGCGGCATCACGAAGCCGTCCTTGTAGAGATGCCGCCACAGGCGTGCGCCCTTGGCGCGCGCGGTGCGGATGTAGTCCTCGCGCAGCACCCCCTGGAGGTGGGTGCGCAGGTGGCGCGTGACCTCGGAGACGGTGCCGTTGCCGAGGCCCAGCACCACCACGGGCACGAAGAAGAAGGCCCACCCCGAGGAGGCGGCGCCCTCTCCCATCATCAGGGGCAGCACGTGGAAGCGGGTGGTGGCGAGGTAGATGGCCAGGTAGCCCAGCCAGAAGACGGGCAGCCCGGAGAGGACGTAGCCGAAGGCGGTCAGGACCGAGGCCCAGACCGGATGGCGTCCCATGGCGGCCAGGTAGGCGGTGACGGCGGCGAAGAGGAGGGTCAGGGCCATGGCGCTCCCCGCGAGCAGGAGCGTGCGCCATCCCGTCCGCCACAGCTCCACCGTCACCGGACGCCCGCTGCGGAGCGAGGTCCCCAGGTCGCCCTGGACCATCCGCCCCAGCCACGAGCCGTAGCGCACGGGCAGGCTCCGATCGAGCCCCAGCTCGTGGCGGACGGCCTCCACCTCCTGGGGCGAAAGGCTCTGGACGTTGACGTAGAGGGCGACGGGGTCCCCCGGGGCCATATTCAGCAGGACGAACATGGCGAGGGTCACGAGCAGGAAGAGAACCGCGGTCCGCATCCCCTCGCGCGCGAGCGCCTTGCCGATGCGCTTCAGCACCCTCGCTTCATTGCTCCTTCTTGGGGATGTACCAGGTGTCGGCGAAGGTGAACAGCTTGAACGGGTGCAGCTCGACGTGGCGGACCTTCTTGTGCACGGCCGCGTAGTTGGTCAGGGTCCAGAGGAACGTGTAGGGCTGCTCCTCCGCCAGGATCACGTGCAGGCGCTGGTTCACCGTGCGCTGCTTCTCGCGGTCCAGGGTGGTCTTGGCCTCCACGATCAGGGCGTCCACCTCCGGGTTCGTGTAGCCCACGAAGTTGTTCCGCCAGGCGCTGGTCTCCCCGGAATGGAAGAGGGTCGAGATGTCCGCGGAGTCGTCGAAGGCCCAGCTCGCGATCACGATGTCGAAGTCGTGGTCGACGAACACGTCCTGCTTCCAGGCCTGCCATTCCCGGAACTCCAGGTTGATCTTGATCCCGACCTGCTTCAGGTAGTTCTGGAAGGCGAGGGCCACGCGCTTGACGGTCTCGTTCTCCTTCTCGATGGGGATCTTGAGGGTGAACTGCAGGGGCTTCCCTTCGTCGGCGACCAGGTAGCCGTCGGCCCCCAGCTTGCTGTACCCGGCCTGGGCGAGGAGCTCCTTCGCGCGGGCGGGATTGAAGGGAAGCGACTTGACGTCCAGGTTGTAGGCCCAGCTTCCGGGGGCGAAGGGGCCGGAGATGAGGGTGCCGCGCCCCGAGTAGAAGGAGTCCAGCATCTCCTGCCGGTTGGTGGCGTAGGCGATGGCCTGGCGCACCTCCTTCTTGGCGAGGATGGGGTCCCGGTAGTTGTGTCCGAAGAAGGTGTAGGAGAGCGCGTTGTAGGGATAGAGGTTGAAGCGCTTGTCTCCCTGGATCTGGGCGATGTCCCGGGAGTTCACCTCCACCACCATGTCGGCCGAGTTGAAGAGCAGGGCCTGGGTCAGCACGTTCTTGTCCGCGAAGGGCTTGAGCACGACGCGATCGAGGTGCGGCCGGCCCTTGAAGTAGGAAGGGTTGGCGTCCATGACCACGTCCCCCTCGTCGGTCACCTGGCTGAGCTGGAAGGGCCCGCTCCCCACCGGGCTCTGGACGAAGGGATCGTCCCGGGAGAGGAAATCGGGAGCCTTGAGGGCGAAGGTGGGCACCACCTTGAAGGCGAGCCGGCCCAGGGCGTTCACGATGGGCCGTTTCAGCGTGATCTCCAGGGTCTGGGCGTCCAGCTTGCGCACGTCGGCCACCAGCTCGTAGGGGGCCTTGAGCGGAGTGAGGGTGCGGGGGTGGCGGATGACGTCGAGCGTGCCCACCACGTCGTCGGGGGTGACCATCCGGTCCCCCGCCCCGGACTTGGCCTGCCACTTCACGTCGCTGCGCAGGGTGAAGGTGTAGACGCGGTTGTCCGGGGAGACGCTCCACTTCGACGCCAGGTCGGGCACCACCTCGTTCTTGGGGGAGAAGCTCACCAGGCCGTTGAAGAGGAGCTCCGTGAGGCGGAGGCCCACCATGTCGTTGGTCGTGATCGGGTCGAGGGTGGCCGGCCGGCCGTACTCGCCGTAGACGAGCTTCCCCCCATCGGGGAAGCCGTCGGTGCGGTCGGCCGCGATCCCCGAGGCGGAGAGAGCCAGGATCCCGGCCACGACGGCGGTCACTGTCGCGCGCTTCATAGACACCTCCACGTAGCGATGCTTCACTGGCTGATGCGGGCTTCGCCGCCGGCCTTCTGCCGCGCGGCGTAGATTCCCTGCAGGTTCCACTGGAGCGCCCGCAGCCCGGGGAACGTCTTCGACAGCTCGAACAGCGTCTCCAGGGCCTGGGGGTACTCCTGATCGCGGTAGCTGGCGGCGCAGAGCGCCAGGAGGAGCAGGGGGTCGTTCCACTCCAGCTTGTTCTTGTTCGACTTGTCCCGGTGCTCGGAGAGGGAGTCGACGAGGGACCCCGGATCGTCGCCGCGGCCCAGCCGCGCCAGGCCCCACCTCCCCACGAGGGCGCCCGGCGGACGGTCGCCGGAGGACAGCAGTCCCTTGAGCCGGGCCGCGAGCTTCGTGGCGAACGGCTCCGTCTTGGCGAGGTCCCCGCGCTTGAGCTCGTCCCAGAGGAGGACGGCGTCCGGCTGGGCCTCGGTGCCATCCCACAGCGCTGCCAGGTCCGCGGCCGTGGGCGCCCGGGCCTTCCAGGTCGCGGCCGCCAGGAGCAACCGCGCCGACGACTGCAGCTCGGGACCGAAGGAGGACGCGTTGGCCCCCTGCAGCAGCTTCACGGATTCCTCGGAGGCGCCCAGGCGGAGGAGGCTCAGGCCGGCGTAGAACGCGGCCAGGCCCTTCTCGGGCCCGGACGCACCGGCCGCCAGCGGCATCAGGGCCGCCACCGCGCGCTCCCAGCAGATCCGCTCCCAGGCGTTCGTGACGAGCGGATCGTGGAAGCGCAGCAGCTTCCGGGGATCCGACTTGTCTTCGAGGTCGGGCAGGTCGAGGTTGATCCCCGCGAGCAGGGCCTCGGCCTCGGCGGCGCGGCCCGCGCGATACAGCAGCACCGCGGTCAGGAGCTTCTCTCTCCGGCCCGCCTTGGGGGCAACGAGAGGCGGCTCGGCCGCGCCACCCGCCAGCAACCGGCAGAATCGAGCTTCCGGCGCCGGCTCCGCGAGGGCGGCCGCCGCCTCCTGGACGCGCCCCAGGCGATGGACGGCGAGGGCGCGCCGGAGCCGGGCGGAGGCCTTCCATTCGGCGCTCAGCGTGGCCGGGACGGCGAGCAGGGTCCGATCGGCGTCCGCGTTTCGCCCGACCTCGGCCTGATAGAGGCCCTTGAAGAGCGGGATCCCCGCAACACTCCGGTTCGCGCGCGCGGCCGCGAGCTCGTCCAGGTAGGCGAGGCCGACCTCGGCGGCGAAGCGGTGGGCGGCCCGGTAGAACTCCGCTTCCCGGACGTACGCGCGGCCGATGAGGAAGGTGGCGGTCGGCCGGTCCTTCTCGGGAAGGGAGGCCCATTGCGCGCGCAGGTGGGCACGGGCCTCCTCCCAGTGGTTCTGGCGGAACAGCTCCTGCGCCCCTTCGAGGCCCGGCTTCACGGCCGCGGGGGCCACGCACGGCGAGGACGCCACGACGAAGAAGGCCACGAGCGGCGCGCGCACCCGGGCCCTCAAGGGGTCCTCGTGAGCGCGGCCAGGAAGACGTCGTCCCAGCTCGCCACCTGGGCCCGGAAGGCGAGCAGCCCGTTACGGGAGCAGGTGAGGTCGTGATTCATCCGGGTCGAGGTCTCGATCCGCAGCTCGCCGCGGGTCTCCGTGTCCACCGCGTAGATCGGGTTCCACTCCGCCTTGAGGTTCCGGGCGTAGATCACGGCGTGTCCCCACGGGAGCCAGGCGGGACCCATCTCGGGGTCCGTGACCACGTTCTGAGCCACCACGAGCTTCGCCAGGGCCGCCCCCTTGGCGGGTCCGGAGCCGTCGGCGGGGACGGCCACGATCGACCACTCCTTCTCCTCGCCCGTGGGGCTGTAGTTCGAGTAGAACGCCACGAGGGCGCCGTCCGGGGAGAACGTCGGGCGCAGGTCGTCGTACTTCCAGGTGGTGAGCTGGCGAGGCGTCGCCTGGGGCGTGGTCGCGTCCACCACGAAGACGTCGTGATTGTCGTTGTCTCCCGAGGTGTAGGCCACGAGCCGGGAGTCGGGCGACCAGACCGGGTAGAGGTCCACCCGGTCTCCCGCGGTGAGCTGGCGCTCCGCACTCGTGGTCAGGTCCCGGAGGAAGAGCTTGCCGATGCCGGCGCGGGCGGAGACGTAGACGAGCCATCGCCCGTCCGGCGACACCGCCGGGTGGCCGTCCTCCTTCGATTGCGCGGTCAGCGCCCGCGGGGGCCCTCCCCCGAGCTTGCCCTCATAGAGCCGGTAGACCCCGCTCCCGCCGTTCCCGGTGAAGATGAAGCCAGGGGCGCCGGGATAGAACGAGATCTGGGCGTTGTAGGAATCGTCGGCCCGCGCTCCGCCGAGGAGCGCGTCCTCCGCGGAGGCCGCCCCGCGGGGCGGCTGCGAGCTGATGCGCTCCGAAGCACCTCCCGCGGCTTCGGTGCCCACAACGAAGATCGCCTGCGCGGCCCCGCTTCTTCGCTCGAAGCTCAAGTACCGCCCGTCGGGGGAGAAGCGCGGGTTCGCCTCGTTCTGGTCCGGGGTCGCGGTCACGTTCCGGAGCGCGAGCGGCCGGGTGATCATGGCCAAGGCCTTCGAGGACGGGGCGGCGCCGGGCTGGGGGGCCGGGGCCTGGGGATTCGGCCCCAGCCCGAGTCCCAGCAGGGCCCAGAGGAGCCCCGACTGTTTCACTCGGCCTCCTTGAGCTTCCTCCGGACCTCCTCGTAGTAGTGTTCGGCGCCCGTGCGCGCCTGCTTCACCTCGTCGTCGTTCTGCAGGGAGGCCGGGAAGAAGTCGAAGTACTCCTTCCAGCGGGCCGAGGTCTCCTGCAGCAGACCCTCGCTTCCGCCGAGGTGATAGAGCTTGTGGGAGGCCAGGGCGAGGAAGTAGAGGGTGTCGTGCGTGGCCTGGTCGTGCTGGTCGCGGGGGAAGAACCTCTTGTTGCTGCGCGCGACGAGGAGCTGCTCGATGGCCTTCTGGTAGCCCTCGGAAGTCCCCTGGAGGTAGTAGGCCCGGCCCAGGTTGAGGAACGTCACCGCGAAGCGCTTGTTGACCAGCTCCCGGTTCTCCGGGAGGTCCAGCACCTTCTGGAACTCGGCGATGGCGCGGGCGGGGTCCTTCTTCTCGTCCAGGTAGAGCCCCGCCAGGCGGTGGTGGGCGGCGGAGTAGTCGGCGTGGCCGGGCTGGACCTGCGCGAGCAGGGTGATGGCTCCGTCCAGGTTGCCCTTCTGGAGGAGGGCGTCGCTCTGCCTCAGCACGTCCTTCTGGAGGGCGATGCGGCGGGCGCCCGTGTAGTCCTCCTCCTGGGCCGTGAACTCGATGACCTTGTCGTAGGGGCGCCAGTCCTCGCCCGGCAGCTCGAGCTTCACCCGATGGAAGCCCATGAGGACGTCTGTCTCGAGCGGGGTGCTGCCCACCTCCTGCTCGTCCACCAGCACCCGGGCCCCCGAGGGCTCGGAGGCGAGCTTCCACCGCGACAACGTCTGCGGCAGCAGGATCGTCTTCTGCTCCACACCCTGGCCCGGCTTGATCTCCTCCTGATGGGGCTTGATCCCGGCCCGCGCGAACAGGAACACGTGCTTCTCACCCGAGGCCACGGGGACCCGGATCTCGCCGTTGGCCCCGGTGACGCCGACCCAGATCCCGTCCCGGTACACGTTGACGTCGGCCAGGGGCTTCTCGGAGCCCTCCCGGCCCGCCTTGACGGTGATGACCGCGGCCCCGCTGAAGGCGGCCTCCACGGCTCGTGGAAGGAGGACGACCCTGTCCCCCATCACCGGCGTCTGGGCTCCCTTCTGGAGCTCGACCCGGGAGAAGTCGCGGTCCACGCGTCGCACCACGGCCTTCCCCAGCGGCGCGATCTTGGGCGGCACGGCCCCATCCCAGTGGTAGAGCGCGACCCCGTCCCCCTTCTTCACGCCGCGGTCCTTCCCCGCGCTCAGGCTCGTGATGGCGCGGCCCTCTTCGAAGCCGAGGACGTGTCCTTCGAAGGGGAACACCTCCAGGATCTTCGCGACCACGTCCTCGCAGAGGTTCTTGATGCGAGCGAACTTGCCCGTCTCGGCGAAGCCGCCGATGGGCTTGCCCTTGGCCCAGGCCACCTTCACGGAGAGGAAGAGGCCGCCTTCCGCCCGGCTGGCCTGCACGGAAACCACGGCGTCCGCCGCCTTCTCCGTCGGCACCTTCTCGAAGCAGGCGTGCGAGAACAGGTGGTCCGAGAGCTTGTCGTCGATCTCCGGCAGGGCCGCATCGACCTCGGCGTCCCCGGGACTCGAGCTCTTCACGGGGAGGAGGGCCACCTTGTAGACGGGCGCCTCCCGCGGGACGAGCAGGACGACCACCTGGGCGGCCCGCCGGGCCGGGGCCTTGGCGGTGGCGGTGGCGGGCAGGAAGCCCTCCCTCTTCACCTCCAGGACTCCCTCCCGGTCGGGGGCCGCGTACTTCAGCGTTCCCGTGGCGTCCGTCTTGCCGATGGGCTTGCCTCCGAGCGCCGCCTCGGCGCCGACCACCGGCACCAGCTTCTCCATGGACTCGTAGGCCACCAGGAGCCGCGCGTAGACGACGCCGATCTTCACCAGGGTGACCGGGAAGGTCTCCCCCGCCTTGAGGGTGGCGGTCTGGTCGAAGGGCTCGAAGTCCTTCAGCCGGACGGACACCTTCGCCGAGCGGGAGAGCTGGGTCCCGAGGTCGACGCTCACGCGACCGCTGGGATCGAGCTTGGCCGGCTTGCCGTCGATCCGCACGTCGGCTCCCGCGGACGGAGCGTCGCCCGTCTGCAGCTCGATCGCCGAGGCCAGGGCAGAGGGCTCGAGGCGGGCCTCGATCGAGTATTCGAGGGTCTCCGGCCGCGCCCGGTCCCACTTCCGCACCACCAGCGACTGCTGCCAGGGCTTGAACTGCATCCCGGGGCGATCCAGCTTGGCGGAGACCGTGAACTCCTCACCCACGTCCTTCTTAAACTGGAAGGACAGCTTCCCTTCGGCGTCGGTCTGGCCCTGGGTGCTCCCCAGGCCCTCCACCGACACTCCGGGCAGCGGATCGCCCTGGGGAGTCGTCGCCTTGAAGCGGACGCTGAGAGAAGGCGCTTCCTCCTTGCGGCACCCGACGAAACCGAAGCCCAGGGTCGAGACGAGCACGGCCGCACCGGCCACCTGCATCCAATTCTTCATGATGTGCCCCTCCTCTTCTCGAACGACTCGAGACCGAATCGAGACCAACGGCGACACCACCGCTTCCGAGACAGGACGTCCCGGGGCTCAGCGCGGCGGCTTGATCTTGACCTCGCCGGGGTTGGGGATGTTCTCGTCCTGGCTCTCCTTGACCGACCTGCCCTTGGCTTCGCGGATCTTCTTCAGGGCAAAGGGCGCCTTCTTGGCCCCGTGCTTCTGCAGGACGACCGTCGTGCTCCCGATGACGTAGCCGGGGAGCACGGCCTCGACCGTGTACTTGCCAGGAGGGAGCTCGGCCGACTTGTAGTTGCCCTGGGCGTCCGTCTGGACGGTGGCGATCGAATCCTCGATCTTCCCGCCCAGGTTGATGAAGTTCATGGTGACCCCCGAGGCCGCGGCGCCCGGTATGGGGGCACCGTTCTCGTCCACGAGGGTGGCCTTTCCCAGGATGCGCGGGGCCGCACATCCCCCGCTTCCCAGCAGGATCGCGAGGACAGAGCCCGCTCGCAGGAGCCTTTGCCTCATTGTCCTTCTCCTCTCTTGACAGTATCGCGCTCTCGGCCAGCGGCGGCGACCGGCGCGCCCGCCGCTTCCACGAATCCGGCCTCTCCGGCGGCCGTGGTGACGAGGAAGCCTTCTCGGGTGGGGGCGACCACGGCCAGGGGTCGACCCAGGTCCGTGGTGTCCAGCAACCGTCCGTCCTGCATGTCGACCTCGTGGGCGCCTCCGGAGCGGTCGAGCCACGAAAGGGAGCGCCCGCGGACGTCGGCCCCCACCGCGGGGGACGCGATCTTCCACTCGAACCGCGGCCCGCCCGTGGCCAGATCGAGCACGCGCAGCTCGGAAGCGCCCAGGATGAGGAGGGAGGCCGCCTGCGGACAGAGCTCGAAACGCTCCTCGCTGGAGAGATGCAGGCGCCACGTCTCCCCCCCGGACGGGTCGAGTCCCACCAGGGTGCCCGCCTCGGACCGCAGCACCAGGCGATCCCCGCCGAAGCGGACCTCCGCCAGGCGTTCCTCGAAGGACTTCTGCCAGGCCTCGACCAGCCGGCCGCCGCCCGTCGCCGCGTCCCCTTCCCAGGTGACGGAGAACACCCTGCCCTCGCGCGTGGCCGCCACCCAGGAGCGGGCCGTCGTGGCCTGGACGGGAAGCATGTCGCCGCCGGTCGGCAGCGGCTCGCCCCCCGGACGACCCGAGGGCCCGAGGGCACGGAGGTTGCCCTCGCCATCGTCGGCGAGCCAGGGCACGCCACCGGGTTCACCCGCCTCCCCAGGAGCCGGCGGCGCCACCGACCGGAACTTTCCGCGCAGGCTCCACTGCAGCACGCCGTTCGCGGGATCGAGGGCGTTGACGCGCCCTCCCGCCACGATCCCCAGCGTGGACTCCCCCGCGATCTTGCCGGCCTCCGCCCCGAGCACCTTCTTCCAGAGCACTCGCCCGCTCGAGGGGTCGAGCCCGAAGATCTCTTCCCCCGCCACGGCCAGGACGCGCCCGCCCGCCAGGACCGGGCTGCCCGAGCAGGGCTGTCCGGCCCGATAGCGGGAAACGGGCTTGAGGGAGGACGCGTCGAAGAGATACGCCCATCCGTCCTCGGAGCCGAAGGCCACCTGCGGCCCGACGAGACGCGCCGGTCCGAACGGGGCCCCGGAAACGTCGAAGGCCTCGCGCTCCAGGATCGCGTGTTTTTCGCCTTCCGAGTATGTCTTCACGCCCTCCAGCATGGCGTCGGCGAACCGGCGCCGCAGCTCCTCGACCGCCGCCCGGGGGTAGTCGGCAACGCGCGCTCCTGTGGCGAGGTCCACTGCCACCAGCACCTTGGAAACCACCAGGAGGCTCGGCGCCACCCCGCCGGGCGACGGCAGGAGAATCGTCGCCGCGCCTTCGGCGGTGCCGGGCTGCACCCAGCGGGGCCGTCCGGCCAGATCATAGGAATGGAGGGCCCCCTCTGCGGTGACGGCCGCCACAAATCCAGGTCCGGCCATGGGGGGCCCAGCCAGCTTCGCGGGGAGGGTCACGGACCACCGGACCTGGCCCGTGAGGGCGTCGTAGGCGACGAGCTGGCCGTCCCAGGTGCCACAGAGGGCCAGACGCGGCTTCTCGCCGATCAGAACCGGAGGATGAAGGACGAGGCCCGGAAGGCCCACCTTCCACCGCACGCCGCCGGTTGCGGCGTCGATGCGGAAAAGGGTCTTCGCCTTGGTCGCTACGAACACGTCACGGCCTTCGACGACTGCGGGGGCATCGGCGCGACCACCGATGTCGACCGTCCAGAGAGACTGGCCGTCGGCGGCCGACAACGCCATCAGCCGATTCCTCCAAGTGGCGGCGAAGAGCAG
>Ga0070694_100002245_pt1 | contig 11413 bp, 8 predicted proteins | sample KBSK1251metaG_FD_65470 | JGI IMG/M metagenome (GOLD analysis project Ga0070694, IMG submission 65470) | Corn, switchgrass and miscanthus rhizosphere microbial communities from Kellogg Biological Station, Michigan, USA - KBS K1-25-1 metaG | ecosystem: Host-associated > Plants > Roots >... | reverse complement strand
TCTTGCCTCCCCAGAACGATGGTGTGATGGGGCCGCCGATTGAGCTGCCAAAGCGATTCTGGTGGCTCGATGGCAGCTTGGTCGCCGTGCGATTGTTCGTCCAGGTGTTAGCGCCGAAGTTGCTTCCGAAGTAATACTCATAAGCCGAGCCATGCCATTGATTGGTGCCGCGCTTGGTGACCATCTGAATCTGGCCGCCAGCCGAGCCGTTGAAGTCAGCGGTCTGGTTGTTGGTCGAGACTTTGAATTCCTCGATGCTTTCAGCCGGAGTCGGCAACACGCCTGAAGGCGTGCCGCCCGCCGCCGCCGAGCCGATGAAGCCAGACGCCTGCGTGTAGACGCTCTGCGTGCCGTCCATATCGCTGCTGTTGTTGCCGCCATCGAGCTGGTAGGTGTTCTGGTCAATCACCGCTCCCGCTACGTTGCCGCCCGGCGTGACGGCTGGTTGCAGCACGATCAGCGCATTGGCGTCGCGGCCGAGGTTGGTCAGTAATTCAAGCACCTTGCCGCTCAAGGTCGTGCCGACCGTGGCGTTTGCGGTCTGTAGATCAGCGCCCGCCGCTGAGGTGACTAAGACAGTCTCCGTCACCGAGCCAACTTGGAGTGTGACGTTGGCGGTCAGCACTAAGCCGACCGTGACTTTTTCTCCGGACATCTTCGCCCGGACGAAACCCGTCCGGCTGACCGTGATGTCGTAGATTCCAGGCGGAACGTTGACGAAGGTATATCGTCCCTCCTCGTTGGTCACCGCCGTCCGTGGAGTGCTGGTCGCAATGTCAACCAGTGTTACCTCTGCGCCCGGGACGGCGGAATTTTGTTGGTCTTTGACCTGGCCGGAGACGGTTCCGGTCGAGGTTGATTGTGCCCAGACTTGCGTCGCGCTGAAGCTGAGCAGGATCCCGATGCAAACGACCAACAGTCCGAGCCGATAAGCCGGACGTAGTCTACTGCGGCTTCGTTGCATGGCTACACGTAGCTTCATTTTTTCCTCCTGAGGTAGTGTTTGTTTTAGAGAAGAGCCGCTAAGTGCTCCTCCGGTCTTATCCCGACGTTTGGGCGTCTGCCAGAGCAGACTCCTGGCTTCATGAACTTGAAGGAATTGAATGAACCGCGCCGCCTTGGCGGCCAGGATAATTGCAGGTTTTAGAAAAGTAGGTACTGAAGTGCCGCAGCTCTCACCAAACCCGGTTCGATCACCGATTAGAAAAAAACTGCCAGGCGAAAATTATTGCTGTGGAAATTGACGCGCCAAGTATATCCATATGGTTGCTGTCGTCAAGAGTTTTGGAGACTGGAAGAGAAAATTGGCGAAAGCGTAGGTGTGGGTAGCGTGAGATTGTTTGGATAGCCAAAACTATGGAAAGAAGGGGCTATCGAAGCGTCCTTCAGGCTCATTCCGCCGCCCGATGCTTAATTCTTTCCGCGATCTCTTTGGCCGCGATTGCACCCTGTCCGGCGGCTGTCGCCACGCTCAAACACGCGGGGCGGCAGACATCGCCCACGGCGTAAACGAAATCCAGCGAAGTGCGCTGACGCTGATCCGCTTTGATGAATCCGTGGGCGTCAAGTTCGATCTGTCCCCGCACCTCTTCCGTGTTCGGCGCGATCCCGAGGCGGATGAAGACGCCTTGAGTGGGAATTGTTCGACGCTGGCCTGTGCGGATGTCTTCGATTACCACACCTGAAACTTGATCGTGACCCACAATCGCTTTGACCTCGGCGTGGGTGATCGTCGAGATGCGTGGGTGCTTTGTGACTTCCTCGATCCATTCAGGTCGCGCACGGAAGTTTGCCGAGCGGTGAATAAGTGTGACGCGCGGGCAGACGCGCGAGAGAATCAAGCTATTTTCAAAAGCCGAATCTCCGCCGCCGATGACGCACACCTCACGCCCCGCGAAAGCCTGATGATCGCGCGTCGCGGAATAGCTCACGCCGCGCCCGGTAAGTTCCGCTTCGCCCGGCACGCCGAGTTGCCGTTTGCGCGCGCCAGTGGCCACGATCATCGCGCGGCTGCTCAATTGCTCGCCGTTGCAAGTCAACTGCCGGTTACGCAGATCGAGTTCTTCAATTTGGCAGCCCGTGCGCCATTCCAACTTCAACTCGCGCAGATGAGCTTCAAAATGATCGCGCAACTCGCGGCCATTGTCCGCGATCAACCCCGGATAATCCGTCACCCGATGAAACATCTGAAGCATCTGCCCGCCCAATTCCGGCGCGCGTTCGAGCAATACCGCACGTAGGTTGAGCGAATAGCACCACACCAGCGCACTCATCCCGCCTGGCCCGCCCCCAATGATGATCACGTCGTAATGGGTCATTTGAATTGGCCGCGCCTCAGCCATTGAGTTCTAAATCGCCAGCCCCAAGTCTTTAGCCCCAAGTCTTTCCAGCACCTCTATCATGGCCGCTGGCAGCGGAGCCGTAAAAGTTATTTCCTGTCCAGTTGACGGATGCCGAAACGTCAGGCGATAAGCATGCAGCAATTGCGATGAGCAGACCAACTGTTCCGCGCCATCTTCAGTTTTGCTGCCGTAGACGCAATCACCCGTGATGGGATGACCAAGCGCCGCGCAATGAAGGCGAAGCTGATGCGTGCGGCCCGTCAGCGGCTCCAGTTCAAGCAGCGTGTGAACGGCGAATCTCTGCCGCACGGTATAGCGCGTTTGTGCTGGCCGCCCAGCGCTCATTACTTGCCAGCGCGGCCAAGTCTCCGCGTTTCGCCCAATCGGCGCATCAATCTCACCATCATTATCCGCCACCAGCCCATTGACCAACGCCAGATAACGTTTGGCCACGCGCCGCTGACGGAAGGCCTTGGCAATGATCCGGTGCGCGCGATCAGTTTTAGCGACGGCCACCACGCCCGATGTATCTCGATCCAAACGATGCAGTAAACCGGGGCGGATCGGAGCGCCGCTGGTTTGAAGAAAATGATAAGTAAGTGCGTTGGTCAGCGTCCCGGACTTTTCTGTGCGTGAAGGATGAACCAGCAGCCCCGCTGGTTTATTGACCACGATCAAATCGGTATCTTCGTAAAGCACATCAAGCGCGATTGGCTCCGGTGTGGCCGACGAACGCTCGCTGGCGGCGATCACCAAGCTCACGCGGTCACCAGCGTTGAGGCGCAGGCCTTTGGCCGCCGCTACTCCATTGACCAGCGCATCGCCTTCCGCAATCGCGCGGCGAATGCGCGTTTGGCTGAACTGAGGCAAGCGCTGCGCGAGGAATTCGTCGAACCGCTCCTGCTCTGCGCCCGCTTCAAACTCGAAAGTTTGAAGGTCTGGCGGCGGCTCGGCTGTCTCACTCAGTTCAATGCTCTCTCTTGGGTCAATGTTGGTTGCCATCTTTGGGAGAGATTCTAGCGCAGTTTGTGGCGCAGTCCAGCACATGAAAAAAAGCCCGCCGCAATCGCGGCGGGCCTCAAAATCACTAGGAGAACCAGCAATGAAGACAAACCAAGAAATCAAACCACCGCAGGCTTCTTTTTCCTGAGGCGCACTCCAAGCGCCGCTAAGCCGCTGCCGAGCAGGAGTAAGGTGGCAGGCTCAGGCACTGGTGCATTGTTCGTAAAATTCAGCCTTCCGCGGCCGTCTTTGGTCACGATGCTCGAAATGTAGTAGCAACCGCACGGGTCGCCTTTAAGCGAGACCACGACTTTGGCCGTAAACTCGAAATCAAGATTGACCACCGTGAGACCCGTCTTCGGATCAATCACGGCCAGCGTGCCGGTAAAGGTGCGCGTGTCAGAGACGAAAAATTTGTTAGGCGTGACGGTCGGATGAGTCAGGTCAACCGTAAATGTCGCGTTGCCGGAAATGACATAACCTTTATAGTCCACGCCGCCAATGACGAGCTGCCCCGCGCCCAGAGTCGTCGGATTGATGGCGACTGAGACGGTTGTCAGTCCGGTATGATTGACGCCCGGAAATGTCGGCTGCGCGAAAGGGATTTGCAGACTCGCGCCCGGCCCGCTCAGCGTTAATCCGCCCGCGCCGCCCGCCGTCAAACCCGCATTGGTCAAATTAATGGTATCCGCCAGCGCGATGCCGCTCATGGCGAACAGGAAAAAGGAAAGTAATAGCGATTTCGTAACAACTCTATCTCTCATGTGACCCTCCGTGGAAGCCTCTGCTCTGCTCGTGGAAGCATCTGTTGTGCTTCGTCACGGCTCTAAAAGTCGCAATCGGGAATTTCTTCCAGAAAAAAATGCAGGGGGGCGAAAAATAATTTCCGGGGTGGGTAAACCGCGAGTAAATTAAAGAGGTTCCAGCTTTACCGCGCAGTTGACTTTCAGCCGCCAGATCGTTAAAGAGCTAAAGGACAAAGACAGCCGCCAACTTGGGCGGCTCCATTTATTAGGCCTTCGGGGTAGCCGGGGGCTAATGACTAGGGAAGCAAATTAGAATTTCAACCACCACCATCTATGAACACCATACCGAACAAAGTCATCTACTCCATGGTTGGAGTAAGCAAGTATTATGATAAGAAAGCTGTCCTCAAAGACATCTATTTGTCCTATTTTTATGGCGCCAAGATCGGCGTCCTTGGTTTGAACGGATCGGGCAAAAGCTCGCTCCTGCGCATACTCGCCGGCGTAGACAAAGAATTCCTGGGCGAAACCGTCATTTCGCCCGGCCACACCGTTGGCTTTCTGGAGCAAGAGCCGCAACTCGACGACACGAAAACCATCCGCGAAATCGTCGAACAAGGCGTGCAAGAAACGGTTGATCTGGTCAAAGAGTACGAACAGATCAACGAGAAATTCGGCGAGCCGATGTCGGACGATGAAATGTCGGCGCTGCTTGAACGGCAAGGCACGGTGCAGGAAAAACTCGACGCCCTCAACGCCTGGGATTTGGATAGCCGTCTCGAAATGGCGATGGATGCGCTGCGCTGTCCGCCGGGCGAAACCCCCGTCAAAGTTCTTTCGGGCGGTGAGCGCCGCCGCGTCGCGCTCTGCCGTCTGCTCCTCAAACAGCCTGACATCCTGCTGCTCGACGAGCCGACCAATCATCTCGACGCTGAATCCGTCGCCTGGCTCGAACAGCATCTTCAGCAATATCCCGGCACGGTCATCGCCGTTACGCACGACCGCTATTTTTTAGACAACGTCGCCGGATGGATTTTAGAACTGGATCGTGGGCGCGGCATTCCGTGGCAAGGCAATTACTCGTCGTGGCTGGAGCAGAAACAAACACGCCTCTCACAGGAAGAGAAATCCGAGAGCGAGCGGCAGAAAACTTTGCAGCGCGAGTTGGAATGGATTCGCATGTCGCCGAAAGGGCGTCACGCGAAAGGCAAAGCCCGCATCAACTCATATGAAGCGCTGCTCAGCCAGGAGAGCGAAAAGCGCGCTGGCGACCTTGAGATTTACATCCCGCCCGGCCCGCGCCTCGGCAAAGTCGTGATCGAAGCCGACGGTGTGAGCAAAGCTTACGGCGATAACTTGCTCGTGGAAAATATGACCTTTGCTTTGCCGCCCGGCGGCATCGTTGGCGTGATCGGCCCGAACGGGGCAGGGAAGACTACGCTCTTTCGCATGATTACCCATCAAGAGCAGCCCGACCACGGCACGATCCGCATCGGCGAAACCGCCAAGCTCACTTACGTTGATCAGAGCCGCGAAGTCCTCGATCCGAACAAAACCATCTGGGAAGAAATCTCCGATGGTTTAGATGTCGTGCAACTCGGCAACCGCCAAGTCAACTCCCGCGCTTATGTCGCCCGCTTCAACTTTGGCGGCACCGATCAGCAGAAGAAGATCGGCGCGCTCTCAGGCGGCGAGCGCAATCGCGTTCATCTGGCGAAGATGCTCAAAGAAGGCGCGAATGTTTTGCTGCTTGACGAGCCGACCAATGATTTAGACGTCAACACGCTCCGCGCGCTCGAAGAAGCCCTGGAAAACTTCGCTGGTTGCGCCGTCGTCATCAGCCACGACCGCTGGTTTTTAGACCGCATCGCCACGCACATCCTCGCTTTTGAAGGCGAGAGCAAAGTCGTTTGGTTCGAGGGCAACTATTCCGATTACGAAGCGGATCGCAAAGCGCGGCTCGGCGCGGCTGCCGATCAACCGCATCGCATCAAGTATCGCCAGTTGACACGCGACTGAAAGCCTTGCGCTTCAGTTGTCAGGGCCATCTATGAGTTCTCAATCAAAGGGCGAATTATCATCGCTCGCTGGACTGCAAGCTTGGTTTGGCGGGATAGATATATACCTCTTCGATCAGTTATTGAAGGGGCGTTTCACGGCGGACATGCGGCTGCTGGATGCGGGCTGCGGCGATGGTCGCAACCTGGTCTATTTTCTGCGGAGCGGTTATGAAGTCTTCGGTATTGACACCTCATCAGCAGCCGTCGCTCATGTGCGCCAACTATCAGCCTCGCTTGCGCCGCAACTGCCCACTGATAATTTTCGCGTCGAACCGGTTGAGAAAATGTCTTTCAGCGAGGCAAGCTTCGATGCAGTCATGAGCAGCGCCGTGCTCCATTTCGCCGCGGATGAAGCGCATTTTCAAAACATGGTCGCGGAGATGTGGCGCGTGCTCAAACCCGGCGGGATTTTCTTTGCCCGGCTGGCGTCCACCATCGGGATCGAAGCCCGTGTGCAGCTTCTGAACGACCGGCGTTATCACCTGCCGGATGGCACTGACCGCTTTCTAGTTGACGAAGCACTGCTGCGGCAAGTGACTGGCGAGTTGGGCGGCGCATTCCTGGAACCGATCAAAACCGTCAATGTGCAAAACCTGCGTTGTATGACCACCTGGTGTGTGCGGAAATAGAGCGGATTGCATGGAGTGTGGTCTTTGCGGCGTTGCCCCTGTGCGTGAACCTATTGCCTCATCTGCGTGTATCTTCCAAGTCCAGCGGGTCACTACCGTTCCTTGTACTGACCCAATGTTGCTTGCGCTGGTTTAGCATGCGTTCATGAATAGACCCAGGCCAAACAGCAAAGAGCTTGATTTTCGCGCCGCGCTGCAACAATATCTTCGCATCACGATCCCATTCAATCGAACCGCTTTCCGGCGAAGCGAACTGAAGGAGAAGACGCGCGCGGTTGGGCGCAGTACATCATGCAAACTTACGATCTGATTGTCATCGGTTCTGGCCCCTCAGGTCAGCGCGCCGCGATTCAAGGCGCCAAGCTCGGAAAACACGTCGCGCTGGTTGAACGGCGCGAAGTCATCGGCGGCGTCTGCATCAACACCGGCACCATCCCCAGCAAGACCATGCGCGAAGCCGTCATGCATCTGTCCGGCTATCAATATCAGACCATTTATGGGATGAACTACCGCGTGAAGGAGAAGATCACGATGGCGGATCTGGGCTTTCGCGTGCAGCACGTGATCAAGACGGAGATTGATGTCACGCAGGCGCAGCTTTCGCGCAACGGCATTGATATGCTGACCGGCGTCGCCAGCTTTCTGGACCCGCATCACCTGCGGGTCGAAAGTTCGCGCGGTCAGTCCGATTACGAAGCCGGCACCATCGTCATCGCTACGGGCACCAAACCGGCGGTCTCATCCGCTGTGCCGATCAACGACCGGACGATTCTCAACAGCGATCAGATCTTCAATCTGCCCTTCATTCCGAAGACCTTGATCGTGGTCGGCGGCGGCGTGATCGGTGTGGAATATGCTTCGATGTTCGCCGCGCTCGGTGTGCGCGTGATTTTGATCGAGAAGCGGCCACGGCTGCTCGAATTCGCCGACTCGGAAATCATCGAGGCGCTGTGTTATCACCTGCGCGACAATCGCGTCACGCTGCGGTTGAATGAAGCTGTGGCGAGCGTCGAGGAAGCGCCCGACGGGACGGTGATCGCCAATCTGGAAAGTAAGAAAAAAATCTCCGGCGATGCGTTGCTCTACGCTATTGGACGGCAGGGCAACGTGGATGATTTGAATTTGGCGGCGGCGGGATTGGAATCCGACAATCGTGGGCGCATCACGGTCAATAGCGAATACCGCACCTCACAGCCGCACATCTTCGCGGTCGGCGATGTGATCGGGTTTCCGAGTTTGGCGTCGGTTTCGATGGAGCAGGGGCGGATCGCGGTCGGCCACGCTTTCGGTGCGAGCACGGCTTCCGATCCGGCGAGCTATCCTTACGGCATTTACACGATCCCCGAAATCTCTTTCGTCGGCAAAACCGAAGAGCAACTCACTGATGATGACGTGCCTTATGAAGTCGGCGTGGCGTATTACCGCGAGATCGCGCGCGGCCAGATTCGCGGCGACACGACGGGCCGCTTGAAGATCATCTTTCATCGCGAAACGAAAGAAATCCTCGGCGTCCATATCATTGGCGAAGGCGCGTCGGAACTGGTGCACATCGGGCAGGCGGTGCTGAGCTTGAAAGGGACGATTGATTATTTCGTCAACACCGTCTTCAACTATCCGACGCTCGCGGAATGTTATAAAGCAGCGGCTTTCAATGGCCTCAATAAATTGACGAAGCTCAATTACCTCAAAGCTAATGAGTGATGCGTGATGCGTCGGAGCGTCTGCGACACATCACGCATCACTCATCACGCCTTTTCCAGGTGAACGTATGCAACGGACTATCGGCATCATGATCGCAGAGCGCATCGCCGCCGGGCTGGTCGAAGACGGGCGGATCAGAGATGCGATCCGGTTTTTTCCTGAAGGCGAAGCGCGGCCTGATTACTTGCTGGAATTGCCCGCCGAAGAGATCGTGCAGCAGTTGCATCGGCTGGTTGAACTAGCGCGGCAAGGCGAAGAGATTGCAGCGGTCGGCATCGGCTTGCCAGGCATTATCAGGGACGGCGCGATTGAAGAGGCGGTCAGTTTGCCGCAAATCAAAGGGCAGAATTTGAGCGTCGCTTTGGAATTCCTGCTCAGCCAGGCCGGGCCGCGCATCCCGGTTCACGCGCTCAACGACACCGACGCGATAGCGGCGGGGCTGGCCGCGATACACGGCAAACTTGATCAGCGGATTCGCGTTTGGATGCTCGGCCACGGCATCGGCTACGGTGAGTACCCGCAAGGCGAAAGCGCGGGCGTCGGCGGTCACAGCGTAGTCACGCTCGATCCGAAAGAGAATTTGTGCGGCTGCGGCGGGCGCGGTCATCTCGAAGGCATCATGGGGCATCGCGCCATGCGGCTGCGCTTTTTAGATCTGGAGCCGGAAGAGATCTTCGCCGAAGCGGCGGCGGGTGATCAGCGTTGCGCGGCTTTCGTCGAGTTGTGGCATCGCGCGCTGGCGGCCGCGACGGCCAACAGCATTCACTTCGATGGGCCGGGCAAATTTTTCATCTCCGGGCCGAACGCCAAATTCGTCCAGCTTGGGTTGCTACATCGTTGCATTCACGAAATGGTCAAACTCAGCCCGTTGCAAGGCAGCGCGCTGGAGATCGTGCAGGTGAGCGATGAGATCGCGATCATCGGAGCTGCCGTGAGCGCCGCCCGAGCTAATTGAAGTGAGTCGCTTATGTTGGCTTTCACACGATTATTTATTACATTAATTAGCCATTCTGTTTGACTTGCTACTTCCGCCGCGCGATATTTCTTGCTATGATGCGCGCATCCCTAAGTTAGAAATAAGCAGGGTTAGTTTCTAACAAGCACCAGAAATCCACTCCCTCCGATGCCAAAGGCAGTTGATGGCATCAAGCAGTATCTGACCAATTCTGTTCGTTTGAACCGAGCTCACCAGAGATGGGTGATTGGGTGTTTCGACAATTCACTAGCCGGCAGCTACTGAAACCAATTTCAAAAAAAGGAAGGATCTATGAACATGATCAAGAGATTACTCTGTATCACTCTTGCGCTGGCGGCACTCGCTTTTGCTTCGTCTGTGCAAGCCCAGACGCAAACGTTGAGCGTCAATGTGCCGCTCAGCCCGGCTAATGAAGTCCCACCTGTAACCGGTCCTGCTGACGCTACCGGCACGGCTGCCATTACAGTCACCGCGAATCTAGATAACGCAGGGGTCATCACTGGCGGCTCGGTGCGTTTTCTGGTGAACGCTACTTTCCCAACCCCACAAGGGAATGTCACCGGCTTACACATCCACCAGGCGCCGGTAGGCTCGGCCGGGTCGATTGTTGTGGGAACTGACGTCAGCAATGCCAGCGGGATCCTCGCGTCGGGCACCGTGACCATCGACCGCACGGTCAGCAACGTGAGTTCGGCGCTGATCCAAAGCATTATCTCCAATCCGGCGGGGTTCTACACCAACCTTCACACGACTGATAACGCCAGCGGCGCGATTCGCGGCCAATTGTCGACCCTCACGGTCGCGGCACTGACGGGGATTACCTGCCAGACGATTTGCTTCCAATCACCGTCATACTGGGCGGCACAGCTCGCAGGGAACCCCTTCATATTCCAAAACCTCCCGTTCGGTGTGATCATCATCCCCGGCGACAACTTTTTCGGTCCTGTCCTCACGAACATGCCGTTCAAACCCTTCCTCCTCCTGTACATGCTCAAGCCACTTGGCACCTTGGCGGTACCGACAAATCCGTTCCTCAGACTCAGGCGCGTTTTTATCGCCTTCCAGTTGAGCTTTTTGTCCGGTCGGTTCAATAAGGGAGCAGAGCCCGCCATCCTGAACTCTACCCTGGCCTGCCACGGGATAACGATCACTCCGATTGTGTTGAGTAACGGGGCGCTGATCACAGACAGCACTGCGCTCAAAGTGTTGCTCCTCCAGGTAGAGCTGGCTGTCGCGAGCAATAACGCGGCGGACATGACTGCGCTCGCAGGGGTCTTCGAGCTACTGACGGCTGGCAGTACGAGTGGCCGTTGCCAATAGCTAAACATTCACCGTGTTAGGAGCCCGACCGGGAGAGCGGCGGCGCGAGCAAACGCTCTCCTCTCTCGGTCGGGCTTCTGATACCTCTGGGACGACTGTCCCAATCTTTGGTGCTTCAATTTAGAGCGGATGCCGATTGAAGGTCCGGCAAGCATCTACAGGTTGCTGGGGTGGGTGCCTAGCCAACACTGCGGTAACCTCGACGTGCTTGTCGGTCCATTCAATTGGCATCCGCTCTTATTTCTGGTTCTTTCGTGTTTTGCGGCGGGTCTTGTGCGATGAAGGGGGACATGGAATACTCGGTCATCAAGACAATTCGCACCATCTGCTTGAGGAGGTAGATCATGACCACACTGAATCGTTTCGGCTGTTTTTTGCTCATCAGTTTCATTGTTTTCGGTTTGCTCGCCGCGACCCCAGCTTTCGCGCAAACGAGGAAGGCGGCTGAAAGCGCCGAATCAGAGACCGCAACCAAAGAATTGGTGACCGAAGTGCGTCTGCTGCGCGTGGCTTTGGAGCAGAATCAGAAGCTGCTCCTGCAATTGCTCTCCCTCAGTGAACGGATGCGCGCGCAACACGAAGTGGTGCTTCAAGTCAGCCGCGATCTCGAAGAGACGCGCCGGAGGCTCGGCGAGTC
>Ga0070694_100002244_pt1 | contig 11416 bp, 7 predicted proteins | sample KBSK1251metaG_FD_65470 | JGI IMG/M metagenome (GOLD analysis project Ga0070694, IMG submission 65470) | Corn, switchgrass and miscanthus rhizosphere microbial communities from Kellogg Biological Station, Michigan, USA - KBS K1-25-1 metaG | ecosystem: Host-associated > Plants > Roots >... | reverse complement strand
GTCAACAGGCTTATGAACAGCGATATAAACAGCGTCGCATCGATCATATTATGACTCAAGCTAAGTCCCTTGGCTTTCAACTGGTTCCGTGCGTCACCTCGTGATCAAGTTTCTAAGAAGTTACAGAGGATAACAGAGTGGCAAAGAAATGAAAGTTAGCGCAGCGTAGATCAGCTGCGGGAGCAGCGATCAGAGTTAAGCCCAGGGTGAGGCTTTGTGTTCACTATCATGACATCCTTGACCGAGAGAGTAAGCAAACAGGCTCGGGTTGATTGCCGGCAATTTGTGTCGCCCCTTCGGAGTCTGTCGGAATAAAAGCATTTCTCTGCGCAAACTCTGTGGAACTCTGTGTCTCTGTGGTGAAATTGATGAAAACATTCACCACAAAGGCACGGAGATCGCACAGAGAACCACGGAGATGAATTTGCCGACAGACTCTTCGGGGCTCGATCATTTTAGATGGTTCGTGCCCAACGCTCGCAACGCCTCGCCTTGGGCTTAACTCTGATCGCTGCTCCGCAGCTGAGGCCCAACCGTTGGAATCAATAGTCGAGGTAGTGCTACTCTCTCGCCCACAAGGCGTTTAGCCCAAACCCATCGCAAAGGAAAATGAAATTATGAAGAAGTCGCGCGTCAGCATCGGCACGCTGGTTCTGCTGGCCATCATTACGGTTTCAGTCACGGCTCAGAATGGCGGAACGCGCGGGGTTACGCCCGAAGACTATCTGGCGTTCGAATTCATTGCCGATCCGAACATCTCGCCGGACGGGAAACTCGTCGCTTATGTCGTAACCAAAATCGACAAAGCGCAGAACCGGCGCAACTCTTCAATCTGGATGGCCACCACCGACGGCAGTCGCGCGCCCTGGCAATTCACCACCTCGCCGCAATCCTCGAATTCGCCGCGCTGGAGTCCTGATGGAAAGTCGATTGCCTTTCTATCGTCGCGACCGGAAACCACGCCGGCGGCAGGTGCGTCGGCTGAACCTCCTCGTAATCAGGTCTACCTGCTTTCAATGAACGGCGGCGAAGCAAAGCGGATCACGAATCTGAAAAATGGAGTCAGCCTATTTCGCTGGTCGCCGGAAGGAACTCGCCTGGTGGTGGTTGGTCGCGTCGGACCATCTGATAACAGGGGTGATAATCGAACCACCGAAAGTAAAGATCGCAGCGACGTACGCCACTACAAAAATTCTTCTTACAAATTCAACGACAGTGGCTGGTTCGACGATCGGCGCACGCATTTCTGGGTGGTTGACGTCAGGAATGGTGAGGCGAAGCAAATTACCAAAGGCGACGACTGGAACGATAGTGATCCGCAATGGTCTCCGGATGGCAAGCGCATCGCCTTCGTTTCAAATCGCACCGGCAAAGAATACGACGAAGATCGCAATGCTGACGTTTGGGTGATCAATGCTGACGGCGGTGGCGCGCTCACAAAAATTTCCGATCACGATGAATCAGACAACCAGCCGCGCTGGTCGTCGGACGGCAAATGGATAGCCTTCACCGGTGAACTGCACGATCGCGATCATCCGAAGATCTGGCTGGCGCCGTCGACGGGTGGCGCGCCTTCAACTCTGGCGGCAAATAATCTCGATCTAATTCCCGGCGGCCTGGAGTGGTCGGATGACGGCAAGTCACTTTATTTCGAAACCGGAGTGAAAGGTGAACTGCATCTTTTCCGGGTCGATGTGCCAGCAAGGTCTGTGTCGCAGGTTACTTCAGGCGCGCGCGGAGTTCGCAGCGCTGACTTCAACTTTGCGAGCGGCAAAATGATTTACCTGGCGAATGACTTCAAACATCTCGACGATCTCTACGTTGCGGATCTCAACGGCAAAAACGAACGCAAGCTGACGAATCTCAACGAAGCGTTATGGAAGCAGCTTCACTTTGCCGACGTCGAGCGGTTCACTTACAAGAGCGCGGATGATTGGGACGTTGATGCCTTCCTGGTAAAACCTTTGGGCTGGCAGGAAGGGAAGAAGTATCCGCTGGTGCTCAGCATTCACGGTGGGCCAGCCGGGCAATACGGCGTCGATTGGTATCACGAATTTCAGGTCTATGCGGCGAAGGGTTACGCGGTGCTGTTTACCAACCCGCGTGGCTCGACCGGCTATGGCCAAAAGTTTGAGCGCGGCATCGTTAACGAATGGGGCGGCAAGGACTATCTCGACGTGATGAACGGGCTTGATGCAGCCCTCCGGAAGTATCCGTGGATCGATCAGAATCGTTTGGGTGTGACCGGCGGCAGCTATGGCGGATTCATGACCAACTGGATTGTCGGTCATACTGATCGTTTCAAAGCAGCGGTGACGCTGCGCAGCGTCTCGAACTTTATTTCGGATGAAGGTACGCGTGACGGCGCTTATGGGCACACGCCGGATTTCACCGGCGACCTCTTTGAGCGGTTCGATTTTTATTGGGACCGCTCACCTTTGAAATATGCAAAGAACGTAAAGACGCCAACTCTGATTCTGCACTCCGATAACGATTTTCGCGTTCCCATCGAGCAGGGCGAGCAATGGTTTCGCGCGCTCAGGCACTTTGGCGTGACCACGGAAATCGTCTTCTTTCCGCGCGAAAACCACAATCTAACCCGGACCGGCGAGCCGAAGCATTTGGTCGAAAGCCTGAACTGGCAACTTTACTGGTTTGACCGGTTTTTGAACGGAAATGCTGCGGCGGCGCCACCGGATGCGAAGTAGATCCGCGCAACCTTCGAGCGTTAGAATGCGTTTTAACTTATGGCCTGCTGATTGCTGCCCATAATTTCTTAAAATGCGCGAACGGTTTGAACATCGAAGGTTAGAACGAGCCAGGCTTCTGGCCCTGAGTGTTTTGCTCCTCATGGGCTTTGTCCTGCCGACCTATTCACAGAAGACGAGCACGTCACAGAAAAAGAGCGGGTCACAGAAAAAGAGCGCGGCGAAAAAACCGCCAGTTGCCGAGACTCCGGCGCCAGAAACCAACCTCGCGAAACTTCGCGACGAATACATCAAAGCGACGAAAGATTACAAAGCGAGTTTGCAGAAGCTGCTTGGGATGTATCAGGACAGCGTCACAAAAGCCGAGCAACGCCACGAACAGCTGCAGAAGCTTTTGGCCGATGGATTGATCTCAAAGTCTGAGCTGGAACAATCCGAAACTTCACTGACTGAGGCCAAAATAAAAGTCACGGGCGTCGAACAACAGATTGCCGGCGCGGATAATCAGATAGCCAACGCGCTAATCGAAATCGAAGGCGACAAGCAATTAGCTAAGCTTGGTCCGGCGCGCAGAGGATCGCTGGTTCAGACGACCTCGTTCATGAGATTTACCGGCGCCGGACACTGGGTCTTGTCGCAGGCGAACCCAATCGAAACGTTCTTTCAGCAGACGTTCAAGAGGCCTTTGCCCATTGCCGTATTCGGCCAGGGGGCCATCCACAATCAGTGGCGGCTGGATCATCGCAACGCGATGGATATTTCGTTGAACCCGGACGGCGCTGAGGGTCAGGCGCTGATCAGATTTTTGCAGAGCAACGGAATCCCGTTCTCAGCCTTTCGCGGAGCGATTCCCGGAGTGGCGACGGGTCCGCACATTCATATCGGCTTGCCTTCGCATCGATACTGAAGTCAGAACCGCCTGCGGTAGCGGGCGGTTGATGTGCGGATTCGCGGCGTCCGCCGTTCCGAACGCTAACCACCCGCTACCGCAGGTGGTTCTGACTTCACTTAATCTCGTCCAGTCTTTCTTTCGCCTGAGCGATCATGTAGCGGAGCTTGACCAGATCGTCCATGATCAGGAACAAACGCAAGCGATCAAAAAATCCACCTTCGATGGCGGCGGCCACGCTGGTGCCGGTTTGTTGCTTGAAAACCATCACCTCGAAATCTCCGCGCGTGCGATAGCGCTCTTCAAAGTGGCTGAGCTTGGTCACGTTGTCATCAGCTTTGACCATCGTGTCGACCATTTTGATCAAAGTGTCAATCTCTTCGTAATCAATCAACGATCTGATTTCGTCGGCCCGGCTGTTGGCATCGGCGGGGACGAAGGTAATCAAAACCCCGGTCGCGCGGTCAGAGTTGTGCGTGTCGCGCACCTCGAACGCTTCAACTCGTGCGGAACCGTTCTGCGCGCGCAAGGTGCCGACCCAATGACGGCCTTTGATTAGCAAAGTTTCCATGCGGCCGTCGATGTCTTCGAGCCTGTTGCGCGGTACGTAAAACTGCGGGTCGCGCGGCGGCGGCAGCCGCTCCCAGCGTCTCTGCGCCTGCACCGCGCTCAGAGATACCAGCAGTACTAGAATTGAGAAAATCAGTAAGCGAGCCGGTTTCATTACACAACTCCTTCGCAGATTTAGTTGAACGAACGTTGGCGAGCTGGAGAGAGTTTACTGTTGATTGTAACTTAGCTCACTGGATTTGGTTCCAAAAATCGGGTGGTGACTAATTTCATCGTGGGGTTTTCTCCAGCCCAGGCGTTTAGAGGTGTGTCAGAACCGCGAGCGGTAGCGACCGGATCAGGAAGAGCCGCGAACTTTATATCGGCCCGGTTTGCTGTAATCCTTTCCGCGAGGTTTCGTTTTTGATTCGATGAGACTCCCTGATCCGGTCGCTACCGCTCGCGGTTCTGACACACCGGCTGCAAATCTTTCCCTAATTACCATGCTCGATATAAAGTCTTACTTCAGTCCGGCACCGTCACGGAGTTGCGCGTGAGACTAACGAACCTATTTCTGGCTCTGGCATTCGTGCTTTCAGCCGGTAGTGTGCTCGCGGCGCAAACCAAAGAGGACGCCGCTAAAGCTCGCTTTGAGCAGTCCGCAAAAGGGTTTCTCCCTCACGGTGGTGTGGTGAACTTTGTCGATGGACAGGCGGAATGTGTCTGCGTAAAAGTGCGCGGCTCAGCTTTCCGCGCCAGGCAGGAATTAACGGCCGGGGATACGATTAAGGTTGGCGCGGGCCGAGTTGAGATCCTTTTGAACCCCGGCTATTACCTCAGGCTGGGCCCAAATACAGAGGCCCGACTGCTCGATCTCACTCCCGGTAATCTGAAAATAAAGCTCGTTTCCGGCTCGGCCATCGTCGAAATTGCCATGGATGAGGCTGGCATGTGGTTTTGGGATTTTGCTAATCGTGTCTTCGATATCGTGACGTTGATCACTCCGCGAGACGAGTATGTGATCTGCCGGGCCGGAGCTTACCGGTTGGATATCGTCTCTGCCGAAGAATCAAAGATGAGCGTTCTCAAAGGACGAGTCGTCGTGGCGGGCACGATTGTCGGTGAAGGACGAACAGCCTCGCTGGTTTCCAGTCACGTGAGCGTCTCTGATCGCAAAAAGACCCCCATGGACGCCCTCGATACCTGGAGTCGCGAGCGAGCGGAGGCTCTGGTGCGTTCGAACAAATCTCTCAAACGGCTCGAATGGTACAAACAAATGCGTGACGGGCCTGCCTATCTCGATAACATGGAAGAAGCAACCCCGGACTCCGGCAGCGCCCGCACCCTCTCAGCGCAACATGGGGTAATCGCCTTCGTTGAAAACGGTCGTCTCTTGAAAAGCGGAAACCCGGCGTGGGAAGTTGTGGAGGCCGGCGGGACCTTGTCGGACGGAGATCGCCTGCGAACTGAAACTGATAGCCGCGCTGAGATTCATCCCTACCCCGCCAACTTCTATCTCTTAATGAATGGAGATTCCGAAATACGCTTTGCCGATTCTGAGGATGGCGATGTCTCGGTAGAGATTGTCAAAGGAGCGGTCGTGGTTGTGGTTGCCGAAATGTCTCAAAAAGTTCGCGAACGGAGCTCACTGAAACTGATCGCCGGTGAGGCCAGGTTTGATATTGGCCGTGAAGGCTTCTATCGCCTCAACCGTCCAGACGCCGGCACTGCCGAACTGCTCATCTATCACGGCGTTGTGCAGTTCAACGGAAGCGAGATCGGCGCGCGAAAGAGGTTGATCATCAACGGAGCGAACTTAACGCTCGCTTCCCTGGACAAGGATGATATAAGCAGTTTCGACGTTTGGAGCGAGCTGAGGGTGATGCGCCGCCTGGTAAACCCGGCTGGCAGAAGACTCTCGTTTGCCGGCGCCTGGTACCTGGATCCGGCATCGGACGAGTACACATTTGTCCCGGGCGGCGGCCGGTATTGCAAATCACCTTACGGTGGCAACTATTCGGTGACCTTAAGATTCAACCGGGTACGAACGCTTCGACGAATCGAAACCAGCGAACAACCCGGCCCGATTCGAACAACGAGCCCGGTGTCGCGGCCGACGATCTTGAAATCACCGCTCCTTCGCAATTAGCGGCTGGCCTTCGGGTTCAGATTCGAGAGGCCGGCGATGCGCCTGCTGGTCGTCCACTGGCGGCGGTGGATGGCTGATGAACTTCTCCAGCGCCGCATCGACAACTTCATTGATGCGCGTCACCGGCACAATCTCCAATTCCTTTCGCACGTCCTCGGGAATGTCTTCGAGGTCCGCTTCGTTGCGCGCGGGCAGAATAATTCGATGAATGCCGGCGCGATGCGCGGCCAAAACTTTTTCCTTGATGCCGCCCACCGGAAACACCAGGCCTGACAAAGTTATCTCACCGGTCATCGCCGTATCGGGTCGCACTCGCCGTCCGGTGTAGAGCGATGCCAGCGCCGCGGTGATCGTCACCCCGGCGCTCGGGCCATCTTTGGGGATGGCGCCGGCGGGCACGTGCAAGTGCACGCCATACTCTTTGAACATCGACGAATTGATCCCGAATTCCTGGGCGTGCGACCAGAGATACGATTGCGCGGCGCGCGCCGACTCCTGCATGATTTCGCCAAGCTGTCCCGTGATGGTAAAGCCGCGGCCACCCGGCAGCAGGTTTGCTTCGATGAATAGAATCTCGCCGCCCATTTCAGTCCAGGCCATGCCGGTCGAGACTCCCGCCGGCAGTTCTTTGCGCGCGAGTTCCGGATAGAAACGCGGCGCGCCCAGATAGTCCTTTATGCTTTCGCCCTCAACGGTGACTTTTTCAGTTTGGCCCTGGGCGATTTTGAGCGCGACTTTTCGCGCCAGCCGGCCAATATTTCGCTCGAGTTGGCGCACGCCCGCTTCGCGCGTGTAGCGCGTGGCGATTTCCATAATCGCGCTGTCGGCGATCTCAATTTGCTCAGGCGTTAAACCGTTCTCTCGAATCTGGCGCGGCAAGAGATAGCGTTTCGCAATCTGCAGTTTCTCGCGATCGCTGTAACCGGCGAGCCCGATAATGTCCATGCGATCTCGCAGCGGCGGCGGAATCGGTCCCAGTTGATTTGCCGTAGCGATAAAGAAAACTTTCGAGAGATCGAAGGGAAGATCGAGATAGTGATCGGTAAACGAATTGTTCTGTTCAGGATCGAGAATCTCGAGCAGCGCCGCTGCCGGATCGCCGCGATAGTCCGCACCCAGTTTGTCGATCTCGTCGAGCATCATCACCGGGTTGTTCACACCGGCGCGGCGAATTGATTGAATGATGCGCCCGGGCATGGCGCCCACGTAAGTGCGCCGGTGGCCGCGCAGTTCGGCTTCGTCGCGCACACCGCCCAGACTCAGCCGCTCAAATTTGCGGCCCATCGCGCGCGCGATCGAACGGCCCAGCGAAGTTTTGCCCACGCCCGGAGCACCGACGAAACAAAGAATCGGGCTCTTGGCGTCGGGCCGCAATTTAATGACCGCCAGGAATTCAAGGATGCGTTCCTTCACATCCTTGATGTCGTAGTGATCTTCATCCAGAACTTTCTGCGCTTCATTCAGATCCAGCAGGTCTGCCGATGATGTTTTCCAGGGCAGCTCCAGAATGAAATCGAGATAGGTGCGAATGACGTGATAGTCGGGCGCCATCGCCGGCAGCTTCTCCATGCGACTCAATTCGCGTTCAGCTTCCTTGCGCACCTCGTCCGGCAGATCGGCCTTGGCCAGGCGCTCGCGCAACTGGGCCGCTTCGGCCTGTTCACCGCCTTCGTCTTCACCCAGCTCTTTCTGGATCGCTTTCATCTGCTGGCGCAAAACGTAATCGCGTTGCGCCTTATCCATTTCCGTCTGCGCTTCGTTGGCAATCTTCGAACGCAGGCGAATGATCTCAACTTCACGCGCCAGAAAATCATGTGACAGATGCAGGAGATCGTCGACGGTGCCGGCCTCGAGCATCTGCTGCTCTTTCTCGACTCCGAGGTTGAGAATCGAACCCAGGAAATACGCGAGCCGCACCGGATCGTCCGCGCTGAGCACAATCATGCGAACTTCGGGCGGCACCTGCGGCAGATAGGCCAGCGCCTGTTGAATCAATGATTGAACGTTGCGCTTGGTCGCTTCGACGGTTTCTTTGTCCTTGACTGACAAAGGCGGCAGCACGCGCACACGTGCTCGCATGAACGGCTCTTGCTGTTCCCAGCCGACCAGTTGGATTCGATCACTTCCCTGGACGATCAAGTGGAGAGTGTCTTCCACTCGTTCCATCCGCTTGATCATCACCAGCGTCCCAACTTCAAACAGATCTTCGGACTTGGCATCGCCGTCCGAGACGCGTTCGGGCCGCACGCTGATGCAGGCGAGCAATTTTTCTTCGCTCGCCAGGGCCGCTTCGACCGCGGCCATCGAGCCGGGCCGGCCCACCGAAAGCGGCACCATCGTCTCCGGAAACAGGGTCGTGTTCTGGAGCGGAAGTACCGGAATTACAAAGGCCTCGCCCTCTGGCTTTTTAGGGGCCGCGGGCTCAGCAGTCTTATTTGAATTGTTTTCTGTTTCTGCCATTGAATTAATTATGAATACGAAAAAATAGGGTCTACCGTTTGGCGGCTTTGGCTTGCCCTTCGTGCAGCCGCAGGATCAAAAGCCCGTCGCGATAATCACGATCGATCGACGAATGTTCTATCGAGCGGGGGAATTGAATCATCTTTTCGAAACGGCTGTAGGTGATCTCGAGCTGGTAATGCGAAACGCCTTCACCGCAGGTGGCATCGCGGCGCAGTCCGCTGATGCGGAGGACCCGCCCGTCAATGGTAATTTCAATATCTGCTGGTCTGATTCCGGCCAGATCGACTTTGACGATCCAACCATCGTCGGTGCGGTAGACATCTGCGGCGGGACACCACAAACGACCCGAAGGCCGCCGATGGCGATCGTCGCGAATCATGCGGAAATAGCGTTCAAGCGATTCGCCGGACATAAAAACTCAGCTCCGTTCCTGAATAACCGAAGGGGTTCGAATAGGGGTTCGTATGAATGAATTATAGATGTTTCGAGGGCGAATGACGAATCCGCAGATTACGCAGACAAGTGTCAGAAGCCCGACCGTCAGGGAGGGCCGCGCCTGACTCGCGTCTTTGCTTACACGCGGACTTCTAACCTTTTCTTTTGGTGGAATCTGCGTAATCTGCGGAAAAAAGCGACTTTACTTGAGCATCAACCACGCCGCCAACGCTGCCCTTTTCTCATCGGCACGCCAGGGAGGATCAAGCGACTTACCAAGATTGCCCAGAGCTAGCTTTATCGCCGCGGGTGAGAGCCCTAGCTCAGAAGCAGCCGTCTTTTCCAACTCGCGATCCGGGAAGGTGCGCGTTCGTAATCCGTGTGCTTTGGCGGCGAGTTCCAGTACGCGACGAAACAGGATGCCTTCAGCAGCGTGGGCCCGAATGTGATAGTTACCGATGCGCGCGAGGTCCCGGTCTTGCGATCCGACCACACAGACGCCCTTCACATTCAACCCTTTGGTCTGCAGCTCTTTGACCATTTTTGCCAGGGCCTTTCGCGCTACCACTTCAATCGGACGAGTGAAGGTGCGAACTGCTCGCTGACTCTGTTCCCAGGGCAAATCCATTACCTCGTGATAGGGTTGAAATGTTTCCCGAATCTTTGGATCGGTGAGCTTGATTTCAGTTTTCAAGACGACGAGAGGCGCGGTCCGGGAGCCGCCGATAGCGACTGCGATGGCCCGACCAGTCTTAGCGCGCAAACCGATGATGAGATTGGAAGTCATCCGCAGATTACGCAGATTTCACAGATTCAAAACCAAATTGCCACGAAAATGCACAAAAGGCCAAAAGAGAATCTCTGGCTCAGGATCCATTTTGCTGACAGGTTGCAGCTGTTTCTTGTTTCCATTTCTCAGTCTTCATCTGTGTAATCTGCGTAATCTGCGGATGATTACGGATGGGTCATCTCTTCGGGCTTGACCCATTCGTCAAACTGTTCGCCGGTCAGCAAACCCGATTCAATCGCCGACTCGCGCAAAGAGACGCCCTTCTTGTGAGCGTTCTTCGCAATCTTCGCCGAGTTGTCGTAACCGATGTGTTCATTCAGAGCGGTCACCAGCATCAGCGAATGCCGCAGATGACCGTCAATCTTTTCACGATCGATGGTCATACCGGCGATGCAGTATTCGACAAAGCCGTGACAGGCGTCATGAATCAGGCGAATCGAATGCAGCAGGTTGTGAATCATTACCGGCTTGAAAACATTCAATTCAAAGTTGCCCTGCGAACCGCCGAAGCCAATCGCCGCATCGTTGCCCATCACCTGAACCGCGACCATTGTCATGGCTTCGCTCTGCGTCGGATTGACCTTGCCGGGCATGATTGAAGAGCCGGGTTCGTTTTCAGGAATTACCAACTCACCCAAACCGCAACGCGGACCCGAGGCGAGCCAGCGAATGTCATTGGCAATTTTCATCAGGGAGGCGGCCAGCGTTTTCAATCCGCCACTACAGAATACAATTTCATCATGCGCCGAAAGACCGGCGAATTTGTTCGGGTGCGATTTGAACGGCAGACCCGTCAATTCGGCAATCTTCTTCGCCGCGCGCTCGCCAAACTCAGGATGCGCATTCAATCCCGTGCCCACCGCCGTGCCGCCAATCGCCAGATCATAAAGACCCGGCAAAGTGTCTTTCATCCGATCGATATCGCGTTCCAGCAGGCTGGCCCAACCAGACATTTCCTGACCGACAGTCAAGGGCGTCGCGTCCTGGAGGTGCGTGCGGCCAATCTTGACTACATCGGCAAACTCTTTCGCTTTGGCATCGATCGCTTCGTAAACTTCCTTGACGCGCGGGATCAACTTATTCATTTGCTCCGCCGCGGCAATATGCATGGCGGTCGGAAAAGTGTCGTTCGACGATTGCGACATATTCACGTCGTCGTTGGGATGAATCGGCTTTTTGCTGCCCATAACGCCGCCGGCAATCTTGATCGCGCGATTCGAGATGACCTCATTCGCGTTCATATTCGTCTGCGTGCCGCTGCCCGTCTGCCAGACGCGCAATGGGAAGTGTTCGTCGAGCTTGCCTTCGATCACTTCATCACAAGCTTGTCCGATAAGCTTCAGCTTGTCGTCCGGTAGCTTCCCGAGATCATTGTTAACGATCGCGCACGCTTTCTTCAGAACGCCAAACGCGCGAATCATCTCGCGCGGCAT
>Ga0070694_100002243_pt1 | contig 11418 bp, 7 predicted proteins | sample KBSK1251metaG_FD_65470 | JGI IMG/M metagenome (GOLD analysis project Ga0070694, IMG submission 65470) | Corn, switchgrass and miscanthus rhizosphere microbial communities from Kellogg Biological Station, Michigan, USA - KBS K1-25-1 metaG | ecosystem: Host-associated > Plants > Roots >... | reverse complement strand
CCACTCTTCTCTTTGAAGTCAGCACACTACCAATCGCTTCTTTCGCAAGACTCAAGACGGTGCGCCTATTCTCAAAAAACACCTTGAGCCACTCTCGCCTGGTTGTTTGTGGAAAATAGATGGCGCGGAAGGCAAATCGCGTGATGAGGTGAAAAATCCGCGGACCAACTGGTGCGTAGCTCATCGCCTGAACCGCTTCTGCATTGCGTGTAGCGTCGTAGGAGTGAGCCCACGCATAATGAAGCTCGTGGTGCGTTTCCGCGATGGTCATCTTTAGAGGTATATGGGCCATCGTATTTTTCTCAAACTTCAGCCAGTGTTTTGGTCGAACCAGACGGCCATCTGCTTGTAGCCGTTTGTACAGAGGTGTGGAAGGGAACGGTGTGAGTTGGCCGAAAACCGGCAGGCCGGGAGGCCAGTTGCGAATCTGTTGCAGGATCCGCTCTGCCACGCCGGGTGTGTCGTTATCCATCCCAATAATGAATGACGTGATGGCGTAGATATTATGCTTAGCAAGACGTTCGAGCACCCCAGTGTATTCTTCGGGCTTGTTAAAGCCCTTCTTAACATCGGCCAGATTTACGGGGTCAATCGACTCCATCCCGATAAAGATGACCTTCCCGCCGGATTCCGCAATCAGATCAACCAGTTCCTGATCGCGTAATAGATTGGCACTAATCTGCGCGATCCAGGGGAGCTGCGCACCGGCTGCGATGATGTCACGCAGCAGTGATTTTGTTCGTTTGATACTGATCGCAAAGTTATCATCGACAAAAAATACTGAGATCACGCCGCCTTCAGCTTTAGCGCGTGCCTTCAACGTCAATAGTTCGTCAACGATGCTTTGATTTGTGCGGAACCGTATCGAGTCGCCGAAGAACCCGGTGACGGTGCAAAACTCACAACCATACGGACAGCCTCGTCCTGACTCGATTGGGACAATGTGAAGAGAGCGCCAATGTGGGCCAACGCGTGATAGCAACGGACGCAGGATGCGCGGGAAGAAATTGAATTGATCAAGATCGAGAGTTTTCCAGGGGATGGCCGGGTAAGGCTGAAGACTCGGCTTCCGTTCTTTACCGGACTCGTCGACCGGGGCATAGATATCTTTGAGTTCATCGCGCGCGGCATCTTCAACTATCCGGGGCCATGTTTCATCAGCTTCACCCAGCGCGATTGCGTCAGCGTGGCGCGGCCCTCCATCTCGACCGAGTGCCTCATCAGGCACTTCAGTAACGTGTGGGCCGCCCATTACAACCCGTACGCCCGCAAGACGAATCGCGTCGGCGACTCGATACGCTTTCTCAATCATTCGAGTCATTGCGCCGATGCCGACCAGATCGATTTTTTGCTGCTTTATGAACTGAACGATCTCATCATCGCTCATCGCCCGTGCATTCGCATCGATCAGAATAACTTCATGACCCGGAGGCGTGATTGCTTGGAGTAGAAACATCCAGAGGTGTGGCATGAAGTTACGAGTAACGCCATTGTCTGGATTGTAGAGCAGGATCTTCATCTTCCAATCCCCCGGTGAATTAATAACAAGCCTTTTCATCTGCGCTGCATTGCGCAAAGGGGCAAGAGGAAGAGGGGAAACTCGATCCAAGTGTCAAAGCAGGCTAGTCGCTTTGCGCTGCACTATAACACATATGTGAGCTGTCGCACATAAGCCGGTCATCTAATCCACGGTGCGCGAAGCACGTTTGTTTCAGGTTTGATATGTGTGTTGCCGCACAGACGTTGCACCGCTCGAGTGGTCTCATATCACTGGTCATCCCTTTTGCGATTACGTCGTTAGGGTGGAAAGCGAGAATATGAACACCAGGAAGTTACAAGATGGCTTTTTGAATCGTAGTGCTGATGGTGCCGCTGTTAACCGGTTGCTCGCCACACTTCCGAAGAATGAATACAAGCGTTTATTGCCCAAATTGAAGACAGTTAATTTGGTTCTAGGCGAGGAGTTGTACGAACCTGGCGAGGCAATTAAGTACGTCTATTTTCCTAACGACTCGATCATCTCATTGATTTCCGAATTGTCGGAGACGTCGTGGCTTGAAGTGGGAATGGTGGGGAATGAAGGCATGGCCGGCCTGCCTGTCTTTATGGGCGTTAGCTCTTCGTCAACACATGCTCTGGTGCAGGGCTCGGGCACGGCAATGAGAATGAGTTCAGCGGCTGTCCGCACAGAAGCAAACCGGCTCGGTAGTTTACATCGCCTGCTGCATCGCTATTCGCACTCACTCCTGACTCAGGTTGCTCAATCATCTGCCTGTAACCGCTTTCACCTGGTTAATGCTCGACTGGCGCGATGGTTATTGATGACAACTGATCGTTTGGGGCTTGAGGAATTTCCGTTGACCCAGGAATTTCTATCCAGCATGTTGGGCGTCCGGCGCGAAGGCGTAAGCAAAGCCGCCGGCGCGTTACAAGCGGCCAAGCTTATTCGTTACAGTCGAGGAATGATCACTCTGCTTAATCGCCGGGGCCTGGAAGCGAAGTCCTGTGACTGTTACACGATCATTAAAGCCGAAACAGACGGGTACCTGAATTGAGTTCCTTATTTTTTATATGTGCTTTATCGCACATACGATAATGCTCGCGTCTTGTTAAGCTGAATTTGTTATTTCGCTCCCGCGCTTAGAGTTAACCCACCGGGGAAAGTTCTCCTAGCCACAAGCGCACAAAGGGCACAAATGTCTTCGCAAAATATTTGCGCCCTTGTGCGCTTTGTGGCATTCACCTTTTGAGACAAGGCCGAGAGGGCAGCATCCCTGTTCAATGCTTTGTATTATTTTTGTCACTTCAGCGATACACCCACCGTTTTGACAAGAAGTTGCTATGGGTGATGCGTAACCTAGAACATCAAAGTTCTCAGAGTGACGTTAGGAGCGTGCTGTTATGAAGGTTTTGCTAATCAATCCGGAGTTTCCCGATACCTACTGGAGTTTTCGACACGCGCTGCCATTCGAGGGTAAGCGATGTGCATTCCCACCACTGGGGTTATTAACTGTTTCTGCGTTACTACCGCCGGATTGGGAGCGGCGACTGATTGATCTAAATGTGGAGTCACTAAAGACCGCCGATATTGAATGGGCGGACATGGTATTCGCCACGGCGATGCTGGTGCAAAAGGATTCGCTCAAGCAAGTCGTGAGACGCTGCAAGTCGCGTGGGAAACGCGTAGTGCTGGGTGGTCCATACGTCACGACGACGATCGAGGATCTGCCGGATGCGGATCATATTTTTGTCGGAGAAGCGGAGACAACGTTGCCGCAGTTCGTTAAGGACCTTGCGGCGGGAGTTGCAAAACGCCGCTACGAGGCGGGCGAACGTCCACCGCTTGCGGTGACTCCTGTCGCCCACTTTCACCTCGCGAATTTGAAGCGCTATAGCGCAATGAGCGTACAATATTCACGCGGTTGTCCGTTCTCCTGCGAGTTCTGCGACATCATTGAAATCTACGGGCGCGTGCCACGAACCAAGAGCATTCAGCAAATGCTGGCTGAGTTTGAAGCGTTGCTGGATCTCAATTGGCGCGGAACCGTATTTATCGTCGACGATAACTTCATCGGCAACAAGAAAAATGTCAGGCTGCTGCTGCCTGCGCTCGCAGAGTGGCAGAAACGAAATGGTTATCCTTTCTCTCTCCTGACTGAATCAAGCGTGAATCTGGCAGATGATGAGCCGCTGCTCGAAGATATGCGGGAAGCCGGCTTTCGACGCGTATTCCTCGGCATCGAGACTCCGGTAGAAGAGAGTTTGAAAGAAGCTCAGAAGTCACAAAACCGAGGTAACTTGCTCGAATCAGTGAAGAAGATTCAGAGCTATGGTATGGAAGTGATGGGGGGCTTTATCGTCGGCTTTGACAACGATCCCGAGGACATTTTTGAACGACAGATCGACTTCATCAGAGAAAGCGCGATTCCGCTGGCGATGGTAGGCCTGCTAAACGCGCTTCCCGATACCCAGTTATGGAAAAGGCTGGAGCGAGAGGGACGGCTGTTAGGAGAAGCTTCAGGAAACAACACGAGCTGTACCTTGAACTTTAAGACTCGCATGGATCCGGCTGTGCTAATTAAGGGCTATCAGTCGATTATGCAGACTATTTACTCTCCACGTGAGTATTATCAGCGCGCGCTTGACTCGATGAAACGAACGGCCCAGGAGTTTGTAGAGCCTCAACGCTACAATGTTGTTAGCGCTGTTACGGCGTTCGCGCGCGTGATGCTCAAGCTTGGAGTCTTTGACGGTGAACGCAAAGAATTTTGGCGCTTCTTTACTCAAGCGCTTGTAAACCATCACGACAAGCTTGCCGAGACACTGCGATTGGCGGCCATGGGGTACCACTTTCGAAAGTTGAACGACGCCTATAGCCAGCAAGTGAGCTGATCAACTATGCCGCCGCGGCTTAGGGTTCTGTAAGATTCGACGTGATAGTCTGAATGAGGAGCGCCGACCACTGACCATGCGGATTTAGCTTTGCACGTTGTGGTATCCTGAACGCTGACAACGACGTGCCGCAGCCTTCGTACACACATCTTGGCGGATTGCGTGACATCGAGAGTTTTCGCCGCTATCTCAGCGAACGTCAAATTAACATTCCTTGTGATAACACACTGATCACCAACGGGAGTTCACCGCTAGCACAGCCGATCGACATAGGTGGCACTAAAGTTGGCAATCGGATCGCCGCTCAACCAATGGAAGGATGGGATGGCACCAGCGAAGGCCGACCAACAGAACTAACGTTTCGCCGCTGGGAACGGTTTGGAGCGAGCGGCGCGAAACTCATCTGGGGAGGCGAAGCGGTTGCGGTGCGGCACGACGGCCGTGCCAACCCCAACCAACTCCTCATCAACAAACATTCACGAGAGGATTTAAGCCGGCTTCGAGAAACGCTCATCACCGCCCACAAGCAGGCGGTAGGTTCCGATTCACATCTGATCATCGGTCTTCAACTCACTCACTCAGGTCGATACAGCCGTCCGAATGTGCACGATCGTCCCGAGCCGAAGATTGTGTATCACCATCCGATCCTCGATAGTCGTTTGGGTATCACTCCCGAATACCCGGTACTGACCGATCAGGAACTGAACGAAATAATTGAAGACTTTCACAACGCAGCGATCGTCGCAGCGCAGGCGGGTTTTGACTTTATCGATATAAAGCATTGCCATGGTTACCTGGGCCATGAACTTCTCAGTGCACACACGCGTGATGGTGAGTTCGGCGGTACTTTTGAAAATCGCACTCGATTCTTACGTGAAATCACGAATGCTGTCCGTGCAGCAAATTCGGCACTCTCGATCGCGGTCCGAGTTTCCGCGTTCGATCTGATTCCCTTCCGCAAAACCTCTGCAGAAACGTGTGGAGCTCCCGAAGAAACCGATGGTTTGCTTCCATACCGTTGGGGATTTGGCGTGAATGTAAACGATCCGCTCGAGCCCGATCTACGCGAACCGATCCAATTTCTCTCGTTATTGCGTGATCTTGGAGTAAAACTCGTTAACATCTCGGCAGGGAGCCCATACTACAATCCACACATTCAGCGACCGGCGTTTTATCCTCCATCCGACGGCTATTCCTCACCTGAAGACCCCCTCAAGGGAGTCGCTCGACAGATGCGAGTTACACGCGAGTTGAAACAACGATTTCCCGAATTGATTGTGGTTGGATCAGCTTACAGCTACCTTCAGGATTTTTTACCGTATGTCGCACAGGCTGCCATTCGAGAGGGATGGACCGACTTCGTAGGCCTCGGACGCATGATACTGGCGTATCCATCTTTATTGTTGGACGTCATTCACGGTCGAACTTTGCAACGCAAGCTCGTGTGCCGAACGTTCAGCGACTGCACTACCGCCCCGCGCGCCGGTCTACCATCTGGCTGCTATCCATTAGATCCCCACTACAAAAACTCCGCTGACGCGTTGCAACTAAAGCAGCTTAAGGCGACCAAAAAAACGCACGGTGAAGACAGGTGAACATCGAAAACGTATTAAGCCGAATACGACCGCGTCGAAAGGTGAAAGGAATCGCTGCCGCGTTACTTCCATTCGACGATCGAGGAGCTGTCGCCGTTGAAGCATTTCAACATCACTTACGGCGTACGCATTCCGCGGGCCTCACAAACGCCGTGAACATGGATACTGGTTACGTCAATTACCTGTCCGAAGATGAACAGCAACTCGTTTTGAAATGGACGCGCGCCGCGCTACCTGCGAATACAAAGTTTGTGGCCGGCGCGTACATCGAGCGACTTGACGGTGACGTCGTTGCACTTTATCGGAGAAAGATTGATGAGATAGTTGAGCATGGCGGAACTCCAATAATCATTCAAACTGCGCGCCTGCACCAGCAGTCCGCGCGAGAGAAGATCAGGTGTTACCAGGAGATTTGTCGTGGTTACGATGAAGTGCTTGGTTTTGAGCTCTCGCCTGTTTTCGCGGCCAATGGTGAGATTCTTGACGACGAGACCATACGCGGGCTGATGGAGATTCCGGAGCTGACCGGATTGAAACACTCGTCGCTCGATCGAGTGAAGGAACTAGAGCGCCTTGCATTGCGCGATGAAATGCGCCCGGAGTTCACCATTTACACTGGAAACGATCTCGCCATCGATTTGATCGAGTATGGTTCCGATTACCTGCTCGGCCTTGCGACGTTCACTCCCGAAAGATTTGCTGAGCGTGACCGTCTTTGGGAAACGGGTGATCCTGCCTATTACGCACTCTCCGACGCATTGCAACACCTTGGTTCTGTAGCATTCCGTCCGCCCGTGCCAGCTTATAAACACTCCGCAGCGATCTTTTTGCACTTGACGGGTCGGATACCCTTCGATAAAGCTCACGCGCAGAATCCGATTCGACCCGCCTGGGAAACGGAACTCATGCGCGAATGCGCTCAGCGGTTGCAGTTGGTGTAACAGCCGGCCGCTTGCGCTGCCACAGCCCTCTTGTGAAGTCTGGAAACTTCACCGGCATGCTTCCCTTCGCAACTGAAACCTGACTCAGTGGACCAGGCACACTCCACGCTGCCGCATCGTAGACGTCGATATCAGGCTCAAGCCCCTCGCGCATGCATTGGACCAACCGGTAACACATCAAGTAATCCATTCCACCATGTCCACCCAGCTTGCGGGCCATCTCGCCCTGATTCTTCCAGAGCGGTGATTCAAATTGCTCCTTATATTTATCGAGTGACGTCCAGGTGTGACCACCGTCTTGTCCCTCGATAAAAATGCGTGGTGGATAGTCACGGAAGATTCCTTTTGTGCCCTGAATCAGGTTTATGCGATCGTACGGACGCGGCGTGCTGACGTTGTGCTGCAACATGATCGTACGCCCTTTCGCCGTCTTGATGATGCTCGTGTTGTAGTCGCCCGTTTTGTAGACCTCTTTCCACTTGGGATCTCCTGCCGGCACGTGATCTTTCCGGAAAGCCTCCAGACCAAGATGCGCCGAGCTCATTGAAACGATGTGATCAAAGCGATCGCCGCGGTTGATGTCCATGTATTGCGCCATTGGTCCAAGTCCGTGTGTCGGATATAAGTTGCTGTCACGGAGAGTGTGATGCCGGCGGCGCCACAGTCCCTCATCCTTGTTCTCAAACAGAATCTCTCGCAGGTCGTGATTGTAAGCACACTCGCCGTGCACGAGATCTCCAAACACACCGGCGCGCACCATGCTCAGAACTGTAGTTTCTGAATCGTCATAACAACAATTCTCCATGATCAAACAATGACGACGCGCCCGTTCAGAAGCATCAACAATGTTCCAACACTCTTCGAGCGTGTAGGCGGCTGGCACTTCAGTGCCAACATGCTTTCCCGCGCGCAACGCAGCGAGCACTTGCGGAACATGCCATTCCCACGGTGTCGCAATGTATACGAAGTCGAGATCGTCACGAGTGACGAGTCTTTCAAAGTCTCGTTCTCCGTTTGCGTAGATGCCCGGTGTCTTCTGACCGGCTTTCTCGATCATTTGCGCCGCACGCGTGCATTTCTCTTTCACGACATCACAAACGGCATTAACGACGACCTTGTCAACGGCAAGAAATTCACGGAGCACCTCCGTGCCACGAAGACCAACGCCGATGATTCCAAGACGGACAACGTCGTGACGTTCAAACCGTTCGCCGATCATCGTTCGCTGCTGCGCACGACGAGCTTGCACTGTTTCCTCTTCGACTGAATACGCCTCGGCGACACTCGATGTGGCCGCGCCTATACCCGCGAGCCCCGCAGCTTTTAACAATTCGCGACGCGATAAAGTTGAATCATCCATGGCGAAACCTCCTCCCACTTAATTAATTGCGCATCTCAACAACAACTGTAGGGGTGGCCCTCCGTGGCCACCCGTGGTTTCCCTACGCACGGGCGGCGACGGAGGGCCGCCCCTACAATTGTTTTCTGCCAATTTCTTTTATGCGTTCGTCGGGCCATTTCTCAAGATAGCGGTATTCAGGATGATTGGGTCTGCCTTTGCACGGATTGCGAGCGGCGTTGTAACAGCAGATCAGGGACCAGCGCGGATTGGGACTGCGATTCGCATCCGAGCGGTGTAACAGGTTCGCATGAAAGAACAAAGCGCTGCCCGGTTCCATTTCGCAGTAAACGAGCTCGAGGTGTTTTAGGGCTTCGTTAACGCGGTCCATATCAGCGCCAGTTTGATCGCCCGTCTTGTTATGGTCTATGCGTCCCATCAGGTGCGAGCCTTTAATCACCTGAAGGCAGCCGTTTTCTTTATTCGCGCGATCGACAGCGATCAAACAACTCGCCATGTAAGGAAAGAGACAACGATTCGAATACCAGTAGCCATAGTCCTGGTGCCATTCCCACGAGCCACCGACGAGCGGCTCCTTCAACATTATCTTATGGTGATAGTGATAGATCTCTCCGCCTAGCAATTGTTCGAGAGGTTCAACGATACGCAAGCAGCGGACGAAAGCGCTGTAGATGTCCTCCTCCAGAACATCCGTTAACCAAAGTTTGCTCGTGCCCGCATGTGCATCGCGACGCTCCAAAGCTTCGCGCTCGAGTCGCTGGTCGTTCCTGGCGATGGTTATCAGCAGTTCCATCTCTTCAGCGTCGAACAGATCCCGCTTCATGAGATATCCGTCGGTATTGAATTGGGCGATTTCCTGTTCCGTTAGTTTAGACATCTGAGTGCCTCTGCACGAAAGACTTTTTGTACAGCCGCATCTGAATCCTTAAACGACGGCTTCTTCTACCGTTGCAAAAGGCCACTGTTTTGTTTGCCGCGACCAGATGAGAAAACATACAAAGCCCAGCACGAGCGTACCGAGACCGAAGGCAATGATCGTCCAATCCGTGGTTGCAAAGACAAACATCCAACCGAACAGTGCCAGCAAGTTTGGTAAAGGATACAACCAGATTCGATAAGGACGTTTTAGCTCCGGCTCGTTTCGACGCAATAATGTTACGGCGACAATCTGGCCTATGAACTGAATGAGAATACGTGTCGTGATCAGCGCGTCGATTACTATTCCGAGCGAAAAGAAACTGCAGATCATTGCGATTACACCAAGCACGACAAGTGAAACGTAAGGAAAGTTTTTCTTCGGATGGAGCCGTCCGAACATTTTGAAGAAATAGCCATCGACAGCGGCGGCATACGGCACCCGCGAGTATCCAAGCAAAAGAGCAAACACAGAACCGAATGCAGTCCAGAGCACCATCGCAGTAAAGAAGGTTGCTACACCACCACCATAAATGCGCTCCATGAAAATCGAAACAACGAAGTTTGATTGCGGATGCTGGTCGGCAGGGACAAACTCACGCCACGGCACCACGCCTATCACAGAAAAGTTTATAGCGATGTATATCAGTGCCACAGCAATCACGCTGATGATGACCGAGCGGGGAATAGTGCGTCCCGGTTCTTTAACTTCTTCACCGATGTAACAGATGTCGTAATAGCCGAGATAATCAAAAATACCGATCCGTGTCGCCGCGCCCAAACCTAAAAAGAAGCCGAGCGAAAAGTTGAAGGCGCCGGGCGGAAAGTCAAAAGCGATGCTGGCGTTGAAATTGAAAATGCCCGTGACGATCACCGCGAGTGTCGTCAGGATCGTCCCAATCCACAAACTGACTGTTAACTTGCCGATGAATGTGATGCGTCGATAGAGAAGCGTGATGTTCAGAACTCCGAGGGCGACGATTACCGCGAGAGATTGAGTCCGGCCTATGTCTTTCCAGATGTAGCCGAGATACTGCGTGAATCCTATGTAACCGGAAGCAATCTCCAATGGACCACTCAGAATGAACTGCCAGATAAACAAAAAACCCATGAGCCGTCCAAACGTTTCGCGTCCAAAACCCTCGCGCAGGTAAACGTACGAGCCTCCCGATCCAGGCATGGAAGCCCCGAGTTCACTCCAGATCATTCCGTCCGAAATCGTTATTACTAACGCAATCAGCCAACCCAGCATCGCCTGTGGGCCGCCTAACGTGGACAGAAGCAGCGGGATCGTGATGAACGGCCCGATGCCGATCATGTTGGTCATGTTCAGCGCTGTTGCTTCCAACAATCCAAAGCGCCGCAACAGGTGCGGTGCTTCCGATTCGTTTCCGTGGCTTGAATGATCAGCGCTCATTTGGTTTCGACACGTCGAGCGAGACTCCTCTTCCTTTTACTTGTGAACGCACCGTCGCCATCCACGTCTCGTAATTCGTACCGGTTCCGCCGGAGAGTTTCGGATCAGCGTTGCTGAATCCGGGTTCCTGATTTGGATCCGCGAGGCCACCCACCGGAATCTCACGTCCGTTGTTGAAAAACGTGTTCTCGCGGTGATCGAAGTTACTGATCTTCACGCCTTCGCCCGTCACCTGATAAAGCATCGTCTCGTCAACCACGCCAGAGAGTATGAAGATGTTGTATTTCAAAGCGAGATTTTCTGTTTGCGTCAACCGCACCGAGCGGCCGCACTGTTTAGCCGGACTATCAACTTCATTACCGGGTCGAATCAACAGCACCCCCCGCTCGCCAATGCCGACGAAGGTGTTGTTTTCAATCCGTGCGTTCTTAGCTGCCCAGATCGAAACAGGTTCGACGGGTCGTTCGCCAGGGCGTGTCGAAAGCACAAGGTTATTACGAGCAGTCATGTCATACGACTCGAACTTTGCAAACGAGCATGGATCGCCGTAGCGTCCGTCTATGAATAGATTCGGATCCGTTGAGCCGCCTGAGAATGCCGCTCCCGAGTTATCGACGAACACGTTTCCTTCGATCAGCACGCGACTTCCGCCACCTTTTGAAACAACGCCGCGATGAGAGTTACGAATGAGGTTTCGCCGCACGATCGTGTCATCCACGCACGGAAGGTCAATCGCGGGCTTGCGTTGATAGTTCTTGCCGTCAAACAGCTCGTTGTCTTCAATCGTGATGTGATGCG
>Ga0070694_100002242_pt1 | contig 11420 bp, 7 predicted proteins | sample KBSK1251metaG_FD_65470 | JGI IMG/M metagenome (GOLD analysis project Ga0070694, IMG submission 65470) | Corn, switchgrass and miscanthus rhizosphere microbial communities from Kellogg Biological Station, Michigan, USA - KBS K1-25-1 metaG | ecosystem: Host-associated > Plants > Roots >... | reverse complement strand
CGCGGATTCACCTGCCCGTTCTGCCGGATCTACATGGAGGGCATGCGCGAGGGCTACGAGCTACTCCGGGCCACCGACACCGAGATCATCCAGGTGGGCCCGAACCTGCTGCAGTCCGCCCGGATCTTCTTCGGGCACAGCCCGACCCCGTACCCCTTCGTCTGCGACCCCGACAAGCGGCTCTTCGCGGTCTACGGGCTCGGCGACCGCGGTGCCCTGGAGGCGACCCGCTCCGCGGTGGTGAGCTTCTCCTACGCCTTCACCCACGGCGATACCGGGCCCCAGCTCCGGGGGGCGTGGCTCGACGTGATGAACCGGAACTTCGTGCGCCGGCTGCACCACCACGCCATGACCGCCATGGAGCAGGGCATCTTCCTGGTCGATCGGGAGGGCGTGATCCGCCATCGCTCGGTGGTCGGCCCGCTCGACGCGGTCCCCCGGGGCGGCCGCCTGGCCGAGCTGGTCCGGGCGCACTCGTAGATCCGGTTCGCCTCGCCGGCCCGTAGTTCAGGGCAGGTAGTCAAGATGTCGGGGGGGCTTGGCCATTGAAATACTACCGGCAGTATCGTATGACTTGAGACGACCGATGCCTGCTTTCGACATCGACTCGTACGTCGGGCGCTCGAGGGCGGTGGACCTTGCGGCCATCGACTGGGCCGCGGTACCGCGGCATCCCGTGCCCCCCGAAGCCCTCCGCACCATGCGCTTCATGCAGGACATCGAGAGCCACACCATCATCTACCTGCGGTCTCTGCTGGCCACCCGCGCCATCGACGACCCCGACGTCGCCACCTTCCTGGCTTGCTGGGTCTACGAGGAGACCTTCCACGGCCTGGCGCTCCAGCGCTTCCTGGAAGCGGCCGGCGCGCCGGTAGGCGAGCGGGCGCTGCCCCGCGGGCGGGAGCCCTGGGCCAAGCGGATCGAGGCGGCGGCGACCGCGATGGTGTCGAAGGCCTGGCCCGACTTCTGCGCGGTGCACATGACCTGGGGCGCGATCAACGAGCTGACCACGCTCACCGGCTATCGCCGCCTGGCCGCGCTGACCGACCATCCGGTGCTCGCGGAGCTGCTCGATCGCATCGCGCTCGACGAGTCGCGGCACTTCTTCTTCTACTACCGCCAGGCCGAGATCCGCATGCAACGGCGCGCGGTCGCGCGGACCGCCCGGTTCCTGGTGGACCGGTTCTGGGCCCCGGTGGGCAGCGGAGTCCAGCCGGACGCCGAGCTGCGCTTCCTCGCCACCTACCTGTTCAAGGGGTCGGATGGGCGGGCCGCGGCGCGCAAGGTGGATGAGACGATCCGGCGCCTTCCCGGGTTCGAGACGGCGCAGCTCCTCGAGGCCTGGATGGATCGGCACATCCCGCACGCGACACCGCTCGACGAGCCGGCCCGCGATGCCGTACCCGAACCGGCACGCGATGCCGCACACGAGGGAGGACGCAATGGCCACGGCAACCACTGAGCGCCCGACGGACCAGCGATCCACGACCGGCCACTACCGCGCCTACACCCCGCGCCCCTTCACGCGCGCGGAGCGCGATTCGGTGACGATCCTTTTCGGCGGCCTGCACTGGCGCGTCGAGCGAATCTTGCAGGCGGTACTGGAGAGCGGCGGCCACAAGGCGCAGGTGCTGCCGGTGGCCACCAAGGACGACCTCCTCACCGGCCGCGAGGTCGCCGACATCGGCCAGTGCTGCCCGACCAGCTTCACCACCGGCAACCTGGTCAACTTCCTGAAGAAGGAAGCCAAGGCCACCAGCGCGGCGGACGTGAACAGCAAGTTCGTCTATCTCACCGCCGGCTCCTGCGGGGCCTGCCGCTTCGGCCAATATCACCAGAGCTACGAGCTGGCCCTGCGCAACTCGGGCCTCGACGCCTTCCGCATGTTCCTCCTCGCCCAGGATCAGCTCGACCAGAAGGCCGCGATGGGCGACGGGCTCGATCTCAATCTGCCGGTCACCCTCGGTTGTCTCTGGGCGATCTTCTGCACCGACCTCGTGCAGGACCTCGAGTACCAGGTGCGGCCCTACGAGTTGGTTCCCGGCCGGACCGAGGCGGTGGTGAGGGAGTCGGTGGAGCTGCTCTACCAGGCGTTCCGCCACCGGCCGTCGCGCGGCCCCTGGCGATCGGTGCTGTGGTTCCTCACCACCGGCTACTTCGCCAAGGTGATGCGGCAGGTGCGCGCGAAGTTCGACGCGATCGAGGTGGATCGCCTGCGGGTGAAGCCGACCGTGAAGATCACCGGCGAGTTCTACCTGCAGACCGTGGAGGGCGATCCCAACTACAACATCCACCGCTGGCTCGAGGCGGAAGGCGCCGAGGTGTACCCGGCCGGCATCACGGTATGGATGGACTACCTCCTGCGCCTGGGGCTGCAGCGCTTCGAGGACTACTCGGGCATCGAGCGGGGCGCGCGGCTCAAGCTCGGTCTCGGGCGCACCGTGCAGGCCATCTACCGCGGCACGTTCAACCGGCTGCGCCGGGCCATGGGCAATTTGACGCACGAACTGCCCTATCAGCTCGAGCTGCGGCGGCTGGCCGCGCCCTACTTCCACAGCCGCCTGGACGGAGGCGAGGGCGACATGCTGGTGGGCAAGGCGATCTGGGCGCACCAGAAGAAGAAGGCCCACATGATCTGCGAGCTCTCGCCCTACTCCTGCATGCCCAACACGATGTCGATCGGGGCGATGGCCGGCGTGATCGGCAAGCACCCCGATCTCCTCTACGCCCCGCTCGAGATCAAGGGCGACGCGGAAGTCCACGCGCTCTCGCGCTGCCAGATGATCCTCACCGAGGCCAAGAAGCGGGCCCAGCGCGAGTTCGACGAGGCGCTCGGCAAGAGCGGCATGACCCTCGACCGGGTGCGCGCCTACCTCGACGCGCACCCGAAGATGAAGCGTGCGACCTACCGCGTCCCGCACATGGGCTGCGCGGGCCAGGCCGCGAATCTCGTACTGCACGTGGCCCAGAAGGCCGGATGATGAAGCTCATCGGAATGGACGTCGGCTCCACCACCGTGAAAGCGGTCGCGGTGGAATGGCGAGCCGCCGCCGAAGGCGAGGCGAGCGGATACAAAGTCCTGTGGCAGGACTATCAGCGCCACAACACGCGCCAGGCCGAGAAGGTGCTCGAGTTCCTCGGGCGCATGGAGGACGAGGCCCAGGTGGTGGCGGCCCGCGATCGCGTCTTCTTCACCGGGTCGGGCGCGGGCCTGCTCGGCCCGCTCGTCGGGGCCAAGATGATCCAGGAGGTGGTCGCGGTCGCCGCCTGCGTCGAGCGGCTGCACCCGGACGTGCGCTTCGTGTCGGAGATCGGCGGCGAGGACATGAAGACGATCTTCTTCACCCCGACCGGCACCGGCCGCTCCAAGCAGGTCTACATGCAGTCGGCGTGCAGCGGGGGCACCGGCACCTTCATCGAGAAGACCGCGCGCAAGCTCCAGGTGGCGAGCGAGCAGCTCGCGGCCCTGCCCTACGCGGGCATGAGCCTCCACAAGGTGAGCAGCAAGTGCGGCATCTTCGCGGAGACCGATGCCAACACCCTCGTCAAGACCGGGGTGCCGGTCGAGGAGATCATCGCGAGCCTCTTCGAGGCGGTGGTGTACCAGAACCTCGCCACCCTCACCAAGGGCAATACCCCGACCCCCGAGGTGCTGCTGCTGGGCGGGCCGAACCTCTTCTTCAGGGGATTGCAGGAGGCCTGGCGCCATCACCTCGGCAAGCTGTGGGAGCAGCGGAAGCTCGCGCTGCCCGGGGGGCGTGATCCCGCGTCGCTCATCACGGTGCCCGCGGAGGCGCTCTACTACGCGTGCCTCGGCTGCGTGGAGATCGGGGCGGGCGAGGCGGACGGCGTCGCGGTCTACCAGGGGCGCGACCGGCTGCGCTGGTGGGTGGAGGAGGGCCAGCAGGAGGAGAAAGCCAAGGCGGGCGGCCGGGCGCTCGTGGCCTGCGCGGAGGACCTCACCTCGTTCGTCGCCGAGTTCGACCTCAAGCGCGCGGCGTCCGCCCGGGCCGCCGCGGACCTGGCGGGCCCGGTGCTGGTCGGCTGCGACTTCGGCAGCACCACCGCCAAGGCGGTCGTGCTCTCGCCCGCGCGCGAGCTGCTCTTCACCTGCTACGCGCTGTCCAAGGGCAACCCGATCGAGGACGCCCAGTCCCTCTTCCGCCAGGTCCGGGAGGCGGGATACGCCGACGTCGGCGGCCTCGCGCTGACCGGGTACGGCAAGGATCTGCTGCGCGACGTGGTCGGGGCCGACGTGGCGGTGGTCGAGACGGTGGCCCACGCCACCGGCACGCTGCACTTCCATCCCGACGCCGATGTGATCTGCGACGTGGGCGGCACCGACGTCAAGATCATGATCCTGCGCCAGGGCACGGTGGCCGACTTCCGGCTGAACTCGCAGTGCTCCTCCGGCAACGGGGCCTTCCTGCAGGGCGTGGCCGAGCGCTACGCGATCCCGCTCGAGGCGTACGCCGAGAAGGCCTTCGAGGCCAAGGCGATGCCCACGCTCGCGATGGGCTGCGGGGTCTTTCTCCAGTCCGACATCGTGAACCAGCAGCGGAAGGGCTGGGCCGCCGAGGAGATCATGGCCGCGCTGGCCGCGGTGCTGCCGGTGAACGTGTGGATCTACGCCGGCCAGCTCCAGAACCTGCGGTCGGTCGGACGCAAGTTCGTGCTGCAGGGGGGTACCCATCGCAACATGGCGGTGGTGAAGGCCCAGGTGGACTTCATCCGCGGCAAGGTCCCCGAGGCCGACGTGGTGCTGCATCCGTACTCGGGCGAGGCGGGGGCCATCGGCGCCGCGCTCTGCGCGGCGGACTGGCGCGAAGGCGATGGCGGGCGCACGAGCCGCTTCCGCGGGTTCGAGGCGATCGCGGCGCTCACCTACACGAGCACGACCGCGGCCGACACCGTCTGCAAGTGGTGCCCGATCAACTGCACGCGCACCTTCATCGACGTGCAGCTTCCGGGCGCCAAGGGCCGGCCCTGGAGCAAGCTGCCCCTGGCCGCGGGCTGGGAGCGGGTCATCAGCGGCAACTCCTGCCCGAAGGGGCTGGTCGAGGACGTGAACGAGCTGCGCGAGGTGAAGGCCAAGCTGGAGGAGGTCAAGCGTGACTACCCGAACGTTGCCGAGATGGTTCGGAAGGACGCGTTCCGCCGCTCCCGCGCAGGATCCGAGGTCGTCGCGGGCTAAGCTCCGGATCGGCATCCCGCGCGTCCTGAACCTCTGGTCCACCCACCAGTTCTGGATAGGCTTCTTCGGCGAGCTGGGGGTCGAAGCCCGCCAGCTGGCCTTCTCCTCCGACACCTCGGAGGAGCAGGGACGCCAGTTCGGCAAGGGCCGCGGCACGGTGGACTGCTGCTACCCGGTCAAGTGCATCGCGGGCCACTACGGCGAGCTGATCTTCGGCCAGCGCGAGAAGCTCGACATCCTGTTCTCGCCGATGATCTACAACCTCCCCTCGTTCCTCTCCGGGCACGTGGCGCGCACGCTGACCTGCCCGCGGGTGATGGCCGCGCCCGAGAACATCAAGGCCGGCTTCATGAAGGAGCGCGACGTCTTCGCCGAGCAGGGCATCCGCTACGCGACCCCCTTCGTCTCCCTCGACGAGCCGCGGCTCGTGCCCAAGCAGCTCTGGGAAGCGCTCGACGGCGTCATGCCCGGCCTCACCGCCGAGGAGACGGCCCGGGCGGCGGAGGCGGGCTACCGCGCGCTCACCGAGTTCAACGCCCGCCTGCGGCGGAAAGGGCGCGAGGTGCTCGAGTGGTGCGCGCGCGAGAACCGCGGGTGCCTGATGGTCCTGGCCCGGCCCTACCACATGGACCCGGGCATCGGCCACGAGATCGAGGTGGATCTGCAGGCCTACGGGTACCCGGTGCTGTGGGCCCAGTACTTCCCGATCGACGACGACCTGATGCAGTGGGCCTTCGGGGAGGACGTCCGGGCCGGCCACATCCGCTCGCCGTTCGACATCCACGACGTGTGGCCGTCGTCCTACAGCAGCAACACCAACGAGATCCTGTGGGGCGCCAAGGCGGCCGCCCGGATGCCGTGGGTCACCTGCGTGGTGCGCCTGGCCAGCTACGAGTGCGGCATGGACCAGCCGACCTACACCCCGGTGCAGCAGATCGTCGAGCGGTCGGGCACGCTCTTCTTCTCCTTCCAGGACCTGGATTCGACCAAGCCGGCGGGGTCGGTCAAGATCCGGGTGGAAACCATCGCCCATTACCTCGAGCGGTACGCGGGCAACATCATCGAGAAGAAGAAGGCCGCGATGGCTCCGGGGTGTCCGCTGCTGCCGGAGGTCGCGGAGGTGACCCCCGCCTGAGCCCGGACGTATCTTTGACAGGGGTTTAGCCCCCGGCCTACACTCGCCGGTGCGATGGCCCGACGCCGGCGGCTGTTCTGGAAGTACGTCTTCTTCTTCTCCCTCCTCGTCACCGTCGCCCTGCTCGCCAGCGGCCTGGTCGAGATCTACTTCTCCTACCAGGAGAGCAAGGAAGTGCTCTCGGCGCTCCAGCGGGAGAAGGCCCAGGCCGCCGCCGTCCGGATCGAGGGGTTCATCACCTCGATCGAGCACCAGATGGGCTGGGTGACCCAGCCCCGCGCGGTGGCGGCCACCCCCCTCGAGCAGCGGCGGTTCGACTTCTACCGCCTTCAGCGTCAGGTGCCCGCCATCACCGAGATCAGCTACATCGACCCCGCCGGGCGGGAGCAGGTGCGGGTCTCCCGCCTCGCCATGGACGTGTTCGGCAGCCAGACGGACCTCTCGGCCGACCCGCGCTTCACGGAGGCCCGGGCCCGCCGGCTCTACCGCGGGCCCGTGTACTTCCGCAAGGAGTCCGAGCCCTACATGGCCATCGCCATCGCGGAGGGCGGGCAGGGGGGCGGTGTCACCGCGGCCGAGGTCAACCTCAAGTTCATCTGGGACGTGGTCTCCCAGATCAAGGTGGGCAAGGCCGGGCAGGCCTTCGTGGTGGACGGGCAGGGCGCGCTCATCGCGCACCCCGACATCAGCCTGGTGCTCCAGAAGACGGACCTGTCCCGGCTCGAGCACGTCAAGGCCGCGCTCACCCCCGCCCCGGGCGCCGGGCTCGCGCAGACGCCCATCGCGGTAGCGCGCAACCTGAAGGACCAGCGGGTGTTGACCGCCCACGTCACGATCCCGTCGCTGCGCTGGACGGTCTTCGTGGAGCAGCCGCTGGAGGAGGCCTTCGCGCCCCTCGAAGCCTCGGTCCGGCGCACCGTGCTCCTCGAGCTGATCGGCATCGCCCTCTCGGTGATCGTCAGCCTGACCCTGGCCCGGACCATGGTGAAGCCGATCCGCGCGCTGCAGGCGGGGGCGGCCCAGTTCGGCGAGGGCAACCTGACCGGCCGCATCGCGGTGCGCACCGGCGACGAGCTGGAGGGGCTGGCCGAGCAGTTCAACAGCATGGCGGGGAAGCTCCAGGAGTCCTACGCGGGTCTCGAGCGCAAGGTGGAGGAGCGCACCCACGAGCTGAGCGAGGCGCTCGAGCAGCAGACCGCGACCGCCGAGGTGCTGCGGGTCATCTCGAGCTCCCCGACCGACCTGCAGCCGGTCATGGACGCGGTGGTCGAGAACGCGGCGCGGCTCTGCGACGCCTCCGACGCGAACATCTTCCGCATCGAGGGCGAGGAGTTCGAGCGGATGGCCGTCTATGGCGTCCAGATCGTCCGGCCTGAGACGATGGCCCGCCGGGCGATCTCTCCCGGGCTCGTGACCGGCCGGGCGGTGCTGGAGCGCCGAACCATCCACATCGAGGATCTCGCGGTCGAGACCGACTACCCGGATTCACTCGAGCTTCGGCAGGCGACCGGCACCCGGACGCTCCTGGCCACCCCCCTGCTGCGGGAAGGGGTACCGATCGGAGTGATCCTCATCCGCCGCCTCGAGGTGCGCCCGTTCTCGGACAAGCAGATCAAGCTGCTCGAGACCTTCGCGGACCAGGCGGTGATCGCGATCGAGAACGTGCGGCTGTTCCGGGAGCTGGAGGTGCGGAACCGGGACCTGACCGAATCGCTGGAGCAGCAGACCGCCACCGCGCAGATCCTCGGGGTCATCAGCAGCTCCCCGACCGATCTCCAGCCGGTGATGGCGGCGGTCGTGGAGGCCGCGGCCCGCCTGTGCGACGCGCAGAACGCGCAGATCTTCCAGATCGACGGATCGCAGATGCGGCTCGTGGCCCGCCACGGGCCGGTGAAGTCGAGCCTGGAAGCCGGCGAGGTCCGGTCGCTGACGCGCGGCTCGGTGTCGGGCCGGGTGGCCCTGGAGCGCCGCACCCTCCGGATCGACGACCTGCGAGTCGATCTCGAGGCCGAGTATCCCGACATCGCGGCGGCGATCCGGCGCCAGGGCATCGCGTCCACCGTGGGAGTGCCGCTCCTGCGCGAGGGCGCCGCGATCGGGGCGATCACCGCGTTCCGGACGGAGGCGAGGCCGTTCAGCGACCAGCAGGTCGCCCTGCTCGAGACCTTCGCGGACCAGGCGGTGATCGCGATCGAGAACGTGCGCCTGTTCCAGGAGCTGCAGGCACGCACCCAGGACCTCTCGCAGTCGCTGGAGGAGACCGGAGCCCTCAGCGAGGTCATCCGGGCGGTCAGCTCCTCGCTCGACCTCCGCGAGATCCTCGACGCGGTGGCGCGCCGGGCGCTCACCCTCGCGGGGGCGGACGGCTGCGGCATCTTCGAGTACAGTCCCGAGCGCGCGCGGTTCCACGCGGTGGTCAGCCAGGGGATCAGCCGCCAGTTCCTGGACGCGATCCCGGTCGGCACGAGCCAGGGCACGCTGGGGCGGGCGACCCAGGCGGGCGAGCCGGTCCAGGTCCCGGACGTGGAGGCGGTGCCCGACTATCCGTTCCGGGACCGCTTGCTCTCGGAAGGTCTGCGCGCGGTGCTCACGGTGCCGATGGTGGGCGGCGACGTGGCGCGGGGTATCGTGCTCTTCCGCCGCGCGCCCGGCGACTTCGACGAGCGGGTGGTGACGCTGATGCGAACCCTCGCTGACCAGTCCAAGGTCGCGATCGCCAACGCGCACCTCTTCCGGGAGATCGAGGAGAAGAGCCGGCTGCTCGAGGAGGCCAACCAGCACAAGTCGGAGTTCCTCGCCAGCATGTCGCACGAGCTGCGGACTCCGCTGAACGCGATCATCGGGTTCTCGGAGGTCCTGCTGCAGCGCATGTTCGGGGAGCTGAACCCCAAGCAGGACGAGTACCTGCAGGACGTGCTGTCCTCGGGACGCCACCTGCTCTCGCTCATCAACGACATCCTCGACCTGTCCAAGGTGGAGGCGGGCCGCATGGAGCTGGAGCTGGCGCGCTTCGATCTGCCCCAGGCCCTGCAAGACACCCTGGTGCTGGTGCGAGAGCGGGCGGTGCGGCACGGGATCGATCTGCAGCTCGACGCGGACGCCCGTCTCGGCGATCTGGTCGCCGACGAGCGGAAGATCAAGCAGGTGATGCTGAACCTCCTCTCCAACGCGGTGAAGTTCACGCCCGAGGGCGGGCGCGTGGACGTGCGCGCGATTCCCACCGACGGAGGAGTCGAGATCTCGGTGACCGACACCGGGATCGGCATCGCCCCGGAGAACCAGGAGCTCATCTTCGAGGAGTTCCGCCAGGTCGGGGGCGACTACGCTCACAAGCGGGAGGGCACGGGACTCGGCCTGACCCTCGCCCGCAAGTTCGTGGAGCTGCACGGCGGCCGCCTCTGGGTCAAGAGCCAGCTCGGCCAGGGCTCCACCTTCACCTTCTCGGTTCCGGAGCGACCATGGCCGGCGAGCTGATCCTTATCGTCGAGGACAACGAGAAGAACCGGAAGCTGGAGCGGGACATCCTCCAGTTCCACGGCTACCGCACCGCGGAGGCCGAGAACGCGGAGGACGGGATCGTGCTGGCCCAGGCGACGCCGCCCGCCCTGATCCTGATGGACATCCAACTCCCGCGCATGAACGGGATCGAGGCGCTCCAGGTCTTGCGCGCCGACGCGCGGACCCGGGCCGTCCCGGTGATCGCGGTGACCGCGTCGGCCATGACCCAGGACCGGCAGAAGATCATGGCGGCCGGCTTCGACGGCTACCAGGCCAAGCCCATCGACGTGACCCAGTTCGTGGCCGCGGTGCGCGCGATGCTCGATCGTCGTGGCCCGGAGGGGAGCGCCCGGTGAACGATCCGGCCCGCATCCTGGTGGTGGACGACACCCCGATGAACGTCAAGCTCCTCGAGGGCGTGCTCGCCGGCCACGGCTACGCGGTGATCACCGCGCCTTCCGGCGCGATCGCGCTGGAGCGGGTGCGGACCGAGCTGCCGGACCTGGTGCTCCTGGACGTGGTGATGCCCGAGATGAGCGGGTACGAGGTGTGCCGGCGCCTGAGGGCCGAGGACGCGACGCGGCTCCTGCCGGTGGTCATGGTTACCGCGCTCGACCCGGTCACCGAGCGGGTGAAGGGCATCGAGGTGGGCGCCGACGATTTCCTGACCAAGCCGATCAACCAGCCCGAGCTGCTGGCCCGGGTGCGCTCGTTGCTGCGCATCCGGGCCCTGCACGACGAGCTGGCCGAGCTGAACCGGACGCTCGAGCAGCGGGTGCGGGACCAGGTGGCCCAGCTCGAGCGTCTCGGGCGCCTGCGCCGCTTCTTCTCGCCCCAGCTCGCGGAGCTGATCGTGGCCGGCGAAACCGAGGATCCGCTCAAGAGCCACCGCCGGGAGATCACGGTGGTGTTCCTCGACCTGCGCGGGTTCACCGCGTTCGCGGAGACCGCGGAGCCGGAAGAGGTCATGACCGTCCTCCGCGAGTATCACGCGGAGATGGGCCGGCTCATCGTGGCCGCGGAGGGCACGCTGGAGCGATTCACCGGCGACGGCATGATGATCTTCTTCAACGATCCGGTCGAGGTACCCGATCCGGCCCCGCGGGCCGTCCGCATGGCGGGCGCGATGCGGGAGCGCATCGCCACGCTCACCGAGGCGTGGCGCAAGCGCGGGTTCGATCTCGACTTCGGGGTGGGCATCGCGCAGGGCTACGCCACCATCGGGGCGGTCGGCTTCGAGGGGCGGCTCGACTACGGGGCCATCGGCACCGTGACCAACCTCGCCTCGCGGCTCTGCGGCGAGGCCAAGCCGGGGCAGATCCTGCTCAACCAGCGGGTGGCGGGCGGGGTGGACCAGATCGCCGAGGTCGAGCCGGTCGGCGAGCTGACGCTCAAGGGCTTCCAGCGGCCGGTGAAAGCCTTCAACGTCGTGCGCCTGAAGGAGTGACGGGGCGGTCGGATGGATCGCAGGTCCTTCACGGTCACCGTGATCGCAGGGCTCGCCACCCTGCCGCGCGCCACCTTGGCGCAGCCGTCGTCGACGAAGCCGGTCAAGGTCGGCGTGCTCCGAGCCGCGCCGGACTCTTCCGTTTT
>Ga0070694_100002241_pt1 | contig 11421 bp, 8 predicted proteins | sample KBSK1251metaG_FD_65470 | JGI IMG/M metagenome (GOLD analysis project Ga0070694, IMG submission 65470) | Corn, switchgrass and miscanthus rhizosphere microbial communities from Kellogg Biological Station, Michigan, USA - KBS K1-25-1 metaG | ecosystem: Host-associated > Plants > Roots >... | reverse complement strand
CCGTTCCTCGATGCGCGATTGGCAACCGTCGCGCCAGGCCGGATCGTCGACGAGGCGTTCGACCAGGCGACGATCCGGGAACGCCGCCTGGACGGGATCCACAGCATCGTCCTCGTCGATGAGGTCGCGATGCTGGCCGTCCCCGACGCCGCCCATCGACCCTGGCAGCTCCGGGCCACGGCGTTGCCGGAGGCCGTGCCACCGGCCGTGCCGGAGGCGATCGATGACCCGTGCGCTCCCGACGAGGCGGCGTTCGAGGACTGCATCCGGCTGCCGACCGTGGCGTCGGTGACCCCGACCGCCGGGTTCCGGTCGGTCTCGACGCCGGTCCTGATCGAGGGTTCGGGGTTCCTCCCGGGACCGGTCAGCGTGACCTTCGATGGGCTGCCCGCGCTCGGCGTGGTCGTGATCCGCGACGGCGTCCTGACCTGCCGGACCCCGCCCGACTCGAGCCCGCCCAGCGGCCAGCGGGGCGCCGTCGACGTCTCGGTCGTCAACCCGGATGGCGCCGCCGTGCTGTCCGACGGGTTCGTCTACCTCGTCGATCCCGGTGGGCCGGAGCTGCCCGAGCAGCTCACCGTCGCCGAGCTCGACGACGCGGACCTCCTGCCCCTTCGATCGATCCAGGCTGCCCTGATCCGGCTCTGCCATGGCCGTGGCGACATCCTCGGGCTCCTCGATCTGCCGGCGCACTTCCGCGTCCGCGAGTCCCTCGAATGGCAGGCAGACCTCCGCAACTCACTCGGTCTCGCGCGGCGGCGCGGCCCCGGTGACCGCGACCTGCCGGTCGACCCGAGCTATGCCGCCGTCTATCACCCGTGGGTGATCGTGGCCCCTGCCGGGGCAGCGGCGCCCCTCCGGGTGACCCCGCCGGACGGAGCGATCGCCGGGCTGATCGCCGCCCGGGAGCTCGCTCGCGGTGCCTGGATCGCACCGGCAAACGACGCCCTTCGAGATGTCCAGGGCCTGTCGCTCGACCTCACCCGCGACGAGTGGGCGACGCTGTTCCCCGAGCAGCTGAACCTCATTCGACGGGAGGCGGCGGACTTTCGCCCGATGAGCGCCCACACGCTCAGCGACGTCGCCGAGCTCCGCCAGATCTCGACCCGGCGGCTGCTGATGCTGCTCCGGAAAGCCGCGCTCGAGCGGGGCATGGACTACGTCTTCGAGACCAACCACGATCGGTTCCGGCAGGGCGTCGCCGCGGCGCTCGCGGCGCTGCTGAGGCGGATGAACGACGCGGGCGCCTTCGCCGGGGCAACGCCCGACGAGTCGTTCCGGGTCGACACCGGCCCGGCGGTGAATCCGCCGGAGGAGGTCGACCGCGGCAGGTTCGTGGCCGTCATCCAGGTCGCGCCGTCGGTCCCCGCCGAGTTCATCACCGTCGCGCTGACCCGGACGGCCCAGGGTTCGCTGCAGATCGCGAGCGTCTGAGATGCCGAACGAGACCTACCCGTTCGTTGCCTTCAACTTCGAGGTGCAGCTGCACATCCCCGATGCCACGAGCCTGGGGCTGTCGGACCCGCTCGTCACCGGTGCGTTCGCCGAGTGCGACGGGCTCGAGATGACGATGGAGCCGAAGAAGGTCAAGGAGGGCGGAAACAACACCTCGCAGGTCCACCTCGTCGGTCCCGTGACCTACGGCAACCTGACGCTGAAGCGCGGGATGACCCCCAACTTCGACCTGTGGACCTGGTTCCGGCTTGCAACCGCCGGGACCACGCGCGGCCTCCGGGCCCAGGGTGCCGTCGCCCTGTGGGACGGGCAGGGCCAGCTCGTCGCCGGCTTCCAGCTGGCCGATTGCCTCCCGATCAAGCTCAAGGGGCCGTCGCTCAATGCCAAGGACGGCCAGGTCGCGATCGAGGAGTTCCAGCTCTCGTATGCCTCGTTGACGCTCCAGGTCCCGGGGTGACCGCGCGATGATCGCCAAGGCCCAGCTCATCGAGATCAGCGCATTCGGAACGTCGGCCGAAGCGACCCCGGCGTCCGGCGGCGTCTCCCTGAGCCTCGACTTCAACCCGGAAACGCTCAAGGTGTCCCTCGCGAACAACAACCGCGGGGGAGGGCAGCCGGCCGGCGGTTCGGGAAAGCAGTACGTGGCCAAGGGCACGTCGAACCTGTCGGTCGAGTTCGTCTTCGACACCTCGGCCGACGACAGCGACGTCCGGGTCAAGACCGCGAAGGTCGCCCACTTCCTTGCCCCCAACAAGGACGCAACGGACGCCAAGGCCCGGCGTGTCCCGCCGCGTTGCCGCTTCCAATGGGGAAGCTTCATCTTCGAGGGCGTCGTCGAATCGATGGACGAGACCCTCGACTACTTCTCGGAGGACGGCAAACCCCTGCGGGCGACCGTCTCGATCAAGCTGGCTCGTGACGAGATCGTCTTCTTCCCGCCCGCCGAGGCCGATCCCGACCGCCCGTCGCGCGGGGCGGCCGGCCAGGTCCCGCTGGCCACGGCCCGGCCCGGCGCCAGCGTCCGCGACGTCGCCGCCGGCGCCGGGCTGGCGCCCGCGTGGAAGGCCGTGGCCGCGGCGAACGGGATCGACGATCCACTTCGGCTTCGGGCCGGAGCGAAGCTCGACCTCGGGGCGGGGTTCCGGGCCCAGGCGGCGGGGTTCGCCGGCGCGGCGGTGCGAGCCGGGGCCGGGGCCGGGGCAGGTGCCCAGGCGACGGCAGGTGCAGGCGCCGGGGCGGCCGGAGGTGCGGCGGCCGGCGCGAAGGCGGGGTTCAGCGCGGGCCTCGGGGGCGGCGCGGGCTTTGGCGCGGGAGCGTCCGCGGGCGCCGGTGCGGGAGCATCCGCCGGTGCCGGCGTCGGCGCCGGGGCCGGTGCGGGTGCCTCTGCGGGCTTCGGCGCCGGGGCCGGTGCATCGGCGGGTGCCTCGGCAGGCTTCGGGGCCGGGGCCGGAGCGTCCGCAGGCTTCGGCGTCGGTGGATCGGCCGGTGCGTCGGCGGGGTTCGGTGCCGGTGCCTCGGCGGGCGCGGGGTTCGGTGCCGGGGCCGGGGTTGGCGTCAAGGCCGGAACCGGTGTGAATGCCGGCATTGGTGCATCGGCCGGTGCCTCGACGAAGACGACGTTCTGAGCGACAGGAGGACCGTTCCATGCCGATCGTCATCAATGAGTTCGAGATCGTTCCCGAGCCCGCACCGTCCCGTGACGCGGGATCGTCGCGGCGGGCCGAGGAGCCGGACGAGCCGGTGACCCCGGAGCCGTGGGAGATCCTCGAGGTCGAGCGCGTGTTCCGAGCGCGCATGAATCGGCTCCGGGCCGACTGAGAGCGGGGGCCCGCACCGATGGCTGTCGCACTCACCCAGCCGACCTACTTCGCGGCTCGACCGTCGATCCGGATCGACGGTCAGATCCAGCCGACCTTCGGCGACGAGTTGCTCCAGTCCCTGCTCGTCGAGGAGACGACGGCGGGCCTGTTCCGATGCGAAGCGCGGTTCGAGAACTGGGGTCCGAGTGGGAACGGCCAGGGACTGCTCCTGTTCGATGGCTCCGTCCTTCACTTCGGCAAGGTCTTCGCGGTCGAGTTCGGCCCGTCCGGCGACAGCAACGCGGTGTTCGCAGGCAGGATCTCCGGGATCGAGGCGCACTATCCGGCGGGCCGACCGCCGGAACTCACGATCCTCGCCGAGGATCGCTTCCAGGACCTGCGCCTCACCCGGCGGACCCGGTCGTTCGAGAACGTCTCCGACAGCGACGTGATCCGGACGATCGCCGGAGACCATGGCCTGACTCCGCAGATCGACGTCGACGGCCCCACGTATCGGGTCCTGACCCAGGTGAACCAGAGCGATCTCGCCTTCCTGCGCGAGCGCGCGGCGGCGATCGACGCGGAGCTGTGGGTCGACGGGAACACGCTGTATGCCCAGCTCCGTGGCCGGCGCAGCGCCGGAACCATCAAATTCACGTACGGCCGGAACCTCCTCGAGTTCTCGGTCCTCGCCGACCTCGCCGATCAGCGCTCGTCGGTCCGGGTCAGTGGCTGGGACGTCGGCGGCAAGGAAGCGATCGACGAGGAGGCCGACGAGGCCGCGATCTCGCCGGAGCTGAACGGCGGAATGAGCGGTGGGGCCGTCCTGGACCGGGCCCTGGCCAAGCACGTCGAACGGATCGTCTCGGCCGTGCCCTTGTCGAGGGACGAAGCGAGGCGCATGGCCCAGGCCCGCTATCGGGAACGGGCGCGCCGGTTCATCCGGGGCTCCGGCGTCGTCGACGGCAACGTCCACATCCGCGTCGGGGCAACGGTCGAGCTCGACGGCCTCGGGCCGTGGTTCGACGGGGGCTATTACGTGACGGCGGCCCGTCACACCTTCGACCTGCGTCACGGGTTCCGGACGGCCTTCGAGGCCGAGCGGCCCGGGATCGCGGGATCCAGCTGAACCATCGAACGACGAGGTCGGCATGCTCGAGCTCACGGACCTGCGACAACTGGCGACGGAGCGCAAGCGGCTCTTCGGCGTCTATCCGGCCCAGGTCACGGACATCAAGGACGAGGACGGCCAGGGTCGGGTGAAGGTCCGCCTGCCGTGGTCACCCGACGACGGCACGGGCTACGAGGTGTGGGCCCGGCTGGCCACGTTCATGGCGGGCAAGGATCGTGGCGCGTGGTTCGTGCCGGATCCGCAGGACGAGGTCCTCGTCGCGTTCGAGGGCGGCGACCCGCGGCGGCCGTACGTCCTGGGCGGGCTCTGGAATGGCAAGGACGCGCCGCCCGAGACGATGGACGGGGCGGGCGACAACAACAAGAAGAGCCTCGTGTCGCGGCGGAACCTGCGGGTGACCCTCGACGACACCCAGGGCCAGGAGACGATCACGATCAAGACGCCCGGCGGCCAGGTCGTGACGATCAAGGACGGGTCGTCGCTCATCGAGCTTCGCGACAGCACCGGTCACGTGGTCAAGCTCGAGTCCAGCGGGATCACGATCTCGGGCGGCGCGAAGGTCACGATCCAGGGAACGGACGTCGAGATCAGCGCCGCCTCGCTCACGGTCAACGCCCCGCAGTCGACGTTCAGCGGGATGGTCAAGGCCAACGCGATCACGACCGAGACCATCACCTCGACGGTCTACAGCCCGGGCGTCGGGAACATCTGGTGAGGCCCGACCGATGGTGAGCGCCCTCGTCGCCCAGAGCTTCGACTGGCTCATGCCATCGCCGTTGTGGGACTTCGCCGCGGGCGATCATCGCCGCCCCGAGTTCTTCCAGCCCATCCTCGTCGAGCTCAAGACCGACGACTTCATGGGCGAGTGGTTCTCGGCATCGCGTGCCCCGGGCGCCGAGAAGCTGCGTGCCATCGCTCTCGCGCCCGGCCTCGACGGCGTGACCAAGCTGTTCCTGCCCGTCCATGGCCGTTACTACCTGGTCGCGGCCTCGCTCTGCTGCCGGATCCCGGGGTTCCCGGACCGGGCGATCGCCGCCGGCGACGGCGACAGCGTCTTCTTCCTCCTTCGGCGCCGGATCGACGGCGACGAGCTCGCCTGGGTCGAGGACGGCGACGAGCGCCGCTGGGTCACGACCGGCCCGGCTCCGCGCCGGGTGATGACCGGTGAGGTCCGTCAGCCGATGGCCTCGTCGGAAGCGGGCAATGGCCGCTCGATCGCGTTCGGCTACGTCCCGGTGGCGAGCGGCGAGACCTGGAAGGTCCCGGCGGCCGAGCTTGCGGACGCCGGGGACGACCCACCGGACCTCCGCGTGGAGGAGCTGGGGTCCCGGTTCACGGAGCCGCTGACCGGACCGGCCGATCCGGTGACCGGCGTGCCAGACGGCGCGAATGCCGCGATCAAGCTGGCCCGGACGGACCAGGCGCGGACGATCTCGGTGTACCTCCTGCTGGAGGCCTGGGAGTACTTCGAGCGGTACCTGCCCGACGTGGCGGCCGCGATGGCCGGCGACGGCACGGCGCTGAGCCAGCCCGGCGCCGCGGCGAAGCAGGCCATCCTCGATCACCTGGCGTCGATCGCCCGACCGGGATCGATGAACCTCCGCCAGGCGCTCGCCCACGTCGGCGCGAATGCCGCGGCCCTGAACGCCGAGGGCGGCGTCGAGGGGGATCCGGCGCTGGGCGTCCTCGGCTTCCACTCGGGGTACGACCTGAAGGCGAACCCGATCGCAACGACCGCGCTCCTCACGCTGCTCGACCGGGTCCGGGCCGCCCTGCCCGGCGAGCCGCCCGCGCTCGAGCTGCCGAAGCTGTCGCCGCGGGCAGACGCCGAGTACGTGATCCGGGCCGTCTACGAGCGGGCCGATTGCACCCCGCCGCAGCAGGTCGTGAGCCTGCCCTCGCAGGTCTTCCGGATCGCCCCGTTCTTCGATCCCGATGCGCCGTGGCGACCCGTCCGGATCCCGTTGCCGGCCGACGTCTCCATCGCCGGGATGCGCAAGGCCACGAAGAACGTCAGCTTCATGCTGTCCGAGGCGATGCAGCGAAAGATGGACAGCGTGACCGGCCAGGAGACGGCGCTCCTCAAGGACTCGGCGTCGATCTCGGAGAGCCCGGGCATCGCCTTCATCTGCTCGTTCTCGCTCCAGATCGTGTTCATCGTCGCGTTCATGCTCCTGATCATCTTCGTCGTCGTCCTGAACCTGGTCTTCTGGTGGATGGCGTTCTTCAAGATCTGCCTGCCGATCCCCAAGAGGCTGGCGCCGTGATCGGGCGCGAGATCGGCCGGCTGGACGACACCGGGAGCGGGCTGAGCTTCCCGCCCCGGATCGGTGCGGGCGGCCGCCTCGTCTGGTCGTCCGACGAAGACAACATCCGCGAGTCGATCCGGGTGATCCTGCTCACCGAGCCCGGCGAGCGTCTGATGCGCGAGGACTTCGGCTGCGCTCTCCGGACGTTCCTCTTCGAGCCGAACACGCCGACCACGCGGGCCCTCATCCGCGACCGGATCGAGCGGGCGATCGCTCGCTGGGAGCGCCGGGTGCGGGTCGATGACGTCCGGGTCGAGGCCGATCCGGCCGACGACCGGCTGATCCAGATCGCCATCGAATTCCGTCAGGTCGCGACCGGCTCCGCCGGACGGCTCGGCCTGAGCCTCCAGCGCGAGGTCTGAGCCGTGCTCCAACTTCCGGTCCTCGACGATCGCGGCTTCGAACAGCTCCTGGCGGACGCCAAGCGGCGCATCCCGATCCACACCCCCGAATGGACCAATTTCGAGGGCGAGAGCGATCCGGGAATCACGGTGGTCGAGCTTTTCGCGTTCATCGCCGACAACCTGCTCTACCGTGCCAACCGCGTCCCCGAGCTGAATCGCCTCAAGTTCCTCCAGCTCATGGGCCTCCGCCTCCAGCCCGCGGCCGCGGCGCAGGGCGTCATCGTGATCAGGAACGAACGCGGGCCGATCGAGGCTCGCCCGTTCGACCGGGGGCTGGTCGCGTCGGCCGGGAGTGTCGACTTCCTGACCCGGGATGGCGTGACCGTTCTGCCGCTCGAGGGCCGCGTCTTCTACAAGCGTCGGATCGCCGACGACGACCCGCAGCTCGACGACTATCGGGCGCGGCACGAGGCCGTCCGGCTGGCGATGGAGGCGGCCGGCGACGACGTCGCGCCAGGGAGCGAGAACGAGCTCGAGCTCGTGTTCTACGAGCCCATGACGATGGCGTCGCCCGTCGCGGGCGCACCCGAGCCCGTCGTCGACCTCGTCAGCGACACGCTCGATCGCACGGTCTATCTCGCCCTCCTGGCGCCCAAGGACCGCGATCCGGAGACGATCCGTCAGGCGATCGCGAACGAGGTGCTGTCCATCGGCGTGGCGCCGGCCCTCGCGAGCTCGGTCCCGGCGCTGCTTCCCCAGGGAACGCGCTCCGCGCGCGAGCACGTGCCGCAACTGGTCTACGAGATCCTCGATCGGACCGATGCCCCGACCGGGTCGCGCTACTCGCGCCTGACCGTCATCCAGGATCCGGAGGTCCTGACCGAGGTCGGGATCGTTCAGCTCCAGCTCCCCGACGGCAGCCGGCTCCAGACCGGCGAGGCCGCCGACCCGCTCCTCCAGGGCGTCGACGATCTGCCGCCCCGGATCGACGACGACAAGATTCGCGAACGCCTCGTGACGTGGATCCGGATGCGGCTCGCCCCGAGCGATGCGGCCGCGAGCGCCGCGGCGCGGATCTCCTGGGTCGGCGTCAACGCGACCCGGGTCGTCCAGGCAGTGCCCGTCTCCAGCGAGTTCGTCGGGACCGGGACCGGCGAGCCCGACCAGTCGTACGCACTCGCCCATCGACCCGTCCTCCCCGAGTCGCTCCGCCTGGCGGTCGAGACCGACCTCGGCGTCGAGCTCTGGCGGATGGTCGACGACCTGGCGGTGACCCGCTATGACGAGCACGTCTTCACCCTGGATCCGGCGGCGGGCCTCGTGACCTTCGGCGGGCCGAGAGGCGCCCGGCCCGAGGCCAACCGCCGGATCTTCGCGTCCTACGAATATGGCGGTGGCCTGGAGGGCAACGTCGCGATCGGAGCGATCAAGACGAGCACCGAGCCGGGGGTCGGCGGGTTCACGATCGAGAACCCGATCGCGACCTGGGGCGGCGACCTCGCCGAGAGCGTGAACGAGGCCGAGCGCACGCTGCCGTCCGTTCTCCGTCACCGGGAGCGGCTCGTCACCGAGCAGGACTTCCGGGATGTCACGCTGCGGACGCCGGGCGTGGACGTCGGCCGGGTCGATGTCCTGTCCCTGTTCAAGCCCGACGCACCGTCCGCGGACGCCGCCGGGGTGGTCACGGTCATGGTCGTGCCACGGTTCGACGGCCTGCGCCCGAGGTGGCCGACGCCCGATCGCCTGTTCCTTCGGACGGTCTGCGACTACCTCGACCTGCGCCGGCTGATCACGACGGAGCTCTACGTCCGGGGGCCGGAATACGTCGACGTCTACCTCACGATCGGCATCACGACCCAGGCCGGCAACTTCCCGGACGTCGTTCGGCAGGACGTCCGCAACACGATGTACGCGTACCTGTCGTCGCTGCCGCCGGGCGGCGCCGGCGGCGGCGGGTGGGAGCTCGGCCGAGGCCTGCTGAAGAAGGACCTGGAAGCGGTCGCGACGCGGGTTCCGGGCGTCGGCTTCGTGCGCTCGATCCGCCTCGGGGTCATGTCCAGCGAGGACATCGACACGTTCTCGCTCAGCGGCCTCCAGCTCCCGGTGCTGCGCGGGATCAGCGTCGTCGAGGGCGAGGCGGAACCGCTCGACTCGGTCGTCGTGGGTGGCGCCGGGCCCGGTCCCGAGGGCCGGCAGGTGCCCGTGCCGGTCGCCCCGGAGGCCTGTTGACATGGACGTCAACGGCACGCGCTTCCACCTGCTCCTCGGCGAATCCGACTGGGCGGGCTGCGCCGAGGTCGACGAGGACGGCTCGGCTGGGCCTGCCGGCTCGTTCGAGAATGTGCACTGGGACCGCGAGATCGGGGCGGTCAGCCTTCGGCCGATCCTGTCCCTGTTCCGTCCGCCTCGTCCCGTCGACCGGCACGATCCGGGCGACCGGCGCGGGGCGGCCGCCGACCGGTTCGGCAACTGGTACTGGATCAGTCGGGACGAGCGGACGATCCAGTGGAGCCCGTCGGGCGGCCGGTCCCGGCTGTTCTGGGACGAGCGCCCGCCGGAGAGCCGCGCCGACGACGGGTTCGGTCCCGTCGTCCGACCGCCGCTCCCGGATCGGCGCCTTGCCGGGCTGGCGATCACCGAGCACCACTACCTGGTCGTCGGTGACGTCGGCGGCCGGCGACTCCTCCTGTTCGATCTGCACGCCGGCGGGCCGCCGCTCGAGCTCGGCTTCCCCGCCGCCATCGACTTCACCCCGTTCGACCTGTGCGCGGCACCGGGCGGGGGTCTGTGGATCCTCGATCGCGAGCACCACGCCTACTGGGGCCTCGATCGCTACTTCCAGATGGTCACGACGGCGGGCCAGCTCGTGACCATCGAGCCGTCCGATGCGGCGGAGTTCCGGCCGGCCGGCGGCTCGGCGGTCGTCCGGCCTTCGCGCTCCTTCCCGACGGGCTTTCCCGTCGACGCCACGGATCCGGTCAGCATCGAGGGCCTCCCCGACGGGTCCGTCCTGATCCTCGACCGTCGTCCGGCTGACCGGGCCTCGACCGTCGTCCGCTACCGGCTCGCGGATCGGATCGGAGCGTCGACGCCGCTGGCGGCGGATGCTCCGGTCGAAATCGGCGGTGGCCGGCGGATCGACCGGCTGGATCTCAGCGCGTACGACATCGCCTATGTCGACGACGAGACCGTGGGAACGGGTGGCCGCGGCCGGCTGTACGCAGCCGGCGACGACGGCGCGCAGGTCGTCGGCTTCGACCTCGCGTACAGCGCGCTCGATCTGACCCTCGAGCTCCGGGTCGAACACCTGCCGATGCACGCCTTCGGAGGCCGGGCGATCGGCGTCTCGCCGGCGGCTGCGGGCCCGGGACAGGGCGTCTGGTACGACCTCGTCCCAGGGCGGCTGGACGACGACCTTCACGTCCGGTGGGCGCCCCTCCAGGTCCTGGACCAGCCCCGACACGTGCGCGAGGCGACGCTCCGCCTGCTCGCCCCCGGGTCTCCCCTCGCCCGGGGCTTGGCGTTCGACAGCCGGATCCACGATTGCGTGTGGCACCGGCTGTTCCTCGACGGCTGCCTGCCGCCGGGAACATCCCTGTCGGTCCGATCGCGCGCCGCCAACGAGCTCGCCGAGCTGCCGAGCACGCCGTTCTCGGTCGACCCGTCTCCCTATCTCCGACCGGCCGGCGCGGAGCTGCCGTTCTACGAGCCGTTCGTCCGCGACACGGAGAGCGGAGCCGCAGCACCCGCCGGACTCGGAACCTGGGAGACGCTCTTCCAGGGGGCACGCGGCCGCTTCCTCGAGGTCGAGCTCACGCTCACCGGGGACGGCCGAGCGACACCCTGGATCCGGGCGGCTCGCCTCTATTACCCGCGCTTCTCGTATGTCGACCGCTACCTGCCGGGCGTCTACCAGGACGACACCGCCTCGGCCGGGTTCACCGAGCGCCTGCTCGCCAACGCGGAGGGCTTCAACAGCGAGATCGAGGGCAAGATCGCCTTCGCCTCGCGACTCTTCGATCCGCGGACCGCACCACCGGAGACCCTCGACTGGCTCGCCGGCTGGGTCGGGTTGCTCGTCGATCCGATGTGGGCCCGGATCCAGGCCCGCCGCACGGACACGGATGGGCGCCGGCCGGATCCGCTGCACGTCCATCGGCGCATGACGTGGGACCGGCCGGCGGCGGATCGACGCCGCTTGTTCATTCGATTCGCGCGCAAGCTCTATGAGCGACGCGGCACGCTGACGGGGATCCGGTTCGCGCTGACCCTGCTGCTCGATCCGTGCCTGGAGGAGACCCTCGACGCGTTCCGCGCGGGGGCGACCCGGCTCGACCCCGCGCTCCGGGACGAGCTCCGCCGGTACGGGCTCCGCTACCCCG
>Ga0070694_100002240_pt1 | contig 11424 bp, 9 predicted proteins | sample KBSK1251metaG_FD_65470 | JGI IMG/M metagenome (GOLD analysis project Ga0070694, IMG submission 65470) | Corn, switchgrass and miscanthus rhizosphere microbial communities from Kellogg Biological Station, Michigan, USA - KBS K1-25-1 metaG | ecosystem: Host-associated > Plants > Roots >... | reverse complement strand
TCGGCGGGTGCGCCGAGATGCAGGGCAAGGAGGCCGAGGAGCCCGAGCGGTCGCGCGTGTTCGTCGCCAACGAGAGCTCGAACAACGTGACGGTGGTCGACGGCGACACCTTCCAGGTGGTCGGCCAGGTGGACGCGCGAAACCACGCCACCCACGACCTGGCCGTCTCGCGCGACGGGCGCTGGCTCTTCGCCACGAACCTCGCGTCGGGCCGGCTCTCGGCCATCAACACCCGGACGATGGAGACCGTCGCCTCGATCGCCACCGGCGATCGGGCGCACGTGGTCACGCTCACCAACGACAACCGGCAGGCATGGGTGGCCAACATCGGGGAGAACACGATCTCGATCGTCGACACCACCACCTTCCGCATTCTCGGCACCATCGCGGTGGGCAAGGGGCCGACCGGGCTCACCTTCTCGCGCGACGGTCGGTTCGCCTACGTGAGCAACCAGGGCGACAAGACGGTGGAGGTGATCGACACCGCCTCGCACCGCATCCTGAAGGCGATCCCGGTGGGGACGAACCCGCACTTCCTGGTGCTGGGCCCCGACGGGCGCATCTGGGGCACCAACACCGGGGGCACCGACATCTACGTGATCGATCCGGCCACCCAGGACAAGGTCGGCTCGATCAACGTGGGGCCATCGCCGCAGCAGATCGCCTTCGGGTTCAAGGGCCTGCAGGGCCCGAACGCCTACGTCACCGTGGCGGGCCTGAACCGGGTGGTGGTGCTGAGCGCGGACCCCCAGAACCTGCGCATCCTGGAGCAGATCGACGTGGGTCAGCGCCCCAACGGCATCTCGGGCAACCGGGAAGGCACGCGGCTGTTCGTCGTCCACGAGGTGTCGAACGATCTCAAGGTCATCGACACCGGCAGCAGCGCGGTGCTGGCCACGGTGCCCGTCGGACGCAAGCCGATCCGCGTCGTGTTCCACGGCAACTGAGGACACCATGAGATCTCGATTCGCCGGTCCGGTCCTGGTCCTGGCGCTCGGAGCGACGCTCGCGGGGCTGGGGGCCGGCCCCCGATCCGCGGAGGCGCAGGGCCAGCCGGTGGGCACGGCCCAGAACGCGGTCGGTACCCTGGTCGTGGTGCGGACGGACGGGATCGAGCACCGGCTGCAGGGAAGGGGATCGCTGCCGCTCTTCGAGGGTGACGTGCTCCGCACCGAGCCCGCGAGCCAGGCCCTGATCCAGCTGCGGCCCGGCACGCCGGTGGCGCTCAACGAGAAGACCAGCATCAAGATCCTCTCGCGGTGGGACAAGAATGCGGGCGCGTCGGGGACGATCCGCATCCTCCGGGTGAGCCGCGGAGAGGTCTGGGCCAAGGCGGGCTCGGGAGAGCGGCAGCTCGAGGTGGAGACGCCGGCCTCGGTGGCGGCGGCGCGCGACGCCGAGTTCGACCTGAAGGTGGCCGAGGACGCGCAGAGCGCGCTCACCGTGGTGCAGGGCACCGTCGAGTTCGCCACGCCCTTCGGGCAGTGCTCGGTCCGGAGCGGCACCGGGAGCGTCGGGGCGCGGGGGGCGGGGTGCACCGCACCCCAGCCGGCCAACGCCGCGGCGGCGATCGGCTGGAAGCAGGCGGTGTCGCAGTGACCGGGCCCCCGGCCGAACATCAGCCGAACCGGCCGGAGATCAGCCGAAGATGAGGTAGAGCGCGAACCCGAGCAGCCCGAGCCAGACCAGGATCCCGATCGTGGCCGCCCGCTGGCCCTCGGCGGGCTTGCGCGTGCGGCCGTGGCGCCCGACGCGCACGCTCGTGAGCACGATCAGCACGAGCGCGGCACCCAGGAACAGCAGGTCGACGAAGCTGGACTCGTCGCCCATCTAGGCTACCGGAATCCCAGCGGCGCTCACCGGGCCGGGACGGCGATCGGGGGCCGCGCGATCTCCCGGACCGCCTCGGCCCGGGCGCTGCGCTCGAGCTGGTCGGCGTCGAAGACGGTCTCGCGCTGATCCTGAGACCGGACCACGTAGGCGGGGCCGGCGCCGTCCGGGAAGCTGTGGGCCCGCTCGAGCCGCACGACCACTCCGAGCGCGCCACCGTCCGACATGCGGCTCAGCGTATCACCGACCCGGAAGAAGAACGTCCAGTCGCTCTGGCCCTTGGAGCGCGAGACGCGCTCGGGCGCCGGGGCCGACGCGGGGACCGCCGCGGGCTCGGGCGCCGCGGCGGCCTGAGGCTCCGGGCGCGGGGCCGCGACCCGCTCCGAGCGGCCCAACAGCGCCGTGAGCGCGACGACCACCACGAGGAGGCCGAGCAGTGTGCCGCCCAGCAGCTGGACCCTGAGCGAAGGCATGCCGCTCGAAGGAGCAAGAAGAGGGCCAGCCCCACCGCCCAGCAAGGACGGACATTTAAGACCCACGCCGCGGTCGGCTCTGACCAAGTCTTGGCACCGGCCTGACAAGCTCTGGATCTCGGGGGGCTCCCGAGGGCCCAACTGACTGATTTTCCGCGGCCGGCCGGGTGGCTCACCTCTTGCTTTCTCATGAGGGCATGCTGCTGACCACGATCCTCACGGTGGTGTTCGTCGGGGTGAGCTCGATGATGCTCTGGCTCGCCATCGGCGCCGACTAGAGGGAGAATCGGCCATGGACATGCCGGTCGACGAGAAGGTCTCGCTGGACACGGTCATGAAGCGCGGCGCGCTCGTGTGCGTCGTGGCGCTGGGCGGCGTCGCGGTCGGGCTCGCGGTGTGGGCGCTCCGTCGCTGGCACGACGAGCGCGAGTACCAGGCGTGGCGGGCGTCGGTGAGCGCGGATCCCTACCGTCGCGATCGCAACGGCTACCCGGTCGGCACCCAGCTCGGCTTCTCGCGCTCGCGCTAGCGTCCGTCGGCGTTCGCGTCGCTCCCGCCCCGGGGGCGCCGATTCACGCTCGTCCCGCCTCTTCCACCTCTCCGGCCCAGGTGCTCGCCGCTGCTATACTGAATCGCGCGAAGTGGAGCATCCAGATCATGACGGGAGCATGAGCCCGGCGGCATCCGGCCGCTTCTCCATGACGAGCGAGGCCGAGGACCTCGCCCGCCTGCGCGCGTGGCTCCGCGAGGCCCTCACCGGGCTGGGGGTCGATCGGGCCACGCGGGCCGAGCTCGTGCTGGCGGTCGGCGAGCTGTGCGCCAACTCGATCGAGCACGCTTACGAGGGGCGCGGCGGACAGCCCATCAACGTGTCGGTGCTCGGCCACCCGGATCGGCTCGTCATCGAGGTCGAGGACTTCGGGCGGGCGTTCGACCCGGATCGGTACGTGGCTCCGGATCTCGAGACCGTGCCGGACCACGGGCTCGGCATCCACCTCGTGCACCGGATCGCGGATTCGGTCGCGATCGACGTCCGGCGCGAGCGTGGAACCCGATGGACGCTCGTCAAGTACCGGCCGGGCCTCCGCCCGGCCGACGGTCCGATGGAAGGCGGCGCGTCGCCGTCCCACTCAGGAGAGACCATGGACATCGAAGTGACGGGCTCGGCCGGGATCACGGTGGTGGCCCCTCGGGGCGACCTCGACATGGCGGCGGCCGACCAGATGAAGCGGACGCTGACCAAGCTGCTGGACGATGGAAGCCGGAAGCTGCTCGTCGATCTGGGACAGGTGGGCTACGTCGACAGCTCGGGCATGGGAGCGCTGGTGGCGTCGCTGAAGCACGCGCGGACCATCGGCGGAGACCTCCGGCTGTGCGCCCTGCAGGACGACGTACGCGCCATCTTCGAGATGACCCGGCTCAACCGCGCGGTCACGATTCACGGGAGCCGCTCGGAGGCGCTCGGAGCGTGGGCCTGACGCGGCGCCTGCTCGCCCTCGGCCTGGCCGCGGCGCTGGGCGGGGCGTCGGCTCCCGCGCCCGCCTCCCCGGTCCGGCCGCTGGCGGGGGTGCGCACGTGGGTCGTCTACTACGGGGCCGCGCCGGAGGCGGCGCGAGACCTGGCGCGGTTCGACGTGGTGGTGCTCGATCCGCACGGTCATCCCCCGCTGCCCCTGGTCAAGCGTCACGGCTCGCTCGTGCTCACCTACGTGAGCCTGGGCGAGGTGAACACGCACCATCCCGAGTACGCGGCGATCGCGGGTGAGCCGTGGGTGCTGGCCGCCAATCCGAGCTGGCCCGACGCGCGCGGCCTCGACGTGGGCGCGCCCGCGTACGAGCGCTGGCTGCTCGACCGGGTGGTGCCGGCCGCGCTCGCGGGGCCGGTCAACGGGCTCTTCCTCGACACCGCGGACGCGGCGCTCGAGCGGGAGCGCACGGACCCCCGGCGCTTCGCGGGCGCGGCCCGCGCGCTCGAGCGCGTGCTGAGCGAGCTCAAGCGGCAAAATCCGCGGATGCTCCTCCTGCTCAACGGCGGGCTGCCGCTCGCGGAGCCGCTCGCGGGCGTCATCGACGGGGTGGCGCTCGAGTCGGTGTGGACCGACTACGATTTCAAGGCCCGGGCCTACCGGGTGCGGCCCGCCGAGGACGCGGAGGCCCGCGCCGCGCGGCTGGGCCGGGTGGCGGCGCTTGGCCTGCCGGTGTTCACGCTCGAGTACGCGGCGGGCGGCGGCGGTCCGGGGCCCGTGGAGCTCATCCGCCGCGCCCGCGCGCGGGGCTTCGTCCCGTACGTCTCCAGCATCGGGCTCGACCAGGTCTCCACCGACACGCTCCGGCCGTGACCAGGAGGATCTCGCGCCGCGCGCTGCTCGGCGGCTCGGTCGCCGCCGCGGGGGCCCGGGCGCTGGGCGCGCGGCGCGCGGCCGCCGCCGGCCCGGCCGCTCCCGGGGAGCTGCCGCGCCGCGTGCTCGCGCTCTACAAGTCGTCCGAGCTCTACAACGACGTGACGGGTCGTCGGCCCAAGAGCGCGACGACCAACGAGGTCCACGGCTGGGCCCAGATGCCGCTCAACTGGCTCGGGCTGATGGTCGAGTACCACGACATCGACCGGGGGCTGCCGGACGAGCGGGTGATGGCGCGCTACCGCGGGATCGTCACGTGGTTCCAGACCGAGGAGATCGCGGAGCCGCTCGCCTACCTGCGCTGGCTCGGCGCGCAGATGCGGGCGGGGCGCCGGGTCGTGATCCTCGGCTACCTGGGCGCGCTGCGGGACCGGCGCACCCTGCGCACCCTCGACCTGGCCGCGGTCAACGAGGCGCTCGCGCCGAGCGGGCTCACGTTCCTCGGCAACTGGACCGGCGACCAGCACGTCATCGAGCTCCGTCGCAAGGATCGCCGGATGATGGAGTTCGAGCGGCCGCTGCCGCCGGGCCTGCCTTACTACCAGCAGGTGGTCTGTCGCCGCGCCGACTGCCGCGCGTACCTGGTGCTGGCCCGCCGCGATCTCCCGGACTCGGAGAGCCACATGGTCGTCACCGGCCCGTGGGGCGGGTTCGCGGCGGCCGAGTACGCGGGCTTCCAGTTCCCGGGAGAGGCGGGCGCCCAGTGGTGGATCGATCCGTTCGCCTTCTTCCGGGAGGCGCTGGGGGTGGCGGACTGGCCGCGACCGGACACCACGACCCGGTGCGGCCGGCGCGTCTTCTACTCGCACATCGACGGCGACGGGCTGCGGAACCGGTCCGAGGTGCGCGCGGGAACCTCCAGCGGGCAGGTGATCCTCGAGGAGATCCTCTCGCGCTATCGGCTGCCCACGAGCGTCTCGGTGGTGGTGGCGGAGGTGGAGCCCGCGCTGCTCGGCTCGCCCGAGTTCCACGAGCTGGCCCGCGCAATCTACGCGCTACCGAACGTCGAGGCGGGCAGCCACTCCTACACGCACCCGCTCGACTGGCACGCGCGCACGCGGAGCTTCGATCTGGCCGCGGTGCCCTACTCGGTCGAGACCGAGACCGCGGGGGCGATCCGCTACATGGAGGAGCGCCTCCTGCCCCCGGGCAAGCGCGTGCGCCTCTTCCAGTGGTCCGGATCGACGCGGGTGAGCGAGGAGGCGATCGCCATCCTCGATCGGCTCGGGGTGCCGAACATCAACGGCGGCGACACCATGCGGGACCGCGAGTGGCCGAGCTACACGCGGGTCGCGCCCCTGATGCGCCAGGTGGGCCAGCACTGGCAGACCTACACCTCGGCCTCGAACGAGAACCTCTACACCCATCTGTGGACCGGGCCGTTCTACGGCTTCCGCCACGTGATCGACACCTTCGAGAGCACGGAGCGCCCGCGCCGGGTCGCGCCGGTGAACGTCTACTATCACTACTACTCGGGCGAGCGCGTGGCGTCCCTGGCGGCGCTCCGCCACGTCCACGAGTGGGTCCTCCGCCAGCCGCTCGCCCGGCTCTTCACGAGCGAGTACCTGGCCATCGTGGAGGGCTTCCGCACCGCGCGGATCGCCCGTGCCGGGGAGGGCTGGCGGATCTGGGACCACGGGGCCCTCGCCACCGTGCGCTTCGACGAGAGCCGCGCCCACGTCGACCTCGCGCGCTCGACCGGCGTGCTCGGCTACGTCCACCACCAGGGCTCGCTCTACGTGCACCTGGCCGGCCCCGACCCGGCGGTCATCACGCTCGGCGACCGGCCGCCCGCGATGCCCTACCTGGTCCAGGGCAGCCACCGGGTCACCGCCTGGCAGCGCGAGGCGAGCCGGGTCGCGCTGGCCCTCTCCGGAATCGGGGAGAAGGTCGTCGAGCTCGGCGGGCTCGGGGCCGACCGCGAGCTCGCGGTGGAGATCCGGGAGCGGGCGGGATCGCGCCGCCTGCGCGCGCGCACCGGCCCGGACGGGCGTCTCACCGTGCGCGCCGGCGACGCGGACCCGGTGGAGGTGCGCATCGGGTGAGGATCGAGCGCTGGCGGCTCGGGCTCGGGGTGGTGGTCGTCCTCGCGCTCCTCGCGCTGTCGGTGCCGTGGGGCGGCGACCTGGGCTGGGCCTACCTGGCCGAGGGGCGGTACGCGCTCGCGGAGCGCGTGTTCACCCGGGCGCTGCGCGGCGAGCCCGGCGACGCGGATCTCTGGCTCGGCCTCACCGCGACGTACGCGGGGCTCGGCGATCCGGATCGCCAGATCCTCACCCTCGAGGAGGCGACGCGCCGCCTGCCCGCGCGACGCGATCTCCGGCTGATGCTCGCCGACGCCTACCAGGACAACAAGGATCCGTCCGCCGCGGCGCGCGTGCTCGAGGATCTCACCGGCGAGCCGCACCCGGACGACGGCCCGCTCCTCGACCGCCTGCTCACCGTGTACCTCTGGGTCGCCGACTACCCGCGCGAGCTGGCCGTGCTGCGCAAGATGGTGGCGCGGGATCCCGCCGATCTGGGCGCGGCGACCGAGCTGGCCTCGGTCGCCCGCAGCCTGAACCGGCAGGACGAGGCGGCCGCGGTGCTCGAGGCCTACGTGAGGCGGCGGCCCGACGATGCCGAGGGCCGGCGCGCGCTCGCCCAGGTCTACGACTCGCTCGGGCGGGGCGATCGCGCGCTCGAGCACTGGCGGGTGCTCGCGCGCCTCGCTCCCCGCGACATCGAGGCGCGCGACCGACTGCTGCCCGCGCCGGGAAGCGCGCCGCGCGAGGAGGAGGTCGCGGTCCTGGAGCATCGCCGCGAGGCGGACCCGCGGGACGAGGCGGTGCGGCAGCGCCTGGTGGCGCTCTACCGGGCCGCGGGCGACGGGCCGCGCGCGCTCGGCATCCAGCGCGAGCTCGTGGCCCTGCGCCCGCGCGATCCGAGCGCGCTGGTCACCCTGGGCCGCCTGCTCGTCGAGCAGGACCGCGGACCGGAGGCGATCGCGATCTACGAGCGGGCCCTCGAGATCGAGCCCGGGAGCGCCGACACCGCGCTGGCCCTGGCCCAGCTCTACGAGTGGGCGAACGATCCGCGCCGGGCCCTGGCGCTGCTGGAGCGGGTGGCCCGCGCGCGACCCGGGGACCGGGCGCTCCAGGAGCGCGTGGCCGCGCTCGCCCGCGGCACCGACGAGACGCCGGCCGCGGTGGCCGCGCTCGACCGGCTCGCCGCGCTCCGCCCCGAGGGCCCCTACGCGCGGCAGGCGGTCGACGTGCTGGTGGGCGCCAACCGCCTGCCGGAGGCGATCGCGCGCCAGCGCGTGCTCGCGGAGCGGGCGCCGGCCGCGCCGGGACCCGCGCTCCGTCTGGCCGAGCTCTACGAGTGGAACGGGCAGGAGCGCGAGGCGATCGCGGTGTACGAGGCGCTCGACCGGGCGGGCACGCTGCCCGAGCCGTCCCTCGCGCGGCTCGCGGAGCTCTACCGGTTCCAGGGGCGCTCCGCCGATCTGCTCCGGGTGGCCGAGCGCCTGCTCCCCCGACGGCCCGACGACGTGGCGCTGCGGGAGGCCGCGAGCGAGGCGGCCGAGGCGCTGAGCCGCCCGGCGGACGCGCTCCGGCTGCTCCAGCCGCTCGCGGAGCGCCGGCCGCTCGACGAGGGCTTCGTCCTCCGCTACCTCGGGCTGGCGGTGCAGGCAGGGCGGCCGGAGGACGGCCTGCGCGTGCATCGCCGCTTCGCGGCGGGCGCCGGCGCGGCCTATCGCGCGAAGGCGGGTCGTCTGCTGACCGATCTCGGGCGCTACCCCGACGCCATCGTCGAGTACGAGGCCGCCCTCGCGGGCGGGCCCGGCGAGGGCGAGGAGGCCGTCCGGTCGCGGCTCGCGCTCGCCCAGCTCTACGACTGGACCGGCGCGGGCGAGCCCGCGCTCCGGCAGTGGGAGAGCCTCATGCGCGCCCGGCCGCGCGATCCGCAGGTGCTGCGCGAGGTGGGCCGTCGCAGCCTCGCGGTCTCGCGCAACGACGTGGCCCTGCGCGCCTACCGCGGCCTGCTCGACGTGCAGCCGGACGACGCGGAGGCGCTCAAGCGCGCCGGCCAGCTCATGGCCTGGAGCCACGACGCGCGGGGGGCGCGGGCGGCGCTCGAGCGCTTCAATCGCGTGAAGGGCGGCGACTACGAGGTGCACTACCTGCTGGGCGAGCTCTACGCCGCCGACCACGACGAGGAGCGCGCCCGCGCCGAGTACGAGCGCGCGCTCCGCCTGCTGCCCGCTCGCTCCCGCTGACCCGGGCCCGCCGCGCCGCGGTCCGCCTTGAACCGGCGAGACCGCCCCGCCATACTCGCCGGATGGCCCGACCGCCCTCGCTGCGCCTCGCGCTGGCGCTGATCGCCGCCCTGCTGGCCGCCGCGCCCGCGCGCGCCGAGACGCCCGCTCCCGCCGCGCCGGAATCGCCCGCCGCGCCGGAGTCGCCGGCGGGGGTGGCGCCCGAGGCCGAGACCGTGCGCGCGCGGATCCAGGCGCGGCTCGGGCTCGTCGAGGAGGCGCTCGCCACGTACCGCGCGCTCCTCGCGCGCTACCCGGGCGATCGCGCGCTCCGCGAGGACTACGCCGAGCTCCTGGTGGACGCGGGGCTCGTCGACCAGGCCGGCCCGCTGGTCGACCGCTATCTCGCCCTGGACCCGACCTCCGCGCGATTGCGCCGCCTGCGGGCCCGGCTCGACCTGGCGCGGGGCGCGCCCGCCGAGGCGGGGCGCCGCCTCGACGCGCTCGCGCGCGAGCAGCCGCGTGACGCCGGGCTCACCGCCGAGCTGGCCGCCGCCGAGGTCGCGGCGGGGCGGTGGAACCGCGCGCTCGACCTGTACGGACGACTGCTCGAGGACGATCCCGACAACCGCGACGTGCTCGCGGCCTACCGCGAGATCCTCCTCGGGCACGCGCCGCGCATCGAGCTCTCCCACTACACGCTGCTCCAGCAGGCGGCCACGCACCACGTGGAGGAGGCCGCCTGGCGCGGGTGGCTCGCCGACCGCTGGTGGCTGCGCGCGGGCACGCGCTACGGCAGCTACCGTCAGGACCGCGTGATCGGCCAGCCCGGCTTCAGCGAGGAGGTGTGGACCGCGCTCGCCACCCTGGGCTTCCAGCCGACGCCCGCGGTCTCGCTGTGGGCCGGGCTCGAGGAGGCGCGGCGGCGCGAGGACATCTTCCGCACCACCGGCCGCCTCGGCGCGGCCTACGACGACGCCCGGGCCACCCTCGCCACCCTCGAGGTCGCGATCCGCGAGCTGCTCACGAATCCGGTGGTCGCGCTGCCGCGCAACGGCTCGACCGACCGGGTGACGGTGGACGTGGCGCGGCGCGTCCTGGTGCCGGTGGTGCTGGCCGCGCACTACGACTTCCGGCGCTACCGGGTGTCCGGCGAGGCGCTGGGGGACCGCTGGGAGGCGGCAGCGCGGGCCGAGCTCGAGCTGCTGCGGAGCCGCGTGCAGGTGACCCTGATCCCCCAGGTCTTCTTTTCCGAGTACGCGCCCATCGCGGGCAGCCCGCGGCGGGACGAGGTCACGTTCCTGCGGCGGGAGGACATCGTGGCGATCGGAGCGCTGGTCGGGTGGGACGTCACGCCCGCGCTGAGGCTGCAGGCCGGCTCGGTCGGGCGGCGCGACCTGCACCGCGCGACCACCTCGTGGGAGGTGACCGGCGAGGGGCGCTGGCGAATTCGCCCCTGGCTGGAAGGACGCGTGCTCTATACTCGGAACACCGAGTCCACCACCATCGGGGGCCAGGAAGAATCGTTCCTCGGGCGCCTCGACATCCTGTACTGAGAGACCTATGTGGCGGCGTTCGCGGGCGGTCTTGCTGGCGATCGGCGTGCTCACGCTGCTCGGGTGCGCGAGCGCCGTGCAGGAGTGGGTGAAGCCGGGCGCCGGCCGTGTCGCCCGCGTCGCGGTGCTCCCGCTCGAGAACCAGACCTCGTCGTTGCGCGCGGGCCAGGCGGTCACCGACCTGCTCGTCTCCGAGATCCTCGCCACCGGGGCGATCGCGGTGATGGACCCGAGCGAGGTCGCGGACCTGCTCCGGCGGGAGAACCTCGACCCGGCCGACGCGGGGCGCCTGCCGTCGGCGCAGCGCATCGGACGGCTCCTCCAGGTGAGTCACGTCCTGCAGGGCTCGGTGACCGAGTACCGCTACAAGCCGGGCCTCTCGGAGACGCCCGCGGTGGGCGTGACCGTGCGCCTGGTGGACGTCGCCTCCGGCGAGGTGGTGTGGACGGCCAGCCACGCCCGCCTGGGCTCCTCGTGGCTCCGCGAGGACGGCCTCGCGCGGGTGGCCCAGCGAGTGGCCCACGACATGGCCGCCCACCTGGCCACCGCGCTGGGCGACGCCCGGGCGCGGTAAGCGCCGGGTGCTCGCCGCGCTCCGCCGCGCCGAACCCTACCTGCTCGAGCTGGGCGCAGGCCTGCTCCTGCTCGTCGTCGTCAACGTGCTGGCGCGCAGGTGGGACCCCGGGTTCCTCGACGTGCAGCCGAACCCGGCCCTGGCGCTGGTGGCGGTGCTCGCGTGCCGGCATGGGCTGCGCGCCGGGCTGGTGAGCGGCCTCGTCACCGCGGCGGCGGTGGCCGCGTGCGTGGTCGCGCGGATGGACCACGCGAGCTGGAGCGAGCTCAGGAGCCTGCCGCGCTACGTGACGCCGCTCCTGCTGATCGGCGCCGGCTTCGGGCTCGGCGCGCTCCGCGAGTCGCAGCTCCGCC
>Ga0070694_100002239_pt1 | contig 11424 bp, 10 predicted proteins | sample KBSK1251metaG_FD_65470 | JGI IMG/M metagenome (GOLD analysis project Ga0070694, IMG submission 65470) | Corn, switchgrass and miscanthus rhizosphere microbial communities from Kellogg Biological Station, Michigan, USA - KBS K1-25-1 metaG | ecosystem: Host-associated > Plants > Roots >... | reverse complement strand
TTCACCCGCTCACCCCTTCACCATTTCACCTTTCACTCCTCACCCCTTGATCTTCTCCCAATCCTTGAGGAAATTCGCCAGCCCGATGTCGGTCAGCGGATGCTTGAGCAATTGCTCAATGACCTTGAACGGCATAGTCGCGATGTCCGCGCCCAGCCGCGCTGATTCGATGACATGCAGCGGATGGCGAATGCTCGCCGCCAGAATCTCCGTCTTGAAATGATAGTTGTCGAAGATCTCCCGGATCTCGCCGACCAATCCCATCCCTTCGTGGCCGATGTCATCCAAGCGGCCAATAAACGGGCTGACAAAACTCGATCCCGCCTTTGCCGACATCAAGGCTTGCGTGGCATTGAAGATCAGCGTTTGATTGATCCGAATGCCTTCCTTGGAAAGCGTATGTGTGCCTTGCAAACCCGCCTTGGTCATCGGCAGCTTGACGTAAACGTTGGGATGAATCTTGGCCAGTTCGCGCCCTTCGCGGAGCATGCCGTCGTAATCGGTCGCTACCACTTCGGCGCTCACCGAAGCTCCATCAAAATTGAGGATTTCGCAGATCGTGCGGATATGTTCCTTGAAATCCACCTGGCCTTCTTTGGCGATAAGCGATGGATTGGTCGTCACGCCATCAAGAATACCGAGGCTCGCTGCCTCGCGGATTTCGTTAAGATTCGCGCTGTCAATAAAGAATTTCATGTCTTGTCTCCTTTATCCGTAGTCACGCGCTCGCGGGTGAACCACGGTCTTTGACAATGTATCATAGGCCATGCGGCAGAGTCAGCAGGGAGAAGCCGACGGCAGATTCTTGCTGGTTTTTACTTACGAGTTCAGCTCGATGCGCCGCAACAAATCAGCAAAACGTGGATCGGCGCGCAAGCGATCAAAGAGTGGACAGACGTTGAGGTAAGCCATCCAAGCCGCGTGCTCAGCCAAAGCCCGCTCCAGCCACTCAAATGCTTCATCAACCTCATTCAAACCAGTCGCCACAATCGCCATCTCATAAGGCGGCACGTAGGGGCGAATCGCTTGCAATTCATCGCGCACGCGCCGCGCCTCCTCCACTCGGCCTGAAACCGCATAAGCGTAGCCGAGCGTGGCATAGACATTCGGGCTACCGCCCAAGCTCATGGCTTCTTTGAGCGCGGCGATGGCTTCCGCAAATTTATGCTGCGCCAGATAGACCACCCCAAAGTCCAGTGCGTAATGCCGAAGCGCGGCTCGATTTCCAGCGCCTTCCAGCACTGCGTGAGTGCGCGGTCGTATTGCCCGGCATAATAGAACGCCCACGCCAACGTAGCATTGAGCCACGGCGAGAGCGGATCCAATTCCTGCGCGCGTTGATTGTGCGCAATTGCTTCCGCGTGCCGTCCCGTAACTTTGAGAAGGCGAAAAGAGCCAAACTCGTAAAGCTGACTTGTATGCTCGTTCATGACCGCCGCTAGGAAGTTTTAGGAAAAGTTAGCCGCCCGATTAAGGACTTTAGCGCCGCCGCCAACCGATGATGCGCCGTGGATAGGGCAAGCGCTTCTGTCCGCTTGAGTCCGTGGTTCGGAGCGTCAGTTTGGTCGGATAAGTCAATCCAGAATCTGGCCTCCATTAGAGTCTGGCGCTCCGAACCCGACGACGGCCCAGGCGCGCGACTGGACGCTCAATCTATCACCAAGTTTGCGGCCACGCCAAGCAGAGCCAAGAGCGGCAGCGCGGCAGGCGGCTACGGAAAACTAGAATCCGCAAGCCCCGGCTTGCGCTATCAGAAAAGGACTCAAGCTATGCTAATGAAGAAATTGAACAAACAGATATTGATTATCGCGCTGATCACACTCTCGCTGCTGCTGCCCGTGAAGCCATTAGCCACGGCCACGGCTGCGCCCATCAATCCGGTCAGTCTCGATGGCGTCTTGAACGGCGCTCCTTACTCGATCCGCGTGCCTGCGAACTGGAATGGCACACTGCTGGTCTATGCTCACGGCTACCGCGAGAAGGCCGATCATCCGGGCGAGACGGAAGACCGTCGCGCTTTCTCGACGCTCAGCCCGCTCGAATCTCCGCAGTATCCCGATATGGAAGCGTTCCTGCTCTTGCAGGGCTATGCGCTGGCCGGTTCCGCTTACCGCGACAACGGCTGGGCGGTCAAAGAGGGCATCGAAGACACCTTCGCGCTAATCAACTTCTTCCGGCAGCAAGTCGGCCAGCCGCAGCGCACGATTCTTTACGGCTTTTCGATGGGTTCGCTCATCGCACTCAAAGGCGCGGAGCGGCCCATCGGTGTCAGCGGCGCGATCTGCGCTTGCGGCCTCGGCGCGGGCGGAGGGCGCACCTGGGATTCGACGCTCGATTTCGCGCTCGCTTATCAAGCAGCGTTCGGCTGGCCCGCCGCCTGGGGATCGCCGGGCGATGTGCGTAACGATCTGGACTTTGAAACCGAAGTCCTGCCAGTCATCTTCACTCAGTTGCAAAATCCGCTCAATTTCGGACGCTTTGAATTTATTCGCCTGCTCACGGGCGAGCCGCTCCCTGGCTATTACGACGGCACGCAGCCCGCGCCCTGGCTCTTTCTCTCCGCTTTCTTTGCCACCGAAGGCCGCGCGGAAATAGAGCGGCGCGCCGGTGGCCGCGTGACCCAAAACCGCGACCACGTCTACGCTCTGACCGATCAAGAAAAAGCCTATCTCGCCTCGCTCGGCGTGGATGCCAATCCGCTGCTCTCCGGGTTGAATTTTGGCTTGCGTGGCTTCAATGCTCAGGAGGACGCGCGGCGCTACCTGGTGAATAACTTTGATCCGACTGGCCGGATACTGGTTCCTGTGCTCACGCTCAAAACGATGGGAGACGGCCTGACGCCGACTTCGCACGACCGAGTCTATCGCGACATCATCGCGTCGAATAGCCGTCTCTATTTGCTCTCGCAAACTTACACCAATGGCATCGGACACTGCTCCTTCACTCCAGACCAACTGCTCAAGGCGATTCAAGCCATGGAGCAATGGATCACGACCGGCGAGCGCCCAGGCAGCAGTGCCTTTCCCGAAGCGCTTGGCTTTGTACCGGGTTTTGAGCCGCCGCGTTGGCCGCAGCCGGTGAAGGTTCCGCTGCGCCGTCTCTTTGGCCGTTTTGAAGAACAATAGACTTCAAGCCACCGCAGGAATGACCATGTCCTGGGTGCTAAATCGGTTTTCAGATCAGCGTAGGGGCAGACCTGAGTGTCATTGGTGTCAACTTAAGGTCTGCCCCAAATTTCAAGTTCTAGTCCTTCTTTTTGCCTGTGGCGTTGGCGTTTGGCTTTGACTAAGCCTAAGAGCTTAGCGTGCTGCACCAGAAACGGGACTAACTCTGGCTCTTCGCCACGATCCAGGGCGCGCGCAAAATGATAGAGACTGCGAAAGACCATCTCGACCGAAATCTGCTCCAGTGGCTGAGCGAGCGCGTGCGCCACTTCCACGCACAGATCGCTCAGCACGGCATAGAACAACCACGTCGCGTAGAGTTGAATCTCGACGCCATTGCGATCACCGACCCACAAGTAAGAGAGCCCGAGCAGCCGCTTGGTCAACGAGAAAGCTTCTTCAATCCGCCACCGCTGCCGATACAACTCGCCGACCTCGCGGGCCGACAGGTGCTCGACCTCCAGGACATTGGTCAGGTAGCGATACCAAGTGCGGCCCCAGAGCACCGAGACCAAGCGCACACGATGACGGCACGGATTAGAACGATACTGCCCGAGCTCAATGATCTCATCCCGCCAGTGCGCGCCACGACCCACGACCTCGACGACCTGGTAAGCCGTCTTTTCGCGCAACCGAGTGACGAAGTATTTGCCCGCCTCGGTCAGCGCATCAAAGAACGGGAAGCTGAACCAGCCGAGGTCCAGCACGAGCAGGCCGCCGACCGGCAAGGCCGCGAGCAACGGCTGACAGAAGGTCTTGTCATTGGCTTGGGCATGGCTGGTGTACCAAGTCTGTTGCGGACAGCGCGTGCCGAGATCAACTACCGCCAGCATCTTGCCGCCGAGTGGTCTCTGGGGCTCCTCCCGCCAGGCTTGAAGTTTGCGGCGCAGCGCTTCCAACGTCGAGCCATCGGCGGCCCAGATGACCTTGAAGCGCGCGGCCAGCGAACCCGCCTCGGGCGGCTCTGCCCGCTGCTCCTCACGCAAGCCAACCAGCACTTCTTCATACATCCGAGCGAAGAGTTGGGCCGGGATCGCCCGCAGCCGTTGCGAGAGGGCTTGGCGACTGACCGCAAACGGCTCGCCGCCCCACAAGCCCTCGAGGGCGACCAGCCGCAACGCTTCACTCAAGGACGGAATCTGCCGGAAGACCAAACTCACCACGAGCACCGCCATGACCGGCAGCGTCAGAATCCGCTCCCGCAGTTTCTGCGGCGTCGCATCCATCCGCCGCGCGGCAAAACTGCCAGGGGTCAAGACCGCCCGCAACCGCCCTTCAATCTCCGCGACTGCAGGCAGCGGGAAGTTTGTCCGCGCCCGGAAGTCAGGATTGCCCGTCTCTGGCTGTGTCGGCTTTTGCTTTCGGTTTTTCTTTCTCGTTTTGATGCGTCTCGCCATCGCGCTCCTCCTGATGAGTTGGTTAGCGAGACAACTTTATCAAAGATCATCTACTTGGGGCTTAAGTTGACACCAGTGACACTCAGGTCTGCCCCTACGCTAAAAAGTAGTCCGTTGAGTCAATACCGGGAGCGGTAGTGAGCGCAGCTTTTCGCCAGATGTTTCTGGCGAGAGATACGCCCGCTGCTGCTCCCGGTACTAATTTAACGACTTGCTAACTTCCGAACTCACAAAACTCTGATTTGATTTTTACCGCAACTGCACGTATGATACGGCTTCGTGTTTCAAGCCTCGATTCAATTACCAAACTGCATGAGACGAGCTTTGAACAACACATTGGTTCATCCTTCGCCGGGGCGTCCGCCTCGCGCCCGCGCTTGCCGGTTAGCCTCCGTTCCCGGTTCGTCCCGCTATTGGCGCTGGTATTTGGTCTGGTCTTATTAGATCAGCGCCGCCCGTTGCTCCTGACAACCCAGACTCATTCGAGAGAAAGGCCAGGCTTCCAAGTATCATGAAAATCCTGATTAGCGACAATCTTTCACCACGCGGCGTCGCCGAACTGCGCCGGCATGAACCATTCCAGGTGGATCAGCGCGTCGGCCTGGCGCCGGATGAATTGAAGCGGGTTATCGGCGGCTATCACGCGCTGATTGTGCGGAGCGAGACGCGCGTCACCGCCGACATCATTGGCGCCGCGCACGATCTGAAAGTCATCGGGCGCGCGGGCACGGGCGTGGACAACATTGACGTGGAAGCCGCCACGCTGCGCGGCATCGTGGTGATGAACGCGGCGGGAGGCAACAGCGTCACGACAGCGGAACACACCATCGCGCTGCTCATGTCGCTGGCCCGCAAAATCCCGCAAGCCACTGCTACGCTCAAAGCCGGAAAATGGGACAAGAAGCGATTTATGGGGACTGAGCTGTGCGGCAAAACGCTCGGCATCATCGGTCTCGGCAACATCGGCAAGATCGTCGCTTCGCGCGCAACGGGCCTCAGCTTGAAAGTCATCGCTTACGATCCATTCCTCTCGAAAGAAATGGCATCCAAAGTCGGCGTGGAAGTCGTCACGCTCGACGAACTCTGCGCACGCGCCGATTTCGTCACCGTGCATACGCCGCTGACTGACGAAACGCGCGGCATCATCGGCGAAGCAGCTTTTGCCAAAATGCGCGATGGCGTGCGCGTCATCAACTGCGCGCGCGGCGGGCTGGTGGATGAAGACGCGCTCTATCACGCAATCAAATCCGGGCGCGTAGCTGGCGCGGCGCTCGATGTCTTCGTCGAAGAGCCGCCGCCGAAAGATCATCCGCTGCTCTCGCTCGAAGATGTTATCACTACGCCGCACCTCGGCGCTTCGACCACCGAGGCGCAGGATCAAGTCGCGCTTACGATTGCCGAACAAGTTGCAGCCTTCCTCGAAAGCGGCGCAGTCGCGGGTGCGGTCAACATCCCGGCGGTCAGCCCCGAAACTCTCGAAGTGCTGCGCCCATACTTGAAGCTCGGCGAAAAGCTCGGCTGCTTCGAGACGCAATTTTTCGGGCATGCTTTCAATGAAGTGCAGATCAGCTACAGCGGCGAAGTCGCCGAACTGGATGTCCATCCGATCACGCGCGCGATCTTGACGGGGCTGCTTGCTCCGGTGAGCGCACGCATCAACCAAGTCAACGCGGCGTTGATTGCTGAAGAGCGCGGCATTCGCGTCACGGAATCCACCGCGCGCAGCGCCCAGGACTTCACCAGCTTGATCGAAGTCACGGTGCGCGGCGAGAGCGGCGAAAGCCAAGTCGCGGGCACCCTCTTCGGGCGCAACGATGCGCGTATCGTGAGCATCAACTCACACCGCCTCGAAGCCGCTCCGCAGGGCACCATGCTCGTCGTCCGCAACGATGACCAGCCCGGCGTAGTCGGCCAGATCGGAACGTTTCTCGGCGATCACCAGATCAACATCGCGCAGCTTTATCTGAGCCGCAAACAGGCGGGCGGCGTAGCGATGTCGGTGATTCAAGTAGATGAAGAGTTGAATGCGGCCACGCTCGAAGCACTCACGCACGTGCCGCACATTTTGTCGGTCAAGCAAATCAGTTTATGACGTGATGCGTGATGCGTGATGCGTAGCTATCGCGCCGCATCACGCATCACGCATCACGCATCACGGTTATGTTAGCCAAACGCATCATCCCCTGTCTTGACGTAGATCGTGGCCGCGTGGTCAAAGGGATGAGCTTCGTCAATTTGGTGGACGCAGGCGATCCGGTGGAGCAGGGCGCGCGCTACGACCGCGAGGGTGCGGATGAACTCGTCTTTCTCGACATCACAGCTTCATCCGACCGCCGCGAGATTGTGGCCGATATGGTGCGGCGCGTAGCGGACAGCGTGTTTATTCCGTTCACGGTCGGCGGCGGCATCCGCACGGTGGAAGACATTCGCGCCATGCTGCTGGCGGGCGCGGACAAGATTTCGATCAACACTGCCGCCGTGCAGAATCCGAATTTGATCCGCGAGGGCGCGGAACGATTCGGCTCGCAGTGCATCGTGGTGGCGATTGATGCGAAGCGGAAAGCCGGGCCAGCGCTTGAGTGGGAAGTTTATTTGCACGGTGGGCGCACGCCGACCGGGATGGATGCGGTGGCATGGGCGCGGCAGGCAGCAGAGTTGGGTGCGGGCGAAATCCTGCTCACGAGCATGGATTGCGATGGCCAGCGCGACGGCTATGATTTGGCCTTGACGCGCGCAGTGAGCGAAGCGGTCAACATTCCAGTCATCGCTTCGGGCGGAGCCGGGCGGCTAGAGCATTTGCATCAAGCGCTGACCACAGGCAAAGCGAGCGCAGTGCTCGCGGCCTCGATCTTTCACTTCGGAGAATTTACCATCGGCGAAGCGAAGCAGTATTTGCGCGAGCAGGATATACTGATGCGCTGAAAATGAGCCATGAAGGATGAACTCCCCGATTCATCGAAATACAGTAGGCAGTAGGCAGTAAGCAGTATGCAGAAAGCGGAAGAGCAAAAGGCAGAAAGCAAGAATTGGCAGTAATCACTGCCTACTGCTTACCGCCTACTGCCTACTAACCAGGGAGTTTGATTATCATGAGTCTGATGACCAAAATCACAGCCGCCGTCGGCTTAGTAATTTGTGTGGCCTTCTCCAGCGGAGCGTATCGCATGGAGAGCAAGAGCGGTGCGCTGCAAACAGCCGCGCAGGTATTGCCAGCGGGCGTGCGGGTTGAAGAAGTGAAATTTGGGAGCGACAATCTAACGCTCGCCGGAACGCTCCTCCTGCCTAAGCTCGATGCAGGCAGGCGCGCACCAGCAGTGCTCATCATCGGCGGCGCGGGGCCGACGTTACGTGATGGTGTGGTCTTCGGCAAGACCGCGCATAGGCAATATCGGGAGCTAGCTGAGCATCTGGCCGCGCGCGGCTTCGCGGTCCTGCGTTATGACAAGCGATGCACAGGCGCCAGCGGATGCAAGCCGCGCAGTTTGTTCGAGGATTACATCACTGACGCTCACGCCGCAGTGGAGCTTTTGCGGAAGCGGACGGAAGTGGATGCGTCGCGCATTGCGCTCTTCGGCCACGGCGAAGGCGGTTTCTTTGCCACGGTGGTCGCCAAGCCAGAAGAAAAGATCGCCGCGATGGTGCTGGCTTCGTCCCCCGGACGGACGCTGGCGAAATTGCTCAATGATCATGTCCAGAGGAGTTTCACTGAGATGGGCAAATCTCAAGCTGAGATCAATGCCTATCTCAACAAGATCAAGCGGATCACGAATCAGTTGTCCTTGGGGCACATGGAGAATATGGCGGAACCGATTGACCCCAATGATGAGTTGCTCAACGGGCTGCTTCGGCAACCCGAATACACCATCAGCTTGATGATTGACGATCCGCTGCAAGCGATCAAAACTGTTCGCGCTCCGACCTTGATTTTGCAAGGGAGAAAAGATGTGCAGATGAGCGTCAAGGACGCGGAGTATCTGGAAGAAGAATTGACACGCGCCGAGCATCGGGATGTCACCGTTCGTCTGCTGCCCGACGTGGACTATTTGCTCCAAACTTGCAAAGGGGCAGGCACGATCAAAGCGCTCTCCGAACCATCGCAGCCCGTAGACCCAGCGGTGCTCTCGACCGTAACTGATTGGCTGCAAAAGAAGCTCTCAATCCGTCCATAAGAAGGCTGAGAGTTGACTGCTTGATTTATGTCCGAAACGCAGATTCACAACCTGAAGTTTGACGCGGATGGCTTGATCCCGGCGATCGTGCAGGATCACGAGACCAACGAGGTCTTGATGCTCGCCTATATGAACGCCGAGAGTTTGAGCCGCAGCTTACAGACGGGTGAGACGTGGTTTTGGAGCCGCTCGCGGCGCGAGTTGTGGCATAAGGGCGCCACCTCCGGCCATACACAGCAGGTGGTTGACATCCGGCTCGATTGCGACGGTGACGCGCTGATTGTGCGCGTCAACCCGCACGGCCCGGCTTGTCACACCGGTGCGCGCACTTGTTTTTTCCGTGGCGCGCAGGAAGCGGAAGCAGAGACTGAAACCAAAGCCGCCCCAGCCACCGAAAGAGGATCAGCGGTAACGGCGCCTCCGGTTCCGCAACTTGAACGCCCCGACTCGCAGTTTTCGGTGGTCAATGTGGCAGCCATGGATCTGGGCATCCTGCTTCAGGATCTCTTCAAGCTCATTCAGGAGCGCAAAGACCAACGGCCGGAAAATTCTTATACCAGCTACCTCTTCAACCACGGGCTGGATAAGATTCTCAAGAAGGTTGGCGAAGAAGCCGCCGAAACGATCATCGCGGCGAAGAACGAAGACAAAAAAGATCTGACGGCGGAGATCAGCGATCTGCTTTATCACTTGCTGGTGCTCATGGTCGAACGCGAAATGAGCTTGCGCGACATCTTGGTGGAATTGAGCAACCGCGCGGGCCGAAAGGCGGATCCGAAGTACAGTAAATAGGGAGTAGGGAATGGGGAGTAGGGATGTCTTCCCTAGCCCTATTCCCTATTCCCTATTCCCTACTCCCTAACGACAATGGCCATCGAGAGACTCGATCACATTGCCTTGCAGACGCCCGACGCGCAGCGGGCAGCACGCTTCTATTGCGAATGGGCGGGGATGCGCGTGATTCACGAGCGGCGCGATCCTGGTTCGGCGCATCGCGTGGCGTGGGTGCAGTTGGCACACGATGCGTCGGGCTTGATTTTAGTCTTCTTCGAGGGCGATGAGATTCGGACGCGAGGTCAGATGGATCATTTTGGTTTTCACGTCACGGCGCGCGCTGACGTAGATGCCATCGCCGAACGCGCCCGCGTGGCTGGCATTCTTGTGGACGAACCGACTTATGCTGGTCCGGTCGTTGGCTACATCTGCACGATTCAAGACCCGGACGGCAACCGCCTGGAATTTTCGTGCGAGCAGTTGAAAGCTTAAAAGCAGGGATTAGGGGTTAGAGGCTAGGGGCTAGAGAAGAATTATTGCTCTTCCCTAGTCCCTACCCCCTAGCCCCTAAACCCCTAATTACTTATGTCCCAAATCATGCCCCACACCTACGAAGAGTTCCTGGCGCTCGCCGAACGCGGCACTGTGGTCCCCGTCGTCAAGACCGTCATGGCGGATCTGCTCACGCCGGTCTCGGCATATCTCAAGATCGAGCGCCAATCACCCCACGCTTTTTTGCTTGAATCTATCGAGGGCGGCGAGAAGATTGCGCGTTACTCGTTTTTAGGATGCGCGCCGCATACCATTGTGCGCGCGCGCGGCAAGGAAGTAGTGATCGAACACGCCGATGGCAGACGAGAAACGAGCGAGCAGCCGATGCTCGACGTGTTGCGCCAGATGATTCGCGCTCATCGTCCGGTCAAGGTGCCTGATCTTCCGCCGTTTGCTGGCGGCGCGGTCGGTTACTTCGGCTATGACGCGGTGCAATGGTTCGAGCGCGCGCCCGCCAATGCGCCCGACGATCTGCATCTGGACACAGCAGTGGTCATGTTCTTTTCGAGCCTGCTGGCCTTCGACCACGTCAAGCACCAGATTCAGATCATCGCTAACGTCTTCACCGATGGGGAGCGCGAAAAGCTACGCGAGAAATACGAGACCGCGTGCGCTGAAATTGCGCGATTGGAAGCGGCCCTCGCCGCGCCGGTTGAATTGCCGCCACCCGCGCGCCGCACTGAAACGCCGCATTTGCGCTCGAACATGACTAAGGACGAATACGAAGCGGCGGTCGGGGTGATTAAGGAATACATCCGCGCGGGCGATGCTTTTCAGGTCGTCTTCTCGCAACGCTTCGAGGTCAACATCGCGACGCCGCCGTTTCAGATTTACCGTGCGCTGCGCGTGGTCAATCCCTCGCCCTACATGTTCTTCCTCAAACTCGGCGGAGAGGAAACGCTGCTCGGCGCGTCGCCGGAAATGCTCGTGCGTTGCACCGGACGCCGGCTTGAATACCGCCCGATCGCCGGAACCTATCCGCGCGGCTCGACTGAAACCGAAGACATCATTCTCGGCGAACAACTGCGCGCCGATGAAAAAGAGCAGGCCGAACACGTCATGCTCGTTGACCTGGGCCGTAACGATCTGGGCCGCGTGGCAGATTATGGCTCGGTCGAAGTGGCTGAGTTGATGATTGTCGAGCGCTTCTCGCATGTCATGCATCTGGTTTCAGTGCTCAAGGCGCGGCTCAAGGAAGACCTGGATTGCTTCGACGCGCTGGCGGCAGTCTTTCCGGCAGGCACCGTGTCAGGTGCGCCGAAGGTGCGCGCCATGGAGATCATTGACGAACTCGAACCGACGCGGCGCGGCACTTACGCGGGGGCCGTGCTCTACACCGATTACTCCGGCAATCTCGATTCGTGCATC
>Ga0070694_100002238_pt1 | contig 11427 bp, 5 predicted proteins | sample KBSK1251metaG_FD_65470 | JGI IMG/M metagenome (GOLD analysis project Ga0070694, IMG submission 65470) | Corn, switchgrass and miscanthus rhizosphere microbial communities from Kellogg Biological Station, Michigan, USA - KBS K1-25-1 metaG | ecosystem: Host-associated > Plants > Roots >... | reverse complement strand
GTCAGCCTCAACTCTTTCTCCTCCTCCAGCCCTGAAGGAGGCGATTGTGAAACTTATTTCGAGTAGATTTTTATTTGAGGCAACGACTACCCTTTCGAGTAGATTTTCTGTGAGTCAATTCGAGGACTTATAGTCTTGGCGAGAACATGATAATCTGGCGAACTGTTAAAACAATCTCGACTGTAACCGGCGCATGAATCAGCGAACGTTTTCGCTGATGCTCACGAACCCGAGACTGACGAGTGGTTAATCGCGTTTAGCTCTAACAGGGAAAAAGAAACACGACTTCCCAGTAATCAATTGAAAGGTTGAAGTGTTCCCAGTGACTTCGCGGAAAACGCCCAAACGCGCGACAACTTCGTTCCACCTTCCTTCACAACCTTTGTCCCCCACTCATCGCTTACTGCGAGGTTATGCATTTGACCCAAGTATGGCGACTCAGCTTGAGACTGCTCTGGTCAGCGAAATCATGTACAAAATTCCGTGGGAAGATCTTTCGGTCGGCCCAGTGGGTGAATATCTTGAAATCGTTGACTACGATCCTCCCAGTGGGTGCTTCTACGCGCCGGTGAATCTTGATGATCCGCGGGTCCTGGCGCAAAACGGGTTGGCGCCTTCGGAAGGCAATCCTCAGTTTCATCAGCAGATGGTATATGCAGTGGCGATGACGACCATCGATCGGTTTGAAAGAGCTCTCGGACGCAGAGCCTTTTGGTCAGACCGCATTCTGACTGGAGACCCCGACGAACGATTTGTGCAACGGCTGCGCATTTACCCACACGCTCTGCGGATGGCGAATGCCTATTACAGTCGCAGAAAAGGCGCCCTCCTTTTTGGATATTTCCCGGGCACGGAGGACAGAACCTCCGGACAGTTTCCCGGGGGCATGGTTTTTACATGCCTGTCTCATGACGTCGTTGCTCATGAGACCACGCACGCATTACTCGATGGTTTTCACGAGCACTTTATGGAAGCCACAAATCCGGACGTTTTGGCCTTTCACGAAGCCTTTGCCGACATCGTAGCGTTATTTCAACACTTTACTTTTCCCGAGGTTCTCGGTCACCAGATTGCTCGGACTCGAGGGGACCTGAAAAGTGAGAACCTGCTGGCGCAACTCGCTTCCCAGGTGGGTCATGCGCGGGGAACACATGGTGCTTTGCGTGATGCGATCGGAACGTACGACAACGCCAGCGGGATGTGGATTAAGCACGAACCCGACCCTACAGAATTAGACCGCACGATTGAGGTCCACGAGCGCGGTGCGATTCTGGTGGCCGCGGTCTTCGATGCTTTCTTATCAATATATAAGGGCAGGTCACACGATCTCATGCGGCTGGCCAGCGGGGGCACAGGAATTCTTCCGCAAGGGGAGCTGCATCCGGATCTGGTTAATCGTTTGGCCCGTGAAGCATCGAAGGCCGCCGGCCATGTGCTGAATATGTGCTTCCGAGCATTGGATTATTGTCCGCCGGTTGATCTGACTTTTGGCGAGTACCTGCGCGCCTTGATCACGGCCGACCTCGACCTGATGCCGGACGACGAGCACCGATACCGGGTCGCTTTTATCGAAGCTTTTCGCCGCCGCGGTATTTATCCGCGTGACGTTCGTACTCTTTCAGAAGATAGCCTGCGGTGGGCGCGGCCCGGTGAAGATCCCACCATGAAACCGGGCGAAATGGAGGAGCGATTAAGAATCTTCATTAACGAGATCAACCTGCGTGGACAGCTGGACAAACTCCGCTATCTTAAAACACGTTTCGAGATTTGGGACAAGACGCGATTCATAAAAATTGATCTGCATAACGCAATCCAGAACCAGGTCATCAAGGCTAAAATTCTTCAACGATTGACCGGGCTCGCCCTCGATCCGTTTGAGACACCGGCAAACGTAAAGCGGAAGGACGGCGCGCCTGTCTTCAGTGTTCAAGCGATTCGCGAAGCGAGGCGCGAACGTGGCGACGGGCGGGTTCTTAATCAGGTTTTTATTACGCTGCTGCAGAAAGAGATCATGATTCAAGATGGTCAGGAACACAGCGTTCGTTGCGGCAGCGTGCTGGTGTGGGATCTCGATGAGGAACGCGTGACTTACGTAATCCGAAAGGGACTGCATGATCAGGAGCGTCTGTTGCGCACTCTCGAGTTTCAGGAAAGACAATCCACCGCCTCACTGGCCGCCACCTACTTGATGGGAACACGAGAGCCGTTTGCCGCGCTTCACACTATCGGCGCCTGAACCTGGAAAGCAGTGCGACTATGGGAGCTACGACGAAGAAAAAGACGACGAAAGCCAAAGCGGGCAAGAAGCCGGCGCGTAAAACAAAACCTGCGGTGCTTCCCACGGCGCCTGTGGTTGCGCCAGATAGTCCCGAAAACTTTCGCGCGCGTGTACGCATGTATCGTCACGGTCTGGGGGATTGCTTTCTCGTCACGTTTCCGCGCAAGCACAAAGACCCGTTTCACATGTTGATTGATTGCGGCGCGTTGGCCCGCGACAAAACGTTTATGACCGGCATCGTCGAGCACATTCGCGACACGATTCGGAATGGAGAAACCACGGACAAAGCGAGATTAGACGTAGTTGTCGCAACGCATGAGCACAAGGACCATGTTTCCGGATTTAACCAGGCGCGAGACGTCTTCAACCGGGATTTTGATTTCGGATCAGTATGGCTCGCATGGACTGAGAACCTCACCAAGCCTGAGATCAAGAAGTTTAAGGAGGCGAAATCGAAAGCGGTCTCAAAACTTCGCGAGGCTCTCAGCAGCCCTCTGGCCGCGGCCGCAGGACTGCAGGGCGTAGAAGCTTTGCTGGGTTTTAGCGAAGAAGATGACACGACTGGCAGCGGCCTGGTTTCAGAAGCCATGGAGTACCTCAAACTTCGCGGCAAAGATTCGGGAAACTTACGTTATTGCGAGCCCGGCGGAGAGCCCTTCGCGCTTGATGGCGTCGAAGGCGTGCGCGTTTACGTGCTGGGGCCTTCGCACGATCCGGGCTTCATGAAGGTCAGCGAAGTAACTGAGCAAATGAAAAAGGACGAAATTGTCTATCACCTCACGGCGACCGGTGATGCGGGCATGGACGCACTTGGCGCGGCAATCTCAACTCTGGCCGGCGGTTCAGGTGGAGATCAAGCACGCTACCTTCCTTTTTCCAGCGAGCACCGAATCCCGCGCAAGTCGCCGGATGGGCGCAGGCGTAACCCCTATTTCGCGAGTATCAGGAAATTTGTTTCCCGCACCTATGACGATCCAAAACAAAACTGGCGGCAGATTGAAAACGACTGGCTCGCTGCCTTTGGACAACTTGCATTGGATCTCGATAACGACACGAACAACACCAGCCTGGTGCTGGCATTTGAATTTGTGAAGACCGGCGAAGTACTTCTATTTGTAGGCGACGCCCAGGTCGGCAACTGGAAATCCTGGGCGAACGTGGAATTCACTGTGCCGGGGCGTGACAAGCCAAGACCCGCCCATGACTTACTGAGCCATGCCGTCTTTTATAAAGTCGGTCACCACTGCAGCCACAATGCGACGCTGAAAAGGGGCGGACTTGAACTTATGAATCGGAACGACCTGGTTGCGTTCATACCGCTGGACAAGCAGACGGCGAAAAAACAGGGCGCCAAAGGTTGGGACATGCCTGCTGGTCCGTTATTCAAGGCCTTGAAAGAGAAAACCAGTGACCGCGTAGCCTTGTCCGATGTGACTGAAACCCTGACAACCAACGCGAAGCAGGCCGGCATTCGCGCGACTGATGCCTATATTGACTATTTTCTGACTTAGTCTCGCGGCGCGTCTTCGAGAGGCAGCCAGCTAATCGCTGGCCCAGACTTCGAACCTTGCCCCATAGTCAGTAATCCGATCGCTCACGACAATCAGAAGCTGCTCGGCCTGACTCGCACTATTTCCTTCGATTAGCTGGCCGCGACTCAGTCCTGGTTGAACCAGGGTCACCGCGTAAGACCAGGCATCCGGTGAGAAGTGGCGCGAAAGTTCTTCCAGATCAGCCTGACTGCCGTGCGTCAATTTTGAAAGTCCGCCAATCCTCTCTAATAACCTGGTGATGAGATTGGGAGCGCGAATCCAATATCCAGTTCTGACCGCCTGCTCAGTCAGCTCAGTCAGATCCTTTTTGTTAAGCCCCGGTTTCGCAGGTCTGGGCGTGCTGGCATCCGAAGACTTACTCTTATGAGTGCCTTTGTATTTGCAGTGAAAGAACGTGATCTTCCGGCGCAGGCCGCCTTGGATCAGGATGTAATCCGCGACTTCGTTAGCCCGGTCGTCACAGATCAGAAAATCTTTCGGACCCGGTTGGTACTCTTCTTCAATAATCAGTTCGGTTCTTTGCTGCACATTGTAGAGATCGGGCAGCTTGACTGGATCAGCCTCTTTGGTGATGTCAGTATCGGTCCAATCCTTTGCTTCCACCGCATCTGAGTCGAGCCTTCGATTCTGAATTATTGGTGTGAACTGCACATCATCGCGAATCGTTTCTCCGGTCTCGAAAACAATCAGTGGAGGCCGGTCTTTAAAATACTCGTCCAGAAGCTTTTCATATTTTTTGTCCGATTGGCCATAATCGATATCGACGCGCACTTCCTGAGACTTGTCGAGCACTTTCCAGCATGGTCTCGCGAACTCGTGACCGACGCTGATTTCCGTGTGCGGCTGGGTCTTGTCCTGCTCGGCGATCACCAGGGTGGCGATAGTCGCGTTGGCGACCTCGTTCACCACCCAATCCTTGAAGAAGCAAATCGCATTATCGATCACCTCTCCATCGACGATGAGGTCTACTTTCTCCGCGCGCCACAAGTTGTCATCAAAAAGAATTGATACGATTTTGGCGCCCGCCGGATAGCTGGTGACAGGGACCGGCTCCATGAGCTTGTTACCAATTTTTGGAATTGGCTTATTCGTCCCGGAACTGAGGAGTGCGGCCAGCTCGTCGCACCAGGCCACAAAGTTTTCCAGCTTGTCTCTGGAGTTCGACCAGACTCGACTCGATTGCGTGGCGATGCCTCTGGTGAAGTCGGCCGTTTTCACCATCGCGTGCCCGGCGCCAAAACTCCGGCCGTCGGCGAATTTGACGGCGTTCTCAATATATTCGCCCATCAAAGTTTTGTATTGCGGGATGGCGCTGTCGGCGCCGCTCTGTTTGAACATCCCCACCATGATGTAGTTTCCGTCGGCCGCATCGGATAAGCCCTTGCGAATAACGTGATAGCCGGCGCGATCAAACAGACTCTCGTCCCAGAATCCGTCTCTGATCTGTATGGCGACCTTTTCGGAAGTCGTAAACTCGAAAACGAAAGGTTCGACGTTGCAATAGATATGCAGATCGAAACGCTCAGTTTCGAACACTCGCTGCGACGTCCAGCGCGGCACTTCCCAAGTCCGGGTAATAACCACGACGCGGCTGTCTCTTTTGTCGAACACTTCAATCTGGACCTCTTTGCCCTTTAGCTTGCTCCAGTCAAACGCAGACTTAAAGACCGGCGACTCGGGATCTTCTGGTTCTGCTTTGCGCTGGTAAACTCTCACCGTCTGGTAAGGATTCAGATCATCTGCGGGAAGAGAAGCAGCTCCGGCAAGCGTGCTTCCCGGTGTCGGCAAGAACTTGCTTTGGTTTATATAATCCTGGAACAATCCGGGAAGCAGTTCCGTCCATCCCTCGTCCGATTCATAAAGCTCCTGGACCTCAGTTTCTCTCGAACTGTCAGGGTCCGCGATCAATATCGCATTACCCTTTTTTGCAGGATCCATTCTGGTAATGCGGCCGACGACTTGTATCGTGTACGGCAAAGTTTGCGGCGTATCGTGGAATACAGCGATTCCCAGATTCGGAACGTCAATACCTTCGCTGCCCATGTCAACGCAAATGAAGCCGTTTAATTGTTCCGCATCGTTTTTGTCTCCGCGATTCTTTGCGACCTTCCTTAAAACATCACGATTCTCCTTGAAGGGAAAATCTGAATGAATGACACCGAGTTTTGGCAGGCCGGCGTCCTTGTAAACCTGGGCCAGCTCGTTTGCGTGGGCGATGTCCCGCGCTTTAATTATCACGGCTATTTGCGGGGACTTTTTTCTTTCCTCGTTGAAACAATTGCGGCACATTTCCGCCAGTTCGGTATCGCGTCTGTCGGGGTCGGTTGCTTTTACCGGCACAAACTTAACCGGCCGATAGACTCCCTCTTTGATGGCTTTGGAAATTGGGTACACATAGATTGGCCGGGCCCGGATTCGTTTTCGATCTCTCCGAAACGGCGTCGCCGTGAAAAGCACAGTCCGTGAGGCGCCGACTTCATCGAGGAATTCCGTCCAGGTGGGCGCGGCGCTATGATGCGCCTCGTCGACGAATACCAAATCGAATGCGGGAGTAGAATCCGGATCGGCGCCGAACAGCTTCGTAGGAGGTTTAGACTGAATTGCGTTTGGAGTCGTCACCACCACATCGAAGCGCAGAAGTTCCTGCCAGTCCTGATCAGTCCTGAGTTCGTCCTCGTTCTCTTTTACCAGCGGGCCGTCTTTGAGTGATCTTTTCAGCGCTCCGATGTGGTCGGAAAGCTGCCGCATCGTTCTAAACTCGTTAGCTGTTTGCTCGCGCGAGAACATCGAGGGCGTCACGATGAAGACGCGACGGGCGCCAAACTCAAAAGCCAACGCCATCATCACGGCGGTCTTTCCTGCGCCCGTTGGCAGGTTAATCAGGGCCCGCTCGTTCGAGGCGGTGAAATGGCTCTTGGCCGACCAGATGGCTCCCAGTTGGCAGATCCGGAATCCTTTGCGGTCGACAGACCCTTGCTTGAGGACGAGCGAGGATTGATGTTGCTTAAAGAAACCACTCATACTCGGTTTGTTAAGTTGAGGCCCGAGGTTGTTTCTCTCCTGATCCTAGAGAATCCCGGCGAAAGCGTTCAAGGTTAACGGCCACTTCGGAAAGACGAGTTTTGTGATAACGCCAGTTGAAATCAAACTGGGCCAGCAGGCGTTCGTTCGCGGTGTCGCCGACCAGCAGGCTGTAGAATCGAACTCCTTTCTTGCGCTTCGCATTCATCGCCTGCACCTGATCGCGGCGAAACGCGGCGGCATCGCCGTCGGTAAGGAAGATCATGTCAGCTTTGCGAAATTCCGGCACTTGCAACTTGGCGAGACCGTCAGTTAGCGCCTCACCTAAATCGGTTCCCCCATGAAAGGACATGAGTAGGAAATTGATCAGCTGGCTGAGAGCTCCTTTTTTTGCCGGCGACAAGACAATCGACTCGGCCGCCTGTGAGAATGAAATCACGTGCACCGCGCGTTGCCGGCGGAAGGCGATTCTCACGATCGCCAGGGCCAAAGCCTTGGCGTCTTTTTCCCATTCGCCCTTCATTGAGCCGCTGGTATCGACCGCGAGGATGACTGGTCCGCGCCGGTTCACCTTGAATCTTTCGCGCCCCTTTTCCCGCAAAGCGGTAGCGCGCGAGCGCGCTTCGGGCTGGTAATCGTAGGTTACTAGTTTTTTCTCGGCGAACTTCAGGTAAAAAAGATCCTCAGTTTCAGCCGAAGACAAAAGCACGGCTTCGGCGCTGATAATCGCTGAGATGTCATCGCTTTCGCGGACGCCGACAACCGTCGATTTTGCGGGGCGATTGGTAATCCAGGTCTCGGGTTTTGAAAAATGTCTTAACGTGGTCTGGCTGTATTCCCATTCTGCGCGATCCAACCTGCCCAGCCGATCGGCGATTGCCTGAACATACTTCTGCTGTTCGAGGATGCGCTCGGACCTTTGGAAAAGATCGAAAACAGATTCATGGCGGGTTGAGCCCGCCAGATCCCACGACGGAGCTAAGTAACGGCGAATCGGGCCCAGCAGTTGAGCCAGAGCGCGGAACCGGGCAATGCGATCTTCCATACCTTTGAGGATGCGACGATCTTGTTCGGCAGCAAGATCGGACTCCGACCCCGACGGTTTTGTTTCGAGTGCTGCTTCCCAGTCGCTCGCAATTCTCGAGCTGAATTCTTCAGCGGCCTTCCGGTCATTCCCATCGGCTCGAAGACGCCGTGATTGTTCGTCGTATGATTCCAGGGGAACTTCACTGCGTTGATAGGTTCTGGCCAGATGCGCGCGGTAGCGATTCCTCCTGGTCCAGCGCCGCACCTGTGACTGAGAATTTTCCGCGCGGAACGCGTCTAACAGCCTGCGCTCATCATCGCGCTCGGTCGAAGCAGTCTTTGCCGTCGTTTGTGCAGCGGTCCGCAGCGATCTAATGACTTCCGATTCAACTGCGTCCGCTTCGTCGGGAAACTCCCGCAGAAAAGAATCGATCGACTGCTGTCGGAGCAACCGATCACTCCGCTCGCGCAGGCCCTCTTCACCCGCGCCGAGTCCCGGACCGAGCACAGGCGCCTCGACGCCCGAACGACGAAAGTTGTCGAGAAAGTCCTGAACCGAACCCGTCCGCAGGCTTGTCACCCCGATTCCAGCCCCCTCTCTTTGGCGAATTTGATAACTTCCCGCAAAAGAAGATCGAGTTGCTGAGGCCCAGTCAACCGCGCGCTTGACCATCGATCGATGACATCTGATGGAAGGTCGACGAAGAGGTGCTTGTGCGTGTTGGAAAAGAACTCGGCGTTTTGTTTTTGAGCGTCAATACTCGCGCGGAGTTCGTTTAGTTTGTCGAGGTAGTTTTGCGTGCTTTCGTTTGACAGATCCACTGTGCTTCCCGTGCGCGCCTTTGGCGTGTGCGTCAGTTGAAATCCAGTCTCCTTAAAAGCCTTAAGCGGCGGAGACCCATCCGTCTTCATCAAAATAATGTCCGCCGGGGTAGGTCCCTTCTTTGCGAGAAGGTTGGCCTGTCGTTCACCGGGACCAAGAAGATGAATATGCGTGAAGTTCGCCTCGAGCGATTCGTAGCACCCCTTGGGAAGTCTTGAAAACGAACCATATTGATCGTCCACCAGAAGATCGCCATTTATCGACAGGTTAATCTTGTAGTGCTTCGGCGGATAAAGCGTCGGCACAATATACGGAATGGCTGGAAGCGCGGCCGCCTCTTTCTGCAATTGTTTCCAGCGCCATCTCAATCGCTCGAGGGTTCGGTCGCTCTCGATCGCGTCTTTCACCATGTCCTGAGCGGGGCGAATATGTTCCTGGTCGTTCCAAATGCAATAGGCAATCAGATAGCAATCAAGCTCGTTGACAACCGATCGCCCATGGCACAGAGCCGCCGCGCGCAGCAGCCGGCCAATCTTTTTCCAGCGCCGATCTGATACGTAGATGGTGCGAGGTTTGGCCGTGTCAGTCGGACCGTTGCCTTGCGTTTGTTTCCAGTTTTCTAATAGCTCGTGATTGAACTTCTCAATCCGCGGAATTATGTCGTCGATGATATCCAGGACGTTCGGGGGAATCGCCACGTTGTCGATCTGATGATCCAGAGATGCGAGTTCACTCTTCGCGAATCGCGCTTCGTCGACAATAACCTCCATCTGGGAACCGCCGCGGATCATCTCGTGTCGATTTTCCTTCGTCTGAATGTTGCCCAACTCGAGGCGAACCAAAAAGCGGTCCCACAACGCCTCCAAGCCTTCATCGTCTCTGGGCAATTCATTGGATGCTGAGATCAACGCGCGCATTGGAATAGGTTGGTCCACGCCGTCATTCCGAAAGATCCTTTCATTGATCGCGGTTAGGAGCGCGTTTTGGATGGAGGGACCGGCCTTCCAAATTTCATCCAGAAAGACCACGTCGGCGCCGGGAAGATACGATGCAGTTTTTCGTTCCAGGCGATCGGACTTCAATCCAATGATTGAAACCGGGCCAAAAATCTCGTCGGGCGTGCTGAACCGATTCATCAGGTATTCAAAAGCTTTGGCTCCGGCGGGGAAAAGCTCTTTGATGCGGCGGGCGATCAAGCTTTTGGCGACGCCGGGCGGGCCGAGAAGAAAAATACTTTCACCCGCAAGCGCGCTTAATACACAAAGCCGCACGGGCTCTTCGCGCTCGAGCAGACTCGCGTTAAGTTGTCTGATGATCTGACCAATGCGATCCGGAAGCTCGGACGGGTTCATGACCGCCCTGACCCTGGTAAGTTCGCAGGTAAGCTCTCGCTTCCAGTTGTCGCTCGCATCTATTTTGATAACGTTGAGCGAGGAGCTGCTGACGTCGTTTTCTGAAATCACGATTCCGCTAAGTGAAGGAGCGGCAGCCACAATCTTGCCGAGTCGATCAAAATCGCGACCAACGATCTTTCCTTTCGACGACGTTTTGGCTTGACTTATTTTAGGCCCGACCACAAAGACGATGAATCTTTTCTCATTAGCGATTTCGTCTTCGCTTGGTAGGGCTTCTGAAAGCCAAACCGCAGGCTTTATGAAGAGGGCGTCTCTAAGCTGGCGTTCAACGCTTAACACCGTGTCGGGCATGCATCCCCAGGGAATGATTAAAACTGGAGACTGCATCTTATCTCCCCGGTAACTCTGGAGTGTGCTTTCGTTCGGGCTCATGTTTTAAATTGCGACTTGTTTGAGGTCTGGTTCATATTCGCACCGTCAGCAGAATGCGAACTTGGTACTGGTCGAAATAGCTGAGGCGCAGATCACCACAGCGAAGATCTCTCGTGCAAGCCCCCAATCCAACCAGAACGATCTACGCTTACGAATATAGAAACTAGCGAGTCTTCAGTGCTGTTGAAAAAGCGAAAAGGTTTGGGGAATTGAGGGGTCATTTGAGGACCTCCGGCAAAAGGTTGAGCGTCTTCGGGAATAGCGTGCCTTCATAAGTTCAAACACTCCGAAATCGGGGCGTGGCGATGTACATTACATTCTCAGGCGCGAGCTATTTTAGTCCGCCTAAGTCTTGCAACACAATAGTAGAAGGGAAGGGCTTCGTATAAGCATTCAGATTGCGGAGTACAAGCGGCAAGCCACTCGTTATCTTTGGATCCAAACAAAGAACCGGCAGAGGGAGGAACAATCGGGCACTGGGAGAAGCGCTCCCAAGGTCTATTTTTTCTGAGGCTAAGTTATTGATTTTACTTGCGGCGTGAGTGGCTCGAAAGACTGTTCTTGCCCCGAATGGATTTCATTCTCGGCAAAATCTCGACAACCAGGGACATTCCTAGGAAGAAGCAGGCTGTAAAGTATTGAAATGTTGGGAGTTTTGGTAGCGGGGGGCGGGATCGAACCGCCGACCTTGGGGTTATGAATCCCACGCTCTAACCATCTGAGCTACCCCGCCAAAGTTCCGTTCATTATAGAGTGAGCGCGCCCGCCGCCAAAGTGATCAGATGAGACTTCATAATTCTTGACACCAGAAATGTTTGCGCTCAAAGTTCAGGTCCCCCTGGCGGAACTAAAACTTAGGAGACTTCCATGAAACCAAGCGACATTAAGCGAGTGGTCGACCGGTTAACAAAACTCGGATTTAAGGTTGAGCTCAAGCCC
>Ga0070694_100002236_pt1 | contig 11432 bp, 5 predicted proteins | sample KBSK1251metaG_FD_65470 | JGI IMG/M metagenome (GOLD analysis project Ga0070694, IMG submission 65470) | Corn, switchgrass and miscanthus rhizosphere microbial communities from Kellogg Biological Station, Michigan, USA - KBS K1-25-1 metaG | ecosystem: Host-associated > Plants > Roots >... | reverse complement strand
AACGCGAGCCAGGCGAGCCCGCCGACAAGCGCGAGCCCCGCAGCCAACGCCAGCGGCGTCACGGCGACGGACGCGATCCTGGTCGAGGCGTCCTGCTTGTTCAGGGCGATCGCGACGAGGGCGACGAGCCCGCCGAGGGCGACCGGTCCGCCGATCGCGAGGCGGATCTCGTCGAGCGACCAGCGCAGCGGATGGAGGACGTTGGCTACGACGGCGACGACCGTCAGGGCCACCATGATCGCCACGAACGGCAGGTTCCCGAAGCCGGTTCCGGCCGGGACGTTGATCGCGAGGTAGCCCAGGAACGCCGTCATCGTGACGAGGGCGGCGATCGCGAGCAGCCGCCCGAGGGCGCTCCGGACGAGGACGAGGAAGCCCATTCCGACGATCGCGTAGAGCGCGACCCACTTCGATGCCAGCGCCAGGCCGAGGAGGGCGCCGATCAGCGGCATCGCGACCCAGAACGCGCCGCGATGCCTCCAGACGCCGGTCCACAGGGCGGCGAACAGGGTGTACGCGGCGACGATCCCGAGCCCGACGTACGCGTCGTTCATCCCGATCCGCGACTGGACGAAGAACATGCCGTCGGCGACGCAGAAGACCGCGACGAACAGGCCGACCATCCGGCGCCGGAACAGGATCCGGGCAAGGAGGTAGAGGAAGCCGGCCATCAACGCGCCGGCAATGACCCCCGGGAGTCGCCACGCGAACTCGTGCTCGCCGACGTCGACGCTGGCCGCCGCGCCCGCATCGTCGAAGACGAGGATCTGCTGGCGGTCATCGGTCGGATACGGTCGGTTGACGTCGACCGCCCAGGCACTCGGCTCGAACGGCAACCGGGCGTCGGCGTAGATGGCAGGCGGGTCGGCGATCGGCTCGATCACATAGATCGTGGACGCGCTGCCGTCGGGCGTCTTACCGAGGACGTGGACCATCTCGCTCGCGTCGTCGTAGGCCACCCGCGTCACCGGGGCCGGCATCTTCATCGTGGTGACGAGCGCGGGCCCGTTCTTCGCCTTGTCGCCGCCGACGGCGACGATCGCGATCTGGCCCTTCGCGTTCGCGCCCGGATCCGGATCGGTCGACACGAAGAGCTTGGGGTCGTCGACCGTGACGAGGGCGAGGCCGTGGGCCGGGCCGCCGATGTCGAGGGTCGAGGTCAGCGTTCCGGTCGCCGGATTGACCAGCTCAAGCCCGTTCGCATCGGCCACGGCGACCTGGGGCAGCGCAACGATCGACAGCCCGGCGAGGCGGCCGTCGTCGATCGCCTTCTGGACCTTGTCCCGGATGTCGCTGCCGGTGACCCCGGCAACGATCAGCCGATCGGCGGTGCCGGCGAGGCGCTGCTCGTAGGTGGCCGGCGAGCCGCCGATCAGCTTGACGAGCGCCGAGGCGACCGCCTTCGGGTCCTCGACGGAGCCCGGTGCGCCGACCAGGGTCGGAGCGGTCCCGGCCGGCCCGACATCGGCGACGCCTTCGAGCTGGACGGTGCCGATGTCCTCGCTCGAGACGGCGTCGAGCGTGTGGACCTTGTCGTCCGCGGTGACGACGATGAGCGACTCGCCGTCGTCGGGCACGAACAGGCGCTCGATCGAGCCGGCGACCTGGCCGAACGCGACCGGCTCGGCAGGCAGGGCCGACGCGCCGTGCTGGCGGATCGCGTCGAGCGAGCCGAGGTCGAACGTCACGATGGATCCGTCCGTGCTGCCGACGAACAGTTGGTTGCGCGTCGAGTCGACGACCACCGCCGACGCCCCGTCGATCGGGACGCGGGCGATCAGCGCGCTGGTCGCCAGGTCGTACGAGCGGAGCTCCGACCCGGTCACGACGTCGACCCGGTCGCCCGCCCGCTGGTTCGGCAGGTCCGGGTCGTCGAATCGCTTCTCGACGGTCGCGTCGAGGACGGAGACGCCGAGGTTGCTCGTCGACGTCACCCGATCGTCGCCCCACGCGATCAGCCCGCCGGCCATCGCGTATTTCGCGAGATGCGGGTGAGTCCACTCGTAGATGTCGTGATCGATGCCGTAGCGCCAGCCCTGGAGGAACTCCATCGCCGTCCGGGCGTGGTAGACCTCGTCGAAATGCATCTGGTACGGCTCCGCGAGGCGGAACATCCGGATCCCCAGGATCGAGACGACGAGGACGACGAGGACCCACAGGTCGAGCTTGTCCAGGCGGCCGGCCGGCTCGTCGTGGAGCGCCCGCGAGCGGTCCGCCCGGACCGGCCGCTGGCGGAGGCGCGAGCGGAACCAGCCGATCGGGCCGAGCTCGGCGAAGGACTCCGGCTCGGTCCAGGTCGGGAACGCCGCCCGGGTCGGGAGAGTCGCGCCGGCTGCGCCGGCCGCCGCGACGCCCGCCGCCGCGGCACCCGCGCCGAAGCCGGTGCCGCGGACGGCCGTGCTGCCGGCCGCCCCGGCGGCGCGCCGATCTCCGGCCCACGGGTCGGCGTCGGCGGGCCAATCGGCGGCGGCCCATCGCTCGTCCGTCTCCGCGTCCTCGCCGTTCGCGCCGGCGTCCGCCGTCAGCTCGTCGTCGAGCGCGCGCAGCGCACCGGGCCGGAGCTGGACGAAGGCCCACAGCCCGGCGGCCAATGCGGCAAGGGCGATGAGGGTCACCCCGGTCGTGCTCCGGATGGCGCCTCCGATCCGGAGCCAGTCGGCGATCCCCGGGTTCTTGTAGAACGGCAGCGTGAGGATCGCGTACATGTTCAGAAACGTCGTCAGCGACAGGACGACGTACGCGATCCGCCAGCGGACCGAGACCGCGGCGAGGATCGCTCCGATCGCGATGAACGGGAACAGGTACCGCTCGTGGACGCGGGTGGGCAGCAGGAAGAAGGCGATCGCGAGGATCGTGACGCCGGTCAGGATCACGAGCGGGCTGGGCCGCCGGGCGACGAGGAGCGACACGATCACGAACGCCGCGATGAGGAGCGCGGCCCCGACGAGGACCGCCGGGATCGGGCCGACGGTCACGGCCTGGGGGCAGAAGGTGCCGCCGGCGGCGGGCGTCCGGATGACCGAGTCGCAGGCCCAGCTGCCGTTCGCCGCCAGGCCGGAGCCACCGATCGAGGCGAGCGCCCAGGGGTTGTATGCGTTGACGCTCGCGTACGGGTACTCGCCGGCGGTGTTGAACATCTCGAACAGCAGGCCCGACTTGATCGGCGCGCCGCCGGTCCCCGGCTCGATCACCGACAGCCCGAACGGGAAGCACAGGGCGATCGCGGTCAGGAACCCGGCCAACCCGGTCGTGACGATCCGGATCGGCTGATCGGTGCGCCGCTCCCAGTCGCGGAACCAGTCGAGAACGCCGGTCACGGCGCGAGGCAGCCAGGAGCGGTCGAACGACGGCGCGCGCGCGGGCGGCCGGAGGGTCATCGGCTCGCCCGGCCCGTCGTCGATCGGCGACGGCGGCCACAGGGCGCGGCGGATCGTCACGACCGCGACGATCGGGACGAGGATCGACAGCTGGGGCTTGATCAGCGCCGCGACGACCGTGAAGATCGCCGCTCGCTCCGGCCGGTCGCGCCAGAGCTCGCGAACGCCGAGGAGCAGGAAGACCACCCCGAACGAGTCGACCTGGCCCCAGACCACGGAGTCGAACCAGCTGACCGGGTTGACGACGACGAGAGCCGCCCCGATCAGGGCTGCTCGCCGGCTGCCACCGAGCTCCTGGACCATCGACCAGACGAGCCAGCCGAGCGCGACGTCGGCCAGGATGGGCGGGACCTTCAGGAGGCCGGCGATGTTGCCGGTCGCCTGCCCGACGAGGCCGACCAGGTACAGGACATAGAGGTAGCCCGGGGTGTAATCGTGGAAGAAGTCGCGCCCGTAGAAGCCGTGCAAGCCCTCGGCTGCGAGGTTGCGGGCCCAGTACTCGAACGACGCCAGATCGACCCCGAAGCCCGTGCGGGGATAGAGCTGTGCGATGATGATGCGGAAGGCGAAGCCGAGCGCGAGGACGGCGACGATCGCGCCGATGCCATCCCGCGTCCAGGTGGTCCGCGTCGGCGCGTCCGCGTCCCGACTCGGTCCGCCCGACACGCGGTCGGACGTCACGGGTTGGATCTCCCCGAACGAGCGTTGAGGTGGACCGCAGGGTAGCACAGGGTCGATCGCCGCTGGCCTCGGGTGCCCCGCCGTCCTCGTCGCTCTTCGTCTCGATCGGCGTCGGCTGCGCCCTGGTCGCGATCGCCCTGGTCGTCTTTACGCTCAGTCATCCGGACCGCTACTACAACCACTTCGAGTGGCAGGCATCGGCGTTCCTCGAGGGCAAGGCGGCGATCCGCTATCCGGTCGAGGCCACCGCGACCTCGCCCGGCAATGCGTTCTTCCAGGATGTCCTGCCGGTCGCACCCGATCCGGACGGGACCGGGCGGGGGCTGGTTCCGTTCCCGCCGCTGCCGGCGGTCCTCCTCGTGCCGTTCGTCGCCCTGTGGGGTCTCGCCGCCAACGGCCAGCTGATCTTCGCGATCCTCGGGGCGCTCGATGTCGGGATCGCCTGGTGGATGCTCGGCAAGCTGCCGATCCGGATGTGGGTCCGGGTCGCGGCCACGGTGTTCCTCGGGTTCGGGACGGTCTTCTGGTATGCCGCCCAGATCGGCACGACCTGGTACCAGGCCCACGTGCTGGCGGTCGGGCTGGCCCTGGCCGCGATCGGGGTCGCGCTCGGCGGGGACCGCGATGCCGCCCGGAGCGAGGACGACCTCGACGATCCCGACGACGAGCCGGCGCCACCGAGATGGCCGGGTGACGACGGCCCCGCCACGACGGTCGGCTCGCGCGGATCGACCGTCGTGGCCGCCCGCGGCGCGTCTGTCCGGGCGGGGTCGTCGCTCGCGGCGATCGTGCCCGACCCGCGCCAGTTCCTTGCCGGGCTGCTCTTCGGGCTGGCGTGCACGTCCCGGCTCACCGTCGCGTTCGCCGCGCCGTTCTTCGTCCTCGTCGGCTCCGGCGGCTCGTGGCAACGGCGCGGCTGGTCGGCTGCGCTCGGGGCGGTGATCCCGATCGGACTGCTCGTCGCGTACAACCTCGTCTCGACGGGTCATGTCTTCCATCCGGGATACCAGTACCTGTACGAGCTCGAGGCCGGCTTCTACCTCCCGCTCAACTACCACCTCGACTGGCAGATCGAGGATCTCCGCTATCTGCCGCAGAATCTCGGGATCATGTTCCTCAACGGACCGGTCTGGCTGCCCACCGAGGTCCCGTCCGCGCTCGGTCTCGGCGGACCGCTGTGCACGGACCCGGCGGCAGTCCGCGGCCTGTTCAACCCGGACTGCCCGCTCGTCCTGCCGAAGGACACCGGCATGAGCATCCTGCTGACGAGCCCGGCCTACCTCCTCGGCCTGCCCGCGATCCGCTGGGGGTTCGGACGGAGCCGGCTCGTGACGGGCGCGGGGCTGGCCGTCCTGATCATCGCCTTCGTGAACCTCCTGCACTTCAGCCAGGGCTGGGTCCAGTTCGGCTACCGGTTCAGCCTCGACTTCGCGCCGTGGGCGATCCTCCTCGTGGCGATCGGGCTCGAGCGGATCGCGGCGCGGACCGCTGCCGCCGGTCACACGGGAAGGACCCTCGAGGAGCCCGCGTTCGGCATCGACCGCCGGGCCGGCGCGTGGGCGATCGTCGCCGTGGCGATCGTCCTCGTCGCCGTATCGGTGTTCGTCAACCTGTGGGGCGTCGTGTGGGGCGACGTGCTCGGGTGGTGATCGACCCGGGGTCGGATCGGGCCCTTCGGACCGCCTGGATCGGGGCGATCGCGGTCGGCCTCGTGGCGCTCGGCCTCTGCCTGTGGCGGCTGATGCCCGGCCTCGGGTTCTGGGACACGGCGGAGTTCCAGATGGTCCTGCCGGTCATGGGCACGGCCCACCCGACGGGCTACCCGACGTACGTTCTGATCGGCTGGTTCGCCTCGGTCGTCCTCCAGCCCCTCGGCGAGGCCGCGCTCCGGACGAACGTCCTGTCGGCGATCCTCGTCGCGATCGGATCGGCGGTGACGGTCGATCTCGCCCGCCGGCTGAGCGGATCGCTGCTGCTCGGGATCGCGGCGGGTCTCGGGATCGCCCTCACGCCGATCGTCTGGGCGATCGGGACGCACGCCGATCCGCACGCGCTCCACTTCGCCCTCGTCGCGATCATCCTGTGGCTGCTCGTCCGCTGGGAGCAGGCCCGCCGGGGCAGCCTCGGCCCGGCGGCCGGGCCCGAGGCCGGACCGGCGGCTGCGCCGGGGCCCGGACCGGCGGCCGGGCCCGAGCCCCGCGACGTCCCGGACAGCGCAGACCGCCGCGCCGACCGGCTCCTCCTCGCCGCCGCCGTCGTCGTCGGCCTGTCGGTCGGCAACCACTCGCTGACCCTGCTCCTCGGACCGCCGATCATCCTGTACGTCCTCGCCGTTGAGCCGGGGATCCTCCAGCGCCGGCGGTTCATCCTCGCGAACATCGCCGCGTTCGCGATCCCGACCGTCCTCGTCCGGTTCGAGATGGTCCTGCGCGGCGGCTGGCTGCGAGCCCCCTTCGTCTACGCCGACCCGAGCACCTTCACCGGCTTCTGGTACGTGACGCTTGGCGCCCAGTTCCACGGCTGGCTGACCGATCCGTTCAGCAACGCCCCGAAACGGGTCGCTGACCTGATCTCGATCGCCGCGGGCCAGTTCGGGCCGTGGGCCGCGCTCATCGTCGTGGCATTCATCGTGACGATCGTCCGCCGGCCGCGGTACGCGCTGCTGAGCGGCACGACCCTCGTCCTCACCTGCTTCTTCAACTCCGTCTATCCGGACGGGGCGATCGATCGGTACTACATCGGGCCGGCCCTGATCGCCTGGACCTGGCTGGCGATCCTTGGCGCCGCGGTCGTCGATGCGGTCCTTCGCTCCGATCCCGGGCGCCGTGGGCGGGGTGAGGCGCTGCGTCCGGTCGGGATGGTCGTCGTCGCCGCCCTCCTCGTCGGCCCGAGCCTCCTGAGCCTCTCGAGCCGTGCCCGGGCCGTGGATGAGACCGACGACACGGCGGCCCAGACATGGACGAAGGAGGTGCTCGACACCGTCGAGCCGAACGCGGTCATCGTGTCGTGGTGGAGCTACTCGACACCGCTCTGGTATGCCACGATCGTCGATGCACAGCGGCCGGACGTCTGCGTGATCGATGATCGGAACCGCCTCGACTACAACCTCGGAGATCTTGACCAAGTGATCGACCGCTACATCGCGACGCGTCCCGTGTACCTGGTCCGGAACGGAACGAGCGAGCTCGGCGCGCTCGAGGGCAGGTACACGCTGGAGCCGCTCGGGACGCCGTCCGCGTCGAACGTCCTGGCCGTCACCGCGACCGCGGAGCACGGCGGGCCGGTGGCGCCGCCGCTGGGCTCCAGCGAGCCGTGCCGATGACCGCGCCATCGGTCCAATCCGTGCCCGCGACCGAACGGTCCGAACGACTGGCGACCCTTTCCTATTTCTTCCCGGCGCACAACGAGGAGGCCAACCTCGAGGGCCTCGTCGAGGAGGCCCTCGCCACGCTGCCCGGTCTGGCCGAGACGTTCGAGATCGTCATCGTCGACGACGGGTCGCGCGACGCGACCGGCCGGCTGGCGGACGATCTGACGGCGGCCCACCCGGGCGTCGTCCGGGCGGTCCACCATCCGACGAACCTCGGGTACGGGGCCGCCCTGCGTTCCGGCTTCCGGGCCGCGCGCCACGACCACGTCGCCTTCACCGACGGCGACCGCCAGTTCCGGGTGGCCGACCTCGGCCGCCTGATCGACCGGATGGCGGCCGCGGACCGGCCGGACGTCGTCGTCGGGTTCCGGATCAAGCGCGCCGATCCGCTCGTCCGGACCCTGTACGCCCGCGCCTACCGCCTGGCCAACCGGATCTTCTTCGGGCTCCAGGTCCGCGACGTCGACTGCGCCTGCAAGCTGTTCCGGCGCGACGCGCTGGCCGGGCTGGCGGTCGAGTCGGGCGGCGCATTCTTCTCGGCCGAGCTCCTGATCAAGCTCCGGGCGGCCGGCCGGTCGATCGCGGAGGTCGGCGTCCCCCACCACCCGCGGACGGCCGGGGCGGCGACCGGGGCGAAGCCGAGCGTGGTGCTCCGCGCGGTCCGTGACTTCTGGTGGCTCCGGCTCCGGATGTGGGTCAACGCGGAGCGGGCGCTCGGCCGGGGCGAGCCGATGCTCGGCGGGGGCTCGACCGACTAGCTGTCCGAGCTGCGCGTCCGGCCCTCGCCGGTGTTCGGGTCGACGTCGAGCGAGTTGACGAAATCGCGGAAGACGTCGAGCCGCGGGTCGACGATCTTCTCGCCCGTCGATTCGAGTGGCGAGCCCTCGGGCACGACATCGCCGGCCTCGGCGTCGCCGGTGGCCGTTCCGTCGCCGCCGAGCGCCGCCTGTTCGAGGACCGCCTCGCTCGCGAAGATCCGGCCGCCGGTCCGGACGGCGAGGGCGAGCGCGTCGGATGGCCGCGAGTCGATCTCGAAGACGGTGCCGTCGCGCTCGAGATGGAGGCGGGCGTGGTACGTCTCCTCGGCGAGGGTCGAGATCACGACCCGGTCGACTCGGACGCCGAGGTTCTCGAGGGCGCTGGCGAAGAGGTCGTGGGTCAGCGGCCGGTCGGCGGTCAGGCCCTGGAGCTTCATGGCGATCGCGCTCGCCTCCCACGGCCCGATCCAGATCGGGAGGTACCGGTCGTGCTCGGACTCCTTGAGGATGACGACGTGGCGGCTCGAGAGCATGTGGACCCGGACGCTCTCCACCACCATCTCGACGAGTCCGTTGCGGTCGCTCGGCTCCTCGCTGGCCATGGCGGGATTATCCCACGCCGACCCTGTCGGTCGAACGCAGCGACCGCGGCTCGCCGCCGGCCCCGGCGCCGCGGACGATGAGCCCGACGAGCACGCCGGCGATGAACCCCCCGATGTGGGCGAACAGGGCCACGCCGCCGTCCGCGCCGGGCGCGCCCAGCGACATGACGCCGCTGAAGACCTGGATGAGGAACCACAGGCCGAGCAGGATCACGGCCGGGATCTGGAGCAGCTGGTAGAAGAACCCGAGGTAGACGAGCGACTGGACCCGGGCCCGCGGGTACAGGACGAGATAGGCGCCCAGGACGGCGGCGATCGCCCCCGATGCGCCGATCACCGGCACCGTCGAGTCCGGCGCGATCGCGACCTGCGTGAGCGCCGCCACGACTCCGCCGGCGAGGTAGAACGCGAGGTACGGCAGCCGACCCAGCCGGTCCTCGACGTTGTTTCCGAAGATCCACAGATAGAGCATGTTCGAGCCGATGTGGAGCAGCCCGCCGTGCAGGAACATGCTCGTGAAGACGGTCGGGACGGCTCCCGGGACATCCCCGCCCCCGGTCAGGTGCGCGGGGATCAGCCCGTAGGTGAAGAACAGGCGGTTGAGACCCCGGTCGCCGTCGGACGCCTGGACCGCGAGCTCGACGAGGAACACCGCGAAGCAGATGGCGATGAGGCCGATCGTGACCACCGCCCGGCGGCGAGTCGGATTGGCGTCACGGAGGGGGATCACGGCGCTCGCGACGCCTTCGGCGAGGTCTTCGGAGAGGCCCGCGGGGAGCTCGACGGTCCGGGTGAGCCCGACGCGCCGGGCCCGGAGGTCGGCGTGTCGATCACCGCTTCGAGGACGGCCGTCATGACCGAGTCCTTCGTCGCCCACACGAGGGTCGCCGGCCCGCCCTCGACCGCCGGTGGGATGACGTACATGCCCCGGACGTCGGCGAAGGCGGTGCTGCCGCCCGCGAGCCGGAACTGGGCGACGTACGTGCCGCGCGCCTTGTCGAACGCGACGACGCGAGCGTTGGCCCGATCCCAGGCATAGAGGAGGCCCGTCCGCTTGTCGCCTCCGGTCGGCGCCGTCGGACTGGCCGAGGCGATCAGCGTGTAGTACGGCGCCGATCGCAGGAGGATGTCGCCCTGCGGCGCGAAGCTCGTCGTGCCCGGGGCCTGGATCGACCAGCCCTCGCTCTTGCCCCCGACGTAGCGAATGATCGTGCCGCCGTCGGCCGCGAAGATGTCGCCGTCGATCAGGAGCTCGGTGACCTTGGAGACGTCGCGGGCGACGGTGAGGCGCGGCTGACCGGCGGAGTGGAAGCCGCTTCCGTCGCGGTCGGGCGAGTAGGCCAGGATGTTCTGTTCGGACGGATCGACGATGTACAGGTTGTAGAGGTTCGTGTTCTGCTGCTTCAGGAATGTGCCGGCCGCGACGATGTCGTCGCCCCAGCCGGGCGAGCCGGTGACCGGAATGATCGTCGGCGTCCCGCGCCCGCTTTGGTCGGCCGGCCGCCAGCGCCAGACGACGTTCTTGTTGTCGATCATCACGAGGTCGCGGCCGGCCGTGGTGATCAGCTTCGGGATCCCGACGATACCGCCGGCCTTGTGGTCCTTCCAGCGGAAGACGACCGTGGCCCGCTTCGTCCGGAGGTCGACGCGGTAGACCGATGCCGTCGCCTTGTCGAGGATGAACGGCACGCCCTGCGGTCCGACGATCATCGCCGAGATGTCCAGGGGCGCCTTCGCGCCCGCTGTCGAGAGGATCGTCGCGGCCGCGACGGGCACGACCTTGAAGAGCCGGTCGAGGCCGCCGAGGGCCTTGGCCCGGAGCGGGTCGAGCGTCGCCGCCGGGACGTTCGCCGCCGTCGCCGTGCCGATCTGGTCCCAGGCGGCCGACAGGAGCTGGAACGCCTTCTGCGGATCGCCGTCGACGAGGTCGACGCCGTTCGGCCCGAACACCTGGTTCAGGTTGGCGTTGATCGCCTCGATCGCGGCCTCGCCCGCGGCCGCGGAGCTCAGCGCCTTCGTCCCGGGACCGCCCCCGCCGAGCGCATAGAGCGCCGTCCCGAGGGTCACCATGACGAGCACGAAGGCGAGGATCGCCATCGCCGCCCGGCGCTGGGTCTCGCGCTTGGCGGCGGCCGGGGTCACGCGCCGGTAGGCGGTTCGGCGGTGGGGCAGGACGTCCTGGGCGCGCCGGACGAGCCCGGTGAACAGTCCGCCGGCCGCACTCCGCGCCCGGGTCGCCGAGGCCTGGACGGCGGCGACCCCGCCGGTCACGTTGTCGGCGAGCGGGATCGGCGAGCGGTCGGGCGCCCCGGCCAGGGGCTCCGCCGGACGGACCGGGACGAGCGTCCGGGAGCGGTGGGTCGCCGCGACCTCGGTCGCCTCGAACGCGATCATCGCGTCGCTGCCCGCGCCGTCCGCCGCGAAGAACCGGTGGTGGAGGTGCTCCATCGCGGGTTGGGGATGGAGCGTGACCATCGCGTCCTTGAGCTCGTCGGGGCCGAGCCGGCTCATGATGTTCGGCGAGACGAGGACGAGCGAGTCTCCCACCGAGATCTCGCCCCGCCAGACGTCCGGCTCGAGGTCGCCGGTCGGCAGGCCCCGCTCGCGATGGGGATCGGGCAGGGTCGAGAGACGGGCCTGCCGG
>Ga0070694_100002235_pt1 | contig 11435 bp, 10 predicted proteins | sample KBSK1251metaG_FD_65470 | JGI IMG/M metagenome (GOLD analysis project Ga0070694, IMG submission 65470) | Corn, switchgrass and miscanthus rhizosphere microbial communities from Kellogg Biological Station, Michigan, USA - KBS K1-25-1 metaG | ecosystem: Host-associated > Plants > Roots >... | reverse complement strand
GCGAAAGCTGGAGGCGCTCTACGAGACCGCGATCGTCGCGAGGTCGTCCTCCGTCGCGCGCGCCGCCTGAGCGCCTGCGCGAGACCCAAGGAGCTCCGACACCGCCGCGGTCGCCGCGTCGGCATGGTTGTGTTTCTCGAGAAAGCTGTATCCGCCTTCGCGCAGGTGCGCGCGTGCCTCGCTCGACGTTGCGAGCTCGATCGCCCGTGCCGCGAAAGCCCCGGCATTCGACTCGACGAACGCGTGGCGTCCCGGTTCGATGGGAAGCCCCGCAGCCCCGTCCGGCGTGGTCACCACCGGCATTCCGTGGCGGAATGCTTCAAGGAGCTTCATGCGGATGCCGGCGCCTCCGAGGATCGGCGCGACCATCGCGATCGAGCCGTCGTAGAGAGGCGCGAGGTCCTCGACGAAGCCGAGCGTCGTGATGCCGGGCACGCGCCAGGCGGTCGGCGCGATCGGGACGCCGGTCGCGTCGGTCGGCAGCCCCGATCCGGCGATGGCGAGCTCGGCATCTGGCAGTCCCGCTCGGATTCGTGGCCACACCTCGACGCAGAACCAGCTGAGACCTCGTGCATTCGGGGCCCAGCTGAGATTTCCGATCCAGCAGAACCGCCGACCGCTCGCCGCTTCACCCTGGCGACGAACGAACGACACGGCCTGGGGGACGGTGCGCGCCTCGACGCCCGCGAGCCGGCGATACGCGCGCGTGTCGTGCTCGGAGATCGCGCCGACGGCGTCGACCGCGCGCAGCACGCCACGCTCGTACGCTCGCGCTGCCCGCCACTCCGCCCTGGCGACCAACCGTTTCGGCCCGTGCTGGCGTCGCGCGAACTGGAGGAAACGCTCGTTCTCCACGTTGTGCTGATCGAGAACGACGCGGGCGCCCGGTTGCAGGCGTCGCACCAGCGCAAGGTAGTGAGCGATCCCGAGGCCGTTGAGCCACACCACGTCGTACGTGCCATCCCTGAGCTCGCGTTCCAATGCGCTGCGCACCGCTCGCGAGTCCCACTTGCCCGCGATGTAGGGCACGCCGTGAATGAGGCGGAGCCACGCGACATGCGGAACGTAGCCCGGGTGCCGGAAGAGGTGTATGGGATGGAACACGGGCTCCGCTAGATCGAGCTTCGGCACAGCGCGCACGAGCGCAGCGCGATGCTCGTCAGCAATGGCGGTCTCGCACATCGAGAAGAGCCGGATGCGCTCCACCTCAGGAAGCGAAGAAAGATTTTTCAGCTGCGACAGGGTGCGGACGCGACCACCGCTGTCCGCGGGCCAAACGAAGTCGGTGCAGAGGAAGAGGACTCGCACGGCACGAGGCTGCCGCGACCGGATTGAACGCGCATTGAAGCCCCGTTGAAGCACGAGCATCGACGGACGACTGCGCTGCGGGTGCCGCATCGAACGTCATGAGGACGCCGCAGCGCGCCTCAATCCCCTCGCCGTCTCATCGTTCGCGTGGCAGTCGTCGATCACTCGGTCCTTGCGGCGGGCGTCGATTCGCTCGCGGATGGCTTACACGACGCCCGCCATCGCCGGCTCGCTTACGCGGCGCTGAAGCGTGCTCTCGACATCGCGACCGCGATAACGCTCCTCGTTCTCATGCTGCCGGTGTTCGCCCTGATCGGTCTCGCCATCGTGCTGGATACCCGTGGTCCCGTCTTCTACCGGGCGGCTCGCGTGGGCAGGCACGGCGAGCAGTTCAGCGTCGTGAAGTTCCGATCCATGTGCGCGGGCGCGGACGCCGGCGCACACGCCGCTTTCGTGCGCAGCCTCATGAACGAGGGGAGCACGTGCACCGTCTACAAGGTTCCGAACGATCGTCGCATCACCCGCGTCGGCGCGGTGCTCCGACGGACCAGCCTCGACGAGCTACCTCAGCTCTGGAACGTGCTCTGTGGCCAGATGAGCCTCGTCGGTCCACGTCCCGATGTGCCTTACGCCGCCGCCGAGTACGCACCGTGGATGCGTCGACGCCTGGAGGTCAAACCGGGTATCACCGGGCTGTGGCAGGTCAGCGGCCGCAGCCGGCTGAGCCTGCTTGACATGTATCGCCTCGATCTCGCCTACGCCGACGACGCGTCGCTGCTGCTGGATCTGCGGATCCTCGTTCGGACCGTGCCAGCGGTGCTACGCGCTGACGGCGCAGCGTGATCGCGCTGGGCATCTCGACGACCGGCCCGCCGCGCCTCAAGCATGTGGGCAACCGCGAGATCCTCGCGGGGGTCGTGACTGGCGTCGTCCGCAACGCGTTGGCAGAGCCAGCGCGGGTACGACGTGGACTTCTCAAGAACATCTGGATCGACCTCAAGCGCTTCGGTGCGCCGAGCGTGCGCAACGTCGAGCTCTCGCGACTGCGAGGCATCGACACGATCGCCGTCGATGGCCCTGTCGCCCAACACGGTTCGCTGGTCCTCACGGCGATCGCGAAGCTGCTCGAGTGCGAGCGGATCTTCGAGTTCGGAACGTACCGCGGAGAAACGTCCTGGCTGCTGGCGCACAACGTGCCGGGCGCACGGATCTACACCCTGGATCTCGAGGGACCGGAAGCCGCGCGGAACGCGCGCCTCGAGCTCACCGACCCGGAGCTCTACACCGCGGGAGATCGGGGTGCACGGTTCTGCGGCACCCGCGAGGGCAGGAGCATCACGCAGCTCTTCGGCGACTCCGCCACGTTCGACTTCTCTCCATATCGAAGCAGCATCGATCTCGTCTACATCGACGCCAGCCACAGCTACAGCTACGCGCGGTCGGACACCGAGGCCGCGCTCGACATGCTTTCCGACCTCGGCAGCATCGTGTGGGACGACTACACGCACTACTCCGGGGTCTACGCGTACCTCAACGAGCTCGCACCCAGGCTCGACAGCCCGATCTTCCACATCCTCGGTACACGCCTCGCGCTGTACAGCCGATGGCCCGTGGTCGTGACCGAATGAATCGAGGTGACCGAATGAACGAATTCCTTCGCGCCCCACTGCGCGCCGGCGGCGTACTGGTCGTCGCGCTGCTTGTGGTGGTCATTGCTGGCGCGCGGCCGGCGTCGGCCGCTCCCGGCGACCTCGTCGCGTCCGTCACGGTGCCCGAGCCATATCCCCGGCAGGTCGCACCCAGCGTCGCGTTCGACGGAACCTATCTCTACTACGCCGAATACGCGGGGTCGGTCCTCTACCGCATCGACGTACCGCCGGCCGGCGGATCGGGCCCCGCGACCGGTCAGGTCGCCGTACCGATCCAAGGGGCGCCATCGGGGATCATGACGCTCGCGTTCGACGCCGGCCGCAATGCGTTCTGGGCGATCGGCGGCGACGGTGTCTCGATGTATCTGCTGACGCGATCCGGCGCCGCGACGCTGGTCTTCACGATCGACGAGAGCGACCGCCCCGGATTCGTGCCGGGCCCATTCCCGATCGAGACGAAGGTCGCGTACGACCGCTCCGACGACACGATCTGGTACAGCCCCGACGGGAACGCGCGGATCTTCCATTACCAGACCTCCGCAGACGCTCTCGGTACGGCCCAGCTCGTGTCGGCGACCCCGTACGTAGACGTCTCCGCCGAGCCGAACGACATGACTGCCGAGTGCGGATACAGCCAGAGCAGCGGCGTCGCTGTCGGTGGTGCGAGCCTCTTCGTCAGCGTCGCTGGGTGCTCCTTCTACTTCGAGTACACGAAGACGGGCGGCAAGGTCGCCGCGTACGCGTACAACACGAACAGCGGGACGAGCACGCAGGACATCGAATGCGACAACGTGAGCTACGCCGTGCCGGTCTTCTGGATCAGGGACGGTTACGACGGGCAGATGCGTGCGTTCGAGCAGCCCGCTGTCGGAGCGTGTGTCTTTGGCGGCGGTGCAGCGGCCGCACCACCTCCGACACCAACACCGACGCCCACGGCGACGCCGACTCCCACACCGCCGCCGCCGACACCCACGCCGACACCAACACCGCTGCTGCCACCGCTGCCGATACCAACACCGCTACTTCCCACGCTGCCACCGATAGGAGGAGGTCTGTGATCCGTTTCCAGCGCAGGCCCGTCCTCGCGACTCTCGCCGTCGCCTTGACGCTATTGCTCACGGCCGGCGGTGCGCATCCCGCCGCCGCCGCTCCCGGTGATCTCGTCGCCGACGTCCTCGTTCCCGAGGCCGACCCGGTCTGGACGAGAGGTCTCGCACCGAGCGTCGCTTTTGATGGGCACTACCTCTACTACCTCGACTACGCCGGTTCGGTGCTGCATCGGATCGATGTGCCGCCGGCGGGCAGCGCGATCACGGGCACTGGCCACGTGGACGCTCCGGTCGCCGGCGCGCCCACGGGGATCATGACCATCGCGTACGACGCCGGCCGCGACCTCTTCTGGGCCGTTGGCGGCGACGGACTTTCGGTCTATCGACTGAGCAAGAACGGGATGGCCACGCTCGCGTTCCGTGTCGATCCGGTCGATGACCGGCCGGGCTTCCAGGCCGGACCCGCTCCGACGGAGGTCAAGATCGCGTACGACCGCGCTGACGACACGCTGTGGTACGCGCCTGATGCCACGACGCGCGTTTACCACTACGGCACGTCGGCCGATGTCTTCGGGAGCGCGGTGCTCGTGTCCACATCGCCGTACTTCGATGTCAACGTGACTGCCCAGTGCGGCTACAACCAAACGAGCGGCGTCGCTGTCGGCGGCGCGAACCTGTTCATCAGCGTCGCGGGCTGCCCCTACTACTTCGAGTACACGAAGAACGGCGCACAGGTCGCCTCTTACGCCATCAACTTCGCCGGCCAGCAGAGCACGCAGGATGTCGAGTGCGACGACCTGAGCTACGCCGTGCCGGTGTTCTGGATAAAGGACGGGTACGACGGCCACATTCGCGCGTTCGAGCAGCCGCGAAGCGGCGCATGCATCTATGGCGGTGGCGCGGGGAGCGGCGGCGTGACGGTGCCGCCTCTCGGGTTGCCGTAGGAAAGTGGAGGTGCGAACCAAGCGGATCGTCCTGGCGGCGGCCCTGGCGCTGCTCGTTGCCAGCGTCGCGGAGCCGCGTCCCGCGGCCGCCGCCGGGGACAACCCCATCGTCATCGAGAACCAGCAGCCCGGATCCATGGGCTGGCTGCCCACACATCTCGGCGACGACACGAACGGTCAGATCAAGGGCTACTGGTCGGCGACGAGCGTGAAGGCGGGGGATGTCATCACGCTGCGCGTCTCCGTGAACCCCGCGCAAAGCTTCGCACTCGACATCTACCGGATGGGCTGGTACGGGGGCATGGGCGGACGCCTCCGTCATCACGTCGATTCGCTGATCGGCATCACGCAGAGAGCCTGCACACCCGATCCGACGACCGGAGTGATCGACTGCGGCTGGGTCCCGAGCTATGCGCTGACGATCCCGAGCGACTGGACGAGTGGCGTGTATCTCGGGATCCTCACGAACGCGGCGGGCTTCCAGAATCATGTGATCTTCGTGGTGAAAGACGACCGGCCCGCGCCATTCCTCTACCAGCAGAGCATCAACACGGACCAGGCTTACAACAACTATCCGAACGACGGGGTCACGGGCAAGAGCCTCTACAGCTACAACAGCTATGGGGCGAACACGATCTCCGGCGAGACGCGTGCGGTGAAGGTCTCCTTCGATCGGCCCTACGCCAATTACGGCTACGCCCAGGTGGATGAGCTCGAGTTCATCCGCTGGATCGAGCGATCGGGCTACGACGTGACGTACTCGACCGATGTCGACACGCATGCGAACGGCGCCGCGGTCCGCAACCACCGCGCGCTCCTCTCGGTCGGCCATGACGAGTACTGGTCCAAAGAAATGAGGGACGCGGTCGAGTCCGCACGCGACGCGGGCGTGAACCTCGCGTTCTTCGCCTCGGATCCAAGCGAGGTACAGGTGCGTTTCGAGGCATCCACCGCTGGTGTCGCGAACCGCGTGATGGTCTGCTACAAGGACGCGGCCATCGATCCGGTGCAGGGTCCGACGACGACGGTGAAGTGGCGCAATCCCCCCGCCAATCGGGCCGAGCAGAGCATGGTCGGTATCCAGGTCGCCTCGATGTCGACGGCCGGGAACGCCGACTACGTCGTGACGAACAGCTCTCACTGGCTCTATGCCGGCACCGGTTTCAGGGACGGCGACCGAGTCCGGGGGATCGTGGGCTACGAGATGGATCGCTTCTTCGATTCATTTCCCGCTCCGAACGCAACGAGCTTCACGCTCCTCTCGCACTCGCCGTACACCGACTACCAAGGAGCCGCCGAGTACGCCAACTCCTCCATCTATCAGGCGCCGAGCGGAGCCTGGGTGTTCGCGTCGGGCACGATGTCGTGGAGCTATGCCCTCGACGGGCTATGGCATCAGCTCGCGGATACGCGCATCCAGCGCACGACCGCAAACCTTCTGGACGCGTTCCTCAATGGGGCGCCCGCCGACCACCTGGTCGCGACAGCGCCGGCGACCGTCGGCGCCGGAGAGGCGTTCGACGTGGTCGTGACCGCAGCGGACGCCAGCGGCGGCGTCGTACCCGGATATGACGGCACGGTGCACTTCAGCAGCAGCGACGGCTCGGCCGCGCTGCCCCCCGATTCAACGCTGAGCGGAGGTCGCGGATCGTTCTCGGTGACGCTCGCGGCCGCGGGTCCTCAATCGATCACGGTCTCCGACGCCGCGAACGCTTTGTCGACGACGATCAACATCACCGTGCAGGCGCGCGCGGCGAGTCTGAGCGTGATGGCGCCAGCGACGGCGACAGCCGGCACGGCGTTCAGCGTCATCGTCACCGCGAAGGATGCTGGTGGAAATACGGTCACCGGTTACGGTGGGACCGTCCACTTCAGCGCCAGCGACGCATCAGCCGGCGTCGTACTGCCACCCGACTCGCAGCTGACGAACGGTCAGGGGACATTCCCCGTTACCTTGACACAGGCGGGTGCTCAGACCGTGACGGTCTCGGACACCGGCGGTCTCACGACGAACGTCACCGTTGACGTGCGCGCGGCGACCGCGACGCGTGTGTTGCTCGCCACAACGGCCGCGCCGATCGCGGGCGTGAGCTTCCCCTTCACGGCGACCGCGCAAGACCAGTTCGGCAACACCGATACGGCGTATGCGGGCACGCTGCACTTCACGACCACAGACAACGCGCCAGGCGTCGTCCTCCCGTCGAACGCGACGCTCACCGACGGCCGCTCGACGTTCGCCGCGACGCTGATCAAGGCGGGAACGCAGAGCATCACGGCTGCCGACGCGACGACCCCGGCCATCGCCGGCGATCTCGTGGTCATGGTGAGTCCGGCGCCGGCGGCGACGTTGACGGTCGTCGCTCCGGCCAGCGTCAAGGCTGGCCAGTCGTTCAACATCACGGTCACGCTCAACGATCAGTTCGGCAACGTCGCGACCGGGTACCGTGGCTCGGTGCACTTCACAACGAGCGATCCGTTGCCGACTGCGGTCGTGCCCGCGGATCACACATTCACGAGCGCCGACGCAGGCTCTCGCAGCTTCTCGGTCACTCTCTGGACGGTGCCGAGCCAGACGATCACCGCGAGGGACACAGCCGACTCGGGTCTCTCGAACACGCGGCGGGTCACGGTGCGGCTCATCTGATCTCCGTTCCCGTCTGCCCGCTGGTTCAGGCGCACTACACGAAGCATCGTCATCAGCCACAGGTGTACGGCCTGTATGCTCCGCGCTCACACAGCGAGGCGGTGGGGCGCAACAGCGATGGTGGGTGGTGGTGGTGGCGGCGCCGGTGGGCGGCGCATCGAGATCCTCTTGGTCGACGACGACCAAGTTCTCCTCGACCTGCTTGCCTTCATCGTCGAGCAGGCTGGCTTCACTCCGCTCGCTGCGACCGATCCCGCCGGCGCGATCTCCCTGTTCGAGAGATCGGACCCCGTCGTTGCCGTGGTCGATCTCAATCTGCGCCGCTGGGATGGATTCGACCTGCTCGCGGACCTGCGGCGACGGAGCGCGGCATTGCCGATCATCGTTCTAACGGCCCGCAACAGCGAAGACGACAAGGTGCGCGCGCTCGACATGGGTGCGGACGACTACGTCGTGAAGCCGTTCGGCCACCGTGAGCTCCTGGCCCGCATCCGCGCCCACGCGCGCCGAGCCAGCGGCGATCGGGCTGCCGGCGTGCCCCCCGTGCTCGAGGTCGGCTCGTTCCGTCTGGATCCGCGCGAGCGCCTGCTCTACCTCGACGGCGTGCCGACCCGCCTGACCGGCACCGAGTTCCGCCTGCTCCAGTACCTCATGCGGCACAGCGACTCGGTCGTGCCGACCGAGGCGGTCGCGAAGCATGTCTGGGGCTTCAACGACGAGCCGGCGCGGGATGTTGTCCGCGTCACTGTGCACCGGCTTCGTCGCAAGCTCGGCGATGACGGCGAACGTCAGCGCTTCATCCACACCGTGCCTGGCGTGGGCTTGCGACTTCATCCCGGTTCATGACGATCGTGTAACAGCACGCCGCTGTAACGCAATTGTTCCGTGCATCGGTCTGATGTAATGGCATTGTTCCCAACGCTTAACGGACATGCCGTAGTTTTTTGCGCTCTCATTACGGCGAATCCGAATCGGTGGGGGGAGCACGTGATCAAGATCTTGCTGGTGGAAGACGATCCCGACATCCTCGACCTGACCGCCTACGTTCTCCGACGTGAACGATTTGTCGTGACCGAGGCGAGTGACGGCGCGCAGGCGCTCCGACGGTGGAAGATCGACCGACCTGATCTGGTCGTGATGGATCTCGGGCTTCCAAGCCTCGACGGGTTCGAGCTGCTTCGCCGCATCCGCGAGGAAGATCAGACGCCGGTTCTCGTGATCACCGGGCGCAAGGATGCCCATGACGTCCTCCGCTGCTTCAACCTCGGGACTGACGACTTCGTTCCGAAGCCGTTCGAGCATCGCGAGCTGATCGCACGCGTCCGGGCGATCCTTCGGCGCGTCCAGAGCGCACACGCGGAGACGCCAGAGCCGACCGTCCAGGTCGACGGTCTCACGCTCGATCCGGTCGGGTATGAAGTCTCGTGGCGGAACCAATCGGTCCGCCTTACGCCGACAGAGTTCCGCATCCTGTATCTGCTCGTGACCAACGCGGGGCACGTCGTCCCAGCCAGCCGGATCTACACCTATGTGTGGGGTAGCGAGGGGGCCGACGCCAACGCGCTGCGGTCCCACATGAGCCACCTGCGGCGCAAGCTCGAGATCGATGGTGCGTCGCCGGGCACGATCTCGTCGATCCCCGCCGTCGGCTACTTGTTCCGGCGGACCACAGCGCCCGCGGCCGAGCCCGCCGTGTCGGAGGCTGGCTCCGCGGCCTGACCCGCGCTACGCGCGCAGCGCTGGATGGCGCTGCGTCGCGACGAGGAGCACGAGCGAGACGAGCGCGAGCGCCGCTGGCGCGAACGTCGGCGCGGGGCCGACGGCTTTGCTGAACGCCGCCCACCAGCGCTCGACCTCGGACATCCCCGCCCAGAGCTGTTCATAGCGCTGGTCGAGCGGACCCGCGACGTAGTTCTCGTTGATGTGAAGCGCGACGCCGACGGCCGCGGCGATCATCACCGCGCCGGCGAGCAGCCGCGCGCGGCGCACCGCGGCCGCCGTCGGACGCCGCATCAACAGGAGAGCGGCATAGGCGAGCGCAACGAGCGCGAACCAGGGAACGAGGCGGACCGGCGTGCCCCAGTGACGCTCGACGAGGAGCTCCGCGGTGAGGCCAGAGATCGCGACGACAACGAGACCGACGAGGCTGCGGCGCAGGACCGAGGCGTCATCGGTCGCCGCGTGCGCGTCGACCGGGCTCACGGCAGGCTGAGCGCCGCCAGGATCCGGCTGAGGGTCTCGGCCGACGGGTTGTATTTCGCGAGATTGCTCTTCAGCTTCGCGAAGGTCGGATCGTCGACGGGATACGGCCGGTACTCCTGCACCTCGATGACCCAGCGCGACGCGTTCGGCACGCCGCCGGCCTCGAACGCCGCCTGAAGCTGTGCGGCGCTCGCGTTGTTGGCCGATGCCTTCGCGGCCGGCGAGGATGCGGTGGCCGTCGAGTCGACCGCACCACTGCTCGCGGCACCGCCACACGCGGCGATCGCCACCGCGGCGGCGGAGAGAACGCTGAGCACGAGTCTCATTTCAGATGATCTCCGTGAATGGGGATGACGCTAGAAGACCATTTCCAAGCGCTCGCTGCATGAAATCCGCCTAAGACGTGCGGCCGCACCGCCCGTGAGCCTACGCCAGCACCGCGAGCCACAATGGGAAGATGACCGAAGCGTTCGCACTCGTCCTCCATTCACATCTGCCGTATGCGCGTGGCGCCGGCCGCTGGCCGCACGGCGAGGAGTGGGTGCACGAAGCGATCCTCGGGACGTACCTGCCGCTGCTTGGCCTGCTGCACGATCTCCGCGACGACGGCGTTCCCTACCAGGTCACCATCGGGCTCACACCAACGCTCATCGAGCAGCTCGCGGATCGCGATATCGACACGCGCTTCATCGAGTACTGCGACGATCAGATCCATCGCGCGGACACCGACGTCCGCCGCTTCGTCGGCGACGGCAACACCGAGCGCGGAGCGATCGCGCGCTTCTACGCGCAGCTCTATCGCGCGCATCGCGAGGCGTATGTTCGTCGCTTCGGCCACGATCTCGTTGGCGCGTTCGCATCCCTCGCGCGCAGCGGTCACGTCGAGATCCTCACGTCGGGCGCGACGCACGGGTATCTGCCGCTCCTCGATCAGGCATCGGTGCACGCGCAGCTCGCCGTCGGTGCGCGCACGACGCGTCGTCTGCTCGGCGTCGAACCGCGTGGGATCTGGCTACCCGAGTGCGCCTACGCACCGGGGCTCGAGGACATCCTCGAGTCGCACGGCCTCACGCACTTCTTCACCGACGCAGCGCTGCTCGGCGGAAAGCGTCTGGTCACCGAGGGTCACGCGTTCCAGCGCGAGCGCAGCGGCAGCGCTCTTGACGTACCGCTCATCGCGGCCGCCGACGACACGCTGCGGCCGTATCTCGTGCGCGAGTCGAACGTCGTCGCGGTCGCCCGGCACGACAAGGTCTCGGGCCAGGTGTGGTCGGCGATGATGGGCTACCCCGGCGAGCCCGCGTATCGCGAGTTCCATCGCAAGGACGACCGCAGCGGGCTGCGCTACTGGCGCGTCACGGATCAGAAGACCGGCCTCGGCGCGAAGGAGCCATATTCACCGGGGACCGCGGCCGAGCGGGTGCGCGGCCACGCCGTCCACTTCGTCGGCCTCGTGCGCGACACGCTCGCGCGCCACCGCGCGGAACGCGGCGCCGACGCGCTGCTCGCGGTGACGTTCGACAGCGAGCTCTTCGGGCACTGGTGGTTCGAAGGCGTGGACTGGCTCGGTCACGTTCTGCGCGAGCTCGCGTCGGGCGGGCCGGCGCCGCTCAGCGTGGCCGAGTATCTGCGGCGCCAA
>Ga0070694_100002234_pt1 | contig 11439 bp, 5 predicted proteins | sample KBSK1251metaG_FD_65470 | JGI IMG/M metagenome (GOLD analysis project Ga0070694, IMG submission 65470) | Corn, switchgrass and miscanthus rhizosphere microbial communities from Kellogg Biological Station, Michigan, USA - KBS K1-25-1 metaG | ecosystem: Host-associated > Plants > Roots >... | reverse complement strand
TTCAACGTGTCACCGGACATGCAGGTCAGCAGCTACTGGCAGTACGACACGCAGTCGCGATCGATCGGGAGCAACTCGAAGCTGCGCTGGACGTTCCGCGCGGTCGGCGACCTCTTCGTGATCTATAACCACAACGTCCGCGACATCGGCGATCGCTGGCAGCTCGATTCGAATCAGCTCCTCGTGAAGCTCCAGTACGCCTTCCGCTACTGATCGCCGGTTGATCGGCCGTATCGGGGGGCCGGCGGCGGGGTCGAAGGCGACGCGGTAGCGGCCTTTCGCGCGAGCACCGCGATATTCAGCATGCCGGGTCCGATGGTCCGGCCGAGGGCATCGGCCCGCCGCAGCAGCGGCCACGTGACGCGAAAGAGCGGCGGCACCAGGTGAAACCCGCGCATCTGCTCGATGCGCGCGTGCAGTCCGCCGAGGACGCGGCGAATCTCCCACCATCCAAGCCAGTTCTCGTAGCCTTCGAAGGGCCGCAGCTTGAAGACGTGCGCGATCGTCGCCGAGAAATGCCACGCCTGGTTGGGAACCGTCACGAGCAGGCGCCCGTCAGGCCTGGTCACGCGGTGGATTTCGCGCAGCGCGAGCCGCGGGTCGAGCGTGTGCTCGATGCACTCCGACGAAATCACCATGTCGAAGGCGCCGTCGGGGAACGGCAGCGCGCAGGCATCGGCGTTGACGCGCCGCGTCTCGACCTTTCGTCCCGTCTCGTGCAGCAGCTGCAGCGCGATGTCGAGCGAGGTGACCCGGGCGCCGCGGCGCGCCGCCTCGCGGCTGAACCAGCCGCTCCCGCAGCCGACGTCCAGCACCGTGCGTCCTGTCAAGTCGCCGGGGCCGAGCAGTTCGTCGAACACGATCTCCAGCCGCCGCCGCAAATCGTAGGCATTGACCAACTCGTCGAACCGGTCGGCAATCGTGTCGTAGAAATACAGTTTGGGGTCGCGGGCGGCCATGAACGTCAGGCGGCTAGTATCCCACGTGCTTCTGATAACCTTGTGCCTCGATGGAGACCAAGCGCACCCCTCCGTTGCTTCTCTGCGCCGCGGCGATCGTGGCCGCGCTCGCCGTCCGGGCCGACGGGCAAGTCGCACCCGGGTGGATTAACGCCTACCGCGACACCGCGACGCGTTTGATGAAGGCGGCGACCGCCGACGACTTCGCGTGGCAGCGCCTCGCCGAGCTGACCGACACGTACGGCAATCGTCTCAGCGGGTCCGACAATCTTGGCCGCGCCATCCTGTGGGCGGCCGAGACGATGAAGAAGGACGGTCTCGAGAACGTCCGCACCGAGAAGGTGATGGTGCCGAAGTGGACGCGCGGCAAGGAGGGCGCGGAGATCGTCGATCCGCCGCGCCACCCGCTGTCGATCCTCGGCCTCGGCGGAAGCGTCGCGACGCCGCCCGGCGGCATCGAAGCCGAGGTCCTCGTCGTCGACAGCTTCAACGAGCTGCGGATGCGCGGCAGCGACGCGAAGGGGAGGATTGTCCTCTTCAACCAGGCGTTCACCAACTACGCCGACACCGTGAGCTACCGGACGGGCAGCGCGCGCGCCGCCGCTCAGGCTGGCGCCGTCGGCGTGCTGGTGCGGTCGATCGGACCCGTCGGTCTCCGGACGCCGCACACCGGGAGCGTGCAGTATCAGTCCGACCTGCCGCAGATTCCGGCCGCCGCCATTTCCGGCGAGGACGCCAATCGCATCGCGCGGCTGTCGGCCCGCGGCCGCAAGGTGCGCATCCACTTCACGCTGGAGGGGCGCAGCGAAGGCGACGCCGAATCGGCCAACGTCGTCGGCGAGATCCGCGGGCGCGAGCGGCCGGACGAGATCGTCGTGCTCGGCGGCCACCTCGATTCGTGGGACGTCGGTGCGGGCGCCTCCGACGATGGCGTCGGCTGCGTCATCACGTGGGAAGCGCTCCGGCTGATGAAGAAGCTCGGCATCCAGCCGCGGCGGACGGTCCGCCTGGTGCTGTGGACCAACGAGGAGAACGGCACGCGCGGCGCGGCGGCCTACGCGGAGAAGTATGCGGCGACGGCGATGAACCACGTGTTCGCGCTCGAGGCCGACTCCGGCGTGTTCGAGCCGGCGCGCTTCGGCTTCTCGGGCAGCCTCTCGGCGCGCAACATGATTCGCGACATCACGTCGCTGCTCGCGCCGCTCAATCTCGCGGAGACGATCTCCGGCGGCGGCGGCGCCGACATCGATCCCATCGCGCAGGCCGGCCGCTCGCCGACGATGGCATACATGGGGGACCCGACGCGGTACTTCACCATCCATCACACGCCGGCGGACACCGTGGAACGGATTGCGCCCGAGGAGGTCTCGAAGGGCGCGGCGGCGATTGCCGTGGTGATCTATGTCATCGCGGAGATGCCGGATCGCTTACCGCGGTAGGGCCGACCTGAAGGTCGGCCCCTACGCAATCGAGCTTCGTTAACTTCGTTAACTTCGTGGGCTTCGTGTTGGCGTGCGGAGCACGCCTTCGTGGTCAGCGAAGCTCCGTCAGCGTGACCTCGACGATGCGCGCGCGGCGCGGCGCGCTCTGCCACTGCACCAGGATCGGGCTCTGATAGGTGCCTTCGACGATGCCGACTGTTCCGTCCTCGCACTCCGCCACCAGCAGGTTGACCGACCGGCGCATGCGGAAGAAGCGCTCGGCCGGCACCGCCAGCGTCCGCGCGAGCAGCTTTTCGACGAGCGAGCCGCGCAGCCGCAGCGTGTCGAGGCCCGTGTTCATCACCCGGACGAAGTCGTACTTCGCGTAGCCGAGCGTCTTGGACGGGACCGCGCGCGGGTTCTTCATCGCGTTGCGGTACTGCTGCGCGACGAAGCGCAGCGGGTTCCGCAGCACCTCCGCCAGGTCGTACTTCATCAGCAGGGTCTCGTACTCGTTGACCGTCAGCGCCGAGTGGCGCTCGGCCGGGTCGAGGACGATGCGAAGCCGGCCCTTGCCGGCGCCGGTCCGCGCGACGAACTCGCACAGCGCCGGGTAGATGCCGAGCCGCGGGTCCTTGAGATTGACCGAGTCGATCGGGTGCTCGGAGACCGGCACCTCGATGCGGGTCTTGCCGATCAGGCGCTCGCTGCGGAAGCCGATGACGCGCGTCAGGCGGCGGCGGGGACGTCCTTCCACGATCCCGTCGAGATCGACGAAGCAGACCGCCTCGCCGTCGCGGTTCGGGTGCGTGACGCACGGGCGGAGACCACTCGCCATGAACGCCAGGTGCGAGTCCGCGTTCTTCGGCTCCGAGGCGCGCTGCACGGCATCGAGATCCGAGCGGCGATCCAGCTGATCGTGCTCGTAACCCGCGCCCTCCGGGAAGAGCGTGCGGAACGCGTCGACGAACGTGGAGACGTTCTGCTCGCGAAGACGGGCCGAGATGCTGCGATCGAGGAAGCCGGCCGTCGTGTGCGACGACCAGTAGAGGCAGTTGGAATAGCCGGCGAGGGCTTCGTGTTCCGCCGCGAACCGGGACCTCAATTCCACCACGTCGAAGCGTGCCCTGGGAGCCACCTCGAGCGTGAGGTCCAGCGGTTTCGCCGTCATGCGATATAAAAGCCTAACACGGTGTCCTGGCCGGTCATCATTATTCTCGTCGTCGCGGGCACCGCCGCGGCGTTCTGGACACTGCATCTCTACTGGCGGCTGCATGGCGTCTGGCGCATCCGCCGCGCCGGCCCGCGGCCGCTGCTGGCCACGCGTCACCGCATCTGGCGCGACATTCACACCGAGGAAGCCAACGACCTTCGACACGGACCCGGCGGCGCTGCGTACGTCCCGGCCGCGCCGTTCGTCTTCGTCGAGGAGCTGACGACCGGCTCGCATCCGTGCGTCGCGGTGCGCGACGTCAGGAAGCGCCTCTGGCGCGTGAAGTGGGGCTACGAGGCAAAGCCCGAAGCGTTCTGCGTGCGCTTCGCCGCCGCGTGCGGCTACTTCGCCGAGGTCACGCACTATGTCGCGAGCGGACGCATCGACGGGGTGACGGCGCTGACGCGCGCGCGGCCGCTCGTCGGCGAGGACGGCAGCTTCACCGACGGACGGTTCGAGCTCGAGGACCGCTCCGTGCGGATGCTGTTCGACGAGCACAGCTGGGCGTGGAACGACAACCCGTTTGTCGGCACGCGCCAGCTCGACGGCCTGAAGATCGTCGTCATGCTCCTGTCCAACTGGGACAGCAAGGATCGGCGCGACGTGTCGCGCGGATCGAACACCGCGATCTTCGAGTACCCGGTTTCGCGTTTTGCCTCCGAAGCGCGCTATCTGATCACCGATTGGGGCGGCGCGATGGGAAAGTGGGGCACGACCATCGTGTCGCGCGACCGCTGGGACGCGGCGGGCTTCGAGGCGCAGACGCCCGGCTTCGTCGCAGCCGTGCATGACGAGGTCGTGGACTTCGGCTACCAGGGACAGCGATCGGAAATCGGCCGCGGCATACCCGTCTCGCACGTGCGGTGGTTCCACCGGAAAGCGCGGCGGATTACAGAACCGGCTCTGCGGATCGGCCTGCTCGCCAGCGGCGCCACCGATGAGGAGGCGATGCGGTTTGCGCGCGCGCTGATGGCGAGAATCGAGGCGCTCGGACGAGTACGATAAAGGATGGTCCGCCTGAAGGCGGACTCCACCGATGAGTTTGGCATGAAACGGCTCGGCCTCGTGGCGGGCGCTGTGCTGGTTGCGGCCGGCTTGTTCGTGCTCGTCGTTCATACCCCGCCCGTGCGGCGCGCCGTGCTGCGCTACGTGGTCGCGGAGGTGCAGCGGCGCTACGGCATCCGGATCGAGGCCGAACGGCTCGATTACAACCTCCGGGCGCTCACGATCGGCCTCTCGCAGGTGCGCATCGCCGCCGATCGGACGCCCGAGCTTCCATTCTTCCAGGCCGACTACGTCAGCGCGGCGCTGGCGTCGCGCGCGCTCACCGGCATCATCGCCTTTGACGAGATCGCCGTCACGGGCGGACGCGTGAAGCTGACGCGCGATCGCGACGGGCGGATGAATCTCCCCGACTCGTCCGAGACGCCGACGGGCGAGCCGGCGCCGCTCAACATCGCCCACCTCTCGGCGCCCCAGTTCGTCATCGACATCAAGGACGCGCAAAGCGACCTCGCGCTCGCCATCCCGGGCCTCACGCTCGACATCGGCCGAAGCGATGGGCGCATGACGCTCAACGCGCCGGCGACGCTCGCCGTCGGCGGGAACCGCACCGAAGTCACCACGCTCGACGGCGGCGCCTCCTTCGACGGCCGCGCGCTGAAGCTGACGATGGTCACGCTTCGTTCGCCGGAAACCTCGCTCGAGATCGACGGCGTCCTCTCGCTGCTCGTGAAGGGCCCCTCCGTTGACGTGCACGCGACCGGGACCGCGGACGTGGAGCGGCTGGCGCGGTGGGGCATCGCGGAAGGCGAACGGCCGCGCGGATCCATCGCGCTGGACGTGCGCGCCACGGGCCCGTTTGCAGGGCCGGCTGCCGACATCCGGCTCACGTCGTCCCGCCTCGAGTTCCAGCGGCTCGCCGTGACGGACGCAGGACTGAACACGCACGTGACCGCGGACGCAGCCAACATCGCGGAGGCGGGCTTCTCGATTGCCGGCGGCCGCGTGGCCGCGAGCGGTGAGATTCCGCTGACAGGCGCCGACGCGCACCTGAAGGCGTCGTGGCGCGACATCGATGCAGCCACGCTGACGGCCGCGCTGGCGGGCCGCGTCGAGACGGCACCGAGCGGCACGCTGTCGGGAGACCTGAGCGCTGTCGGCCCGCTGGCGGAGATCGCGAGGTGGTCCGCAGACGTCACGCTTCGCGCGGGCGGCGGCGTGACGCGTCGTGGACGCGTGGCGATTCCGGGCACGACGCACCTGCAGCTCGCCGACGGCCGGTGGCGCATCGACGCGCGCCATCGTGCAGGTAACACCGTGCCGGTGGCGCTCGTGGCCGGCGGCACGCTGAACTCGGCGGACGTCGGCAGGTCCACGCTCGACGGCCGGCTCGACATCTCCGACACCAACATCCCGCCGCTCCTGCGCCTGGTGCGCACGCTCGGCGTCGCGGAGGTCGATGAGGATGTCGTATCGGGCGGAACAGTATCCGCAGCGGTGAAGCTGGGCGGCCGCATCGCGGCGCCGACCGTCGATGCCGAGTTGCACGGGCTGGACCTCGCGGGCATGCAGTTCAGCGTCGGCGAGCTGCGCGCCAACGCGTCGGGCGAGCTGACGACGCCGCGGCTGTCGTTCACGGCGGACGCGCCGTCGGCCGTGGTCGCGGACGAGCAGGTCGCCAACCTTCATCTCGCCGGGACGCTCGACGGCAACGTCCTCACCGTCCAGACGCTCGCCGCGGAGCAGGCGGTGCAGGGTGGCGCGCTTGCCGCATCAGGGGTCTACGACCTTCGCACTGAACGGTACGAGGCGATGCTGAACGTCGGCCGTTGGACAGTCGCGCCGACCGCGGATCGCCCGCTGTCGGCGCAGCTGGACGCGATGTTCACCGGCGCTGGCTCGCTGAACGAACCCCACGGCATGGGGTCGCTCCGCGCCACCAACCTTGCGTGGAACGGCACGTCACCGGGCGAAGTCGAGGCGAACGTCGAGCTCGATGGGATGGCGGCGAACATCCAGGCCCGGGCGCCGGACTTGAATGCGCAAGTGACGGCTCGGGTCGGCGTCCGGACGCCGTACCAGACCAGCGCCGACGTGCGCGCTGATGACGTCGATTTCGGCCGATTCATTCCGCCCTCGGCATCGCCCACACCGCTGACCGGCCGCGTCACGCTTGCCGCCCACTCCGACGTGCCGCTCGCCGAGTGGCGCAACGGGGTGACGCGCGTCGATGTCACCGCGCTCGAGGCGGCGGCCGGCGACCTGCCGATCACGCTCGCGGAGCCGGCGCATCTTCGCCTCGAAGGCCAGCACGTGCACGTCGACCGGCTCGAGGTGAACGCCGGGATGACGCGCTTGTCGGCGACGGGCGAGCTTCCGCTGATGGAGGAAACCCAGGCCGGGCAAGGCGCGCCACAGGCCGGGCTAGGCGGGCTACAGGCCGGGATCCGGGATCCGGGATCCGGGATCCGGCTTACCGCGATGGGCGACATCGGGGAGGCGGTGCGCGCGGTCGCCGCCGCCGGTCTCGCGAACGTCCCGATTACGGCAGGGTCTGGGCCGCTTGCGGTGCGCGCGCTGGTGACCGGCTCGGTCGAGAAGCCATTGATTGCCGGCGACGTCGATGCGGGTCCCGGGTCCGTGACCATCAAGGACCTGTCGACGGCCACGGACCTTCGCCTGCGTGCGCACCTGGAACACGACGTCGTCGATCTCGGCGAGGCGCATGCCGCGTACGAAGGGGCCGTGCTCAACGCGACCGGGTCGATTCCGCTCTCGGTCGTCAGCTCGACGCCGCCGCCGGCGACGGCTGTGCCGGCATCGCTGCACGCCACGGTGACGGGGATCACGCCGGCGGTCCTGCGGGGCATCCTCGACCCGACGACGATCGAGGAGCTCGCCGGGACGGTTGACGCGGCGGTCAATGTCGAGACGCCGTCGACCGACCTCACCCGGGCGACCGGCGACGTCACGCTGACGCGGCTGGATCTGCAGATGGCGGGCCTGCCCGTCACGCAGCGCGTCCCGACACGCATCGTCCTGAGGGATGGCTTCGCGCGGGTCGAGTCGTGGAACTGGACAGGGACAGGCGCGACGCTTGGCGTCTTCGGCCAGGTGCGGCTGGCGGATCGGCAGGCGGCGCTCATCGCCAACGGCGACATCGATCTCCGGGTGCTGACGCCGTTCGTGCGGAGCGCAGGCATCTCGACCGGCGGACGGCTGACGCCGAAGCTGTCGATCACCGGTCCGCTCGACGCGCCGCGGATCGACGGCGACATGGCGCTCGACGGCGGGGAAGTGCGGCTGATCGATCCGCGCATCGTGGTGAACGGGGTGACGGCGCGAGCGGCGCTCACGCGCACGGACATGACGCTCAGATCGCTGAACGGCTCGATCAACGGCGGCTCCCTCACGGGCAGCGGCAACGTCGCCTATCAACCGGATGCCGGCCTGAACGCGCGTCTCGCCGCGGACATCCGGGATATGGCGCTCGATTTTCCGGCGGGCCTGCGCAGCGAGCTGAACGCGATGCTGCAGCTCGACGTCGCGGCCGAGCCCGCTGCGGCGGCGCCGAGCGGACGGCTGTCGGGCACCATCACCGTGCTGCGCGGCGCGTACCGCGAGCCGCTGGCGGTCGTCGGCGGTCTGCTCGCCGCCCTCCGTGCCCGCAATGTCGCGGCGACCGGCGCCGCCGCGGCCGAGAGCGACGCGTTCCTGAAGCAGCTCGCGCTCGACGTTCATGTTCAGACGGAAGATGACGTCGTCGTCGACAACAACTACGCGCGCGCCCAGCTCGGCCTCGACGTCGATTTGATCGGCACCGCCGCCGCGCCCGCGCTGTCCGGCCGCTCCGTGCTGCGCGAGGACGGCCAGCTCTTCGTCGGCCGGAACGTCTACACCATCTCGCACGACACGCCGAGCACGATCGACTTCGTGAGCCCCACCACCATCGAGCCGGAGATGAACATCCACCTGACCACGCGCGTGGCCGGCCACAACATCGAGGTGGCGTTGACCGGACCGGCGGAATCGCCGCAAGTCGACATGACGTCGGAGGAGCTGGGGCAGGCCGACATCACCGCGCTGCTGCTGACCGGTCGCACCCTCGATCAACTGGGGACCGCCGACGCGTCGTTCATCGGGACGCAGGTGATCGGGAACTTCTCGGGCGAGGTGCTCGGGTTCGCCGGCCGCGCGGTCGGTCTCGACACGCTGCGGCTTGGCGGCGTCGAGGACTCCACGCGCCTCGATCCCAACGCCGTCGCGACCGAGGTCGATCCGACCTCGCGGCTCACGTTCGGCAAGAGCCTCGGCCCCGACGTGGACGTGACGTTCTCGCAGAGCCTGCGCGACTCGACGGCGCAGACCTGGATCGTCGAATACCTGCCGGCGCGCCAGGTCAACGTGCGCGTGGTGTCCGACGACGCGGATTTGCGCTCGTACGGGTTCCGCCACGACGTCTCGTTCGGCGGCGGGACGACCTCGTCTGGTGCCGCGCGTGCCACACCCGAGCGTCGCGTCGAGCAGCGCGTCGCGGAGGTGATGGTCACGGGCCAGCTGGAGGTCCCCGAAGAACGGATTCGCGGGCTGCTGCGCCTCAAGCCCGGCGACACGTTCGACTTCGCGCGCTGGCAGGACGACCGCGATCGGCTCGAGGACTTCTACCACCAGAACGGCCGCCTGGCCGCGCGCGTGAACGCGAGCCGCGCGATCAACGGCGACGTGGCGAACCTCTCGTATGCGATCGACGCCGGCCCGCGGACCGCAATCGAGGTCGTCGGCCTCGACGTCGGCCCGGAGGTGCAGCGGCGGCTCTCGGACGCCTGGGCCACGTCGGTCCTCGACGAGCTGCTGGTCGATGAGGCGTCCCAAATCATCAGGATCGAGCTGGCGCAGCGCGGATACGTGCGGCCGCAGGTGTCCGCCCGCGTCGTCTCCGAAGGCGACATGAAGATCCTGCGGATCGAGGTTCAGCCGGGCGACCGCAGCACGGAGACGCGCGTCCGCATCGTCACATCCGACCAGGCCGTGCTGGCGGATCTCGAGGCGCGCGTCGCGGAACGGAACCTGGCCGCCGAGGTGCTCCGGAACCCCGGCGCCGTGACGCGCGATCTCACCGACTTCCTGCGCTCGCGCGGCTACCTGCGCGCGTCGGTGAGGCCGGCGCCGCCGCTGTTCGACAACGGCGCGGCCGTGCTGCCGATGTCCGTCGATCCCGGGCCGCAGTTCGTCCTCGCGACCATCATGTTCGAGGGGCGCAGGAACGTCCCGGAGGAGGATGTCGCTCGCACGATCGACGTCACGACGGGATCGCCGTACAACCCCGCCGCGATCGATGTGTCGCGCGAGCGGATCGTCGCGCTGTACCGCAGCCGCGGCTTCGCGTCGGCGACCGTGACGGCCAACGCGGCCATCCGCAACACCGAGCCGAGCGTGGACCTGACGTTCGAAATCGCCGAGGGGCTGCGGCAGACCATTGGTGACGTGATCGTGTCCGGAAGCGTCGGCGTCGATCCCGATGTCGTCACCAGCGCCCTCCGCCTCACGGTCGGTTCGACGCTCGATCCGGCCGAACTGATCCGCGCGCGCCAGCGCGTGTTCGACACCGGCCTGTTCCGCCGCGTGGACGTCACCACGGAGACGATGGCTCGCGTAAGCGAATCGGATCCCGCCCAGCCGATGCGCATCCGCGTGGCGCTGGAGGCGTGGCCCGCGTTGCGGCTGCGCTACGGCATCGAGATCGCGGAGGAGCGGCCGGAATCGAATCCCACGGGCCGCGAGCTGAGGCCGGGTCTGACGGCGGACGTCACGCGCCGGACGCTGTTCGGCCGCGCGGTGAGCCTGACCGGCGTGCTGCAGTACGAGCGCCGGCAGAATACCGCGCGTGCGCTGCTGAACGCACCCACGCTGATGGCGCTGCCGATCCAGTCGTCGCTCGTGCTCGAGCGGGTGCACCAGGCGCCGCAGGGGACGACGTTCGTCAGCAACCGGAACGGCGTGTCATGGGAGCAGAGAGCGAGGACGGTCAGTCACCTCACGTTGTCCTACTCGTACCGCTTCGACCGCGATCACACGTTCGGGACGACGATCGACCCGATCACGGGCACGCGGTTCGATCTCACGGTCAACGTCGCGCGCCTGATCGGCAACGCCGCGTGGGACACGCGCGACGATCCGCTGAACGCGACGCGCGGGTCGCTCTATTCGTCGAGCCTGCAGTGGGCGCCCGATCGTCTCGGATCGCAGTTCAGGTTTCTGAAGTACGTCGGCCAGGCCTATCACTTCGAGAACGTCCATCGGATCGTGCTCGCGTCGGCCGCGCGTCTTGGTCTGGTCGGTCCGCTCGGCGGGCAGGATCTCCTCATTTCCGAGCGCTTCATCGCGGGCGGGTCGCGCACGGTCCGCGGCGTGGACGAAAACAACCTGGGGCCGCGTGACTTCTTCGGCGATCCCGCCGGCGGCCAGGTGATGCTCGTGCTGAACCAGGAAGCGCGCGTGCCGATTTACAAGTGGCTGGGCGGCGTCGCGTTCATCGATTCGGGGAATGTCTTTCCTCGGCCGCGCGACTTCAGGTTCGGCGAGCTGACGACGTCGGTGGGTGCGGGACTGCGGCTGTCGACGCCGTTCGCGCTCTTACGCGCCGATTATGGGCGGGTGTACTGGGCGGGGACGACCACGACGCGCGCCGGATCGGCGTGGCAAACCGGCCGGTGGGTGTTCGGTATTGGACAGGCTTTCTGACAAATCCCAAATCCCAAATCCCAAATCCCAACTCCCAAGAAGCTCGTTGTCGTGAATCTGTGCTCCTTGGGAGTTGGAGGTTGGAAGTTGGAAGTTGGGCTAG
>Ga0070694_100002232_pt1 | contig 11444 bp, 12 predicted proteins | sample KBSK1251metaG_FD_65470 | JGI IMG/M metagenome (GOLD analysis project Ga0070694, IMG submission 65470) | Corn, switchgrass and miscanthus rhizosphere microbial communities from Kellogg Biological Station, Michigan, USA - KBS K1-25-1 metaG | ecosystem: Host-associated > Plants > Roots >... | reverse complement strand
CACGGGTAGTGCCGCTTCAGGATCCCTTCTTCTTCCTTCGTCCAGCGCGTGTTGTTAGGCATGAAGACCTCTTCCGGTTCGCAATAGGAGTAACACACTCTGCCGCCCCTGCAAGACGCCCCTGAGGACATCCCCTGCAAGCCCATCAAGGCCGTCTGCGCCCTCTGGCCAGAGATCCAGTGGCCCTGCGCAAACGTCCTCGTCGAGGGCCCATCGATCGGGCTCTTCGACAGAGGGAACCTGCTCTATGGCCCCACGATCGCCGTGAACCACGCGCTCTCGATCAAGGCTGCCGAGGCCGACTTCTGGGCAACGACCGACAACCCGATGAACCTCTGGGAATGGTCTGAGCCCTACAGGACCGATGGGCTCCGGTTCTTCACCACGGATCAGAACCTCGGAGTGTGGAGCGAGCTCCTGGGGAAGCGCGGCATCCGACGCGTCTACTCGTCGCACTTGACACAGATGGGGCTCGAGACGCCGGACGGGATGCCGATCATCCTTCCGACACTCATTACGCTTCTAGGGTGGCTCTGCCGGCAGAAGGTGAAGCACGTGCGGATCTTCGGGTGTGACATGCGAGGCCAAGGGAGCCCGCTCACGGGCCCATGGCGCAGGAAGGCCGATCCCAACTGGGAATCGAGGTGGAAGGTTGAACGGATCCTCCTCGCCTACACAATGCGGGCGTACCGACTAACCGGAGCAAGGATCGAGCGATGGCGAACGTCACCGTCACCCACAAGGGACCCATCAAGGGCAACGTCATCCTGATCCTGCAGGACGCGACCACCGGGAGGGTCGAGAAGGTCGTCGAACACCACAACATCGTCACGACCTCCGGCAACCAGTATTACGCCGAACGCGGTGCCGTGCAGACCCCGGCGATGACCTTCAACTTGGGGAAGCTGACGATCGCCTCCTCATACCGGAGCACAGAAACGAACACTCGGACCTACGGGGACTTCGTGCTCACGACGTTCAACGGCACGCAGGCGTTCGATGCTGGATATCCCAAGACCTCCGACACGGACACGGACAACACCGGAGCCGGGGCAACAATCGTCACGTATCGCCGCACGTATTCGACGACTCAGGGAAACATCACAATCAAGGCACTTGGGATCAACCGGCTTGGCGCCACGACAACCGCTGCCGTCTCGCTCAGGAAGCTGCTCAACTACGTCACGCTCAGCGTGGCGCAGCAGGTGACGAAGACATCGAGCCAGACCTTAAAAGTTTTCATCAATCATACGTTCTTAGGCAGTCCCTGAGTGGTCACTACTTGACACCCAGAAAGGAGGTCGATATATTATGGTCATGGCACCTGAATCAGCAATCAATCCCGACCTCCCCGAGACCTTCTGGGCGTGGCTTGCAGGCTTCGTCGATGGCGACGGCACGATCGTCTTCGAGCACGTCAAGATGACCCCCAACGAGCGCGTCAGGCTATCGATCGCCCAGAAAGACAGACGACCGCTGGACTGGATCCGCGAACGCATCGGAACTGGCAGTGTTCTCCTCTCCAGGACGAACGATGTGCATCACCTGCGCTTCGGCTCTTCCGCCAGCCGCCGCATCATCGAGAAGCTGCAACCGTACCTGCAACTGCCGGACAAGGTCGAGCGAGCCGCGCGAGCCCTGGCATGGAAGGCCATCGGTCGCGGCGAACGCTCAAACTCTCCCGAGAAGCAGGGCAACTTCGATGAAGTGTGCCGACTCTACCGTTCTGGCCTGAGCTCCAGCGAGATTGCCGAGCTCCTCCAGATGGAGCAGAAGCAGGTCTTGCGATGGGCCTCTAGAGTCGGGATCACGCGCACCGCTAAGCAGATGGCCCGTCTCCGCAGCCGAGCGATGCGAGGCAAGCCCAAGGCCAGCAAGCACGCCGAGGCTAGGGCCAAGGCGCTTGAGCTGTGGGGGCTGGGAGAGATCCCGGCAGATATCGCCCGAAAGGTCGGCTTGCCCTCGCAGTACGTCCACTACTGGATCAGGGCGGCAGAGAAGGGTCGCTGATGGCCAAGTCCTCCAAGGCCCCGCCCGACATCCTGCTCGTCGTCATGGACGACTTGTGGGCGGGGGACCTGACGGCCGAGCGCACGCCGAACGCTTGGTCACTCGCCGTGCAATCCCGGGTTTACACGCGCACCTACTCACACCCAGTGTGCTGGCACTCTCGAGCGGCGCTCACCTGGGGCGTCTACGGCCGGCACTTCTCCCCGCCGATCATCGAGGCCATGGGGGTAACAACTGGCCCGGAGCCCGCCGCCGGCGTGCCTACTGCAGCATCGCTCCTCGCCGCCACCGGTTATTCGACCTGCCTCGTCGGCAAGTGGCACCGCGGGCGCATGCCTGGCGCGCCAAGCGGGCCCCTTGCTTACCTGGGGGCCCCACAGATGCGTGGCTACCAAGACGTTCGGGCTATGGCGGCGACCAACCTCAGGAACTGGGTTCCGCCCTGGGAGCGCGTGGACGACTTCCTGATCTCCGCCGATCCGGTCTATGCCACGATCTCACAGACTCAGGCGGCCATCGACTGGTGGGCGCTCGCTGCTGCCCCACGGTTCCTCGAGGTAAGCCTCTCGGCGCCGCACCCGCCGCCCCATGTTCCACCGCCCGAGCTCCTGGGTGGATACGAGCCGGATCCCTCGCTGCCCCCGGCGCGCAAGCAGTACGAGAAGCAGGTCCGCTCTGCTGACTGGGCGCTGGGTCAGATCCTCTCCGTCGTTGGCTCAGAGACGGTCGTTGTCCTCTGCTCGGACAACGGAGCACCGTTCCCACCGCCCGGGGCGCCTCCTGGCCACGGCAAAGCCACCTGCTACGAGTTCGGCGTCCGCGTCCCACTCTCGATCCGATCGCACTTCGCGCCTGGCCCCACGAACCGCCTCGTGCATCTCGTCGACGTCCCGGCAACGATCCTCGCTCTCGCCGGGCTCCCGGTACCGATCGGCTGGGATGGGAAGAGCCTGCTCGGAGCAGAGCGCCAGTCTTGCCTCTCCGAGGCCGTCATGGACCAAGACGGGCATGAAGTCTGGGATCGGGCTGCCATGACCAAGACCCACAAGCTCCGCCAGGTCAACGACGTCGGGGATCCCGATGGGGCTGAGGAGCTATACGACCTCGTCGCGGATCCAAACGAGCTCGCTCCGCTGGATGTGATGGACCCGGCCTACGCCTCAATCCTCGCCACACTCCGAGCCGTCCTCGCCGCCTGAGAACATGGCCACGCTCTTCCGGGCGGCCATCACCTCAGCCAGCACGGTAACAACACCTCAATCGTTCGATGTAGCGAGCGAGACGAGGACGCCGCTGGCCGGGATCTACGAGCTCACCGCTACGACCACGACGGGGACACTCATCGACGGTGCCCGATACGGCTGCGGGATCACCGATGGGACGACGCAGCGAGCGATGGGCGTCCAGATGGAGGATGGCGTCGCCGGCAACAACGCCGACTGCGAACTGCGCCAGGACACGGCGAGCATCATCCAGTTCTGCAACGCGGCCTCGAGCGCCAGGAACGCTGAGCTGCAGTGGGCCTCGTGGCATGCGGCGGGATCAGCTGGCAACTGGACCGACTTCCCGGGCAACGCCTTCAAAGTTGTTTCGATCTATGCGCTAGATGGCAACTGGGCCGTCGTCGAGCTTGCCGGCAACGCCACCTCCGGCCAAACCGCCACCGTTTCTGGTCTTTCATTCGCCCCAGACTTCGTGCGAGGCCTTTCGCACTTCGGCGCTTACTCGTCGAGCACTGGATTCTCCAATGCTCGTGTGGCCATGGGCTACGCGATCAAGACGCCCACTGGAGCCATCCAACAGTTCGCGTTCACCGACTACGAAGTCGACTCGGGGCTACCGACCTCATCGGCGACGGATCTCCGAGACGACTGCTTCATCTCGAAGCATGATCAAGCGACCGATGGTGGCCAGCTGGAGTTGACGGCATGGACCTCAGACGGGTTGACGGTCACGACGCGGCGCTCATCTGAGTCCGTCTCCGTCGCTCTCCTGATCGGCCGCACTGGGCGTCAGATGTGGTGCGGGATCCCCACGTCGATCGACACCTCGAGCGCTTCTGCCCAGACTGTGACCGAGCCGGGGTTCGCTCCCGAGGGCTACTTCCTGGTCGCAACCGATCTCTCGACCAAGAACAGCAAGGACACTGGCGCCGGGTCTGGTAAGTGGTCGAGCGGCATCTACACCGGCACCGAGTCGGCATGCTGCGGCGTCCAAGTGGAGGACAACGTTGCCACCTCCGACACCCGGTGCATCACCGACTCGATCGTTGCCCACGTGCTCGACGATGCCGCCGGCGTCTCGTGGAAGGCATCACACTCGGCGATGGCCTCCAATGGTCCCACGCTGAGCATCGATGATGCGAGCGCTGCGAACCGCGTGTTCGGCATGGTGTGTTGGGGCGGATCGATCCTGGTGGCTCCGGCCGAAACCGTCGGGATCAGCGATGCGAGCCTCATCCTCAAGAGCGCCCTGCACTCCGGCGAGACCGTGGGGATCACCGACGCCCAGGTGATCATCGACTCGGCGCTCCACTCGAGCGAGACGGTGGGGATCGCAGACGGGACAGTGCTCGTTACTTCCGTCCTGCGCTCCGACGAGACGGTCGCCATCCAGGATGCATCGGTGATCGTCACGTCCGCGCTGGAATCGGACGAGACGGTTGGGATCACGGAGACGACGGCACTCGTCACGTCGGTCTTCCGGTCAGACGAGACAATGGGGATCACCGATGCGACGGTGATCGTCTTCTCGGCCCTGGAGTCGGACGAGACGGTCTCGATCCAGGACCAGGCATTGCTCGTCACATCCTCGCTGCAGAACAGCGAGACCGTGGCCATCACGGAAGAGATCGAGTTCTTCACCGCCCTCGAGGCGAACGAGACGGTCTCGATCCTCGATGCGTCCGTGCTCGTCACGGCGACCGATATGGGCGCCCTCATCGCCAATGAGACGGTGGGGATCACCGATGCCCAGCTCTTTACCTCCTACATCCGTGACGACGAGACCGTCGGGATCCTCGACAACGCGCTCCTCGTCTTCACGACGCTCCAGATCGACGAAACGGAGACCATCCTCGATGGAGCGGCTCTGGCTGGAACGGGGACAGAGGCGACGGCCAACGAGACGGTGGGCATCACTGACGCCTCGCAGTTCGTGTTCGGGCGCATCCTGCAGAACTCGGAGACGGTCGGGATCCTCGACGGGCTCAGCTTCGGCGTCGGGCTCATCCCGGGCCGGGCGGGGCCGGGACGTGGGCGCACCGTCGAGGGTGGGGCAGAACGGGGCAGCACGATCGATGGCGGATCGGTGAAGGGAGGGACTCTCTAGTGGCCTCCGATGAGTTCGACATCGTTCCGTTCTCGCTGCCCACCGGGGTCATCGTTGGATCCACGTTCGACATCACGTCGGCCAGCAAGGTCACTGACTTCAAGTTCGCCATCCTCTACGTGTTCGGGACCCCCAACACGAACAGCGCCTCGGATCACGGCCGGAGATCCATCGGGTTCTGTGACGATCTCGGCAACGGCAGCTGCGCGTCTCCCGTGGCAACGGACGCCACGAACAACGGCGGAGTGGTTACCACGACAAGGGTGGCGCAGGCGAACGCTGGGCCGGCTAGGTGCATCATCATCGGTACGCCTGGATCAACTGCCAACGGTGGGCAAGTGGCCGCCTACAGCCCAGTGGCGAGGTCCACGAGCAGCGTGGCGAATGGGATCCGCCTCTCGTGCAACGTCGTGTCCGATGCGGCCTACAAGGGCGTCGCCGTGCTCTTCGGAGGATTGGCCAACCGGACGCTTGTTCCCTACGCGGACACGGCGATCACATCGGCACCTGGGTATCAGGCAGACCTGGCCCTGAACCTCTGTACCAACGTCACACTCAACGTGTCGACGGGGCAAGCGACGGTCGACTACCAACCCAACTTCGGAGCGGCCTCGAGACTCCCGGCTGTGCAGAACGCCGCGATCTTCGGGGAGTGGGACCGCTCGTCTCCAACGGACGCCGACGTCATTGCCAACGACAACCGGTTCGGTGGAGAGGTCAACGCCGACGCGGTCACCACGGATCACAAGGTTGATGCGTTCAACGCCACCAATCTTGCTCTGAGCAGTCCTACTGGGATCAACCCAGGATCGTTCGGGGCAATCCTACAGTTTACCGATGCTGCCAGGCCTGTCGGGGTGGTGCTCGAGACACTGACAGCAACCTCTGGGAACGTCTCGTTCTCCCTGCTCGGCTTCAAGCCACGTCTCGTCTTCGGAGTCGTGACACTCGTCAATGCCACGAACACGATCACCAACGGGGCAACAGCCTCGAGCGAGGGCATCTTCTGCTTCGATCTCAACGGGACGCAGCATGCTGCCTCGATGCGGCTGAAGAACGGAGACACGCTCAGCGGGGCCAGCGTCTCCGACGCCTCGACGCTCTACAACACGAAGGCCTTGTTGATGATGGACCACACGGGGGCCGTCGTCACCTCGGCGGACTTCGTGTCGATGGACGCGAACGGGTTCACCCTCAACGGGACGTTCGCTGCCGGGCGCATGGTGGTTGTGGGCATCGGCTCCCCCCTCCAAGTCCCGGAGACCGTGGGGATCACCGAGACCACGCGCACGATCGTCTCGGCCATGCAGGCCAACGAGACGGTGGGGATCCAGGAGGCCACCCAGTTCGTCTCCGCCATGCGCTCAGGCGAGACCGTGGGGATCCTGGACTCCGAGGCCTTCTTCACCGCGCTCGTCTCTGGGGAGCTCGTAGGCATCCTGGATGGGTCGCTGACGGCGGAGGAGGCTCAGGCCCAGTTCCTGGCCATGCGGGCAAAGACGGCCGAGGGAGGGGCTGTGAAGGGCAGTACCGTCGAGGGGGGTCCCGAACGGGCCTCGACGAGGTAGGATCCGCCCATGCCTGAACCGAGGATCTGGGGCAGCAAGATCTCCCAGGTGGGGAGCAAGTTCCACCGGGCACGCCTGACCACCAGGAACCGGGCCGTGATCACCCAGGCAGACCTCACTGGGACGATCCAGAAGAAGGTGTTTGACCTTCACTCGGTCGATGCCGACACTGCGGTCTTCGCCGGGTCCAACACGATCGCCTCCGTGGTCTTCAACTCCATGCAGCCCTGGGAGGACGACGCGGCCGGGTACAACCTCGAAGTGACGACGACGTCAAACGAGGTGGGTGGCTGGATCGGCGGCCACACGTACCGGGTCGAGATCTACTACACCCATCTCACCGAGGGGCGATGCGTCGTCACCTTCGAGGTCGCAGCCGCCCCGCTGCTCGGTGCCTAGGAGGCTCACATGCCCAGCGTCAGCAAGAAGCAGAGGATCGCCATGGCCATCGCTTGCCACCACCCGGGGAAGTCGCGGGCCAACATCCCGCAGACTGTGGGCTGTGAGTTCAGCGCGGCAGATAAGGCCAAGGCGCGCGGGAAGAAGAAGCGCTAGTCCCGCGCTTCTTTCATCGGGCGCAGGCCGTCCGATGGATCTGTCCGCTGACTGCGCTCGCGGGCTTCGCCAGGACGAGGAGCCTTGATCCCGTCCCCGTCCATTGGATCCCAGTCGATCTCGTGGGCAGCGTCGAGCAGGAGATCGATGGCAGCACAGAGCGCTTCGCCTACGCACGTAGGCAACGCTGCGAGCTCGGCTGGCGGAAGCGACATGGCCGTCGTCAGCTTGATCCAGTAACGCTCGAGTTCGCTGCGCTCGATCATTCGCTCACAACGAGCGTGGCCTTCTTGGGGCGCTCCAGAAGCTCAACGGTGAACCCGTCTGGGTCCTTGATGTAGGCCACGATTATCCCTTGATTGGGACCGTCCGGTATCTCCGCATAGCCCGTTACGCTGTACCGCACGAGGTTCAGATCATCCACCTCGAAGCAGATGTGCCCATTCCCGGGAATGTTGGTTGCGCTAGCGCGCCCAACCATGCGCGGCTTCTTGTACTCGAGGAGCTCGAGAAAGTGCCCCTTCTCTCCAGGCATCCCCATGTAGGCGATCTCGATCTCGGCGCCCTTCATGCCGACGATCTTTCCAATGAACTCTTCGTTGCGAATCACCCTGAACTTGCAGACCAGCCCGAGCGACTGATAGAACCCGATCGACAGATCAATGTTGGTTACCGTGAATCCAGTGTGAGCGATTGCAATGATGCTCATTTAGCGGCAGCTTCTTCGATGTAGCGGAACGGGGAGCGGATGGACTTGTCGGGGAACTTGGCCTTGAGCTCGTCGCGGATCTCGACGAAGGAGTTGTAGAACCGTGTGCAGATCCAGATGGTGGTAATGGCGCCATCGATCGAGTCAGGATCTTCGATGGGCCTCGAGAAGACTTCTTGGCCCCGCTTGTACTTGTCGAAGATCCGGAACGGCTGCACCTCCTTGACGTGCTCACGGAACAGGCGCTCGTAGGAGCCCGAGGCCGCGTAGAGCACGTCCGTCTTGGGGTCCCGCTGCTGCAGGGCTGAAGCCGCATGGCCGTACTCGACGTCCATCCTGGAGCGCATCTGAGTCAGCTGGCTACGGGCGTCGTCGGAGAGCAGGCCCTTGCGCAGCATGAGCCGATTCGCAGGCCATCCGGGGACAGCCGAGCGCTCAAGCCCCACGATCTGGAAGATACCGAGCATCACGTACTTCGGGAGATGAGAGAGTGCAGTGATCGTGAAGTGCCAGAGGTGGTTGCGGTTGATGTCGTCGGCATGCCCGGCGTCAACGGCTCCGAGCTCCATCGACGGCACTTCGATGTAGAGCCAGCCGTTCGGCGCCACGTAGTTCGCTAGGTCGCGCAGGAAGTCGCGCAGGTTGTGGGCGTGCTCGAGGATGTGGGTCGCCGTCACGAGCTCGCAGACGCCCTCTGGGTTGTCGCCATCGCCAAGCCAACCCGACTCCACGGTAGTCGCCTTGGGACTGGCGTCGAGCATGGACTTCTTCTCGATCGTGAGCCCGTGGGCCTCGAGAGCGTCGAGGAGCTCACTGCCCTTGGCTCCGATGTCGATGGCGGAGGCAACGCTTGGCTTGCCTACTCGGAAGGCGTGTGGGCGCATGGCGTCGAGGATGAACTTGGCAGCACTGTCCATGCAGGCCTTGGGCCGCGGGGCCGCGTGTGCCCAGGCGCCGTTCTGGTAGAAGGCCTTCACCTGTTCGAGCTTGGGGTGCGGGAACTTCCTTCCGAGGCCACACCGGTCGCAGACGTAGTACTCGACGGCCTTCTCTGCCTGCACGTCACCGAAGGCGAAGGTGAACCCGCGCCATCCACAGGCGGGGCAGAATTCCGTGACGATCTCTTGCCGGCTCTTTGCTACGGTTGTGTCCATGATGGAACCCACGGTAACCAAGGTCTGCAGCCGCTGCAAGGCAGAGAAGCCGATCACGGCGTTCCACAGGCGACGCTACCTGAGCGGAACGATGGGGCGGACAAGCGATTGTGCAGCGTGCCGAGTTGCTAGGCGCCGAGCGTTGAGCAAGACGGAGCATGGAAGAGAGAGGAATCGCGTCAACTCGGCTAAGCACTATCACAAGGTGATGGCCAAGGCGAAGATCGCAGACTTCGCTTCCGAATCGGCAGAGAAGCTCGACGTTGTTCGCAGGGCGATGGCTGAACATCCTCCGGAGCTCTCAAGCGAGGCGGATACCGTCGCATACTTCAGAGGCTTCCTTGCTGGCGCGCAACGCTCGAGCGGAGAGAGCTACAAGATCAATAGCGTGAAGGACCTTATCCACCGCATTGCTGCGTCGGAGCATCGCAAGCGTTGGCGGATGCTCTCTTACGAAGATGCCGTTTCATCTGCCTACGAAGCCGTGCTTGAGCTGATTCGCTCGAGTCGTTGCCCGGACGACTTGCTTGAGTTCCGCAGAATCGCAGCCATTGCCATTAGGCGTAGGTGCATTGATGTGCTTCGAAAGAACATCGGACGCAACGGTCAGAAATACGCCCTGCATCTTGCCTTCAATCAAGGCGAAGAAGAGGGCACAATCGATCACGTAGAGAGCGGCTCAAGCATCGAGCCTCGAGACGCGCTCGATGACGCCATCGACGGGCTGCGGCTCTTGACCGACCGACAACGTCAAGTGCTGGAGTTCGTCGCCGAGGGGCTCACTCTAGTCAAAATCGGAGAACGCATTGGGGTTACGGAGGCGCGTGTCTGGCAGATCATCCGAGAGTTGCGCGAAGAGCACCCCGAGCTCGAGCAACGCCTGCTCGGGGCCTGAAAGCCGGCCCGCCGCCGAGGTGGGCGCTCAGCGACGGGCCCGGCAAACGCTCAGCGAGATGTCATGGACGCGCTGAGCGCTACTGCGCCTTCGCCTTCTTCTCCTGGTACTTCGCCTCGTCGTAGGGCAAGTACCCGCCGCGCAAGACGGTGCTCGCTGCTTCATCGGAGAGCGTGCCGTTGAGCATCTTCTCGAGCTTGTACCGTGGGAGCCCGAGATCGTTCGCGGCTTTCACCTTGTCGTGGAACTCCCTGAAGAGCCGCTTCCGCTCCGTCTCGGCTTGGTCGTACAGATACCTCGACTTCTCCTTGTCGGCATCCTGGGCCTTCCTGTGCATCGCCCTGGTGTTGTCAGAGAGGCGGCGCGAGAAGATCGTGGTCTCGATTCCCAGCGACTTCTCGACGTCGTAGTCGTACGAGCGTGATCCGGTGAACATCGAGAGGATCTCAGAGCCGTATCCACGCTCGGCCCCGCGCCGGGCCTGCTGGATGAATCCGGGCTGGATCTGCTTGCCAACATAGGCGGGCAAGCTGTCCTGGGGCTTACCGTTGAGATCGGTGCCAAGCGCCGAGATCGTGGCGATGTTCACCATCAGATCGGTCACGGGAGAGAGACCAACAAAGGTGTCGCGCTGATCGCGGGCGAAGTCGGTGAAGACCTCCATGGGCTTCTTACCGCTTGCCAGCGAGACGAGCGGGTTCGTGAACATCGATCCTGGATCAGTGTCCGAGACCTTCGTGTACGAGCCCTTGAGGTTGTTGCCCTTCCACGCAAGCTGCCCGTCTTTGTCCCACGGGGGCACGAACTCCTTGCGCAGCTTGTCTTCGTCCTGGTCCGTTCCGTTGAGCCCGTTCCATGCCAGCGCCGCGGCGGGCATGATCGAGTACGAGGCGATGGCGCTGGCGATCCGCTTGTAGCCCCGGGCCTTCACCTTCGGATTCTCGCTGTGGATCTCGCTGTAGATCGTGGAGACGAGGTTGCCGAAGTTGCGGTACTGCTCGCCCTTGAACGCCATGTATCCACCGAGGAACCCAGTCTTCCTGATCGTGCGGAGGATGGGGGCAACGCGGGACCATGTGGGGTAGTGGTCACGCACGAAGTTGGCGGCGGCTTCTTCGGCAGCGGCGGGGCTCAGCCCTTCATCGCGCCGCAGCTTCTCTTCGGCGTAGAACCCCATGCGACGCTGGATCTCGTCGGGGAACTGGTAGCCCTGCTCCGCCATC
>Ga0070694_100002229_pt1 | contig 11451 bp, 14 predicted proteins | sample KBSK1251metaG_FD_65470 | JGI IMG/M metagenome (GOLD analysis project Ga0070694, IMG submission 65470) | Corn, switchgrass and miscanthus rhizosphere microbial communities from Kellogg Biological Station, Michigan, USA - KBS K1-25-1 metaG | ecosystem: Host-associated > Plants > Roots >... | reverse complement strand
TCCCGAGATGGGCACGCTCTACCTGCGCCGCATCGGCGAGCTCACCGCGGGCGCGCTTGCCGCCCGCGTGTGACTGATGCGGTGACCGACGCCGGCCTGGGCAAGGCCTGGCTCGAGACGCTCGAGCACCAGCGGCGTCTCTCGAAGCACACGCTCGCGAACTATGCCCGCGCGACTGAACTCTTGTTGAAATTGAAAGAGAAGACGGGCCTGCGCGAGGTCGACACGCAGCAGATCCGGCGCTTCGTCGCGCGGCTGCATGCGGCCGGCCTCGCCGGCCGCACGCTCGCCCTCACGCTGTCGGCGTGGCGCGGCTTCTACCACTGGCTCGCGCGTCAGCGCGGTTTTCCTGCCAATCCGGTGCAGGGCGTGCGCGCGCCGAAATCGCCGCGCCATCTGCCCAGGGCGCTCTCTGTGGAGCAGGCGCAGCAATTGCTCGATGGCGAAGCGCCGACGAAGCCTGAGGAATTGCGCGACCGCGCGATGTTCGAGTTGCTCTACTCCTCGGGCTTGCGCCTCGCCGAACTCATTGCGCTCGATGCGCAAGACGGGCGGCTCGATCTCAAGCAGGCCGAAGTCACGGTGACGGGCAAGGGCGGCAAGACGCGCACGGTACCAGTGGGTGGGCGCGCCCGCGAAGCGCTGCGCGACTGGCTCAAGGCGCGCGCGCTGCTCGCCGCGCCGCAGGAGGGCGCGCTCTTCGTCGGTGCGCGCGGCAGGCGCATCGCGCCCGGGACGGTGCAGGCGCGGCTGCGCAGCTGGGCGAGACGCCAGGGTCTGGGAGCCTCGGTGCATCCGCACATGCTGCGCCATTCCTTCGCCAGCCACGTGCTGCAATCGTCGCAGGATCTGCGCGCGGTGCAGGAGATGCTCGGCCACGCCAGCATTTCGACCACGCAGATCTACACCCACCTCGATTTCCAGGCGCTGGCGAAGGTGTACGACGCGGCGCATCCGCGCGCGCGCAAAAAATGAAAGCGCTGGTCCTCAAGCCCGGCCGCGACAAGTCGGTCAAGCGCCGCCATCCCTGGATCTTTTCGGGCGCGGTTGAACGCGTGGATGGGACAAATGCGGGCAATCCCGACAGCGGCGAAACGGTGCTCGTCAAATCCGCCGAGGGCGCGATGCTGGCGCTTGCCGCCTACAGTCCGCAATCGCAGATCCGTGCCCGTGTCTGGAGTTTCGATCCGGGCGTTTCGATCAAAAAGAACTTTTTCGAAGCAGCGATAAGGAAAGCAGTCCAGCTGCGCGACACGCTGCCCTCGGCCCGCCACACCAACGCGATGCGGCTGGTGCACGGCGAATCGGACGGCGTGCCGGGCCTGGTCGTTGACCGCTACGATGACGTGCTGGTGGCGCAGTTCCTTTCTGCGGGCGCCGAGCACTGGCGCGAAGCGATCCTCGATGCGCTTGTTGCCGCCACCGGCTGCGAGGCGATCTACGAGCGCTCGGACGCGGAGGTGCGCGGCCTGGAAGGCCTTGCGCCGCGCACCGGATTCGCCCGCGGCAACCGGGAAGCAAAGCGCTGCCCGATCATCGAGCACGGACTCAACTTCCGCGTCGACGTCGAGGCGGGGCAGAAAACCGGCTTTTTCCTCGACCAGCGCGAAAACCGCCAGCGGGTGCGCGCCCTGGCCGAGGGGCGCGAGGTGCTGGATGCGTTCTGCTACACCGGCGGCTTCTCCCTCGCGGCGCTGGCCGGTGGCGCAAAGCACGTCACTGCAGTGGAGAGCTCGGCACCTGCCCTGGAGGTTGCCAGGGAAAACGCGAGCGCGAATTCATTTGATGCCGCGAAAATTTCATTTGAACAAGCCGACGTGTTTGCCTACCAGCGCCTGCTGCGTGACCGCGGCAAGGGCTTCGGCCTGGTGGTGCTCGATCCGCCCAAGTTCGCGCCCACCGCGGCGCTGGCAAAGAACGCCGCGCGCGCCTACAAGGACATCAACCTGCTCGCGCTGAAGCTCCTCGAACCCGGCGGACTGCTCGCGACGTTCTCCTGCTCGGGCGGCGTCTCGGCGGAACTGTTCCAGTCCATCGTCGCGGGCGCCGCGGCCGATGCCGGGGTGGATGCGAAGATCATCGAGCGTTTCGGCGCCGCCGCGGACCATCCCGTCGCCCTCTCTTTCCCCGAAGGCGACTACCTCAAGGGCTTGCTCGTCCTGCGGACCTGATTTGGCGGCCCGTCGGGGTAGAATCCGTCCCCTTCGAAAGGATGGGCGATGGAACAGAACGAGATGGTGCCGGTCACGATCCTCACGGGGTTTCTCGGCGCAGGCAAGACCACGCTGCTCAACCGCATCCTCAAGGAGGACCACGGCAAGAAGATCGCCGTGATCGAGAACGAGTTCGGCGAGGTCGGCGTCGACAGCGAGATCATCGAAAAGAGCGACGAGCAGATCGTCGAGATGAACAACGGCTGCATCTGCTGCACGGTGCGCGGCGACCTGATCAAGATTCTCGGCAGCTTGAAGGACAAGCGCAGCTCGGGCGCGCTCAAGTTCGACCGCGTCATCATCGAAACCACCGGCATGGCGGACCCCGGCCCGGTGGCGCAGACGTTTTTCACCGACGAGGATGTCGGCGGCTACTACCTGCTCGATTCGATCCTCACCGTGGTGGACGCGAAGCACGCCGCCGCGCAGCTGGATGAATTCCGCGAAGCTCAGGAACAGGTTGGTTTTGCAGATCGGATCCTGCTTTCCAAAACCGATTTGACCCGGGAAGATGAAAATCAGAAATTAATACAAAGAATAAAAAAAATGAATCCACGCGCGCAGGTGAAAAAGGTGCATTTCGGCGACACGCCGATCGAGGAGATCCTCGACATCCGCGGCTTCAACCTCAACGCGATCCTCGAGCTCGATCCGGAATTCCTCGCCGATGCGCCGCACTCGCACCACGACGAAGTCGAGTCCTTCGTGTTCCGCTCCGAGAAGCCCTTCAACGGCGACAAGCTCGAGCAGTTCCTCTCCGGCATGATCCAGGTCTACGGCCCGGACCTGCTGCGCTACAAGGGCGTGCTGTGGATGAAGGGCAATCCGCGCCGCGTCGTGTTCCAGGGCGTGCACATGATGATGGGCGGCGACATGGGCAAGCCCTGGGGCAAGGACAAGAAGCAGTCCGTGATGGTGTTCATCGGCAAGAAGCTGCCGAAAGACCTGTTCCTCGCCGGCCTGGAGCAGTGCTTAGCGTAAAGGGGCTGCGCCAGCGCTACGGCGCGGGCGAAGTGCTGGCGCTGGAGCGTTTCGAGGCCGCTGCCGGGGAGCACTGGCTGGTGCTCGGCGTCTCGGGCAGCGGCAAGACCACTTTGCTCAATCTCATCGCCGGGCTGCTCAGGCCGAGCGCAGGAGCCATAGAAGTCAGCGGCCAGCCACTCGCGGGTCTGCAAGGCGCGGCGCTCGATCGCTGGCGCGGCCGCGCGGTCGGCATCGTGCCGCAAAAATTGCACTTGGTGTCGAGCCTGAGCGTGCTGCAGAACCTGCTTCTTGCGCCCTATCTGGCGGGACTTGCCGCCGACAAGGCGCGCGCAGCGTCATTGCTCGAAAAGTTGGAGCTTGCGGAACATTCCGGGAAAAAACCGAACCAGCTCTCCCACGGGCAAGCCCAGCGAGTGGCGATCGCGCGCGCAGTGATGAACCGGCCGAAGCTGCTGCTCGCTGACGAGCCGACCGCGAACCTCGACGACGCAAATTGCTTTTCCGCCCTGCAGCTTTTGCAGGATCAATCCCGGGAGTGTGGCGCAACCCTGATCGTGGCGACGCACGACCAGCGCGCCAAGGCGCGATTCGAAAAGCGCCTGGAACTTGCGCGCATTTCACCCTCATGAACCTCGCAGGGATCAGCCTCGCCTACTTGCGCGCGCGGCCGTTCGCCACGGCGCTCAACCTACTGCTGCTCGCGCTGGGCATCGCCACCATCACGCTGCTGCTGCTCGCCACCGGGCAGCTCGAAGAGCGCATGGGCCGCGATGCGCGCGGCATCGACATGGTGGCGGGCGCCAAGGGCAGCCCGATGCAGCTGGTGCTTTCGGCGGTGTTCCACCTCGATGCACCCACCGGCAACATTCCGCTCGATGCTGCGCAAGCGCTTTCGCGTCATCCTGCGGTGAAGAAAGCCATCCCGCTTGCCCTCGGCGACAGCTATCACGGCTTCCGCATCGTCGGCTCGAGCAAAGACTACCCGGCGCACTATGGCGCGCGCCTCGGCGCGGGCCGCCTGTGGGGCGAACCGATGGAGGCGGTGCTTGGCGCCGAAGTGGCGGCAAAATCGGGCCTGAGCGTCGGCGCGACATTCGCCGGCGCGCACGGCCTGGGTGCCGGCGGCGATGCGCATGACGAGGAGCCGTTCAAGGTCGTGGGCGTGCTTGCAGCAAGCGGCACGGTGCTCGATCGACTGGTGCTCACGAGCGTCGAGTCGGTATGGGAAGTGCACGAGCACGGCGGCAGGAAGCCGGAGCGCAGGGAAATCACCGCACTCCTCGTACAGTATGCCTCGCCCCTCGCAGCGGCCACGTTGCCGCGCCAGGTGAACGCAAGCGCGGCGCTGCAGGCGGCTTCCCCCGCTTACGAAAGCGCGCGCCTGTTCCGCATGATCGGCGTTGGTGTGGATGTGATGCGCGCTTTCGGCCTCGTGCTGGTGCTCGCAGCGGGATTGTCGGTGTTCATCGCGCTCCTCAATGCACTCGAAGAGCGGCGCTATGACCTCGCGGTGATGCGCATGCTGGGCGCATCGCGTGCAAAATTGATGGGTCTGATGCTGCTGGAGGGCGTGGCGCTGGCGCTGCTCGGCGGTCTTGCGGGCGTCGTTCTCGGGCATTTGTGCACGGAAGCGCTGGGCGCGGCGCTGAAGGCGGCGCAGCAGACTCCTCTGACGGGCTGGGTATGGAATCCGCAGGAACCCTGGCTGCTCGCCCTCGCCGCGGCGGTCGGCGTCGCCGCGTCGCTCCTGCCCGCCTGGCGCGCCTACCGGGCGGACGTTGCGCTGGTTCTGGCAGAAGGATGATAATGAGTTCATGAAACGCATATTTCTCGCCATTGCCCTGCTTGCCGCTGCAGCCGTCGTCGCGCAGACGCTGCCGGACCGGAAGGACATCGTTTCCTGGAAGCTGCTGGCGCAGGTCGAGCTGGTGAAGGTGAAGGACCGCTTCGAGCCGCAGTTTTCCTCCGGCATCGCCGCGCTGGATGCGAAGGAAGTCAAAGTGCAGGGTTTCATGATGCCGCTGGAAATGGGCGACAAGCAGTCGCACTTCATCCTCGCCTCGACGCCGTCGACCTGCGCTTTCTGCATGCCCGGCGGCCCCGAGAGCATGGTCGAGGTGAAGGCGAAGAAACCTCTCGCCTACGGCATGGAAGCTGTGGTGCTGAGTGGCAAATTGTCGGTGTTGAAGGATGATCCTACTGGCGTGTTTTACCGCCTGACAGACGCCGTCCCAGCCAAGTAGTTTGCCGTTTTCAATTCGCTTTCCAGACAGGGTCGGCAAAGGCACGCGCGCCCAGTCACCGGCTCAAGCGCCGGTAGCGACGCGCACCAGCACGGCTCCTGCCCGGCCTGCATGCCACAGGTGAAGCTCGCGCTGCAGCGCGCGCAACGCGATTCAGGCGGGCTTTTCTTCGCTTTCATCCAGGGACAGTCGCTGCACGGCGGTGCGCAGAAATTTGAATTGTGCGCTCGCATTGCGGCAACCCTTGCAGATCACGAGGTGCAAGCGTAACGCGACCCGCTCGCCGAAGCCGATTTCGCGGTCCGCAGCCTGCGACAGCAGGCGGGTCGTTTCCTTGCACGACAGCATCATGTTCTTCCGAACCAGTTTTTTTCCAGGCACAGGCGCAGCGCCATGCGGGCGCGATGCAGCATCACCCAACAGTGCGTCGCGGTGATTCCCAGTTCCTTACAGATCTCCGCGGTTTCGCAGCCCAGGTGCTCGCGCATCATGAAGGCCTGTGCGGTGCGCTCGGGCAGCGCGCGGAGGCAGGCTTCGAGCGCGGCGAGGAACTGCTTCTGTCCCAGGGCGCCCTCGGGCTGCTCCCAGGCCTCCGGTGGCGTCTCCCAGTGGCCGCGCTCGTCGAACAGGCCATCGAATTCCCGTGCATCCGCGTCGGCGTCCTGATCGGAAACCGGCCGCTCGCGGGCCTGGCGGCGGATCGTGTCGACGATTTTGTGCTTGAGGATGCCGGTGAGCCATGTGCGCAACCCCGAGCGTGCGGCGAAATTCGCCTCGCCGGCGAGTGCCGCCAGCAGGGCCTCCTGAACCGCGTCCTCCGCGGTCGCGGCGTCCCGCAACTGCAGCGTGGCATAGCGCAGCAGGTAGGGACGCAGGCGCTCGACCTGGGCGCGGAAATCGGTGGCGGAAGTCAGGGGCTTGAATCCGGACCTGGAGCCCCCATTTTAGTCATACCGACTTTGATAGGAGGCTTACATGGCCAACATTGCGAGGTTCGACCCGTTCCACGACATCGTGGACGATCTGTTCAAGGGATTTTTCGTGCGCCCGGTGGCATACGACGGCAGGAGCGCGTTCGAGGCGCCCCGGCTGAAGGTGGATGTGACCGAGAAGAACGGCGCCTATCTGGTGAGCGCCGACCTGCCCGGGGTGAAGAAAGAAGACATCCAGGTGGCGATCGACGGCGCGCAGGTGACGCTGTCGGCGGAGGTCAAGCGCGAGAAGGAAGTCGCCGACGGCGAGCGCGTGCTGCACGTCGAGCGCAGCTTCGGCAAGGTTTCGCGTAGCTTCTCGCTGCCGCAGGAGCTGGACGAGGCGAAAGCCGAGGCGAAGTTCCGCGACGGCGTGCTGGAGCTGACGCTGCCGAAGAAGGCCGCGGCAGCGCGCAAGTCAATCACCATCCAGTAGGTTTTTCTGTAGTATCGGGGGGCGCCATGAACGCCCCCCACAACCACAGTCCGCAGTCCGCCGAGAAGGCGCGCATCCTCGCCGAAGCGCTGCCCTACATCCAGCGCTTCCACGGCAAGACCATCGTCGTCAAATTCGGCGGCAACGCCATGACCGACGATATCCTCAAGGCGGATTTCGCGCGCGACGTGGTGCTGCTGAAGCTCGTCGGCATGAACCCGGTGGTGGTGCACGGCGGCGGGCCGCAGATCGAGACCGCGCTCGCGCGCCTGGGCATGAAGGGCACGTTCATACAGGGCATGCGCGTCACCGACGCGGCGACCATGGACGTGGTCGAAATGGTGCTCGGCGGCCAGGTGAACAAGGAAGTCGTCGAGCTGATCAATCAGGCGGGCGGCAAGGCCGTGGGCCTCACCGGCCAGGACGGCGCGTTCATCCGCGCACGCAAGATGATGCTGCCCTCGGACAAGGACAAGTCGAAGATCGACATCGGCCAGGTTGGCGAGATCGACTCGATCGATCCGATGGTGATCGCGGCGCTGGAGCAGGCCGGATTCATCCCGGTGGTGGCGCCGATCGCCACCGGCGCCGACGGCACCACCTACAACATCAACGCCGACCTGGTGGCGGGAAAGCTGGCCGAAATCCTGCGCGCCGAGAAGCTGATCGTGCTCACCAACACGCCCGGCGTGCTCGACAAGGACGGCAAGCTGCTCTCCGGCCTGACGCCAAAGAAAATCGACGACCTCGTCGCCAAGGGCGTGATCTCCGGCGGCATGCTGCCGAAAATCGCTTCGGTCCTCGATGCGGCGCGCGCCGGCGTCAGGTCCTGCCACATCATCGATGGCCGTGTGCCGCACGCGCTGCTGCTCGAAGTGCTCACCGAAACCGGTGTCGGCACGCTGATCCGCAGCAAGTAGTTCCGTGCGCATCACGAAATACCCGCCGTCCAGGCGGGTGTGGATCTTCGACCTCGACAACACGCTGCACGACGCGCGGCCGCAGATCTTTCCGTCGATGCACGCGCAGATGAACGCCTGGCTGCGGCGCCGTTTCGCGCTGGACGAGGAGGGCGCGAACGCGATGCGGCGCTTCTTCTGGGAGCGTTACGGCACGACCATGCGCGGGCTCGTGCGCCATTACGGCGAGGATCCGAAGAAATTCATCCGCGAAACGCACCAGTTCCCGGAACTCGATGCGATGGTCGTCGGCGAGAATGCGCTCGGCCACGCGCTCGCGCGCCTCGAAGGCAAGCGGTTGGTTTTTTCGAACGCGCCGCGCCACTATGTCGAGGACGTGCTGCGCGCGCTGGGCGTGGCGCGCTGGTTCGACGCTGTCTATACCATCGAGAGCACGCGCTACAAGCCCAAACCTGCTTTCCAGGGTTTCCGCGTACTGCTGCGGGCGCACAATCTGGATGCGCACCGCTGCGCGCTGATCGACGACATGCCGGAGAACCTGCGCGCTGCGAAAAGACTCGGCATGTCAACAGTCTGGGTGAGCAGTGAAGCTCGCCGTGCGCCGTTTGCCGATCTGCGCGTCAACTCCGTCACGCAATTGCCCAGACTGGTGTTCCGTCGTTCCCACTGAGCGTAGAATTTCGCCATGCCGCGCGTCAAGGGAGAGCGGCGGCTCGAGATCCTGAAGGCGCTGGCCCAGATGCTCGAGCAGCCGAAGTGGGGAAAGATCACGACTGCAGCGCTTGCCGAGAAGCTCGATGTCTCGGAGGCCGCGCTGTATCGCCACTTCGCCTCCAAGGCGCAGATGTACGAAGGCCTGATCGAGTTCATCGAGACCTCGGTGTTCACGCTAGCCAACAAGATCGCGCAGGACGAAAGCGACGGCCGCAGGCAGGCCGCGAAGCTCGTCGAGATGCTGCTTTCGTTCGCCGAGAAGAATCCCGGCATGGTGCGCGTCATGACGGGCGACGCGCTGGTGGGAGAACACGAGCGCCTGCAGGCGCGCATGAACCAGTTCTACGACCGCTTCGAAGCCACGCTCAAGCAGGCGCTGCGCTCACCGGGCGAGGGCGGCCAGAAATCCTCCGACGCGGAGATCACCGCGCAGGCGGGCCTGCTGGTGCGCTACCTGATCGGTTGCCTGCACCATTACGCCAAGTCCGGCTTCACCAAGAAGCCCACCGAAAGCTACGCCGCGCAGCGGCGCTATCTCGCTGCCTGACAAGGGCGGCAATCCAACGGCATTCCTCCATAGGGAGTCAATCCATGGCTTTCATTCAAACCGTTCCGGTTGACGAGGCTTCCGGCGACGTCCGCGCAATGTACCAGCGACGGCAGGAAATGATTGGCTATGTCCCGAATTTCGCCAAAGTTTTCAGCCGCGGGCCGCAGGTTTTCGCGGCCTGGGAAGTCCTGATCAGCGGCATACGCCAAAACCTCGACGCGCGGCGGTATGAACTGGTCACGCTGGCAGCTGCGCGTGCGTTGAAAAGCTCGTACTGCATGCTTGCGCACGGCACGATCCTGCGGGATCAGTTCTACTCGGAGAAGCATCTCGCGGCGATCGCGCAGGACTATGCCGACTCCGATCTCGAGCCTGCGGATGTCGCGATGATGGCATTTGCGGAACGGGTGGTCTTCAATGCCAGCGACATTCGGGAAGCGGAAGTGCAGGAATTGCGCACACACGGATTCACGGATGACCAGATTTTCGGCGTCGCTGCTGCCGCTGCCGCCAGATGCTTCCTCAGCAAGCTTGTGGACGCACTCGGTGCGCAACCGGATTCGGACTACGAGCGGCTTGAGCGGGACCTGAAGCGCGTGCTCACCCCTGGGCGGACAATCAGCAAGGAATCCGTGGAAAGAGTTCCTGGCTCCTAGAACACACCATGGCAAAAGGAAAGGCTTCTCGCATCGTCGAGGAAAAGCGATTTGCGCGCAGCATCGCGGGCCGCATCCGCAGCGGCCTCATTGCCTACAACGTTTCGAAAGTCGGCGCACCCAACTACCGGCGGCTCGTGCTATCAGCGCGCGACGGCGCGAACCGCATCGCGGGCGGGCTCGCTGGAGAACTGTATTGGAACGCGTGTTACGTGGAACTGCTCTGGGTGAAAGAGGGCGCGCGCCAAAGCGGTGTCGGGCGCCGTCTGATGCAGGAAGCGGAAAAGCGCGCGCGCCGCGCCGGCAAGGATCTGATCTACCTCAACACCTATACCTTCCAGGCGCCCGGCTTCTATCGCAAGCTGGGCTTTCGCAGCATCGGCCGCATCCGCGACTATCCGCGCGGCGAGAGCCGCATTTTCCTCGTCAAAAAGCTCTGAATCACGGTCGGCAGGAGAAACTTGCCGCGCTCGCCGCATCTCCGCCCTGGTAGCGCGGCACCAGCGGCCAGCCGCACAACGGCCGCGCGCGCAGGACCGCGAACGGCGGCTTCGCATTCTGCTCGACGATCTGCAACTGTTGCGGCGCGCGGCCGCGTTCCACCCAGTCCGCGAGCACTGCCAGCATGTCGATGTTCGCCGGTCCGCCAGTGCCGACATGGTCCACGCCAGGCGCGGTGTACAGGCGCATGAAGTTGTCGGCTGTTCCCTCGCCGAGACGTTTCACCACCGACTCGTAGTAACCGGTCCCTGCGTACGGACTCTGCGCGTAGTCCGCCAGGTTCTCGAGCATCACCAGCTTGCCGCCGCGGGCGTTGAATGCCGACAGATCGGGATTGGTCGAGTCCATCAAGGCCGAGACCTCGCGTACGCGAGCAGCGTGATCCGCCGGCTTGTAGGTCTTCAGGTCGGCGCGCGGATTGCGGGCATAGAAGTATTGGATTGCCCCGCCGCCGTAGAACCACGCGATGCCGTTGTTCGGCGCTGGCGGCAACGCCGGCGGGGCGGCACCGAGCCACCACGCCGACCACCCGCCGGCGGGACCGAAGGAGGTCAAGTTCTCGCCGCTCGGGCCGCGACCGGGGTATTCGCGCAGGCCGTTGGCCAGGTCGAAGTCGAACCGGTAGGGTGAGTGCAGCGCCTGCACTGCCTTTACCTGCGGTTCCGCAAGACAGGTATCCGGCGCCGCGCCGGGCGCGCAGCGCAGTTTCGTCACGTCGAAGCGCTGGCGGCAGCCGACCGGATCCGAAACCAGCCCGTCGGCCAGCCCGTCGGCGGCATCGCAAGCGGCGAGCACCGCGTCGTGCACGAGCTTGACCTGCGCGGGGCGAATCCAGGCCTCGCCCATCGACGCCAGCCCGTCGCGCAGGCCGGCGTGCTGCAGGCCGGTCCAATGAATCACGGGTACGCGGCTGAAAATGCCGTCGAACGCATCAGGGTACCTCTGCGCCACCGTCAGGCCTTCGCGCCCGCCTTCGGAGCTGCCGACAAAGTAGAGCTTTTCCGGCGCGCGCCCGTAGGCATTGCGCATAAGCGCGACCGAGACATCGCGCACCTTCTTGTAGGAGGCATGCGCGAAATTGACGAGCGCCTCGTCGTTGAGCGCGAATACCTGCGGTGGCTGGTTCGGCTGATTCTGGTGTCCGGAGTCGGTACCAACCGTGGCGTAGCCAAGCGCAAGCGGCGCGGGTTTGTCGTAGGGCGCAGCCGGCACGAGGCCGAGCGCGCTGATCAGCACGCCGTTGAAGCCGCCGCCGCCGTACTG
>Ga0070694_100002227_pt1 | contig 11465 bp, 8 predicted proteins | sample KBSK1251metaG_FD_65470 | JGI IMG/M metagenome (GOLD analysis project Ga0070694, IMG submission 65470) | Corn, switchgrass and miscanthus rhizosphere microbial communities from Kellogg Biological Station, Michigan, USA - KBS K1-25-1 metaG | ecosystem: Host-associated > Plants > Roots >... | reverse complement strand
GCGCTGGCTTGCCTATCCCTTCCCCGGCAATGTGCGCGAACTGCGCAACATCGTGATCCGCCTTACCACCAAGCATGCCGGCCGCCAGCTGAGCAGCGCAGATCTCGAGCCCGAATTCGACCTCGCCTCCGGCGCGCAACGCGAGCCATCCCCCGGCGACGGCGACGCGAGGGAACAGGCGCTGCGCCACCTGGAGCGCAGCCGCGGCGTGCAGCTGGACGAGATGCTGCAATCCATCGAGCGCGGCTACATCGAGGCCGCGCTCAAGCTCACGCGCGGCAACGTCAGCCAGGCCGCCAAACTGCTCGGCGTCAACCGCACCACGCTCTACAGCCGGATGAACCATCCGGAAGAAAAGGAATAGCCGCCAGTGGCCCTGTACCTCGAGCACTTCGGCCTGCACGAGCCGCCGTTCCGCATCACGCCGCACGCCGATTTCTTTTTCGATGGCGCCGACCGCGGCGCGACGCTGGAGGGCCTGCAGTACGCGATCCTGCACGACGAGGGCATCGTCAAGGTGAGCGGCGAAATCGGCAGCGGCAAGACCACGCTGTGCCGCGTACTCATGGAGCGCCTGCCGGCAGAGGTCGAGACTGTCTTTCTCGCCAACCCCTCCTATTCGCGCAGCGAGATCCTGCACGCAATCGCCGAGGAACTCGGGCAGCCCGCCGAGCGCAATCCGGCCTCCGCGCTGCGCGACCTGCAGGCAAAGTTGATCGAACTCTACGCGAGCGGGAAACGCGTGGTGGTGATGATCGACGAGGCGCACGCGATGCCAGAGGACACGCTGGAACAGGTGCGCCTGCTGTCGAATCTGGAGACCAGCCGCCACAAACTGCTGCAGATCGTGCTCTTCGGCCAGCCTGAACTGGACCTGGCGCTCGACAAGCCCACGATGCGCCAGCTCAAGGACCGCATCACGCACAGCTTCCGCACGCGCCCGCTGAAAGTCGACGAAACCGGCAGCTACATCGCGTTTCGCATGCGCGCCGCAGGCTACAAGGGGCGCGAGGTCTTCACCGCGGCGGCAATCTCCGCCATCGCGCGTGCTTCGAGCGGCCTTACGCGGCGCATCAACGTGCTGTGCGACAAATCTCTGCTCGCCGCCTTCGCCGCGAACACCCACGCGGTAACGCCGCGCCAGGTGCGCGCCGCAGTAGCCGATTCCGATTTCGCCCCCGTGGCGGGGCGAAAAATGCGCGTTGCACCGAGTCTGACGGCGGCAGCGTTGCTCGCGGCGGGCGCCATCGCCGGGGCGAGCACGTACTACTGGTTCGATCGGGGCAGCAGCCCGGTGGCCGCCGTGCCGGCCGCCGCCCCAGCACCACCGCCGGCGGCTGCAGCCGTAGCAACCAAGGCACCCGCGCCCGACGCGGTGGCACTGGCGACGAGCGCACAGACTCCCGAGAAACCGGCGGCGCCGGTGCTTTCGCCCGAGCAGTCGCGCCGCTTCGATGGCTATGGCGCGGGTGGCAATGCCTTGCTGCGCGAGCGGCTCGTCGCGACGCGGGAGCGACTCGAGCACGAACCGGACGCGAGCTACAGCATCGAATTATTCGTCACCGAAAACAGCGATGCTGCGCGCACCGAACGCTTCCTCATGCGCGCGCGGGACTTGGTACCGCTCGAGGAGGTCTATCCCATCCCCCTCGCGATGGGGCCGCGATATCATCTGCGGGTCGCGTACGGCGCATACCCGGATAAGGGAACCGCGGCGGAGGCGGCCAGACGACTGCCGCCGAAGTACCAAAAGGCGTTCCAGGTGGAACTGCGCAGTTTTGCCGAACTGCGCGCGGCCATCTGAAGCGCTTTCTGAAGCTTCCGCAGAAGTCAGAAAACGCTATGGGGACAAATGCTTAGAAGATATTCTTCAGAGCACTGTGCTATGCTAGCCGGATGGGAGAACGTGTGCTCGCGGCGAGCCTAGGCAGGAAGATTGCCTGGGCTGTATTTGCGGCGATGTTCGCGGGTTGCGGCCAGACGCCGCTCAAGCCCTCTCCCTCGCATGTGCAGACGGAAGCGCCACGTCCGGCGGGGACGATCCCGGCGCCCGTGCAGATCGCGCCTTCCCTGCCGCCGCCATCGGCCGCGCCGCGGCCTGAAACCTACAGCGTTGTCGTCAACAATGTGCGCGTCCAGGACCTGCTGTTCGCACTCGCCCGCGACGCCAAACTGAATGTCGACATCCATCCGGGCGTGGCCGGCTCGGTGACCTTGAACGCCATCGACCAGACTCTGCCGCAGCTGCTCGGCAGGATCTCCAAGCAGGTCGACATGCGCTACGAGATGGACGGTCAGACGCTCTCGGTCATGCGTGACACGCCGTACCTGAGGGTCTACCGCATCGACTACGTCAACCTTGCGCGCGACGCCATCAGCCAGGCGAACCTGTCGACGAACGTGAGCGGCGCCGCGGCCTCCCCGGGCGGCGGCGCGAGCAGCGGCAGCCAGAACAACTCGACCTCGAGCATCAAGACCACGTCGATCAACAAATTCTGGGAGACGCTGGTTGCCAATGTGCGCGACCTGCTGCGCGAAACCGACAAGATCATTCCGGCCAATGCGCCGGTCGCAGCCGCGCCGGTTGCGCCACCGGCGCCGGCGGTACCCGGTGCACCTGCCGCCGCGCCGGTCGCAGCCGCTCCGCAGCCCTTTTCCGAGTTCCGCGAAGCCGCCTCGGTGATCTCGAATCCGGAGTCCGGCGTGCTGAGCATCCGCGCCACCTCGAGGCAGCACGAAAAGGTGCAGGAATTCATCGACCAGGTGATGAGCAGCGTCAAGCGCCAGGTGCTGATCGAAGCGACGATCGCGGAAGTCCAGCTTAACAACCAGTATCAGCGCGGCATCGACTGGCAGCGGCTGCGCAGCGTCGCCGGTTTCGGTTTCGCGCAGTCTTCCGCCACCACGCCTGCCGGAATCAACACCAGCGCATTCACCCTCGGGTTTGCTAGCGGTCCGGGCCTGGGAATTAGCGGCACGCTCAAGCTGCTCGAGTCCTTCGGCGACGTGCGCGTGCTCTCCAGCCCAAAGCTGAGCGTGCTCAACAACCAGACCGCGGTGCTCAAGGTTGTCGACAACCTGGTGTATTTCACCGTGACGGCGAGCACCACGACCTCCGCCAACAGCCCGGCGGTGACCACGTTCAGCACCGCGGTCAATTCGGTTCCGGTCGGTTTCATCATGGCCGTGGTGCCGCAGATCAGCGAAAACGACACGGTGCTGCTCAATGTCCGTCCAACCATTTCGCGCAAGCTGACTGACATCGCCGATCCCAATCCGTCGCTCGCCAATCCCTGCGGGATTCCGGTGCCAGTGGGCGGCTGCAACATCCCGGGAATCTCGAGCCTGATTCCGGTGATCCAGACGCGCGAGATGGAATCGGTGATGCGCGTGCAAAGCGGCCAGACCGCGGTGCTCGGCGGGCTGATACAGGATTCGGTGACCAACGTCGAAGACACGATTCCGGGGGTGCGCACCGTGCCCGGAGTCGGCCAGCTGCTCGCGCAGCGCAAGGACATCAACCAGAAGACCGAGCTGGTGATTTTCCTGCGCGCGGTGGTAATCCGGGATTCCAGCGTCGACGGCGATTATTCGCGCCTGCGCGACCTGCTGCCGGGCAGTGACTTCTTCCTGAAACCCAATCCGAGCCGGGAATAGCCGGCGCCGCGACATGAGCCTGCTGCTCGAGGCGCTGAAAAAGGCGGAGAAAGCCAAGGAGGAGGCGCAGCGACGTGCCGAAAGCGGCGCTTCGGCCAGCGATCCTGCCGCAGGCTCGTTCGACACCGACGCGACCGTCGCGGCGGACGGCAAGCACGTCATGCGCCGGGATGAATTGCCGGACATCTCGGCGCCGCTCGAAATCCTGAGCGACGATCTGCAGCCTGCGGCGCGCGGCAAAGCCGCGCCGCCGCTGGAACTCTCGATCGCCGAAAGCCCGCCGCCGCCACCGGCGAGCGATCGCCGGGCGATGGGGCGCGCGGCGCAGCGCGCGAGTTCCGGCAGCGAATCCGCCGATGCCACAGGCGCTGAACGCGTCGCCGCGCAGAAAGTGTTCGAAGCGAAATTCAAGGAGCCCAATCCTCGCCTGCCGTTCTACATTTCGGTCGGCGTGCTCGGCGCATTTGCGGTAGGCACCGTCATCTATTTCTGGATTCAACTGCGGCCGCCGCCGCCGCTGGTCAATACCAATCCGCCGCGTTCCGCCAGCGAGAAGCCGCTCGAGGTTGGAACGCAGAAACCCGCAGTCGCGGCGAGCGCACCTGCCAGCGCGGGGCCAAGCGCGATTCCGGGCTTGCCTAGCACTACGCCATCGCAACCCGCGGCGGCGCTGGCGACTGGCGCGACACCTGCGGCCACGGCGCCTGCGCCCGCTGCAACAGCGCCGGGGGCAGCGGCCCCTGCGCCGGCGATTACAGCCTCGGCGTCAAAGCCGGTCGCGAGCAACCGCAGTACGACGCGCGCTTCGGCGGCAACGAAGGATCGAGAAGGCGCGCTCAGCGTCACGCGCGGCGGGCCCCAGATTCATCCGCAGGTGAGCACCGGATACAACGCGTACCAGGCGGGCGATCTGGCGAAAGCACGCGGTGAATACCAGCAGGTGCTGCGCGAGGAGCCAGGCAACCGCGACGCGCTGCTCGGCATCGCCGCAGTCGAGATGCGCGGACAGCGCTACGACCTCGCGGACGCTTATTACCAGCGCATCTTGCGAGCGGATCCGCGTGACCCGCACGCCCAGGCGGGCCTGCTCGCATTGCGCAGCCAGCAACTGGACCCGGTGCTGGTCGAGAGCCGCGTCAAATCCCTGATTGCCGCCGACCGCGAGGCGAACGTGCTGTATTTCACGCTCGGCAATCAGTACGCGCAGCAGGGCCGCTGGGCGGAAGCACAGCAGGCCTATTTCAAAGCCTTTGCCGCAGATCCCGAGAACGCGGACTACGCTTTCAACGTCGCGGTAAGCCTGGACCAGCTGCACCAGCCGAAGCTCGCGCTGGAGTACTACCGGCGCGCGCTCACGCTGGCCGAAAAACGCAGCGCCAGTTTCGCGCCCGAAGTCGCGCGCGCACGTGTGCAGCAGCTCTCCCGCTGACACTATTTTGCAGTGCGGCAACCGAGAGTAGCGAGCCTGCTCGTTGGCGTGCCGGGTATCATTGAGGCTGGATGAATTCGCCCACCAATCCGCAAGCGAAGCGCCACATCGGACAGATCCTGATCGACCAGGGGATCCTGACCGAAGACCAGCTGCGCATCGCGCTGCTCGAGCAGATGAAATCGCACCTGCCGGTCGGCCGGCTGCTGGTGCAACTGGGCTTCGTCTCGGAAGCAACGCTGCGCGACGCGCTTTCCGAGAAGCTCGGTCTGCAGTCAGTGGACCTGGTGCACATCATCGTCGACCCGGCGGCGCTGAAAATGCTGCCGCGGGACCTGGCGCGCCGCTACCACATGTTCCCGGTGGCGCTCGACCGCCAAGCGAAGAAGTTCATCGTTGCACTCGCCGACACCAACAACATCGTCGCCGTCGACCAGCTGCGCGCGCACCTCAAGGGCGACCTGGAGATCGAGCTGCGTCTCGCGGGCGACTCGGAGATCGAGCGCGCGATAGAGCATTACTACGGCCACGAGTTCTCGATCGACGGCATTCTGCGCGAGATCGAGACCGGCGAGGTGGACTACACCTCGATATCCGAGGGCGACGAATACAGCCAGCCGGTGGTACGGCTCATTTCGGCTCTACTTGCCGACGCGGTCGACCGCAGCGCGTCCGACATCCACTTCGAGCCCGAGCAGAACTTCCTGCGCATCCGCTACCGCATCGACGGCGTGCTGCGGCAGATCCGCAGCCTGCACAAGACCTATTGGCCGGCGATGGCGGTACGGCTCAAGGTCATGGCGAAAATGAACATCGCCGAGACGCGCGCACCGCAGGACGGCCGCATTTCGGCGACCATGGCCGGTCGCGTCGTCGATTTTCGCGTTGCCAGCCTGCCCACTTCCCACGGCGAAAACGTGGTGCTGCGGATACTCGACCGGCAAAAGGGCATCGTGCCGCTCGATCGGCTCAACATGGAAGAGTCGCAGCTCGAACTGCTGAAGCGCATGATCGCGCGGCCCGAGGGCATCATCATGGTCACGGGCCCCACCGGAAGCGGCAAGACGACGACGCTCTACTCCATCCTGAACCACATCAATTCCGACGGCGTCAACATCATGACGCTGGAGGACCCGGTCGAATATCCGATGACGCTGATCCGCCAGACGTCGGTCGCGGAGGCGACGAAGCTCGACTTCGCCAACGGCATCCGCGCCATGATGCGCCAGGACCCGGACGTCATCCTGGTGGGTGAAGTGCGCGACGAGGAGACCGCGGAAATGGCGTTCCGCGCCGCGATGACCGGCCACCAGGTCTACACGACGTTGCACACGAACTCCGCCGTCGGGGCGATTCCGCGTCTGCTCGACATCGGCATCGTTCCCGACATCATGGCCGGCAACATCATCGGCATCATCGCGCAACGTCTGGTGCGCAAGCTCTGCCGCACCTGCCGCCAGTCCTACGACCCCGAGGTCAAGGAACGGCGCCTGCTCGGGCTCTCGCCGACCGAACCGACGGCGCTGTTCCGCTCCGTCGGCTGCGAGCAATGTGATTACCAGGGTTATCGCGGCCGCGTCGGCATCATGGAAATCCTCAAGATGGATCCTTCGATCGACGAGCTGGTCGCGCGCCGCGCGACGGCGCGCGAAATCCTCACTGCGGCGCGCGCCAAGGGCTTCAAGCCGCTGGCCGAAGACGGCATCCGCCTGGTGCGCGGCGGCGTGACGAGCGTGGACGAGCTCATGCGCGTCGCCGATCTCACCGATCGCATGCCGTAGGGGACGGTTCGGCGCAGCCGATCCTTCCCATGCCCCTTTACACCTACAAGGCGATCGACGCCGAGGGCAAGGCGGTGAATGGCCGCGTCGACGCGGGCAACGTGTTCGACCTGGAGCAGCGCCTCTCGCGCATGGGGCTGGACCTTGTGAGCGGCGCGCCGAGCGCGCAGAAGAGCCGGCTCATCGCCGGCAGCAGCATCAAGCGACAGGACCTGATCAATTTCTGCTTTCACCTCGAGCAGCTTGCGAGCGCCGGCGTGCCGATCGTCGAAGGCCTCATCGATCTGCGCGAGAGCGTCGAGAACATCCGTTTCAGGGAAGTGGTCGGCGGCCTGGTCGAAACCATCGAGGGCGGCAAGAGCCTGTCGCAGGCCCTCGCCGACTATCCGGAAGTATTCAGCAAGGTGGTCGTAAGCCTGATACGTTCGGGCGAGCAAACCGGCAAGCTTTCGGAGGTCCTGAAGAGCCTCGCGGAAACCCTCAAGTGGGAGGATGAACTCGCGGCGCAAACCAAGAAGCTCCTGATCTACCCGCTGTTCGTCGGCGGCATCGTGGTCCTGGTCACGTTCTTTCTCATGATCTTCCTCGTGCCGCAGATGGTCGGGTTCATCAAGAACATGGGCCAGGAAGTGCCGCTGCAGACGCGCATCCTGATCCACGTCTCGAACTTCTTCGTCGGCTACTGGTGGGTGGTCCTTGCCGCACCGTTCGTTTTCTGGTTCGGACTCAAAGCGGCCGCGAAAGCAAATCCCGCCGTCGCCTACTGGATCGACGACTTCAAGCTGCGCATACCGTATATCGGCCCGATCCTGCGCAAGATCATCCTGTCGCGCTTTGCCTCGAGTTTCGCGATGATGTACCGCTCCGGCATCACGGTGCTGGATGCGATCCGCTCCTCGGAGGAAATCGTCGGCAACCGCCCGCTCGAGAATGCGCTGCGCACGGCAGGCCAGCAGATCGCCGAAGGCAAGGGCCTCACCGCCGCGTTCACCGACGTGGGACTGTTTCCTGCGCTCGTGATCCGGATGCTCAAAATCGGTGAGAATACCGGGGCGCTCGACAGGGCGCTGCTCAACGTCAGCTACTTCTACAACCGCGAGGTGAAGGAAGGCATCGACAAGGTCCAGGCGATGATCGAACCCGCGATGACGATGGTGCTTGGCCTGATTCTCGGCTGGGTGATGCTCTCGGTGCTGGGCCCGGTTTACGACACGATATCGAAGATGAAGTTCTAGCCCGCGCCGAGCGATGTCAGCCAAACTCGTCCTCTTCTTCACCGCCGCGGAACACACGCTGTATCGCTGGGCGGGCGGCGCGCTCGAACGCGAATCGAGCTTCGGCGCCGACGCGCAGGGATTGCAGGCGTTTCGCACCCATTTGCAGGGCCGCCAGGGCGCGCTGGTCTATGTCGTCGCCGACCTCGCCGGCGAAGACTTCCACGAGGATCAGATCCCGTACCTGCGCGGCAACGACCGCCAGGCAGTGGTGCAGCGCCGGCTCGCGGGCCGCTATCGCGACACGCGGCTGGCGGCGGCACTCTCGCTCGGCTTCGTCACTGGCGAGCGGCGCAGCGAGCGCCTGCTGCTCGCCTCATTCACCAACGCGGAGCAGTTCACGCCCTGGATCGATGCGCTGGTGGCCTCCGGCGCGCGGCTCTCGGGAGTCTATTCGGTGCCGCTGCTCGCGCCGGCGCTGGCGGCGCGGCTCGGCGCGCGCACCGGGCGCAGCATCATCGTAACGTCGAACAGCACCGGACTGCGCCAGTGCTTCGTGGAAAACGAACGGCTGCGCTTTGCCCGCCTGGAGCGCAGCGCGGAGGTTGCGCCGCAGGAGCTGGCCGCGTTCGTGCGCGCCGAAACCATGCGCCTGGTGCAGTACCTCTCGACACTGCGGGCCCTGCCGCGCGACGGCCCGCCGATCCAGGTGCTGGTGATTGCGCCCGCCGCGCAGCGCGCGGCGCTCGAACAGGTGCTGGTGTCGGATGCGCGCCTTACCTTCCAGACGGTTTCCATAGACGAGGCCGCGCGCAAGGTCGGCATTAAACGGCCGGCGGCCGAGATGCCCGGCGAGCAGCTGTTTTTGCACCTGGCGGTCAGGAATCCGCCCAAGGAACAGTTTGCAAAGCTCGAGGACCGGCGCAGCTTTTTCCTCTGGAACCTGCAGCGCACGATCGTGCGCGCGGGGGCCGCCGGATTCGTCGCCTGCGCCCTTTACGCCCTCTTCCAGTGGTACGACCTGTACGACGTCAAGGAGCAGGTGTCGGTGCAGCAACGTGTGGCAAGCGAGGCGACGCAGCAGTACCAGCGCATCACGGCGTCCTTCCCGGTGACACAGACCACCACCGATAACCTGAAAGTGACGGTGCTTGAGTTCACCAAAATTGCGAATCAGTCGGCTGCGCCCGAGCCCGCGCTCGCCTACCTGTCGCAAGTTGTGGAAAAGTTTCCGCAGATGGAGATCGAGTCGGTGGTGTGGCGCGTGAGCAAACCCTCCGCCGACGCGCCGGCGCCCAAGGCAGGTACGCCAGCCACCCCTTTGAGCAGCGAAACGCTGCAAGTACTGGAAGTCTCTGGGCGGGTGAATGCGACGCGGCGCTCCGATTACCGTGCAATCACCGGCCAGGTGCAGCGCTTTGCTGAAACGCTGCGCACTGATCCGGCCTGGCGCATCCTGCGCACGCAACTGCCGTTCGATGTCACTTCCGAAGGGACGCTTTCGGGCGACATCGGCGCCGGCGAAGGCACTGAAGCGCCGCGGTTCACGATCACCGTAGGACGGGCGCTGAAATGAACTTCACCGCCCAGGAGCTTAAAAAGCTCGCGCCGCCATTCATGCTGCTGGTTGCGCTGTTGGGCGCGGGGGCCGGGCTAATCCTGTGGACGCAGGCGGAGCAGGCAGTCGCCGCGCGCCAGCTCACTGCGGCCCGCACCGAGCGCAGCCAGGCGCAGGAGCGCCTGACGCGCATCGCCGAGGAAGAAAAGGAAGTCAACGACAAGCTCGAGGTATACCGCAGGCTGAAGAGCCTGCGCATTCTCGGCGAGGAGCAGCGCCTGGAATGGGCCGATGCCATGACCCGCATTCGCACCACGCGAGAACTGCTCGATCTGCGCTACCTGGTGGACAAGCAGCGGCTGCTGAGCGCGTTCGCGGGCAAGCCGGCGGGTGTCGAGATCTACGCGAGCAGTATGAGAGTCGAAATCGCGCTGCTGCACGAGGGCGATCTGCTCGGTTTCCTGCGCGATCTGCGCGATTCGGGCAATGCCTACTATTCCATCAAGCGCTGCGCGATCAGCCGCACCGGCACTGCGCCGACCGGCACTTCCATCGTGCCGCGGCTGCGCGCCGATTGTGAAATCGACCTCATCACCATCATCGACCGGGCGGCAAAGACATGAGGCGCCGCGCGACGTTCCCGGCAGGTATCGCACTGGTCGCGGCAGCCATTGCGGCGGCTACCGTGGGCAACGCGCGCGCGCAGGAGCTCGGGCGCCTGTTTTTCACTCCCGAGCAACGCGCCGCGCTCGACGCGCGCCGCAAGGCGCGGGTCCCCGACAAGCCGGCGGCGACTCCCGTGACCGAATCCCCAGTGACGCGAATCAACGGCGCGGTGCAGCGCGGCGGCGGCAGATCCACGGTCTGGGTCAATGGCGAGATGATCCCGGAAAGCGCGCAGGGCGACGGCGCGAGAGTCGCACCGCGCAGCCTGAATCCGGACCGCGTCGCGGTACCGTTGGGCGATAACGCGCCGCCGCGTGATCTGCGCGTCGGCGAGTCGCTCGACCGCGGCAGTGGCGAAGTACGCGACCTGATCGGCGAGGGTGAAATCAGAATCGGGCCCCGCCGCGCCGCACCCGCGAAAAAATGAACCGACCGCATTCACGGCGGCAACGCGGCATCGCCCTGATTGCGTTCCTTGCGATCGTGGCAATTGGCGTCTCGGCGTTGATCCTCAGGCATTTGAATGACGAAAGCGGGCTGATTGCCGCGGTCAGGAAGAATCGCAACGCCGAGGTTCTTAATCGAGCCAAGCAGGCGTTGATTGGCTACGTCGCGCATCAGGCGGCGGTAAGCGGGGAAAACAATCCGGGCGCGTTCCCGTGCCCGGAGGCACCTGCGGGCTACGGCAGTACCACCGGAACGGACGGCAAGACGCAATCCCCATCCTGCACGCTGCCGGCCGTCGGCCGCTTCCCCTGGCGCACGATCGGAACCGACATGCTGGTCGATTCTGCCGGCGAGCCGCTGTGGTACGTCGTTGCAAGCGGATGGTCCAAGCCCAGCGCTGCCGGCAACACGGTGATCAACTCCAATTGCACCGACGCGACCTCGGCGATGACCTGTTTCACGGGCCAACTCACGGTCGACGGCGTGGCGAATGCCGCGGTGGCACTGATCATTGCACCCGGTCCCGCATTCAAAACCGCCGTTGCCGCTGGCTGCACGACGGCAGTGAACCAGGTTCGATCCGCCGTGGGCCCGCCGGACCTGGCGAACTATCTCGAATGCGACAACGCTACCAATCCGGCAGACGCGACCTTTGTCACCACTGGGCCAAGCGTCGCGTTCAATGACCAGGTCGTGAAAATTACCGCGGCCGA
>Ga0070694_100002226_pt1 | contig 11465 bp, 6 predicted proteins | sample KBSK1251metaG_FD_65470 | JGI IMG/M metagenome (GOLD analysis project Ga0070694, IMG submission 65470) | Corn, switchgrass and miscanthus rhizosphere microbial communities from Kellogg Biological Station, Michigan, USA - KBS K1-25-1 metaG | ecosystem: Host-associated > Plants > Roots >... | reverse complement strand
CACGTGATGACCCTGCCCGAGGGGAGCCGCATCCAGGTGCTGGCCCCGATCGTGCGCGGCCGCAAGGGGGAGTACCGCAAGCCCCTGGCCGAGGCGATGAAGAAGGGGTTCGTGCGGGCGCGCGTGGACGGCCACGTGATGGAGATCGCCGACGGCATCCCGATGGACAAGAAGAAAAAGCACTCGGTCGATATCGTGGTCGACCGTCTGGCCCTCAAGCCGGAGATCCGAAACCGCCTGACCGACTCGATTGAGACCTCGATCAAGCTCGCCGAAGGCCTGGTCACGGTCAACATTCTGGGAGAGAAGGGCGGGCGCGACGTCCTGTACTCCGACCAGATGGCCTGCATCAACTGCGGCGTGTCGATGCCCGAGCTGGCGCCACGGATGTTCTCGTTCAATTCCCCGTACGGGGCCTGCCCGTCCTGCGACGGGCTGGGGGCCCATCTCGAGATCGACCCGGGGAAGATCGTCACCAACCCGTCCCGGACCGTGCGCGAGGGGGCGATCGAGGGGACGTGGGGCTACGGCAAGGCGATGCTGCACATGGCGCTCACCGCGATCGCGCGCGCCATGCGCTTCGACCCCGACCTGCCGTACGCCAAGCTGCCCAAGGAGGCGCAGCGCGTCCTGCTCTACGGCAGCGGGGCCCAGGAGTTCGACTTCGAGTACATCGAGGGGCGCAGCCACTACCGCTTCCGCAAGGCCTTCGAGGGGGTCATCCCGTCGATGATGCGCCGCTACAAGGCCAGCGAGTCGCCGGGCCTGCGGGAGGAGATCGAGCGCTACATGTCGCTCGAGCCGTGCGGCGCCTGCGAGGGGGCCCGGCTGAAGCCGGAGTCCCTGTCGGTCAAGGTCGCGGGGCACAGCATCGCCCACTACACCGGCCTGACGATCAAGCAGGCGGTCGGCGCGTTCGCCGCGCTGGACCTGTCGGAGCGGGACCGGCAGGTGGCGCACCAGGTCCTCAAGGAGATCAACGAGCGGCTCGGCTTCCTGCTGAACGTCGGCCTGAGCTACCTGACGCTGTCGCGCACCGCCGCGACGCTCTCCGGCGGGGAGGGGCAGCGCATCCGGCTGGCCACCCAGATCGGCTCGCGCCTGACCGGCGTCCTCTACGTCCTGGACGAGCCGTCGATCGGGCTGCACCAGCGGGACAACCGGAAGCTCCTCGACACCCTCTGCGCCATGCGCGACCTGGGGAACACGGTGATCGTCGTCGAGCACGACGAGGAGACGATCCGGTCGGCCGACCACGTCGTCGACCTGGGGCCGGGGGCGGGCGAGGACGGCGGCCGGGTCGTCGCCCAGGGGACGCCGGACGAGATCGCCGCCGCCCCGGCGTCGCTGACTGGACAGTATCTCTCCGGCAGGCGGTCGATTCCCCTGCCCGAGCGCCGACGGGCGCCCGCCGCGACCAAGGGGGACAAGGGCTGGCTGACCGTCCTCGGGGCGGAGGAGAACAACCTCAAGGGCCTCGACGCGAGCTTCCCGCTCGGCCTCCTGACCGCCGTGTGCGGCGTCTCGGGATCGGGGAAGAGCACGCTGGTCAACGAGACGCTCTACAAGGCCCTGGCCCGCTCGCTCTACCGGACGCCGATCCGCCCGGGCCGGCACCGCGCCCTGCAGGGGGTCAAGGAGATCGACAAGGTCATCGACATCGACCAGTCGCCGATCGGACGCACGCCGCGCAGCAACCCGGCGACGTACACCGGCCTGTTCACGCCGATCCGCGAGCTGTTCTCCTCGGTCCCCGAGTCGCGCATGCGCGGCTACCATCCCGGCCGCTTCTCGTTCAACGTGAAGGGGGGGCGCTGCGAATCGTGCGAGGGGGACGGCATCATCAAGATCGAGATGCACTTCCTGTCCGACGTCTACGTCACCTGCGAGGAGTGCAAGGGGCGGCGCTACAACCGGGAGACGATGGAGGTCCTGTACAAGGGGAAGAGCATCGCCGACGTCCTCGAGATGGCGGTCAAGGAGGCGCTGCAGTTCTTCACCAACGTGCCGGCGATCCATCGCAAGCTCGAGACCCTCGATGCGGTCGGGCTGTCGTACATCAAGCTCGGCCAGTCGGCGACCACCCTGTCGGGAGGCGAGGCGCAGCGGATCAAGCTGTCGAAGGAGCTGAGCCGGCGGGCCACCGGGCGCACGGTGTACATCCTGGACGAGCCGACGACCGGCCTGCACTTCGAGGACATCCGCCGCCTGCTCGACGTCCTGAACGCCCTGGTCGACCAGGGGAACACGGTGATCGTCATCGAGCACAACCTCGACGTCATCAAGACGGCCGACTGGATCCTCGACCTCGGCCCCGAGGGCGGGGACGAGGGGGGCCGGATCGTCGCCGAGGGACCGCCCGAGGAGATCGCGAAGAACGCCGACTCCGCCACCGGCACGTTCCTGAAGCGCATCTTCGCCCGCGCCCGTCGGGCGCAGCCCGAGCCGTCCCTCGCCCGCGGCGGGAGCGCGGCGGTCCGGGCATGACGCTGGCGCTGCGGATCCTTCGATTTCCCCTGACCCGCCTGCTGATCGCCGCGTGCGCGCTCGGCGGGACGTGGTACGTTGTCCAGATCCTCCTCGTGGCCGCTGAGGCCAGGAACGAACTCGGCGATCCGGTCTCGTCCCCCCACCTGGAGTCGTTCGCGACCGCCGCCGCCTTCGCGCTGGTCTACGTCCTGTACGTCCTGGCCATCGAGCGGCGCCCGGTGCGCGAGCTGTCGCTCAAGGGGGCCCCGCTCGAGCTTCTGGCCGGCGGCTTCCTCGGCGCGGGCCTGTTCACCATGACCATCGTGTCGATCTGGGCGGCCGGAGGCTACGACGTGTCCGGGTGGAATGGCGTCCTGGCGGCGGCGCCGGCCCTCTCCCTGTCCCTCGGCTCGGGGTTCACCGAGGAGATCCTCGTCCGGGGCGTGATCTTCCGGATCACCGAGGAGGGGCTCGGAACCTGGTCGGCGATCGCCATCTCGTCCTCCATCTTCGGCCTGGCGCACATGGGGAACCCGAACGCCACGGCGTTCAGCGTCGTCGCCATCGCGCTCGAGGCCGGCGTCCTGCTCGCGGCGGCGTACATCCTGACCCGCAGGCTGTGGCTGGCGATAGGGCTGCATGCCGCCTGGAATTTCGTCCAGGGGGGCGTGTTCGGCGTCGCCGTCTCGGGGCACGCCATGGGAGGGCTCCTGAGCGCCCGCCTGTCGGGTCCTGACATCCTGTCCGGCGGCGAGTTCGGCGCCGAGACCTCGGTCTTCGCGGTGATCTACTGCCTGGCGGCCGGAGCGTTCCTCCTGGTCAAGGCGCATGGATTGAAACGCTTCGTCGCGCTCCCCTGGCGGCGGCCCGCGGCCGCGGCGGCGCCCCCCGTCGCATGCTGAAGCGCGCGGGACCCCTCCCGGAAGGGAGCCGCGTGCGCCTGCGGCCGACGCGCCCCGACGAACTGGACTGGGTCATGGCGGCCGAGGGGCACCCGGACAATCGCCCGTTCGTGACGCGGTGGACGCGGACGCTTCACGAAGAGTGCCTCACGCATCCCGACCTGGCGCACCTGGTCATCGAGAGCCGGGCCGACGGCCGCGCGGCGGGCTACGTCATCCTCGCCGGCCTGGCGTCGCCCGCGGAGGCCGTCGAGCTCCGGCGGATCGTGGTCACCGAGAAGGGGCGCGGCTTCGGCCGGGAGACGCTGCGCCTGATCGCCGGGCTGGCTCTCGAGGTGCTCGGCACCCGCAGGCTGTGGCTCGACGTGCGCGCCAACAACCCGAGGGCGCGCCGGCTGTACGAGGAGGAAGGATTCAGGGCGGAGAGCACCACACCCGACGGACTCACGATCCTGTCGATCACCCGGAACCGCGGGAGGTCCGCGGAATCGCGCGACACGGGAAGGAGCGAGTGACATGACCGCAGCCGGGAAAGCGCCGGTCGGCTTCATCGGACTGGGAATCATGGGGGCCCCGATGGCCGGGCACATCCTGAAGGGAGGGCATCCACTGACGGTGTTCAACCGCACGCGGTCGAAGACGGCCGCCCTGGCCGCCGAGGGGGCCGCGGTGGCCGGCTCGCCGGCCGAGGTCGCGGAGCGATCCGAGATCGTCATCACCATGGTCTCCGACACCCCGGACGTCGAGCAGGTGGTCGCCGGCCCGCGCGGGGTCCTCGAGGGGATCCGCCCCGGCTCGGTGGTCGTGGACATGAGCACCGTCGCGCCGCACCTCGAGCGGCGGCTCGACGGGATGCTGCGCGAGCGCGGCGCATCGCTCCTCGACGCGCCGGTGTCGGGCGGCGACGTCGGAGCGAAGAATGCCACCCTCGCCATCATGGTCGGCGGCGAACGGCAGGCGTTCGATCGGGTGCGGCCTGTCCTCGCCCTCATGGGAAAGACCCTCACCTGGTGCGGCCCGTCCGGGAGCGGCCAGATCGCCAAGCTGTGCAACCAGATCCTGATCTCGGTGACGCTTCTCGGCGTGAGCGAGGCGCTGGTGTTCGCCCGTCGGAACGGGCTCGATCCCGAGGTGATGATCGAGGCGATCTCGGGCGGCGCGGCGCAGAGCTGGCAATTGACAAACCTGGGGCCGCGGATCATCAAGCGGGACTTCGCGCCCGGTTTCATGGTCGATCTGGTACAAAAGGACCTGCGGCTGGTCCTGGAGGCGGCCGCGCCGGCCGGCGTTTCACTGCCTGCAACGGGGCTGGTGCACCAGCTGTTCCGCTCGGCGCAGGCGCACGGCTGCGGCAAGGAAGGGACGCAGAGCCTGGGGAAGGTCGTGGAGCGGTTGTCGGTTCCGGATTGAACGCGTGGATTCATCGGGGACGATCATGAAACGGTTGGCGGTGACGGCGGCAGGCGCAGCGGTCCTCTTTCTGTTCGGCGCGATCCTCGGTCCGGGGAACGCCTTGCCGGCCACCGAAGGGCGCCTGCTGACCGTCGACGACCAGTTCGAGATCAAGGACGTCGAGGACCCGCAGATCTCCCCCGACGGGAACTGGGTCGCCTACTCCGTCGCCAAGATGGACCTCAAGAAGGACAAGGGGGACAGCGACATCTGGATGACGCGCTGGGACGGGTCGCAGTCGATCCGGGTCACGACCAGCGAGGAGCGGGAGAAGACGCCGCGCTTCAGCCCCGACGGCAAGTGGCTGGCGTTCCTCTCGAGCCGCGATTACGACGAGGAGACCGACCAGGTCTGGATCATGAGCCGGGCCGGCGGAGAGGCGGAGCGCCTCACCGAGTTCAAGGGGGGCGTCGACGATTTCGCCTGGTCGCCGGACAGCAGCCGCCTGGCGCTCATCGTGTACGACCCGGACCCCGACGCTTGCGACGACAAGAAGGAAGATTGCGAAGAGAAGACCCCGAAGCCGATCGTCATCGATCGATACAAGTTCAAGCAGGACGAGACCGGCTACCTCGTCAGGCAGTACGACCACCTCGTCCTGTTCGACATCGCGACCCGCAAGGGGGAGGCCCTGACCTCCGGGAACCACGACGACGTGCAGCCCGCCTGGTCGCCCGACGGCAGGCAGATTTCCTTCGTCAGCAAGCGGGGCAAGGAGCCGGACTCCGGCGACAACTGGGACGTGTTTGTCATCGACGCGAAGGCCGGCGCCACGGCGCGCCAGCTGACGACGTACGAGGGGGCGGACGGCTCGCCGGACTCGGCCTCGCCCCCGGTCTGGAGTCCCGACGGCAAATCGATCGCCTACCTGCAGGTGGGGCCGCCGAAGCTCATCTACTACGCCGTGCCGAAGCTGGCCATCGTGCCGGCCGCCGGCGGGGCGCCGCGCCTGGTCGCGCCGGCCCTCGACCGCACGCTGGCCCACCTGACCTGGTCCCCGGACGGGAAGTCGATCTACACCCTCTTCGAGGAGGACGGGTCGGTGTTCCTGGCGAAGATCGAGGCGGCGTCCGGCAAGGTCGAGAAGCTTCTCACCGGGCAGCGGACGCTCGCCGACTTCGCGCTCGGCCCGGGCGGCAAGATCGCCGTCCTCAACGGCACCGCCACGCAACCGTACGAGGTGTTCGCCCTCGAGGGGACGACCCTGCGCCCGCTGTCGCGCCAGAACGACGCGTTCATGGCGAAGGTGCGGGTCGGCGCGACCGAGCAGGTCAGCGTCAAGAGCAAGGACGGGACGATGGTCACCGCCTTCATCGTCAAGCCCCCCGACTACGTGGCCGGCCGGAAGTACCCGGCGATCCTCCGCATCCACGGCGGCCCCGTCGGCCAGTTCCAGCACGAGTTCATGATGGAGTTCCAGGAGTTCGCCGCGAACGGCTACGTGGTGATCGGCGCCAACCCCCGGGGCTCGTCGGGGCGCGGCGAGGAGTTCTGCAAGGCGATCTTCGCCGACTGGGGGAACAAGGACGCCCAGGACGTCCTGGCGGCGGTCGACTACGCCGTCGCGAAGGGGATCGCCGACCCGCAGCGCCTCGGCGTCGGCGGCTGGAGCTACGGCGGCATGCTGACCAACTACGTCATCGCGCAGGACACGCGCTTCAAGGCGGCGACCAGCGGCGCCAGCATCTCGAACATCCTGGCCGGCTACGGCACCGACCAGTACGTCGTCGAGTACGAGCAGGAGCTGGGGCAGCCCTGGAAGACGTTCGACGCCTGGGTGAAGGTCTCGTTCCCGTTCCTGCACGCCGACCGGATCAAGACGCCGACCCTGTTCCTGTGCGGCGAGGCCGACTTCAACGTGCCGCTCCTCAACTCCGAGCAGATGTACCAGGCGCTGCGCAGCCAGGGGATCGACACCAAGCTCATCATCTACCCCGGCCAGTACCACGGCATCCGCAAGCCGAGCTACCTGAAGGACCAGGACGAGCGCTACCTCGCCTGGTACGCCAAGCACCTGAAGCCGTGACGGGGAGGCCTACTCCGACGACGAGTGGTCGTGGACGATGCGCCAACCCTCCGGCAGGCGCTTCAGGATGACCGTGTAGAGGCCGGTCAGCTTCCTGCCATCGGAGAGGGTGAGGTTCCATCGCCCGCGCCCGACGGCCGAGTCGGCCCCGAGCATCTCAATCGTGTCCTCGGTGAAATCGAGCCGCCCCATCTCCTTCCCTTCCGCCTTGTAGCGCCGGCGGTAGCGATCGAGCGTGGCCTCCCAGCCGCGGGTGACCGTGCCTCCCGAGTAGAACACCAGGTCCGGCGATTTCCAGTAACCCTGCATGTATCCCTCGAGATCGCCGCGGTTCCACGCCTGCTCCTGCTGGGCGAGGACCACCCGGATGGGCTCCTCCACCGGCTTCCCTGCCGCTCCGCCCGACCCAGCTGGTTCGCCCGCGACTGATCCGGCGGGCCACCCCGTCGACGCAAATGCCACGCATACCCACAGACCAGCGAAGATCAGCCGTCGGAGCATCGATCTCCCCCTCCTCTTTGCCGGGCAAACACGTTGGCGCCCTTGGGTTGGGCTCGACTATAATCGCAGTCAACTGGACTGCGACCCATGTGCTGCAACCATAGTTGCCTCCGCCCCGTTACCGTGCTGGTGTTTGTGTGCCTCGCCATGCTGTCGCCTGCCTTTGCCGAGACAACTGGAGGTATCCGTGGAACGGTGACCGACGAGGAGGGCACCGTTCTCGAAGGCGTATCCATCAAGGTCACCAGCACCCGCCAAGCGGTGAGCGGCCGAGGCACGCTGACAGACACAACGGGGGCCTTCCAGGTTGCCTCGCTGCCACCGGCCGGGGATTATGTCGTGAGTGCTTCCTGTCCAGGTTTCGCCAGCACGATTCTCTCCGAGATTGAGGTCTGGTCGGGACGCGCCTCGAGCGTTCGCATCGTGCTCGCACGGACCGCACAGCTGCGTGAGCGTGTCGAAGTGCGGTCCCGTCCACAGATGATCGACGTCGACAATCCGACCACGGAGACGCGATTCGGTTCCGAGTTCATCGAGGCGCTGCCGATCCTGGGGAGGAACTATCAGGACGTCCTTGCGCTGGCTCCTGGCGTGACCGATGTTGACGGAGACGGGAACCCGAACATCCACGGTGCGCGGGATACCAGCGTCGTCACCCTCGTCGATGGGGTGAGCACGACCGATCCCTTGACGGGCAAGCTCGGAGCCCAGCTGAATATCGAGTCAATCCAGGAGATCGAGATCAAGACATCGGGAGCGACCGCCGAGTTCAGCCGTGGCCAGGGGGGGTTCGCGAACATCATTACCAAATCCGGAAGCAACCAGTTCGGTGGGGCGTTCAAGTTCTTCTGGCGAGGCTCGCTGCTGGATGGCGATGGTGCCGGCATCGATGACGCGCAACTGCACGCAGGAATCGGCGAACTTGGAATGCGCGACCTCGTGTTCAATGATTTCCTGCCGTTCCTGTCCTTCGAAGGCCCTGTCGTGAGGGACCGCGCCTGGTTCTTTGCGGCCCTCGAGTACGTACAAATCGAGGAGCCGGTGAATGCCCTCAATCTCGCCTTCGTACGTGGCGTGAGGGAGTTCCGAGACTTCGTCAAGGTGACCTGGCAGATGACCCCCGGCCATCGCGCCGCTTTCTCCCTCAATTACGACCCGCAGAAGTATCTCAATCAGGGGCTGAACAGCTTCACCGCTCCAGAGAGCGGCTATGAGCTGAAGGCAGGGGGAACGGTCATCACGATGAAGGTGACTTCCATTCTGAGTCCGCTCGTCGCACTGGAGACGTCCGTTTCACATTTTGACGGCAGGCCCGGTCAGGTACCCAATCTCAGCCGCGATACGAACGGCAACGGATCTCTCTACTATGATCGGAACAACAATGGCTATCCCGAAGCGTCGGAACGCGATCCCGGCGACGATTTCGACCGCGATGGAGTCTTCGACGTGTTCGAAGACGCGAACCACAATGGCAAGCTGGACCCCACAGAGGATCTGGATGGAGACGGGAGCCTGACACCCGTCTTCGGGTGCGAAGGGGTCCTCAGGGAGGATCTGGACTGTGACGGGAACCTGGATCGCCGCAATGAGGACACCAACGGGGACGGCCTATTGGATTTCCTGCGGGAAGATCTCGATGGCGATCGTCGACTCGACCTCGGAGTCGAGGATCGGAACGGCAACTTCCGGCTTGACGATGCTCCTGTGCCGTCCGACTTGTATCCCTACGGTCGCCTTGTGCCCGTCCTTCCCGATCGCGACTTCACCATCGGTCAACTGACAGGGGTCATCAGCGGCCCGTACTTCGAGGACTATTCCGACCGAAGAAATCGATTCACCTTTCGTCAGGACCTGAGTGTTTTCGTGCCCCAGGCTCACGGGTCACACGACCTGAAGTTCGGACTGTCGGCGGAGCGTGAGAGATTTTCCAGAACCACCCGGGTCGGGAACATCATGTCGTTGCTCGAACCCAACGACTGTGCAAACACTCTTCAGGAGGTTGTCGAGAACGCGCGGAACGGCGTGGAGAGCAATTTCTACTGCACTCTTCAAACTGATATGCCGACAGTCAAGGCTATCCTTCACGCCGAGCCGAGGGTCGAAAACCAGGCGACCAATCTGACGACAGGACTGTACGTACAGGATAACTTCAAGCCGCATCCGAACCTGAGTCTTGGTTTCGGGTTGCGATTTGACCGCGAGCAGACCGATTCCTTCGGCTACTCATATTTCGACCCGGTCGCTCAGTCCGCCCCCTTCAATCGGGTGAGTGCTCTTGCGGGCGGTGAGTTCGGGCTGGACGATTTTCTCCTGGGCGACAACAACGGTCTATCCAGCCTTGGAATCCTGGGTGATCCCCTGATCTCCGGCGATCGCCAGGCCGCAGCCTACCTCACGGACCCGATGAGGGTGGGGGCCCTCTCCCGCCTGACGCGACATCACTCGAGCATCAGCTTCGGATCGTCGCAGACGAACCTTTTCATAGGCGATCTGTTCTCCGGTGGAGAGCTGGACACGACGAAACTCCAGTCGGTCGGTATCAGGCCGCAGCGGCCCGAACGATTCCGGCTCACCAACAACAACCTCTCTCCTCGCCTGTCGGTGTCCTGGGACCCGGCTGCCAACGGGCGGACGAAGCTGTTCGCCACATGGGGCCGCTATTTCGACAAGCTGTTTCTGAGCACCATCGTGGGGGAAAAGGGGCCCGACCAGCTCAACCGCTACTACCTGTTCGACGAAGACGGGTACCGGACCAAAATCGGAACATTGGGCGTACCGGTCAGCGCCACCCCGAACCACTACATCGGTGACCTGATTTCGAAGTCGCCTCCGTCAACCATGCAGGTCGACCGCCGGCTGGGCACCCCCTTCAGTGACGAGCTCACCATCGGGTTCGAGAGAGAGCTGGCCCCCGACGTCGCCGTGTCGGTGACTTACGTCAACCGGCGCTACCGCGACCAGCTCCAGGACGTTGACGTCAATCATTCCATGCGGTTTGATCCGGACGGCAAGCCGCTCGACGTCATCGGGCAGCTGATCTTCGCGGGCGGCGGCAACGAGCTTCATCCCAATCGCCTCCCGGACGGTCGTCCCGACCTCTACAGCAACAATGTCTTCTTCAACCAGATCCTGAGGATCGGCAACCTCAACGAGGGGTTCTACCGCGGCCTGGAGGTGCGATTGAGCAAGCGGCAGGCGCGCCGCTGGGAGATGCAGGGGTCCTACACCTATTCCAGAGCGCTGGGCGACGCCGAGGATTTCCAGTCACGACTGGGCAACGATCCATCCACAATCGAGTCCGAGTTTGGCTACCTCGACTTCGACCAGAGGCACGTCGTCAAACTGAACGCCGCCATATTTCTGCCCAGCGACTGGCAGGTCGGCTTCGTCGGCAATTGGGCTTCGGGCCTTCCCTATTCGATCGTGTCCCGCTTCTTCGCCCTGGACAACTTCGACATGCAGCAGTTCAGGACGAGGTATGGGTTCACGACGATCGATCCAGAATCGGGTCCCCGCTTCCGCAGCCTTCGCCGCAACAGCGAGCGCAACGATGCCACCCTCAACATCGACCTCAGCGTGCGAAAGCACCTCGTTCTCGGCAAGACAACCGCGGCAATCAGCCTCGACATCCTCAATGTCCTCAATTCCGACGACCTGCACGTCTTCACCCTGGAGCCCAACCGGGGCGACTTCAAGGCCGCCGACGGCGTGCTCCTGGCCAGCCCTCTTCAACTCGACGCGGAACGACGGTTTGGCCGTCGGTTCCAGGTCGGCTTTCAGCTGAGGTACTGAGCTCCAGCTACAGATTCTGCGTCCCGCCCTCCACGCCACCATGTAGAATGTCGGGCATGACCCAGGTCTTCGACGACGTCACCAGGGCGATCGGCCACACGCCGCTGGTCCGGCTGAACCGCATCGGCCAGGAGACCGGCGCGACCTTCTACGCCAAGCTTGAGTACACCAACCCCGGCCACTCGGTGAAGGACCGGATCGCCGTGCAGATCGTCGACGACGCGGAGCGCGACGGGTCGCTCAAGCCGGGCGGCACGATCATCGAGTGCACCAGCGGCAACACCGGGATGGGGCTGGCGATGGTCGGCGCGGCGCGCGGCTAC
>Ga0070694_100002224_pt1 | contig 11475 bp, 11 predicted proteins | sample KBSK1251metaG_FD_65470 | JGI IMG/M metagenome (GOLD analysis project Ga0070694, IMG submission 65470) | Corn, switchgrass and miscanthus rhizosphere microbial communities from Kellogg Biological Station, Michigan, USA - KBS K1-25-1 metaG | ecosystem: Host-associated > Plants > Roots >... | reverse complement strand
ACCATCGATCAGACGAAGTACGAAGGCGTGCGAAGTATCTCGCTCGACCTGCTGGACGAGCGGCTCACGTCTATTTGGATTGGCTTTGAAGAAACTTACAAGGTCCATACCGAGGAAGAGTTTGTTAAGTTCATCTCGCAATCGCTGCAAGTTCCAGCTAACTGGTCTTCGTGGCGATCGAGAGGGCAGCAACTTCGTTGCTCTGATTTTCAACTGATCGTGACAACCGTTGCGCGTGGTCCAAGCTTTCGCCTGATCGACGTAAGCGCGGAAGACACCGTTGCAGCACGCAGGCAAGCGAAAGAGGAACAAGACTCGGCAGCAGCGGCGGCAGGCGAAGCTGGAAACGGTGAGAACAGCGAGCCGGCTGTCGAGATCATGGGCGACAAGCAAAGCAAAACCTATTACCCTAACGGTTGCCAACCAACAAAAGAGATAAGCGAGAACAACAAGATCACTTTTAAGACGACCGCAGATGCAGAGAAAGCCGGATTCAAACTAGCGAAAAACTGCCATTGAGATCATTGCCGATTGCCGATTGCCAATTGCCGATTGAAAGGCAGTTGAAAAACAAATCGGCAATTGGCAATCGGCAATCGGCAATGACTAACAGGAGCACACCACCATGTTGAAAGAATTCAAAGAATTCATCGCTCGGGGAAACGTGATCGACCTGGCAGTTGCAGTAGTTATCGGCGCGGCATTTGGAAGAATCATAACTTCACTCGTGGAAGGCATCATCATGCCGCCGATCGGTTTGTTCCTGGGCAAAGCCGATTTCTCAAACCTTTTTTACGATCTCTCCGGTCAAAACCCTGCATCACTTGCTGATGCTCAGTTGAGAGGCTTGCCCGTTATTACATACGGCAGGTTTTTCAACGACATCATCAGTTTTCTGATCATTGCATTGGTTATCTTCCTCATCGTCAAAGCCGTGAACCGTTTGAAGGCCGCACCGCCACCACCGGCAAACACGAGGGATTGTCCGTATTGCCTGACGCCGATTCCGCTTGGAGCTACACGTTGTTCAGCGTGCTGCGTTGATGTTCCTCCGGTCGCGGCATAAGGCACAAAAGCACAAAACGATGCGCGAGTGTCCCCGGTGTGAATCCTGCTACGAAGACGACGTCGAAACGTGCCCGCAGGATCAAGCAACCACTAAACACACGCTGCCGGGTCCGCGCTTGCTTGCGTCGCGTTATCTCCTCGAGAAGCGACTCGGACGTGGTGCGATGGGCCAGGTCTATCTCGCACGCGATCAAAATCTGATCACGCGACGCGTCGCTATCAAAACTGTACGACCTGACATTCTGAACGACGAAGATCTACAGGAAGGCGAAGCCATCGCTCGCTTCGAACGTGAAGCACGTGCCGCGGCTTCGATTCGACATCCGAACGTCGTCGACGTCACCGACTTCGGCCAGAGTGCTGAAGGTGTGTTCTTTCTCGTGATGGAATATGTTGAAGGTGAAACCCTCTATCACCTGCTGCGTCGTGAAGGCACGGTAAGCCCGCAACGAGCTGCGACTATCCTGCGTCAGGTCGTTGCCGGTGTTGAAGCAGCACACGACGAAGGCATTCTTCACCGCGATCTGAAACCCGCGAACATCTTTCTCATGCAACAGAAACGGAAGACCGGCGGCGAAGACGGTTTTGTGAAGGTCGGCGATTTCGGACTCGCAAAGATCGTCAATGCAGATCGATCCGACGTCACTTCCGCCAGTGGACCTGCGTCGAGAGGAATCATCGGCACGCCTGAATACATGGCGCCCGAGCAGATGGAACCCGGCGAACAACTCGACGCACGCGCCGACATTTATGCTCTCGGTGCGATTGCCTATCACATGCTTGGCGGGCGACCGCCTTTCACTGGCAACATCACTCAACTCATCGCGCAGAAGCTGACTCAGGCGCCACCTGCGTTGTCTAGTTTGCGTTCGGACGTGAGCGCTGACCTGGAAGCGTCCGTGATGAAAGCACTCGCGAAGGAGGCTAACGATCGGCCGGCGAGTGCGAGTGAATGGTTTGATAGTTTCGCGTCTGCGGCTTCCACGAGTTCAGAGTTAAATAAGAGGGGAGATTCGAGGCTCGTGATCATGGCGCCTTCGGGCGCGGAGGTGTACGTCGACGACGAGCGTTACGGAAGTGTTGGCCGCTCGGGTCGTGTGATTCTGACGTCGCTTGCGCCCGGGCAGCACGTGCTTCGCGTGGCGAAGTCAGGCGAACCCGATGACGAGCGTGTAATCGAGATTCGCAGCGACATCGCCGAACAGATCATCGAGGCGCAACTTAAGATTGGCATCTCAAACAACCAGTTGACGCCGTCGCGTGGAGGCAGTCTCGACAGCAGGCACGGTGGACATTCGACGACGCTGGTCGTCGTGATGTGTACGAAGTGTCATTCGCGTTTTGCGGAAGGTGTAAAGTTCTGCGGCAGGTGCGGTAACACGACGTTTCAACCAGTCTCGACGGAAGTGAATACCGCACCTTTGAGTTCTCCGGGCACGGCCGCTCCCGGCGGCGTCACGTGCCCGCGCTGCCGGAACACTTATCCCCCCAACACAAAATTCTGCGGCCGCTGTGGAATTCCAATCGGAACTGCGTCGCTTGACTGGCGTCCGCCAAAGCCCGTTGAAGTCTTTTGTCGAACTTGCAGCAGCAGTTATCCTGCCGGAACGAAATTCTGTGGACGCTGTGGAAAGCCAATTACAGCTTGAGCAAAGATTGAGATTTCTATAATCTTTGCGTCTGGTCGGATATCATATAGGTCCTAGAGGACTTATATGACCAATAATTCTCCTTCGACTCCCAAATGAAGCGCTGCCCTACTTGTAATCGCACGTACACCGATCTCTCCCTGAACTTTTGTTTGGAGGACGGCACTCCGCTGACCGCTTCCGGTCCGGCGCCCGATCCAAATGCGACCATCAGGTATCCCGATCCGAGAGATACATCCGAGCCTCCACCAACCGAAATTTATCGTCCGGCTCCGCCCGCCACTCCGAGACCGACAACTCCGACACCGGCACCACCGCCGCCCCAACAGTGGCGGCCGATGCCGCAGCCGACACCGCAGAAAAAGTCGAACGCGGTCTGGTGGATCTTAGGTGGTCTCGCCGCAGTTCTGGTCATCGGCGTCGGTCTGGTCGTCATGCTCATTGCGTTGGCGAGTCTTGGAGCAAACAGCAACAACACCAACCTCAGCACGAACCGCAACGAGAATCGCAACAGCAATAGCAACATCACCGTCAATACGAACTCGAACAACTCAAACTCAACACCTCCTGCGTCATTTGCTGAGGACTTCAGCGACCAGAAGTGGAGCACAGGCGTTTCGCAATTCGGAAGGATCTGGTACGACAACGGCGAATATCACATGGTCTCCAAGGAGAGAACCTTTGTCGTTATGTATTCTCCTCGTACGAAGGAATACAACACCGAGAATGCGACGGTGAGTGTGACGGCACGGAGCGTTGACGGCAGTGCACCCTCAGCAGGATTTGGCTTAATGGTCCATTGCGAACAGAAAGAAGGAAAGCTCGAGGATTATGCGCTGCTGATTTACCCGAGCGACGAACCCGAATATCGGGTCATCAAGCATAAGGCGGGTACGGAGTCGACTCTTGTCGACCGGACAAAATCCGACGCTATCAAACCCGGCAGCGCTCCGAACAAATTGGAAATCCGAATCAAAGGCGGTGACTTGTGGTTTTATGCCAATGGGCAGTATTTGACCCGCATCAACGATAGTGAAAACTTCAAGCGCGGTCGCGTCGGACTTTACACCAGCGACATTCACGAAGTTGCGTTTGACGATCTCTCGATCGAGCGCTAACCCCAGCAATGCAAGTCAACCTGAAAGTCACGTCTGGTCCATACAAAGGACGTATCTTTTCTTTTGCCCAGCACGACAGCTTTCTGATCGGTCGCAATCCCGAAGCTCATCTCTGTTTGCCTGACGATCGATACTTCTCACGTAATCATTGTCTGCTCGAGATGAATCCGCCGCACTCGTTCCTGCGCGATCTGAATTCCACCAATGGAACTTTTCTCAACGGCCAGCGAGTCAAGACTGCCTACTTGAAAAACGGCGATCGCATACAGTGTGGTGAAACGATCCTTGTCGTGGAAGTGACAACGGAGGATCTTTCGGAAACGACTCACGATGCTTCACTGCCGAAGCGACCAGTGCTCGTCATGGTCGAATGTGTTAACTGCGGCCGGCGCGAACAGGCCCAGGCTACTGCGCCGGACGAACATCTGACGTTCCTTTGTGAAGACTGCCGCATCGAACTCAAGCGATCGCCTCAAGCGATTCCTGGTTACGACATGGTGAGGCTATTAGGCCGCGGCGGGATGGGCACGGTGATGTTGGGACGCGAACAACGAACCGGACGCGCGGTCGCCATCAAGACTCTGCTTCCGGAATTCGCCGTCAGCGATAAAGCGATGCGTCGCTTCATGCGCGAGATTGACGTTGCGGCAGCACTGAAGCACAAGAACATCGTCGAGTTCATCGATCGAGGCACACACAACGGAGTCGTCTATCTCGTCACCGAATTTGTCGACGGCGCCGACGCGTCGAAACTCGCTGAAGACGAGGGTGGCAGGCTCAAGTATGAAGACGGCATTTCGATCATCGCGCAGGCGCTCGACGCGCTGTCGTTTGCGCACGAGCGTGGCTACATTCATCGTGACTTTAAAGATCAGAACATTCTGGTTGCGGGACACTCGCCGAACCTCGTCGCGAAGTTGACGGATTTTGGTCTGGCGAAGAGTTTCAGCCAGTCGGGGATGAGTGGTGTGACGATGGCCGGTGAGATGGCCGGGACGTTGGCGTACATGCCGCCGGAACAGCTTCGCAATTTTCGAGATGTTAAGCCGCAGTCAGACATCTATGGTGTCGGGATGACAGCATACAGTTTGTTGACCGGCTGCCTGGCCCTTGAGCTGAGCAAAAACAGCAGTGTAAATGACACGATTCGCGCGATTTTTGAGCAACCGGCGATGCCGTTGCGCCAACGCGCGCCTCACATTCCGCAGCCGGTTTGCGACATCATCGACCGCGCACTAGCAAAGGATCCTGCACAACGCTGGCAGACCGCCGGCGCCATGCGTAACGCCTTGTTGCATTCATTGAATAATCGGTGAAATTCTGTGTAATCCGTGGCATAATACGGCGGCGCGGGCCAAGAGCCCGCGTTTCGCATCAGGAGAGTTCACCATGAGATCTATCTGGAAGGGCCACATTCGTTTTCTGCTGGTTGCCATCCCTGTCCGCATCTATAACGCGATTGAATCCAGCGAGAAGATTCAATTCAACCAACTGCACCGTGACGATTTTGGGCCGATCGGCTACGACAAGCGCTGCAAGAAGTGCAACGAGATAGTGACCAACGATCAGATCACGAAGGGCTATCAGTACGAGCCTGAGCGCTGGGCCATTGTCGAACCTGAGGACATCGCCAAGATCAAGATCAAAACGACGAAGGCAGTCGACATCGTGGGTTTCGTCGATCGCGACGAGATACCGAGCACGTTTTACGATGCTCCGTACTTCGCGGGACCAGATGGTGCGGTTTCAGAAAAGCCCTACGCATTGCTGCGTGAAGTGATGAAGCAAACGGGCAAGGTTGGTGTCGGCAAAGTCATACTGCGCGACCGCGAAGATCTGGTTGCGGTGTTTCCTTATGAAGATGGTCTGGTTTTGCAGAAGCTCCACTATCCACACGAGCTGCGGAAGATGGAGGATGTGCCCGATCTAGAGAATGTGGGGAAACTCGACGCGGCAAAACTGAACAAGGCCGAACTGAAACTGGCGACGACGCTGGTCCAGGAAATGACGACGTCGCTTTCAGAGATCGACACTGAAGACAACTATTACAACGCGCTTCGAACTTTGATCGATTCGAAGATCAAAGGCAAGGAGGTCGCGGAATTTGAAGTTGAAGAAGTTCCCAGACTTGATATTATGAGCGCGCTCAAGAAGAGTTTGCAGGCGTCGAGCCGCAAACCGATGGTCAAGGCGGCAGCGACCGCCGCGAAGAAGAAGCCGCAGATCGAGTTGGTCAAACCGCGTGCGGCGAAGAAACGGAAGGTTGGTTAGACGAGGATTTGAAAATCATTGGTCGGATCATTGGTCATATATCATTTGACATATATCATTTGTCATTTTGTTCGGAAGCCGCAGGTCTTCAAATGGCCAATGAAAAATGTCAAATGATATACGACCAATGATCCGACCAATGATTCGAACTATCAGCTTTAAATGAAAGATACGGGCACGAAGGTAATTTCATTTCCCTCACCTGTCCCATCAAAGGCAGATTACCAGCGTGTCAAATCTTCCTACTCAATCAAAGAGATCAAACAGCTTTTCGGTCTGAGCGAAAAGACGATTCGCCGTTGGACCGAGCAAGGCATCATCCAAGCTTCATCGCCTGCGCCTGACTTTGTTTACGACTTCCAGGCGTTGACGCAGTTTCGACGTGTGCGCGAGCTGCGTGCACAGGGTCACAGCATCCGCCAGATCGAAGCCGAACTTCAGGGTCAACTAAATTTGTTTCGAGTCGAGCCCGCGCGACTTGCACGTCTGCTGACACCGTTTGAAGAAGCGCTACTGTTACACGAGCGTGGAGACGCAAAAGCAGCGGAACACTATGTTGAAGCGATCTCTGAAGGCGACAACGTGGCTGAGGCTTATTGCAATCTCGGCATCATCAATCTCGAACGTGGGCAGCTCTCCAACGCACTCGACAACTTCACGCTTTCACTGAAGAACGATCCACGGCACGTCGAGGCACACTACAACCTGGCGAATCTTTATTACGACGCCGGCGACTTGCAGCTAGCGAAACTTCACTACGAAGCTGCTGCGCAGATCGAGCCGGGGTTCTCGCTTGTGTACTTCAATTTGTCGTTGGTCTATCACAAGCTCGGGGATTTGAGTGCTGCGTCCTCGACGCTGGAAAAGTACCGGCAGCTCGAGCCTGAAGATGAAGATCTGGAAGTGCTCAATCAACTTCTGAAAGCGATGAAGGGCCCGCGAGATCCGCGTTCAGTCTAATCGTGTGGTGGCGGTGGGCAGGAGGGCTGCCCACCTTGTCTCGTATTGGATCGCAAGAAAGGTGAACGATCCGAAATACGTAGGTATCTTACTGAAAAAGCCAATCGATCCCGGGTTCCAGGAACGGCGAGTGGCGCGATACGCGCGTGCCGATTATAATTTTCGTCTCCCAGTGCGTTTTCCTGCTTTTTTGTGTGTATAGCTGAATAGAACTGGCTCGAGCAAGGAAGGTCCCCTATGTCAAAACCCAAATGTCGTGTGCTTTGTGTCGACGACCATCGCGACACCTCTGACATGCTGCAAATGCTGCTTGCGGAAGAGGACTACGAAGTCCACACAGCCGCAACAATGCAAGAGGCTTGCAAGATGGCAATGAATACTGAGTACGACGTTTACGTGCTCGACAAGCGTTTGCCTGACGGGACTGGGGTACAGTTATGCGAGACGTTGCTAAAGCTAACGCCTGACGTGCCGTGCATTTTCTACACCGGCGATGCGTACGAGGTTCACCGGCGCGAAGCGATGGAGGCGGGCGCCGCGGCGTTTGTAGCGAAACCAGATATCGAAGGCCTCATAGACGCCGTCGCCAAACTGTTATCAGAGCGCGAATGCGCGGCAGCGACTTAGTTTGTGCTTCGTGTGGCTTTGCAGGCTTGCTTGACACTCCTCAGATCGCACGTATAATTTTTTCCGCTACTCACGAGGGCCGATAGCTCAGTTGGTAGAGCAGCTGACTCTTAATCAGCGGGTCGCAGGTTCGAGCCCTGCTCGGCTCACCATTTGTTATCAATAAGTTAGGGCATCCAGATCGGATGCCCTTTTCTAGTTTGGTGTGCCAGCAGTGTGCCAACACTTCACTTCGCTTCGATGTAATCACGAAACTTGGTTCGCAAATCCGTATCTTTGTTCGCAAGCTCTTTGAACTTTTTGATTCCGTCCAGAAAACCTGCGACGAGTTGATCAATGCTCAGAGTGACTTTGCCTCCATCAATAAACCAATACTCTCCGGGCGGACCACTTCGGCCCCATTTGTATCCCGCTTTGGGGTAACCATGAACGAAGCCGCACCGATACACCTTATATAGCAACTCGTCACCCCGTTTCGGCAAATCACTTCGTGCGTTCGATTGAGTCATGAAATCGTTCATACAGTCGTGAAGGAACTTTTGAAAACGCAGAAAGTCTGTTCGTGGTCGTGGCTTTCCCTTTATCAGCTTTGGCTCTTGGCCCTTCCACAGAACCTTTCCCAATCCGTTGATGTAACAACAAACGATGATGCAAGTTCCTGAGTTGGTGCAATGACCGCTCTGATCTTTCGGGGGTGACGGGTTATGCTCATGTTTCGCGTGGTATAAGCCCAACACATTTTCTCGCATCCACCTAAGCCTTTGAGCCATGTCATCCTCGCCTGCTTTTTCGGCCATTTGGCAATCCTCGCTTTCTACCTATAAAGGGCCTTTTCGAGTGTCTGAGCGGCGTCGTATTGCATCGAGGGGATCTGCGAATCAACAGTTCGATCGGATTACCTTTTCATAGCGGCAGCAGAAAGCCTTTAAATAAGATCCTTCCCGGACCGATTCATACCCTTCATGAGCCAAGCGGTAAGCTTGTCGCGGCGGATTTTCTTTGGTACGAACCCGAATATGTAGGACCGGTCGAGGTGTATCGAGTACACAACGGGTTGGGTGAACTGAGGGAATTCGAAAGATGGATCAGAGCTCGACTAAAAAAAGTGGCCTATCCAGGAGTGGTCGAGCATGCAATTCGAAGATATTCAAGGGCCCTGGACAGCCGCGATTTTAAGAAGGCTTTCTTGGAATTGTGGGCTGTCTTGGAAAGCCTCACGTCTTTTACAACCGATCGATACGATGTGACAATTAGGCGCGCATTGAGCATTTGGGCGGAAGCAGATTTTCATCGCCAAATACTCGAGCATCTTAGAGAATTTCGAAATAAGGCCGTTCACGCTGGCGAAACGAATGAGGAAGTAGAGGTGCTTTTATCTCAGTTACGCCGGTATGTGGAACAGTTGATCTTCTTTCATTTGAACAATCCTTTCAACTTCACCAGCTTTAAAGAAGTGACTGAGTTCATGGACGTGTCGCCCGACTCGGATTTGTTACGACGAAGGATTACGTTATTGGAAAAAGTCTTGAAGTTTAGAACCTAAAACGTTGTAATGTTGCTATGTTTGTAAAAAGAAGAAGTGATACAGGTTTATTCTTGAAGGCCCATGTATGAGTGATACCTCACCGGAAAATAAATTCACTCTGCGCTTCCCATTCACATTAGCACCAGGTCAAGAACTTTCAAATTTCTATCCGCCAATCGAGCAAGAAATGGGGGCAATTACCCTTGTTTTAAAACGCAAAGAACCCTTTTATGTGTTAGAGGCACACGGATTTGATTCAGAAAGTTCTGCAAAGGAACTTCTAAGCCGGCTATGGGCGGGGTTAATGTGGGCATCGTTAAATCGCGGTATCGCGTTCAGTGCAGATTTGAATTTAGGCTCGGTCACCTATGCCGAAGATCCAAAGAAAGCCGCAGAGAATTTGAGAAAAGGATTCGGTATTCCGTGTGAGTTAGAAGTTCACGGACTGATTGATGGAAGAAGGCCTGCTATTTACCCATCAAATAAGAAGATACTTCTGATGTCTGCGGAGAATGTAAATGTAACGACTGGGATTGATTCTCAAATCTTCTATTCGTTGCTCTTAGAAGGAACATCACTTCCAAATAGCTCCGGGGTCATATCAGATGTAAAGCTTAGAACAGCTTTGGAGCTTTACGAGGCATATTTTTACGAGAAATCATCAAATGCGAGAATCCTAACACTGGTGATGGCTTTGGAAACTCTTAGCGGTCACGAATCTAAGCACAAAGTGGTGTTGGACCTGCTTGAACAATGGCGACCAGAGGTAGAGCAACAGAAAGGAAAGTATTCCCAAGATTCTGAAGAGCATGAAGCTTTGGAGGCGCTTAAACGCGAGTTGATGTTTAGAAAAGAGGCTTCATTGAGAAGTCAAATAAGAAAGCTTGTCGTTGATGCGTTAGTGATCGCCGGTAATCCTGACGCTCAGGAAGTAGGCAGGCGTGCCGTCAAGGTTTATGACAAGCGGAGTACATTAGTCCATCAGGGTTTCTTAACACAGGCGGAGCTCGTTGAAACCGAGCGAGAAGCGAGAGAGATTGTTGAGAGCGTTCTTAAAGCTAAAATTTCTTCAAGGTAACGATAAACTTTCTCTCATATGTCACGACGGGAAAGCGGGGCAAGTGAAAATCGTGTAGCACAAATGGGTTGGGAGCAACGCGGCAATAATTCCTACTACTACAGGAAAGAGCGCCGCGCAGCGACGTTTCATGCGAGCTTGCGAAACACTCGCGCGCGTTCGCAAACTCTCACGCAACACACCAGCACTACAATTCAACATAGCAACAAGTGGAGGGCAGCAAGTGAACGTTGCGAAGTAAGCGCATCAAGCCTTGATCTTTCTTCTGAATAGGAATAACCTCCCGCTGCTTTAAACGAAGGCTGACCCGAGCCTCTGCGTCCTCGCATACTCTTTTGATTCCGTTCGCACCGGGAATTCATTTCTCCGTGAAAGGCTAATTGGATGACCTCCTTATCTACTATTGCCATGGCAATTGTGGGATTAGCATTTACAATCTTGATCTTTCGCATTAAACGCGAATTAGATATGGCTGAGAAGGGTGAAACGACTTGGATCGCTTTTTCCGATTGGCTTGTCATAATTGCGCTGCTCGTCGCAGGTCTGTTCGTTCTCGTTCCCCTTCTGGCGAACGATGCTGCTGGCAGAAGCCGAGTACTTATTAGCGCTGTTTCCTTTTCAATTGTAATGATGCTGGGGTGGGTGCCTGCTATTCTTGCCCATTATCGATTGATTTTTGGTCGTCGTCGAAGTGGCCCGCGGCAGAATCCTGAACCGGCGGAGGGTATTATTGTCATTGTAATTGTCTTGCTTTCCACAGCCGCCTTCGGACTTACCTATTTCTTACCAAGATTGCTAACTCGCTAAAAGAATCAGAAGGGTCTAGTACCCGCATCGAGTCGATACTGGCCTCCCTGACTTCGATGCTACAAGGTTAATTCTGGCAGCACTACACGGGTTGGCAAGTTGAGACGGACACACTACGAAAAAGCGGACGTAGCTTATACCAATCGGTCGCGAAGTCGAAAAGTTAAAACCGAAAGGGCCGACACTCAGATCGGCCCTTCAGTTACCTAACTTCCAAGATTCTGGTGTGCCCTAATTTGGGTAATAATATACTTGACTGACCTCAGGCATCCGCGAACTTTGCTTCGTTCAAATCACGAAGGATAGACGCGCCGATCTGGTTTTGGAGTTCGGGTGTAAGTTGGCGCTTCTCCGTATATCCCAAGTCTTCTC
>Ga0070694_100002222_pt1 | contig 11479 bp, 13 predicted proteins | sample KBSK1251metaG_FD_65470 | JGI IMG/M metagenome (GOLD analysis project Ga0070694, IMG submission 65470) | Corn, switchgrass and miscanthus rhizosphere microbial communities from Kellogg Biological Station, Michigan, USA - KBS K1-25-1 metaG | ecosystem: Host-associated > Plants > Roots >... | reverse complement strand
CCGTGCTCGATCACGACCGAGCAGCTGTTGCAGGGGCCCTTTGCGGACACGATGACGCATGTCGGGCAGCTCGCGATGCTACGGCGGCTCGCGGATGCGCCCGTGGCGCCCGAGAACTTCATCTACGCTGACATTCGCGGCGACCGGCTTGGTGCCAATCAGCCACCGCCAGCGCGTCCCGATCCTCGCTGGCCCGAGCGGCCTTAACGCGTCCACGCTCGATCCTTCCTTTGGCGGAGCATTGCACCCATCTAATGGATGGGATTCGTCCCCGATCCTCGCGATGAGTAACGCCGGTGTACAACGAGACGGACCGCCAACTCTCTGGAGGAGATATGCGACCCGCGGGGCTCATCGGAATGCTGCTGATTGTGTTTGGCGCCATCGTGCTGGTTATCGGTGGCGTGTCGTACGTGAAGAGTCGCGACAAGGTTGACCTCGGCGTGGCCAAGATCACGACCGAAGAGCGCGGATTTATTCCGCCGTGGGTCGGAGCGGTCGCGCTGCTTGGTGGGGTTGTGCTTGTGTTATCGGGTCGTCGTCGCGGGGACGTCGTCTAGCCTCAGTAGGGCCCAGCCCCCGGTAGCAAATCCGTCGCGGACGCCAACACGGAAAACTGAATCGCGACGGCATATCCATCAGGAAACGGCGGCGCGCCCGGGATCGTGTGCTCAGGCCAGTGGTCCCGGCGCACCGACGCTTTCAGCAGCGTCGCCGCCGAAAAGCGATAGCCCATTCCCAATTCGCCATTCATTTGCGTCGTCGCGCGGCCCACCCAGAACCCCGGATTGATGGGGAGCACGAAGACGTACCGGTAGTACTCGTACCGCCCCGCGATGAACACGCGCGGGCTCAGCGTGCCGCGCAGCTCCGCATACCAGCCGAGCCCGCGCTGGGGATCGGCGACGGTGGGCACGTCGTACGTCGACCAGGTGACCTCTCCGCGCGCTTCCACGTAGCCCTTGCTGAACCGCAGGTCGGCCGCGATGAGCGTTTGCTTGTAGTCCTGCCACGAGCTTCCCGCCGGGAGCTGCGCGTTGACCGTATCGCCCAAATACGGCCCGTGTGTCGCGGTCGCGCCAATCCGGAACGCCGGGCCGAAGCTCACGCCAACACCGGCGATAGGTCGCAGGTAATGATCCGGCGGCGGCGTGTACCTCTCGTTGACGGCCGGTAAAGAGGACATGGCGACGTGGTAATCGAACCGGCTCCACCGCCCGGTGACGACCGCGCCCCATGGATATTGCGGCGGATAGGCGTCGGGCTCGCCGATCAGCGGATTGGTATTGGAGAAGCGACGTGTGCCGAACGCGCCGATCGGCTGCAGGATCTTGCCGCCTTCAATCGTGAGCGCGTTGGAGGGCCGCGCCTGGATTTCGAGCTGCTCCACGGTGATGTACGACTCATCCTCCGCGCTTCCACCTTCGGCCATCACGTGTGCCAGGAACTCCACCGCGCGCGAGGGCCGAAACGCCACCCACGATCGAAGGCGCCCCAGAACGGCGAGCTCTCCGCCGTTGCGCGAGAGCAGCTGCGATGCCGAGTCTGTTTTCCAGACCTCCCCATCGACCAGGAACTCAACTGCCGCGGTCTGCGCGTGCAGCGATCCGGCGGCGAGCGCGCAGGCGACGGTCAGCACCCAGACGCGCGTCACGCCGCACCGTCCAGCACCTGACGGACGGTGCGCGCCAGGACATCGGGCTGCATCGGTTTCTCGAGGAATACGGCGTCGGGTGCGAGGACCCCGTGGCGCTCGATCGCTTCATCGGAGTAGCCGGATATGAAGAGCACGCGTAGGCCAGGCCGCTGACTGCGGAGCCGTTGCGCGAGCTCCTTGCCCGACATGTGCGGCATGACGACGTCGGTGAGCAGCAGATCAATCGGCCCATCGTGGCGCGCGGCGACTTCGAGCGCCTCGCGGCCGTGACTCGCCTCGAGGACCTGGTAGCCGCGACTCACGAGACAGCGGCGTAACAGCACGCGCATCTGCTCTTCGTCCTCGGCCACGAGCACCGTCTCGTGCCCGTGCGAGTCGTGGTTGCCGGCGAGCTCCACGGACTCACTCTTCGGCTCGACGGCGGGCGGAAAGTAGCAGCGGAACGTGCAGCCTTCGCCTGGCCTGCTGTACACGGTGATGCTGCCGCCCGATTGGTGCACGATGCCGTAGACGGTCGAGAGGCCGAGCCCTGTGCCTTTTCCCTGGGGTTTGGTCGTGAAGAACGGCTCGAAGATGCGGCGCCGTGTGGTCTCATCCATCCCGATGCCGGTGTCGGTCACGGCGAGCATGACTGCCGGCCCCGCGGCGATCGCATCCGGACGCCGCTCGTAGCGCGCGTCGAGCCGCACGTTACGCGTTTGAATGAGCACGGTGCCCCCATCGGGCATCGCGTCGCGCGCGTTCACGACGAGGTTCATGATCACCTGCTCGAGCTGTCCCGGGTCCGCCTTGATCCGCGCGAGCCGGGGTTCGAGCTGCGTCTTGAGCGCGACGTCTTCGCCGATGAGGCGATTCAACATCTTCTCGACGCCAGAGACGATGTGATTGAGATCGACGATCTGCGGTTGCAGCACCTGCTTGCGGCTGAAGGCGAGCAGCTGTTTCACGAGAGCAGCGGCGCGGTTCGCCGCCTCGTTGATCTGCCCGAGATCTTCCTGCAGCGTGGGATCGCCGCCGGCACTGCGCGCCGAGATCTGCGCGAAGCCCATGATGACCGAGAGCAGGTTGTTGAAGTCGTGAGCGACCCCGCCGGCCAACGTGCCGAGCGCCTCGAGCTTTTGCGACTGCCGGAGCTGTTCCTCGCTTTCGCGCAGCGCCTGCTCGGCGCGCTCGCGCTCCTGCACCTGCTCGCGCAGATCCGCATGCTGCTTGCTCAATGACTCGATCAGCCCGTTGTAGGCGTCGGTCAGCGTGCCGATCTCGGCAGGGGGTGGGCCGCCGGGATCCTGGAAGCGCTCCGGGGCGCCGGTGCGCAGGAAGGAGACGAAGCGCGCGAGCGGCCGCAGCGTGCTGCGGGACACGAGCGCTGCGCCGCCGGCGACGAGCAGCACCGCGAGCAGTCCGGCGATCAGGAACGAGCGGCCCAGCGTGCTCGTGAGCGGATTCAACGACGCCGTCACCGAGCGGGCGAGCTGCAGGGTCGCCGGTTGTCCGTTGTCGGCCAGGCCGAGCGGCACGCTGGCCGTGACGAAATCTGGGCTGTCGCGGCGACTGACGCCGCCGAGCGGCGCGACCAGGCTGTCGCCGATCAAGACGAATGCCTCGGTCGCGGGCGATGTGGCGAAGCGTGGCAGCACGCGATCGAGTCGCTCACCGAGAATCAGCACCCCGATGGGGTAGCCATCCAGCAGAATTGCCACGCAGCCGACCTGAAACGGCACGCCGCCATTGCGCGAGCGCAGAACGCCAAACCCGGAATCGGCGGTGGGCTGATCCGCAGTCAGCGCATACCGCACCGCCGGCAGCGTCACGATCTCGCCCTTCTGCGGAGCCGCGCCACTCGCCGTCCCCGCGCGGCCGGCGGCGGCGAGGACCTTCCCACTGTCATTCGTGACGACCAGCAGATCGCGGTCGAGGTCGGCGAACACGCGCTCCACCTCGCGCTGGATCGTTGCCAGCAAGTCGGGACGGGCGGGTAAACCGGCGTTCGTCTCGACGCGCCAGGTCTGCAGTGCCGCGCGGAGCGTGGGACTCGTCGAGACCACGGACGATGTGGCGAGCAGCAGATGGAGATCGCGATCCTGCAGCTGCTGCAGCCCGCGCTGGCTTGCCTCGAGCTCGGCGACGAACGCCCGCCGGACGCTGGATGCAGCGCTCGCGCGCAGTGCCAGGAATGTCACGGCCACAACGGCTGCCGTCACGAGCGCGCTGAGCAGCGCCAGCTTGGCGCCCAGTGGGCTCGTGCGCAGCCGCGTGCGCAGCGTCACTGCCGCGTGGGCTCGGTGAGCGGAATGGAAAGCTCCAGCATCGTCGTTTGCCCCGACGTCACGCGCACCGGCGTGACGATCGGCTTGATCCGTTCATGCCACGCCACCAGCACGTATTGCCCCGGCGGAATATCGTCCATCACAAACCGTCCTGAGGAATCCGGCGTCACGAAATAGCGATTCGGCAGGACCAGGATATAGCCGCTCATATCGGCGTGGATGTGACAGAAGACCTGAACCACGCCGGCGCGGTCGAACCGCAGCGACTTCGTTTCCCCCTGGGGATAACGTCCGAGGTCGAACGTGCGGGCGCGGGAAAGGGAGAAGACGTTGTGATAAATGGGATCGTCGTTGGGGAAGGAAATCGTGCTGCCGGTGGGTACGGCCAGCACGTGCGGCGTAAATCGCTCGTCGTGCTGTCGCATTGTCGGCAGTCCGGCAGGGGCCGGGGTCGCCCCCGTGAGCGCGGGAGCGTCCTCGAGATACAGAACGATATTCGCAAACGGATCGTCCGCGGGGCCGGAAGGTGGCGGGCCGAGGTCACCCGGCTCGGAATAGACCCGCACCCGCATTTTCGAGCCGGTGAGGCGAGAAGAGATCCGCGCGATCCCCTCCAGCCGGCCGCCCGAAGCAGCTCGTTCGGGCGGCGGGGCTGACGGCGCTTGCACGAGCGCCGCGACTGCAAGGAGAACGGCAGCTCCCATGTTCTAAGCTAGTAATTCGGGTGTAGTAAGGCCAACGATGAATCTTCCACGTCTCATGCTCGACGCGGTGAAGAGTTGGTCCAAGGATGAAGTCCCTCGCCTCGGTGCCTCGCTCGCGTACTACACCCTGTTCGCGCTGTCTCCGATTCTCATTATCGCGATCGCCATCGCGGGATCGGTCTACGGCGAAGAAGCGGTGCGCGGGCAAATCGTCGGCGAGATCAGCGGGCTCATCGGGCGGCAGGGGGCGGAGGCGGTGCAGTCCCTCTTGCAAGGCGCGCATCACGACCGCACCGGTGGATTCGCAGTCATCGTCGGTACGATTACCCTTCTCCTCGCGTCGAGCGGTGCCTTCCTCGAGCTGCAGCACGCGCTGAACAAGATCTTTCGGGTCAAGACCGACCCGAAAAAATCGGGCATCACGCGCCTCCTCATAAGCCGCCTGCGATCGTTCGGTCTCGTGGTATCGATCGGGTTCCTGCTCCTGGTCTCGCTGATCGTCAGTGCCGCGGTGGCCGCGATCTCGACGCGCCTTCAAAGCACTGAGCTCATCGGGCCATTCTTACTGCAGGCGTTCAACATGATCGTCTCACTCGCGGTAATGACATTCCTGTTCGGCCTGATCTATCGCCTCCTGCCTGACGTCCGACTCGCATGGCGGGATGTGTGGACGGGGGCATTCGTCACGTCGGTATTCTTTTCGGTCGGCAAGCTCCTGATCGGTCTCTACCTCGGCCATTCCGGTGTTGCATCGAGCTACGGGGCCGCCGGCTCGGTCGTGATCATCCTGGTATGGGTCTACTATTCCGCGCAGGTCATCCTGCTGGGCGCCGAGTTTACGCGCGTCTATGCGGAGCATCGCCGAGGCGGGACTTCGCCGCCGCCGAATCATCTCGCGCGTCGCGACCCCGACGCGCATCCATCCGCGGTCACGGATTAAGTCATAAGAGCGAGGAACTCCCGATATGGCGCGGGGTCTCCCAAGATTACAGCTAACGATACTGCGAGGTTCTAATGGCTCGATACGGAGCAGCGGCAAGCAAACGCGTCGCAAGCGCGATGCGGCGCCGCAAACGTGGCACGTTGCGGAGCGGCAAGGGCGGGCGTGGCGGCCGGGTGAAGAGCCGCAAGCAGGCGATCGCGATCGGCCTCTCGGAGGCGCGGAAAGAGGGAGCGAAGGTTCCGCGCAGACGCTCCAGCCGCTGATTGTCTTGACAGCGTAAGCACCGGGGTGCTTTTGTTGAAGGTGCCCCGGTGTTGCTTTTGCGGTCAACTGGTCACTGCCGGCGCGCGTGATCCCGTCCTCCTCCGCATCGGTGCGTTGGGGCCGCCGTTACATGCGCACAATTCCTGTATGACTACGACGCCGTCCCTGCCGGCCCCGCCTTCCTCGTCTCACGGCTCGCAGAAGCTGCCGGCCCCGCAAGCGCTGCTGGCGGCCATTGTGGAGTCGTCCGAGGACGCGATCATCAGCAAGACCCTCGAAGGTGTCATTACGTCGTGGAACGGAGCCGCGGAGCGGCTGTTCGGATGGACGGCCCAGGAAGCGGTGGGTCAGGCGGTTGTCACGTTGTTGATTCCAGACGATCGGAGGAACGAAGAGACCGTCATCCTGGACCGCATTCATCGCGGCGAGCGCATCGAGCATTTCGAGACGCTGCGGAAGACCAAGGATGGGCGGCTGCTGGACATCTCCCTGACCATCTCGCCGGTGCGCGATGCGGACGGCACGGTCGTGGGAGCCTCCAAAATCGCGCGCGACATCACCGATCAAAAGCGCGCGCAGAGCGAGCTCCACGAGGCCGACCAGCGGAAGACCGAGTTCCTCGCGCTGCTCGCGCACGAGCTGCGCAACCCGCTGGGCCCGATTCGCCACGCCGTGAAGATCCTGCGGGCGCGGACGCCCCAGCCCGAAGAGCTGAACTGGGCGACGAACATCATCGACCGCCAGACGGAGCACATGACGCGGCTCGTCGAAGACCTGCTCGACGTCGCGCGCATCACGCGGGGGACGATCGAGCTGCGACTGGAGCGCGTCGATATCGCGACGATCCTCAAGGGTGCCGTCGAAGCGAGCAGCGCGCTGGTCACCAAAGCCCGGCACCAACTGAAGGTGACGCTGCCATCCGAGCCAATTATTGTCGACGGCGATCCGACCCGGCTGCAACAGGTCGTCACCAACCTGCTCGACAACGCCGCCAAGTACACCGACCCCGGCGGCCGCATTGCGCTATCGGCACAGCGGGAGGGGGACGACGCCGTGATCCGTGTGCGGGACACCGGCATCGGCATCGCGGCGGGTCAGCTGCCGCACATCTTCGAAATGTTCACACAGGCAGGGATGCCGGTGGAGCGGGCCCAGGGAGGACTCGGCGTAGGGCTTTCTCTCGTCGATCGGCTGGTAAAGCTCCATGGCGGATCTGTCACAGCGGCCAGCGCTGGGCCGGGCGCGGGCAGCGAGTTCACAATCCGCCTTCCCGCGGCAGACAGAAGCCGCAAAGCGTCCGACAAAGCGGCCACTGGACCGTCGAGCCATCGGACGAGCCGGTGCCGCGTCCTTGTGGTGGACGACAATGTCGATTCGGTCGACAGCCTCGCGATGTTGCTGCGGATGATGGGGCACCAGGTCGAGGCGGCCAACGACGCCGAGGCAGCCCTGAGCATTGCCGCCAAATTCCGCGCCGACGTCGGCATTCTGGACATCGGGCTTCCCAAGATGAGCGGGTACGACCTCGCGCAGCGTATGCGTCAGCAGCCGTGGGGCAAGGACATGGTGCTCGTGGCGCTCACCGGTTGGGGGCAGGCAGAGCATCGCCAGCGCTCCGCCGCATCGGGCTTCGATCATCACCTCACGAAGCCCGTGGACCTCGAAGCGCTGCAGCAGATCCTGGCCGCGACCCCGACCTGTGACCCGGAGGACAACCTGGCCGCTCGCTGAACCTCGCCGGACGTTATCTTTTGCCGACCCATGATCCACACGACAACGGTCAGTCTTCCCCCCGCGGAAGTGCTCACGCGCGCGCAGGAGTTTTTTGCCGATCGCGTGCCCCACGCCGCTGCCTTCGTCGAGAAGAGCGGCCCCAACTTCCTCTCCTTGCGCGGCCAGGGTGGTGAAGAAGTGGTCGTCAGCGTGTGGGAAGAGAAGGAGAAGGGTGTGACGCGGGTCCGGGCCTCGACGCTCTTTTTCGATCAGGCGCTGGACCGCTTTCTATCCACGCTGCCGCTGGCGTCGGAGGTCGAGGTCGCATGACGGACCGCTATCCCATACGCGTCTTCGTCATGGATGTCTGGGATACAGTCCAGCTTCAGGTAGATGACTCGACCGCGGTCAGCCAGCTGAAGCGGGACGCGCTGCGCCTTGCCTTGAAGCGCCCGCCGCACGACGAGCAGGAGTACCTCGTGAAGTTCCGGGGCGCGGCCGTGCTGGATGAGGCCCAAACCCTGCGTGTCCTCGGAGCGCGGCCCAACGCGCCATTCATCGTCATGCCGGCACGCCGCCAACCCGTCCGGTGACCACACACGCCTTTACTAGAGCCGTCACGATCTTCGCGGTCGGCTTCCTGCTGCTGAACGCCGTCCTGCTCGCGATGGTCGGCCACGTCATTTGGGCCGGGGTGTGCGCCGTCGCCGCCGCGCTCGCCGTCATCGGCTGGTTCCGCTACCGCCGCGCGATGGCCGAGCTCGCCGACGCGCGCAAAGAGATGAAGCGCGAAGTCGAGTCGCTGCGCGCGTTGCTGCAAACCCGCCGCCGGCAGTAAGTGCCCACCACGGTCGTCTGGAATGCTGCCTGCCGGCACCACTACGGCGGCGCGGGGCATCCCGAGCGCCCCCAGCGATTCGAAGCGGTGCTCGAAGCTTTGCGCGCGCCTGACCTCGCCAAGGTGATCGACTGGATTGAGGCGAAACCGTCCGGTCGCGCAGCAATCGAGCGTGTGCATCCGGCCGACTATGTGAGCATGCTCGAGACGCTGGCCGCCAAGGGCGGTGGTGCGCTCGATCCCGACACATTCCTCGGCCCCCGCAGCTGGGAGAGCGTGCTCGCGTCGGCCGGGGTGGCGCTGACCGCGGTGGAGCAGGGCATCCGGACCGGCACCGCCTTCGGCATCACCCGACCCCCCGGCCATCATGCGCTCGCGTCCCGCGCGATGGGGTTCTGCTTTCTCAATAACGTCGTCCTCGCCGCCCGGCAGGCGCAGCAGCTCGGCAAGCCCCGCGTGTTGATCGTGGACTGGGATGTCCACCACGGGAACGGGACCCAGGCCCTGGTCGAGCGCGATCCGTCCATCCGTTTCGTCTCGATGCATCAGTATCCCTGGTATCCGGGAACGGGGGCGGAGGACGAGCGCGGGGTAGGGAACGTGTTCAACATCCCGCGCCCCGGCGGGTTGCCGCGTGAGGTGTACGCCCACGATCTCATCGCCGGGGTCGACGCCGCACTTAAGGGATGGCAGCCGGACATGCTGCTGATTTCCGCGGGGTTCGACTCGCTCGCCGGCGACCCGCTCGGCGAATTCACGCTCGAGCCCGACGACATCACCAACTGGACCGCAGCATTCCGCGAGCGCATGGGACAGCGGCCCGTGGTCGCCGTGCTGGAGGGCGGGTACCGGCTCGATCTGCTCGCCGCCGGTGTTGTGGCCCTCGTGCGCGCGCTATCTTGAACGCGTGACCGTCACGACCGCACCGCCAGCCGGGCAGCCGCAGGCTTCCAAGAACTGGCCGGCCAGCCTCTACCGGCGTCCCGACGGGACGCTGGAGCAGGACGTCTCCCCCGCCCGCATCCGGGAGATCCTCCAGGCCGGCGAGGGCGAGCTGTGGGTGGATATCGACAGCACGAACATGCATCAGCACGCGCTGCTCGAGAAAATCTTCGAGTTCCACCCCCTCGCGATCGAAGACACGCTGTCGCCGGGGACGCGCGTCAAGTTTGAGGAATACGACCGGTACGTCTTTGTTGTCATGGCAGTGATTCGGTTCGACGAAGCCACACCGGAGCCGTACGACATTGGCACCTCGAACATCTACTTCTTCCTCGGCAAGAACTTCCTCGTCACGGTCCACGCCGTCTCGTCCAAGAGCTGTCTGGTGGTGCGCGACCGGGTGATGCGCAGTCCCGAGCTGATGGCGCGCGGCGTCGAAATGACGATGCACAACATCATCGACCAGTCGGTCGACGCGTACTTCCCGCTGGTCGAAGAGCTGAACGTGCTGGTGGACGGGCTCGAGGAGCGGTTGTTCGAGCAGTTTGACGAAGGCCTGATTCACGAAATCTTCAAGGCCAAGCGGGCGTCGTTCTCGATGCGCCGCCACGTCGGCCCGCTGCGCGAAGTGCTCAACATCCTGACGAACCGGCCGTGCGGCTACATCCGCCCCGAGACCCAGCTGTATTACCGCGACATCTACGACCACACCATCCGCATCGTGGAATCGATGGACACGGTGCGCGATCTCCTGGCCGGCGTGCTGGAGACGTATCTGTCCCAGACGTCGAACCGCATGAACAAGGTGATGAAGCAGCTGTCGATCGTCGCCACCATCGCGCTGCCGCTGATCGTGATCGGCGGGATCTACGGCATGAACTTCAGCGCCATGCCGCTGACGCACCATCCCTACGGTTTCTACATCGCCCTCGGCACCATGGCCGTCGTGTCGGGCATTATCGTCTGGTGGCTCCAGAAGCAGAGATGGCTCTGAAGCTGGTCGTCGAGCAGGCCTCCATCACCACCCGTCATCCGTTCGTCATTGCCCGCGGCTCGACCAACGGGTACAAGCGCGCGTGGGTGCGGCTGGTGGACGACGATGGCGTGGAGGGCTGGGGCGAAGCGGATCCGTCGTCGTTCTATGGCGAAAATCTCGACACCGTCCTGGCGAGCTTCGAAAAGCTGTCGGCCCATCTACCGCGGGATCCGTTCGATCTCGAGGCGGCGGAAGCGCGCTGGGAGCATGTCGTCCCGAAGAACGGCGCCGCGCGCGCCGCGCTCTCCGCCGCGCTGCACGACCTCGTCGGCAAGCGACTCGGTCAGCCCCTCTGGCGTGTGTGGGGGCTCGACCCGAAGAAAGCTCCGCTCTCATCGTTCACGATTGGATTGGATACGGCGGAGAAAATGCGCTCGAAAGTGCGCGAAGCGGAGTCGTATCCCATTCTCAAGATCAAGCTGGGCACCGATCGCGATGAAGAAATCCTGCGGACTGTTCGGGACGCGACCGACAAGCCGATTCGCGTCGATGCGAATGCCGGGTGGACCGTCCAGCGGGCCAGGCAGATGATTCCGGTGCTCAAGGAATTCGGTGTCGAATTCCTCGAGCAACCGCTCGTCCCGGACGATCTCGAGGGACTCAGCGAGGTTCGGCGCGCGGCGGCCGCGCAGAATCTTCCCGTGGTGGTGGACGAAAGCTGTCTCGTGGCGGAAGACATCCCGCGCCTCGCCGGTCGCGTCGACGGCATCAACATCAAGCTCGCCAAGTGCGGCTCGCTGCGCGAGGCGCTGCGCATGATCGCGACGGCGCGCGCCCATGGCATGCTCGTTATGGTGGGCTGCATGATCGAGACCTCCCTGGGCATCACGGCCGCCGCGCATTTCACGCCGCTCGTTGACGCGGCCGATCTCGACGGCGCCGCCCTCACGGTCGACGATCCTTTCACGGGCGCGACGATCGACAACGGCCAGATTCGCCTTCCCACGGAGCCCGGGCTCGGCGTTCGACGCAAATGACCGCCCCCGGTGGGGCGCGAAGGGGGGGGGAGCCCCGCCTGGTCGCGGTCGTGCTGCCGGTGCCAGTAAACCGCTCCTACATCTACGAAGTGCCGGACGTGCTGGCGGACCGCGTCGTGCCTGGCGCTCGCGTCGTCG
>Ga0070694_100002220_pt1 | contig 11486 bp, 10 predicted proteins | sample KBSK1251metaG_FD_65470 | JGI IMG/M metagenome (GOLD analysis project Ga0070694, IMG submission 65470) | Corn, switchgrass and miscanthus rhizosphere microbial communities from Kellogg Biological Station, Michigan, USA - KBS K1-25-1 metaG | ecosystem: Host-associated > Plants > Roots >... | reverse complement strand
CCTACATCGGCGGTTGCGCTCGCCGGGCCGACACACGGGTCGGCCCCTGCATCGCAGGTTGTCGGGGCGGACCCGCGTGTCCGCCCCGAGCCGGCCGCGCGCATCCTTGTCATGCCCTTCGAGAACGTCAGGCGCGACGGGCGCATCTTCTGGCTCGGCGAAGCGTCCGCCGTCCTCCTCACCGACTTTCTCAACGCGCTCGGCACCGAAGCGATTACGCGGCCGCAGAGACTGGCGGCGTTCGACCGCCTTCAGGTGCCGCCGGTCGCCGCCTTGAGCGACGCGACGGTGATTCGCATCGGTCAGATCGTCGGCGCCAGCCAAATCATCCTGGGATCGCTGGAGCTCGACAACGAGACGCTGATCGTCCGCGCGCGGAGCGTCGCGATCGAGACGGGACGCGTCCGGACCGACGTCACCGTTCGCGGTCCGCTGCCGAAACTGTTCGAGACCTTCGAGCAGATTGCGCGTCAGATCGCGCCGTCGCCGCGATCGACCGACGAGCTGTTGCGCCTGCAGCCGCCGATCGCGGCCTTCGAGAGCTACATCAAAGGCGTCCTCGCGGAAACGCCAGCCACGGCGGTCAACTACCTGAACGCCGCGCTGAAAGAGCACCCGTCGTTCGATCGCGCGCGCCTGGCGCTGTGGGACGTCTACGCCGAGCAGAACGATCATCAGAAGGCGCTCGCCGCGGTGACGCCGGTGCCGCAAGGTTCGCCGTTCTTCCGGCGCGCGCGGTTTCTGGCGGGTCTGTCGCAGCTCAATCTCAACAAATACGACGATGCGTTCGCGACCTTCAAGGCGCTCGCCGACGCGCAGCCGACCGCAAGCGTGCTGAACAATCTCGGCGTCGTGCAATTGCGACGAGGGTCGACGACCCAGGCAGGAACGTTGGGATTGCCGACCTACTACTTCAACAAGGCCGCGGAAGCGGATCCTGACGATCCCGACTACCTGTTCAATCTCGGGTACGCCTATTGGGAGAATCGCGATCCGCAGGCGGCCATGTACTGGCTGCGCGAAGCGGTGCGCCGGCATCCGGGCGACGCCGATGCGCATTTCGTGCTCGGTGCGGCGCTCGCCGCCGCCGGGAACACCGTCGAGGCCGCGCGCGAGAAAGAGCTCGCCAAGCGGTTGTCGTCGACCTACGAGCAGTCGGACAAGGACAAGCGTCCCGGCGCCGACGCCGTTCCGAAAGGGCTCGAGCGGGTGAAGCACGAAGTCGAGCTGCCGCATGCCGGGCGAATCGAAAAAACGCTCGCGACGACCGAACAACGAGATCAGGCCGAGCTCGCGGCCTTTCACCTCGATCGTGCGCGCCGCCTGTTCCAGGAGGAGAACGATCGCGAGGCGGTCGTCGAGCTGAATCATGCGGTGTACCTCTCGCCGTACCTCGCCGAGGCGCACCTCCTGCTCGGACGGATTCACCTGCGCAGCGGCCGCCTCCACGACGCGATCAGCGCGTTCAAGATCTCGCTCTGGAGCGCCGAGACGGCCGACGCGCACGCGGCGCTCGGCGAGGCGTACCGGCAGTCGAACGATCCAGCCGCCGCGCGCGCGGAAGCCGATCGCGCGCTCGCGCTCGATCCCGCATCCGCAGACGCCAAGGCGCTCATCGCACGGCTGGGCGCGCGCTGACACGTGGTACAATTGCCGCGATTGTGGCTTCACAAGCGCACGACGACGGGTTTCACGAAATCCAACTGAACGGCAAGCAGCTGGTGTTTCTCTTCATGGCCGCGACGGTGGTCTCGGTCGTGATCTTCCTGTGCGGCGTCCTCGTCGGCCGCGGTGTGCGTGCCGAGCGCAGCGGGAGCGACGTCGCCGGCAACGCGGCGCCGGAGGCGATGGCCACGACACCGCAGCAACCGGCACTACCGGCTGCGGCGACCACCGGATCCGATCCGACGACGGCCGCGCCGCCGCCCACCGCCGCCGACGATCTCAGCTACTTCAATCGCCTGGAAAAACAGAACGCCCCGCCGGAGCAGTTGAAGCCCGCGGGAGAAAAGCCCGCCCAGCGGGCCGCGCCTGCCGCGACGAACGCCGAGCCGCCACCGGCGCCGGCACCCGCGCCCTCGGCGGACGCCCCGCCGGAACCGGGCGGACCGGGGTTCGCGGTGCAGATCGCGGCGCTGAACGTCCGCAGCGAAGCAGAAGCGATTGCGAAGCGTCTGTCGTCGAAGGGCTATTCCGCGTACGTGCTCGCGCCCGCAGCCGGGACCACGGTGTACCGGGTTCGCGTCGGCAAATTCCCCACGCGCCGCGAAGCGGATGCGATGGCTGCGCGCCTGAAGCGCGAAGAGCAGTTCAATCCCTGGGTGACGCGCTGAGACGGGTCTGATAGGTTTGGTAAGTCGGGTACGTCGGGTAGGCAAGAAAGCCCACGGCCCAAAGCATCAGCCCGACCCACCAGACCGACCTGACCCACGCGACCCACCAATCACGTATCCACCAGCCCGTTTTCGATCGCGTAGCGCATCAGCTCGGCGTTGCTGCGCATCTGCAGCTTGTCGAGCAGCCGCGCGCGGTAGGTGCTCACGGTCTTCACGCTGAGTTTGAGCGACGCCGCAATCTCCGACACCGTCCGGCCCGAGCCGAGCATTCGCAGCACCTGATACTCGCGATCGGACAACGCCTCGTGCGGCGGCCGATCGGCGCGCATCGATTGCGGATGGCGCTCCTGCGCGCGGCTCCCGAGATAGTGACGGCCGCGGCTGATCTGCTCGACGGCGTGGATGAGCTCGGTCGGCGCGCTTTGCTTCGTCAGGTAGCCGAGCGCGCCCGCCGCCAGCGCGCGCCGCGCGAATTGCGCGGCCGGGTGCATGCTGAGCACGAGGACCGGCAGTCTGGGATGACTGCGCCGGATGTCTTTCAGCAGATCGAGACCGCTTTCACCCGGCAGCGTCACGTCGAGGACGACCATGTCCCAGCCATCGCCGCGGATGCTGGCGCGGGCGCCCGGCGCGTCGCTCGCTTCGCCGACGCTGACGTTCGTCAAGCCCTCGACAAGGATGTCTCGGATGCCGCGGCGTACGACGGGATGATCATCGACCAGCAGGATTCGGAGCATGTCCCCTTGATTTATTGGCGGCGCGCGCCGACGCGACGACTGAGACGGTCGTTCCTTTGCCTGGTTTCGAGATGATGCGGAGCGAGGCGCCAATCAGATCCGCTCGCTCGCGCATGCCGAGCAGTCCGACAGCCGTCGGGTCGGCGATCTGCCCCGCGCTCATCCCGCGTCCGTTGTCCCGCACGCCCACCGCCGTGGCGCGCGATGTGCCGTTGATGGAAATCGTGATCGCGCTCGCGCTCGCGTGGCGCACGACGTTGGTCAGCGCCTCCTGCACGATGCGGAACACCGCCGTCGTCTGCGCGGGATCGAGCTTCGACACCCGGCGGTTCCCGGTGATGCGGCAGCGAATGCCCGTCCGCCGCGCCAGCGCCGCGCCTTCGAGCTCGATGGCCGCGGCCAGTCCCAGGTGATCGAGCGCCGGCGGCCGCAGCGCGGTCGCGACCCGGCGAACCGTTTCGTGCGCCGCGTCGATGCCGCCGATCATCGACTGCAAGCGATCGATCGAATCAGGGCGGATCCCCTGCTTCAACAGATCCGGAACCGTGCGAGCCATCTCGAGCTTGAGCGCCGTGAGCGACTGACCGAGCTCGTCGTGGAGCTCGCGCGAGACGTTCGCGCGCTCCTTCTCGCGCGCCGATTCCGCGCGCGCCGCGAGCCGCCGGAGCTGGCACTCCGACTCGCGCAGCCGCGCCTCGCTCTGCTTGAGCGCCGTGATGTCGACGCACACCCCGATGTAACCCGCGAACGCGCCGCTGCCATCGCTTCGCGGCGCGCCGCGATCGAGCATCCAGCGGAACACGCCGTCTGCACGGCGCAGCCGATACTGCGTTTCGAAGGGTTGTCGCCGCTCGAAGGCCGCGAGATAGGTCTCGACACACGGCGCGCGATCGTCGGGATGGATGCCGTCGACCCAGCCGTCGCGGAGCTCCGCCGCCATCGATCGGCCAGTGAAGTCGAGCCATTGCCGGTTGACGAACGTACACCCGGCATCCAGCCCCGTCATCCAGATCATGACGGGCGCTGCGTCGGCGAGAACGTCGAACCGATCGCCCTCGGGCATGGGGGAGTGCCGAAGCTTGTTCACGGATGAGGACGAGTATAGCGACGCGGTCGCACAATCGCGGCAGGTGTCAGACGAACACTGACAATTACCTACAGAAAAGTGTCGTCAATTGTCTGCGTGAGCAGGAGGCGGGCTTTGGCGAGCGATGTCGGACATCGGCTGACAGACATCAAACGGCCCTCAGCCGACACTTAGGAGCGTCGAACGTCTCTGTTGACGACTCTCAATCCTCCGCCCGTCGTGCTCGTCGTCGATGACGAAGCGCCGATTCGCGAAATCGAGCGGCGCATCCTCGAGCAGAGCGGCTACCGCATCATCGAGGCTTCATCTGCGGTCGATGCGCTCGCCGAGCTGGAAGATCAGAAGGCGATCGATCTGTTGATCGCCGACCTCGACATGCCCGAGGTGTCCGGCGACGAGATGGTGCGGCGGATCCGTTCCGTGCGACCCGACCTCAAGGTGCTCTACGTGACCGGCCACATCGATCGTCTGATGGACACCCGGCCCCTGTGGGAGGGCGAGGCGTTTCTCGACAAGCCGTTCTCGATGAACGGCCTCGTCGAAGCGGTGACCTTGCTGCTCTACGGCCGATTGCCACCCAGGCCTGCTTAATAGGTTGACGGCGCGCGTCGCCCGGCTGCCGCGGCGGACGCGCGGTTTGCAGGGTAGTAAACTGATCGCGAATTGCGCGCGCGTCCCTTCCGTGTCGATTCCTTCGATTACAGGAACTATCTCCTCGCCGCGGCGTCCGGTGTTCTGCTCGCGCTGAGCTTTCCGAAGTTCGGTCATCCCGCGCTCGCGTGGATTGCGCTCACGCCGCTGCTGGTCGCGCTCAGCGGCGAATCCCGAATGCCGAATCCCGAATTCCGTCCGACCCGCGCTTTCGCGCTGGGTCTCGTCGCGGGCGTCGTGTACTTCACGGGAACGCTGTACTGGATTACGCGCGTGATGGCCGTCTACGGCGGGCTGCAGGGCTGGGTCGCGGTCCTCATCAACGCGCTGCTGATCGCGTACCTCGCGCTGTTCCCCGCGCTCTTCGCGGTCGTCGTCCGTCGACTGGTGATGGCTCATGGACCCGCTGCGCTGATGGCCGCGCCGCTCGTGTGGGTGACGGCCGAGCTCGGCCGCACGTACCTCCTGACCGGATTTCCGTGGGTGCTGCTTGGCTACAGTCAGGTGCCCGTGCTGTCCCTCGCACAGTTCGCGAGCGTCTTTGGCGTGTACGGTCTCTCGATGCTCGTCGCCGCCGTCAGCGCGGCGCTCGCGGTGCTGGCGCTCGGCGTGCGGAGCGCCGCCGGATCGCGCCGCGTCGGCGACGCGCTCCCGCTCGCGGCGACGGTCGCGGTCGTCGTCATGATTGCCGTCTGGGGGAGCCGGCGTGTGGCCCGGAGCGAGTGGACGCAGACCGGCGATCCGATTCGCGTCGGGCTGATTCAGGGGAACGTCGACCAGGGGCAGAAGTGGGATCCGGCGCGCGCGTCGGCGATCTTCCAGGACTATCTGCGGATGACGCGGCAGGCGATCGGCGAAGGCGCGCAGTTCGTCGTGTGGCCCGAGTCGTCCACCCCGTTCTTTTTCGAGGAGGATCGGCCCGGCGCCGAGATGGTGCGAGAGGTCGCGCGGCAGGCGCGCGTGACGATCCTGCTCGGCAGCGATCAGGTCGACTGGCGCGCCGAAGGCGGCAGGCGGATTCCCGACAAGTACTACAACTCCGCGTTCGTCGTCCGCCCCGACGGCTCGACCGCCGGCGCGTACCGGAAGATGCACCTCGTCCCGTTCGGCGAGTACGTGCCGCTGAAGGAACTGCTGTTCTTCGCGGGGCCGCTGGTCGAGGCGGTCGGCCCGTTCTCCGCAGGCGTCGATCCGACGCTGCTGCCGGTGAACGGCCATCCGATCAGCGTGGCGATCTGCTATGAAGTCGTGTATCCGAATCTCATCCGCGAGTTCGTCGTCCGCGGCAGCGAGATGTTGACGACCATCACCAACGATGCGTGGTTCGGAAAGACGTCAGCGCCCTATCAGCACTTCGCGCAGGCCTCGATGCGCGCGATCGAGGAAGGCCGATATCTCGTACGCTCGGCGAACACCGGCATCAGCGGGATCGTGGATCCGTACGGCCGCGTCGTCGCCCAGACGACGATCTTCGAGCCGGCGGTGCTGGTCGGCGACGCGCGCTTTCTCCGGCCGTCGACGTTCTATGCCCGCCACGGCGACGTGCTGCCGTACGCGTCGGCGGTCGTCACGGCGATCGCGGTCGTGCTGAGCCGCCGCCGCTCGCGTACAATGTGACGTATGCCGACCGTTGACGATTTGAAACGCCGCTACGACGACCTCAGCAAGCGCGCTTTAGATCTGCGGAGCTATCTTTGAAGTCTCCCGCCCCGACGAAGAGCTGACCCGCCTCGAGGCGCGCGCCGCCGCGCCCGATTTCTGGAAGGACCAGGCCGAAGCGCAGAAGGTCCTGCAGCGCCGCCGCCGGCTCGAGCAGGATCGCGATCTGATGCTGTCGCTCAAGAAGCGAAGCGACGATCTCGCCGTGCTCGTCGAGTGGGCCGAGGCCGGCGAGGCGGTCGACACCGAGTTCGCGCAGGCCCTCGAAGGACTCGATCAGGAAGTACAGGCCGGCGAGATCAAGAAGATGCTGGGCGGCGAGCACGATCGCAAGAACGCGATCGTCGCGATTCATCCCGGCGCCGGCGGCACCGAGTCGCAGGACTGGGCGGAGATGCTGCTGCGCATGTATCTGCGCTGGACCGAGCGGCGCGGGTTCAGGCGCGAGATGATCGACTATCAGCCCGGCGAAGAAGCGGGCCTGAAGAGCGTGACGCTCACGGTCGCCGGCGAGTACGCGTACGGATTGCTGTCGGCCGAAGCGGGCGTCCACCGGCTCGTGCGCATTTCGCCGTTCGACCAGGCGGCGCGCCGCCACACGTCGTTCGCGTCGGTGTACGTCTGGCCGGAGCTGCCCGAGGACGTCGACATCCAGATCGACGACAAGGACATCCGCATCGACACGTATCGGTCGAGCGGCGCCGGCGGCCAGCACGTCAACGTCACCGACTCCGCGATCCGCATCACGCACCTGCCGACGGGCATCGTCGTCTCGTGTCAGAACGAGCGGTCGCAGCACCGCAACCGCGACTCCGCGATGAAGGTGCTGAAAGCGCGGCTCTTCGATCTGAAGATGAAGGAGAACCAGGCGAAGCTGGATCAGATTGGCGGCGTGAAGAAGGACATCGCCTTCGGCAGCCAGATTCGCAGCTACGTGCTCCACCCGTATCAGCTGGTGAAGGATCACCGGACGAAGGAACAGGTCGGCGACGTCAATCGCGTGCTCGACGGCGACATCGACGTCTTCATCAAGACGTACCTGATGCAGAAGTCGAGCGGCACGCTGGGCACTGCGGCGCCCGACGAGGACGTTGACTAAGTCCGCATTCCTCGTCGCGGCCGGAATCCTCTGCAGTCGTCTCGCCGGTCTGGTTCGTCTCAGGGTCTTCGCGCATTATTTCGGTCTGCAGTCGGACGCCGCCGACGCGTTCAATGCCGCGTTCCGGATTCCCAACTTCCTCCAGAACCTGTTCGGCGAAGGCGCGCTGTCGGCGTCGTTCATTCCCGTGTATGCGGCGCTCGTTGCGCGCGGCGAGGAGCGCGAGGCCGATCGCGTCGCGGGCGCCGTGGCGGCGCTGCTGGCACTGGCCGTCGCGGTGCTCGTGCTCGCCGGCGTCCTGGCGACGCCGCTGTTGATTGCGGCCATCGCGCCCGGCTTCACCGGCGAGAAACGCGGCCTCACGATTCAGATCGTGCGCATCCTGTTTCCTGGCGCCGGATTGCTCGTGCTGTCCGCCTGGTGCCTCGGCGTGCTGAACAGCCATCGCCGGTTCCTGCTGTCGTATACGGCGCCGGTCGTCTGGAACGCCGCGATGATCGCGACGCTCGTCGCCTTCGGCCATACGCCGCAGTCGCGGCTGGCGGTTCTGCTCGCGTGGGGATCGGTCGCGGGCAGCGCGCTGCAGTTCGCCGTGCAGGTGCCGGCGGTGCTGCGCGTCGCGCCTGGCGTGCTCACGTGGCACGACGCGGGCGGACTGGCGTCGGCGCACGTGCAGATCGTCGCCCGAAATTTCGTGCCCGTGTTCATCAGCCGCGGCGTCGTGCAGGTGAGTGCCTACGTCGACGCGCTGCTCGCGAGCCTGCTGCCGACGGGCGCCGTCACCGGGCTGTCGAACGCGCAACTGCTGTACACGCTGCCGGTCAGTCTGTTCGGGATGTCGGTCGCGGCGGCGGAGCTGCCCGCGATGGCGGGCGACGCCGCGACCCGCGATGCGGCGGACCAGGCCGCGCTGCGCCGTCGCCTCGACGCCGGCCTGCGGCAGATCGCGTTTTTCGTCGTGCCCTCTGCCATGGCCTTCCTCGCGCTCGGCGACATCGTCGCGGCCGCGCTGCTGCAGACCGGGCGATTCACGCATGAGGATGCGATCTACGTGTGGGGCATTCTCGCGGGTTCAGCAGTGGGCCTCCTGGCTTCGACGCTCGGCCGGTTGTACTCGTCGTCGTACTACGCGCTGCGCGACACGCGCACGCCGCTGCGGTTCGCGATCGCGCGCGTCGTCTTGACGACGATCCTCGGCTATCTCTGCGCGATTCCCTTACCGCGGCGGCTCGGCATCGATCCGCTGTGGGGCGCAGCAGGTCTGACCGCGTCGGCCGGCATCGCGGGATGGGTCGAGATGTTGCTGCTGCGCGCGTCGCTGAACCGGCGCATCGGACCGACGGGGTTGCCCGCGGCCTACGTCGCGAAGCTCTGGACGTCCGCCGCTGTTGCGGCCGCCGTCGGGTGGGGCGTGAAGCTCGCGATCCCACGGCTGCATCCCGTCCTCGCCGCGATTCTCGTGCTCGGGCCGTACGGCCTGACCTTCTTCGCCACCACGTTCGCGCTGAGGATTCCGGAAGCGGCAGCCGCGTTCGGGCGCGTCGCGCGCTACGCTTCGCGGTGATTCGCGGTGAAGGCAGTGAAACGCGGGGAGACTATGTCACGCGGCAAGCGGCAGGCGAAGCACGGTGTGTTGAGGGAGCATTCGTTGAGCCTGACGGTCGCGGCCATCCTGATCACGTGGCTGCTGCTGTACAGCCGTGCGGATCCCTCCACACATCTCGGCGGATTCTTCGGCAATGCGATCGCCGATTGGCTCGGCGTGCTCGTCTTCGTGATCGCGACGAAATATCTCTACGAGATCGGCTCCGCGGAGAGCCGTGAGCCGCATCCGCGATCGCCGAGCAGGTTCGTCTGTTTCCTCGTCGATCACTCGCTGACGATCGGCCTGGTCATCACCGGCGTGATGTGGACCGTCGTCTATGCCCGTCTCGACTCCAACGGAAAAGTGGGCCAGGTCGTCGGCAACATCGTCTCCGAGTGGACGCAGCTGCTCGGCATCGTGGTGATCACCAAGTACACGCGCGAGATCGGCTCGAAGGAGAGCCGACGGTGATCGCCGTCACTGCCGTTTCGGACTGCTGCGCACCGTCTTCAGATAGATGTAATCGCCGAGCGGGGAGTCGTCGTTGTTCGAGGCGTTTGCGGCGACGTTGAACTGGATCGCGCTCGCTCCGGCTTGCGGCGAGGGCGCGGTCCATTCGATCGTCCACGCGTTGGTCCCCGGCGTCGCGGACCGCGACCCCGTCAGGTTGTGCTGGACGAACGTGAGCGATTTGTCGACGGCGCCGGGAATCAACTGCAGCCGCGCGTCGGTGATTTTCCACGAGCCCGCCTGCTTGCCTTTCTGCTTCCCGCCCGCATAGCGCGCCGCGATCTCGAAGCCGCCTCGACGCATGCCTTCGCGCGCGAGCGACACGGTGATCGCGTAGGTCTCGCCGGGCACATACGCCTGAGGCACGCCGCCAACCGTGAGCGTGCCGCCGGGCGCATTCACCCGATTGTCGAGATGGCAGAGGTGACAGGACTGCTCGCCGAAGCCGCCTGTGACATTTGGATACGGTCCTTCCTTGAACGCCAGCGCGGCGAATGGCAGGGCGATCAGAAAACCGGCGGCGGGGACTACAATCCTGAGCATCTGGAGGACATTATGCGCGCGAAAGCTCTGGTCCTGGTTGCTCTCGTCGCTGCCTCGCTGTCGCTCTCGGCGCGGGCCGCGATCGACGACAACGTCGACGTAAAGATCGATGAATGGCTGACGCCGAGCAAGCCGGCGTACCCGCACGATCCGGCGGTCGCGCCCGACCAATCGATTTGGTACACGGGGCAGCGCGCCAACGTCATCGGCCGCTTCGATCCGAAGACCGAGCAGTTCAAAGAGTTCACGCTGCCGACGCCGAACTCCGGACCGCACGGACTGCAGGCCGACAAGGACGGCAACATCTGGTACACCGGCAACGCCGCCGCACTCATCGGAAAGGTCGATCCGAAGACCGGGACGGTGACCGAGTACAAGATGCCGAACCCGAAGGCGCGCGATCCGCATACGATTGCGTTCCTCCGCGACGGGCGTGTGTTCTTCACCGTGCAGGCCGGCAATTTCATCGGCGTCCTCGATCCGAAGGCGCCGAACGGCAACATCCGGCTGGTCGAATCGCCGACCGCCAACTCGCGTCCGTACGGCGTGCGGCTCGATTCCAAGGGCGTGCCGTACTTCGACGAGTTCAACTCCAACAAGATCGGCCGCGCCGATCCGCAAACACTGGTCGTCCAGGAGTTCACGCTGCCCGATCCAGCCGCGCGACCCCGACGGATCGCGATCGGCAAGGACGACACGGTGTGGTACGGCGACTACGCACGCGGCTACCTCGGACATCTGGATCCGAAGACCGGCAAGGTGGAAGAGTTCAAGTCGCCGGGCGGCCCCGAGTCGCGGCCCTATGCGATTGACGTGACCGCCGACGGCGCCGTCTGGTACGTCGAGACCGGCGACGACAAGAACATGCTCGTCCGCTTCAATCCGGACACGAAGAAATTCCTGACGTGGCCGATCCCGAGCGGCGGCGGCACCGTTCGCAACATGGAGATCGACAAGGCCGGCAACCTGTGGCTGGCGTGCAGCGGTGTCGGCAAGATCGCGCGCGTGACGATCAAGCGCACGACGTCGACGCAATAGCCCGACGTGAACGCGGAACCCGCTGAACTCGCCGACACATCAGTCGGCGGGTTCTGCGGGTTCTGCGGTGAATGTGGTTACGGCTGGCGAGGGAACGAGTTCGCGCCCGGCTGCGTTCCCGAGATGAACGCTTCGTTGATCGCGTCGGGGGCGTCGGGCGGCAGGATCGCGCCGTTCGACTTGTCGACCGTCAGGAACACGATGTTGCCCGGCGCGGCGAACTGCGGCGGGTGATCCTTGT